>Ga0315321_10004948_pt1 | contig 10189 bp, 9 predicted proteins | sample M180m21515metaG_FD_203464 | JGI IMG/M metagenome (GOLD analysis project Ga0315321, IMG submission 203464) | Ammonia-oxidizing marine archaeal communities from Monterey Bay, California, United States - M1 80m 21515 | ecosystem: Environmental > Aquatic > Marine > Intertidal zone | place: USA... | reverse complement strand
AGCCTGGCTTTTCCACTCCCGCGCTTGTTGCTATAGGCCGATGCGCCCGACATGAGCCGGGCCTCGGAGACCATGCTTCATGAAGCTGAATTGGCTACCAATTTTCGCCTCCCTCGCACTCGCGGGAGTCGCTTGCACTAAATCTGAGCCGAAGGCGGCAAAGCCGGAAACGGCAGCTGCGGCTCAACCAAAGGCTGAACAAGCCCCTGCCCCGGTGGTCGAGGAGAAGGCTGAAAACCCAGCCTGCTTCGGTAGTCCTGGCGGCAAGGCTCGAGAGCTTGCGGTCGGCGCCCTGACCTTTAAAGGTGACGGGTACTCGATGACAGCAGCTAGTGATGCTGCCGCTTCGGGTAAGCTCACGGTGGGTGTCATCAGTGACATCAAAGAGTTTCTGCCTGAGACGGTCACCAACCTGAAATCATTTTCTGCCTGGATCAAAGGAGCCGGTGCAGGAATGGTCGTGGTCAATGGTGACGTTGCGTACAGCCAGAAAGAGATGGAGTCGGTTCTGCGCGTGCTTGGCGCCGAGTTGACCGTCCCCATCCTAGTGACCTCAGGGAACAAAGAATTGGCTCGTGATTTCGACCTGGCTTTGACGAACGTCTCTGCTGATCATCCGCACATCATCAACGGTAATCGAGTTCGCTCGGTCAAGGTCAATGACATTACGTTTGTGACCCTCCCCGGTTACGGACGTAAGAACTACACCGAGCCAGGCGCATGCCTGTTCGGTCAAGCCGAGGTCGACGAGGCGGGCGCGCTGCTGAAAAACGCAGCGGGCTTGCGCGTCCTCGTCGCCCACGCTTCGCCTCTCCAGGCTGGTCCTGATGGTGTCGACTATATGGTCGACGGAAAGAACGTTGGCGATGAGCGTATCGCCAAGATGCTCGCTGAAACTGGGACGAAGTTTGCGATCGTAGGCAACATCAAGGAAGCCGGCGGTCGCGGTGCGACGGTAGCCGGCAAGGGCGTGAAACCAGGCGTAGCCAGCGAAGAGTTGGTGCTCAACCCTGGTCCTGCAGACGCTACGCCTTGGAGCATGGTCGATAAGAGCGTCAGCCACGGTATGGCTGCTGTCGTCTCCTTTGAAGCCGGCAAAGCAAGCTACCAAGTCAAGCGGGCTGAGGCGCCTAAGAAGTAGATTGTCTCATAGGCTTTCATGATGTCGCTCCTTGTTGTTGCCTTGGCGGTTCTCGCCCCGGCGCCCCAAGGAGCGTCGTCGTTTTTGCTGCCCGAGGGGGCACCTTACACCGAGGCACCTACTCCTGAGGCGATGATCCTCTTTCGTCGTGGACCCCACCCGATCTGCTCGAAACCAGCGGCTAAATCGCCTCTAGCTGATGCCTGTAAGCTCTACCTTCACCTGACTCAAACACCACTGAGCACCAAGCGTCTTCAGGGCTTAGCGCGCCGTGTTGTGAACTCGCTAGGCGGCTCTCAACAATCGCTTCTTCGAGCGCGGTTGATGGCGGTGAAGGCGAGACGAACCGTACCCTGCCTGCAACGCTCAGGGGCTGGTCTGTTTGCCAAAGCTGAGAGCCGAATGATCCTCGCTCGCCAGCGCGACGCGCTTCAGGCTTATATGCTTGCGATGCGCGGAATGGACCGGATGGATGCGCGCTCGATTCTCCCCGAAGTGGTGGCGCTTGTTCGCCAACCCTACGAGTACCTTGCCCAACAAATACCCCCGGAAATCAGCGCCGATTATGCAGGCACACTAGACCTGTTGCCCACTCGACTAAGCTCCAGCCTCCGATTACTCGCTCGCAGCGTCGGACAGAAGCTACCTGATCAAGCGACCGCACCGATTCAGATCCTGACCAAGCGTCGCCCGAACGCCGAGCGAGAGCGTCTCTGGCTCGAAGGCGAGGAGTTAATGGTCCGCAGCCCTGGCGCCCTTGAGCCCTTGAGACTGCGGGGCGATGAGGCTCTTGAAGCCCTCGAAAGCCGACTTAAGAGTGACCACCCAGACGTACGACAAGCGGCCCGGCTCGCTGGAGTTCTGGGCTTCACTAAACTGCGCTCAAAACTCATCTTCATCAGCGGACTTGATGATCCTCAGGTGAGTCGAGCGGGCTGGACGGGGCGACTTGGCTTAGCCTCGCCAGATGACCACGAGGCGTTGGTCAAATGGCTGATCAAAGGCAAACCGCAAACCGACACAAACCTAGAGACCGCGCTGAGGCGCTTTAGTGATCTAGCGGGGGCCCGAATTCGTAAGGTCTTGCCCAGTCAATGGCCGGTTCCGATTCTCAAAGCGCTGGTCCGTCACTCCAACCGCTTTGACCAACGAGTCTGGTACACTGCGCTGCTTGAGCACAAAGACCCTACCGTCAAAGTTCTTGCGCACGCAGCGATGCGTAAAACGAAACCCGAGGATTGGCTGACGGCTCGGCTCAACCGAATCGACTCGTGCAGCGCCGACCATTTGCGATTGCTCATGCCTGAACGCAAAGCTGTTGTGCGCTCACGCCCCACGAGTTCCGGCTCGAAGCCAGCCCCGTCAGGAGCCAAGCAAGTCATCGAAGGATTAGCTGACGATGAAGAGATCGATGACAGCGCTGGATCGGTGCAAATTCCCGAAGAGCCACCAAGCCCAAGCGACTAGAGCTAGTTTCTGGGGGGGGCTTCACTCATCTGCAAGACAGGCGTGTAGCCCTCTCGATCGAGCCGCCCAAGATAGAGCCAAGAGTTCGGCTCCTCGGGCGCAATCCGAAGCGCCTCAGACTCAAAGACAGCTCGTCCCTGATGGTAGACACGCAACCAGGCTTGATTCGGATTTTCACCCCAAGCCTTGAGCGCTAGACGATAATTCCAACCCGCTGTTAACTCGCCGACCGAGATGTTCTCAGTCCCTGCGCCGCGCAGCGCATCGCCCAGATAGTGAGGGTTCGTCTCGGTGTTGTTGGGGTCACCCCACAACGGGTTGGCGTTACGCGCCCAGCAGTCTCCATCCCGTCCATCACGGCTGCCAAACTCGCGGCTGCAGAACCCTAGATTGCATTGAGTACGCCGGAGCTGGTTTTGTCGGCATTGTCGGTCTTCCGTGCACGGCTCTTGGTTCGGCACGGTCGCGAAATGCAGATCGAGGTCTCGGTCACCATCCCAACCTAACTCGACCCAATAACCCCGAACCGGAGCGCGCCCCGCCACCTCCAAATCGCAATGTTCGGAAACCCCTTCATAGGTTGCTGTCGCGCGCAGGACGTAAGCCCCGACTCGCTCTAAGGCTACCGGTTGAACTCGATCGACCGGTTCACTCCAAATCACGCTCCCGGTTCCCCCGGGCGAGCGCTCAACGGTCCATTCAATCTCAGCATCGAATTCCGGCATCAACTCGACGCTTGCGTGCCCGTCTGCGCGGACCTGCAACGACTCGACGGAATTACCGCCAAAGCTCAGCGCGCATTGAACGTCGAAAACGATCTGTGGTCCGGCGTCTACCAACCCGCCAGCATCTCCTTCCGAGACGCCCGCGTCCGGCTCAGGCTCGGGCTGCCCTGAGCACCGTCCGGTCTGTTCATCACAGGTCTGCCCTCGGGCGCACAATCCTGGCCGACAACCGACCGCGCAGCGGCCATCGGGTGCGCAGAACTCGCCGACGCGACAGTCATCATGGGACTGACAGCGAGCCGAACCCGCGTCAACGCCACCACCGATCGGTACACATTTGTTGTCTTCGCAAAACTGGCCGGCTCCGCAGTCGCCATCGCGTCCGCAACCGTTGAGACACTGGCCATTCTCCGAGCAGTATTGATAATCCTCGCATCGATCCCGACCATCGCACCCGTTGACGCAGGCGAGCTCTGAGCAGCGTTGTCCGAGCGGACACTGTTCGTTGCTTCGGCAACCGGCTTGGCACTCACCATCCGTACAGATCGCAAGATCGCCGCACACGGCGTCGTCTTGGCACGGAACAATGCACAACGACGAACGACAAACCATCGACGGACCGCACTGGGTGTCGGTTTGACAACCCTGCTCGTCATCAACACAGCCTGAACCAAGTGTCCAAGCGATCGCAAAGATCCAGAGCCTAACCATAAGCTTCCCACTATCAACCCGCAGACGCTTTACCATGGCAGTCAGTATTTTTCATGGCACGACGTGGTTCTTGACAGGAAAAGCCGCCGCCCTTAGCCCCAAAGCTGTTCGTTGCACAAACCGAGCCCCCTGCCAAAGGCAGCGGACTCGCCAGATAAAAAGATCAAGACCGATCCGGAGCCACCATGAGCCAGACTCTCAATCAAATGTTTCACAACACCGCCTCACGCCTCTCTGGGCGTCCTGCCCTGCGCTTTAAAGAGGGTGATGTCTGGCGCGACCTGACCTGGTCAGAGGTAGAACAAACCGGCCTCAAGGCAGCTAATGCTCTGCTCGCCGACGAGGTCGCAAAAGGTGACCGTGTGGGGCTGCTATCCAACACCCGCCCCGAATGGCTGTTGGGTGATTTAGGGTCGGTCTTTGCTGGCGCTGCGACCGTCACTTTGTATCAAAGCAACACCGCAGAGGAATGCGCTTACATCATCTCGAACTCGGAGCTGAGTGTGGTGTTCGCAGAAGACCACGAACAGCTCGATAAACTGCAGTCCATTCGAGATCAAATCCCATCGGTCCGGCGAGTAGTTCTCTTTGACGGTGAGGGTGATGGAGACTGGTCGATTCCTTTTGATACCTTCCTTGAGCGTGGCGCTGCTCATGCAGAGGCGAACCCAACGGCGCTCGAAGAGCGTGAAGCATCGATCGGTAAAGACGATCTGTGCTGCTTGATTTACACTTCAGGTACCACCGGCCGCCCGAAAGGCGTGGTGTTGACGCATGAAAACTTCGTCTACGAAGGCAACGTGATTCAACAGACGAACATCATCAGCCAAGAAGACACTCAGCTGCTCTTCTTGCCCCTAGCGCACGTCTTCGCCCAGGTGCTCAAGGCCTCCTGGTACAGCACCGGACATCTTCTGGCGGTCACGGGTATCGACAACTTGCTCGATGACATGGCGACGATCCGGCCGACGATGATGGCTGCTGTTCCTCGCATCTTTGAGAAGGTGTACACCGCAGCAGTGGGTAAAGCTCGCGGCGGTGAAGGCTTGGCAGGTAAGCTCGCCAATTGGGCGCTCGATCACGGCGAAAAGATGGCTGAGGTGTCGATCGCAGGGGGTACGCCCCAAGGTCTAGGCTGGGCGATCGCTAAAGGTCTGGTCTACAAAAAGATCGGCGCTGGGCTCCAAGAGAAGTTCGGCGGTCAGCTCCGGTTCTTCATCAGCGGCGGCGCGCCGCTATCGAAGAAGATCAACTGGTTCTTCCACTTCTGTGGTGTCGAGATCCTTGAAGGCTACGGCATGACCGAGTCCAGCGCTGCGACCTGCTGCAACCTACCGGGCGCAGGACGGATCGGCACGGTCGGTGCCGCGCTACCGGGGATGGAAGTCAAAATCGCTGAAGACGGCGAGATTCTGATGCGCGGACCGGGCGTGATGAAGGAATACTGGCGCATGGAAGAAGCGACCGCCGAGACGATTCAAAACGGTTGGCTGCATACGGGTGATATTGGTGAAATTGATCCGGACGGCTACGTCCGAATCACTGATCGCAAGAAGGATCTGATCATCACCGCTGGTGGCAAGAACGTCGCTCCCCAAGCGGTCGAAGGCGAGCTCGCAGCGAGCCAGTACATTGGTCACGCCGTCGTCCATGGCGATCAGCGCAAATTCCTGAGCGCTTTGGTCACCCTTGATATGGAAAACATCAACGCCTTCGCCACCGCAGAGGGCGTCTCACTGACCGATCTTAATGAGGCGTGCAAACACCCGAAAGTGGTGGCGTTGATTCAGGGCATTTTCGACAACGTCAACGCGGGGCTTCCGAGCTATTCGACCATCAAAAAGTTTGCTCTGGTTCCGGTTGAATTCGAAGCCGGCGATGAGCTGACTCCTTCGCTTAAAGTTAAACGCCGCATCGTCGAGAAGAAGTATGCTTCCTATCTCGATGAAATGTACGCCGGCTAGGGACATCGATGAGCACTGCACGCACATTTTTTGAAGAGACGCTTCCCGCCAAACTGACGCCAGAGTCTGCTAAAGCAGTCGGCGCTAACTTCCAGTTCGTCATCGATGGTGATGGCGGCGGATCATGGAACGTGAACCTGACCTCAGACGCGAACTGGGTCCGAGAAGAGGTCGACGAGGGCGCAGACTGCACGATCGCCATGAAGGAGTCTGATTTCCTCGGGATCGTCGCCGGTACGACCAACCCTCAGATGGCTTTTATGCTGGGTAAAATCCGGGTCACTGGAAACCTCGCTTTGAGTCTCAAGCTGCCCAAAATACTGGGCTAACAAGCGGCTCGCTCAGCGGTCTTCGACTTCGACGGTTACCGCCTCGATAGGTAAGGCTCTAAGCGTCGTCAGTAAATCCATGAAAACACCATGGCTTGCCGCCTTATCGGCGCTGAGCACCACTCGGTCGGCAGACTCAAGAGCGGTCTTTAGGTCGCTCTTTTTGAGCGGCTTGCCGTCTAGAAACAACGCGCCGTCAGCGCGCATTTGAACCCGGCGGTTCTTCCCCTCTTGCGGCGCCGCAGCGGCGCCCACTTTGGGCAGCTCAATCGGGACCTCGCGCAGCTGCTCGAACCGTGTGCTGACCATAAAGAAGATCAACAACAAGAACACGACATCGAGCATCGGTGTCAGATCGACGCTTGGCTTGGCTGCTACCGAGCGCTCAAACTTCATGAGCCATCCGACTCAAGAAGCTCATCGCCAAACACCTCGAGCTCGGTGATGCGAGCCTGGACCCGTCCGAGCAGCAGTCGATGCAGCACCAAAGTCGGCATAGCGACCAACATCCCAAGTACGGTGGTGACCAAAGCCATCCAAATACCGCCCGCCAACACCTGAGAATCCGCTCCGGCTTGAACCGTCATCCGCTGGAAGACCTCGATCATACCGAGGACGGTTCCGGTCAGCCCGAGCAAGGGCGCCAGCGCCGCGATGGTCGCAAGCCAGGAGATGCCGCGCTCCATCTCAGCGACTAGGCGCTGTCCCATCTCATGGACACGCTCACGAACCAGCTCACCGCCCTTCTGGCGTGCCAGGACCATCCTGCCTGCTGCCTGGCTTTGGAGATCTTTGGGCTCATCACCATCGTTGAGCGCCTGAAGCACCTGACGACGCCACTGGCTCGGCAAAACATGCTCAGAACGAAGGGCAAACCAGCGCTCAAGAAAGAGCGTCAATGAGGCCACAGCGCATAAACCGATGGGGTAAACCATCCATCCCGCTCGAGCTAACCACTCCATCAAGTCCCCCCAAGCAAGCGGCGCGTCTGCGCGTCAAAGAGTTCGGCCGTGATATAGCCTACCGCTCGTTGAACCACTTGTTGATCCTTTGTAATCCAATAAACGACCGGCACCTCACGGATCGGACCCAAAGGCTTGCGCTCTAAACCAAGCCCCTGACTCCGACGAGTAATTCCCGGTACCTTGAGCGCCTTGGCTGCCACATTCCATGCCTTGACCGGCAGATCATCCATGACCACCATCACCACCTGCAGCTCGTCATGCTCCGTTTTCGCTCGCCGGATCAGCTCAAGCATTGCCAGCCCACGGTCTGACCAACTCGGCGCAATGAGCAAAACAGTTGGCGCCTCTTGGACTCCAAACTGAAGCGCAAAATTCGGCATGTGAAGAGGCGCTGTTGCGCATGAACCGACACACCACAACGCCCCAAAGAGCAGTGCGCGCACTAGCCGGCGTCAACCGTCGGCGTGCTCGTCGCATCAACGCTGGTTTCAGTGCCGGCGTCACCAACGCCAAGAGCCGCATCCGAAGTGGGCGCCGAAGCATCCGTCGCAGGACCAGCATCTGGCAGCTGGCTGCCGGCTAGGCTGTCGACGATCTCAAAGGTGATCGATCCCGTGTCACTGCGACCGTCACCGGTCCATTCGGTTTGGTTGCCCATCTGGTCCCACGCCCAGAGGATAAAGCTCACCGAATCACCCGGTTGAAGTCTGGCGAGCGCTTTCGTCGTCTCGATGGCATCTGCTGGTACGATCGAATCGGATTCAAGGTCGGGAACTCCCCACAAACCGTTACCGCTCGTCATTCTCGCTAGGTTCAGTTGCAGGCTGGCCGCCCCATTGATCGACATCACCAAGCCGACGCCTTCGATCCGGTGCGGTCCAGTGACTTCAACGACCAGATTGTACGGTCCCGGCGCAGCGGTTTGACCACGAGGAGCCAAAACCGACAGAAAACACGGGGCATCTGAAGGACAATTTGCATTAATTGCGTAGGGATCTCGAGTGGGACAGCCCACTAAAAGAGCCATCAAAAATAGACCGCTAATGAGGTTCCAGCCCGTGCTCATCGATCCTCCCGAAACCTGCGTGGATAAAACACAGCGAAGCCATGGCTTTCGCTCTGACATCTGCACTGTACAGGAGACGGGCGTTCAGTGCACCTTTCTGCGTGCATAACGAGGAATTGATGGCCGATCTGGATCCACATCACGGACGTTCAAGCGAAGAGGCGCCTCGGCTTCTCGCCATGGAACCTTGGATTCGCGGCGCCCGTGTCTTGTGGGTGGGAGCAGCCGCTGAAGAATCCGTCGAGTGGCTGCATCGCCTCGGGGCAACTCGAGTCAGCGTGGTGGGATCCCGTATCCCTGCTGGCCTGCGAGCTGATGTCTACCTCGAACCCGATGGCTTGAGCGCCGTACCGAGCGGTCGTCACGACCTGATGATCATTCAAGATTTCGGCGCCCGTTTAGCAGCCGAGCCTGATCTACTCGTTGACTTTGACCGCTTGTTGTCGAGCGATGGCCGCGTGGTGGGAATTTTGCCTGCCGATGGAGAGCATGTCGGCGTCGATATGCTGGCGCACTGCCATCCCACCGAGCGACTCGACTATGCAGAGGTCGTCGCTGCGCTCGAGCAACGCTTCGACTACGTCACCGCGATCGCGCAGGTTCCCCTGCTGGGTTATCTGGTGACCGGTACTGGCGAAGATCGCACCATTGAGTTTGATGGCCGGATCGCAGACCTGGCCAGTGAGCCCCCGATCTATCATCTCGTCGCAGGCTTCCGCAGCCCACCGGACGAGCTACCGAATAGGATCTCCACGCTCAGCTTTGATCTGCTCAGTGATCGAGTCGGGCAAGTCGTCGCTAGCTTGAGTGAGCAACGCGCTGCGACTCGGCGAGACGCCAACCTCAGCCTAAATCGCGTGGAACAACGACTTGAAGCCCTCCAAACGGAGCTCACAGAGGCGACTCGAGAACGCGAAGCGGACCAACGGCGCGTCAAGCGCTTGCTCCGTGACCGAGATGGGCTCAAGGCAGAGGTCAAAGCGCTCAAAGCCCTCGAAACCAAGCTCCGTTCGGAGCTGGCGCAAGGCGATGATCAGCTGGGCAGCGCCGCCGACGTTCACGCCCACCTGCAATCTGAGATCGAACGCTGGCAACAAAGGACCCAAGGGCTTCTGGCTGCGTCCCTTGAGCTTGAGGACAAGCACCACGCTCTTGCAGAGCGTCATGACGAGCAAGGCCAGGCGCTGACCGCGCAGCGTGAGGACACCACGAGCGCCCGAGCTGAAGCCCAGACTCATCAAGCTGAAGCCGCCCGGTGGAAAGAGCGCGCTGACGAATTCCTGAAGCTCTCGCTCAGGCTTCAAGAAGAGCAAGAAACGCTCGAGCAGCTGCTCATCCAAGAGCGGGCGCAGCGAGCTGCCGATCCGAGAGCTCGAGACTTGGTAGCCCTGCGCGTTGAGCATCAAGAGATGGCGGCTCAAGCTCATGCGTTGACCCGACGAGTCACGCAACACCGCCGAGAACATGCAGAGACGTTGGGTCAACTTCGGCGGGTTCAAGCGCAACATCGACAAAGCGAAGGCTTACTCAAAGAGGCTCAGGACCGACTCGAGTCAGCGGCTCAGAACTCCAAAGGTGCTCACGAGACGGAGCTACTAAAGCATCTCAAAGCTCAGCTTTCAGAGGCTTTGGGTGCGCAAGAAACACTCGATGACCGTTGCGTTGCGCTGCAAGCCGAACTCAAAAAGAGTCATACGGAGGCGAAGTCTTTCGCTGCCAAAGTTGCTGATCTCGAGCTGTTGCGGCCACGCCTCGCTGAGTTCGAAGAAGACGCAAAGCTCCTCAAGGAGCGCTTCAACGAGGCGAAAGACCAAGCCGCTA
>Ga0315321_10004944_pt1 | contig 10193 bp, 8 predicted proteins | sample M180m21515metaG_FD_203464 | JGI IMG/M metagenome (GOLD analysis project Ga0315321, IMG submission 203464) | Ammonia-oxidizing marine archaeal communities from Monterey Bay, California, United States - M1 80m 21515 | ecosystem: Environmental > Aquatic > Marine > Intertidal zone | place: USA... | reverse complement strand
GGTGATTTTTCACAATCAGCGCTCCTTGCTGCGGCTTGTATCTGTGTAATGGAATTTCCCGTCCCTAGGAAACTCGCGAATATGTTTAGCGTTAATCGCCCTAATCATCGTTAAATTAAACTGTTTTGTTAGGGAATTAGTAATTAAATGCCAGTGTTTTCAACAGTCCGACTAAAGCTATTAGTCGTCGTTTAAATGCCACCGACGGGTATTTTGCCGAGAAACGGCAAATGGGTAAAGGCCAATATGCTAAGAAAACGCGAGATGACACAATTTTAATCCCATCCAACCGAGGCTGAAGTGTATGGAATGATAATATTGCCGCGTGTGGAAATCAGATTTATTAGCGTGGTGAACCGAGTGTAATGAGGAGTGTTAGTTCTTTTCCGGCTCGCATAACCTTGACCGGTACTTTGTCGCCCGCTTTAAATTTTCGCAGTGCGCTGTCGAAATCTTCGATTCCGCCAATTTTATATTTCCCCAGACCAATGACGACATCCTTAGCCTTGATTCCCGCTTTGCTTGCAGGACCATTAGTTGCGACACCCGTGAGTGGCAATCCATCGCTACTATCCGAGTAGTCTGGGATGCTACCGAAATAGGGACGGTCGCCACCTGTGTTTGCGACATTACGTTTTTTTTCCGCCTTCTTAAAGTTCGGACGCTCGTCAGCCAGTGCAAGGGATGAAATAATCTCCGTGGTGAAGGCCGTTATTCGGCCCATGCCTTCAAAGTTTATCGTCTTAAAATCATCGCTTGGGCGATGATAAAAATCATGTAGTCCGGTAAATAAATGTAATACGGGGATATTTTTAAGATAAAACGATTGGTGGTCACTGGGACCGACGCCTTCTGGTTTTCGAGTCATTTCAAATTTTGCGGTGCTGTTGAGTTCGTCTAGCAGTGGATCCCAGAGGTCGGACGTTCCTGTGCCGGTGACGATTAACTTATTGTCTGTGAGCCGACCCACCATATCGAGATTAACCATTGCGATTGTTTTATCCAAAGCTACTAGTGGTTCGTTGACATAACGAGCACTCCCGATAAGGCCGCGTTCCTCAGCTGAAAAGGCAACAAAAACGATACGTCTTCGCGAAGGAGCGAGAAAACGCTGGTCCATGGAATGGGTGCGGGTCGCGAGTTGTTCAGCAATTTCCAGTAACGCCGAGGTGCCGCTGCTGTTATCGTCCGCCCCATTGTGGATGTCCTTAGTCCAAGGAGCTAGTGAGCCCTGCCCACCATAGCCAAGGTGGTCGTAATGTGCGCCGACCACAATAGTTTCTTCTTTGAGATCCCCCGCCCCTTCGAGTATTGCTACGACATTTTTGACTTCAGTTTTAGTCTGTATTAATGATGCCTGGCCCTTGGCAGTCCAGTTGGACACATCGCCGACAATAGGTTTTAACGTGTCATCAATTTCTGCCTCAATTTGGGTCAGGGTTTTTCCGAACGTCTGTTTAATCATTGGTTCAATCGTTGCTCGGCGCGCGAAAAATACCGGCATGCTTTTCCGAGTTGAGTTAACTCCAGCGCCATCGAAGTTGAGAACAGCATCACCATCGCCACCTAATTCGCTTGCGGTGTCTGTGATGTTACTTGAAATCTCCGCTAATGCTTGATTATGTTTGACGAGGTCATCCTGTGACGGGTTATCGTTTTTAGAGAAGCTTTGGTGCTCGGCGGCTAACTGCCCCGCGTATTGGGACAATGCGTGTTTTAGCCCCGACAAGTACTTTGCGGCTTCGGTGGCGTCATTAACCATGATGACCGCGACCGCCCCATGTTGAAACGCTTGCGAAAACTTCGATCGAAATGTTGCATGCCGCGATGATTTTGTGCCATCAAAAGGGCTATCAGCATCTGTTTGTTGAGGCTCTTTTCGTAGTAGAACGACTACCTTCCCCTTGACATCTAGGTTGGCATATTCGTCGTAACCGAGATCGGGGGCCTGAATTCCGTATCCTACAAAAACAAGGTCGCCTTGGAACTGGCCGCTGGCGCCTATTGCCAATGGATTAAAGTCAAAACCGAGCGTCAGATCACTTGTTTCAATACCATCGTCCTCACCAGATGGACCAGTCAGTTGTAAGCGATTATTGGCGGTTTCCCCGAGTTTAATGTCCGTAGATATTTCAAATCGTTGGAAGGGGGTTCCATCATAAGAATCCGCTTTTAATCCAAGTCGACGAAAATGTGATGCGATGTAATCAGCTGCTTTGTTTATGCCGTCGGTACCCGGTCCCCTGCCCTCTAGTTCGTCGGAGGAAAGGTATTTAACGTAATCCGAGAGTCGTTGTTGCGACAAAGCTGTATCAGATTCATTTTCTGCAGATTCAACTCGGGAAGTCGTTGCGTTGAATATTGGGCCGAACAAAATGCCCCATACTACTGTTAAGAGAATTGTGAGGGTGTGAGGTCGAAGAAAACGTTGAGTGCGGTGCAGTTTTGATATATTCATTTCCATGGACTTTAAAATAGTATTATGTGAGTTGCTAAAATATAACAACGTAGTTTTCATAGATATCTTTCTTGCATCCCCGATTTTCGTTGCTGACTCAATGAACGTCAAGTAACTCGAGAGCGTGAAATTCGGCTTTTCGCGGGTTGGTGAATGACGAGCCTAAATTTCAGGGGCGTACAAACCACCGCCGTGGTAGTATAATGATGCTGCACAGTTGTTTTATCCGTTAGAAGTGTCATTGCTTGCGACCTACCTTGAGGTGTTGGTTTCTTATTGGTGCATATATGTTTTCAATTCACATTATCCAAGGATTCGACCAAGGTGAGCGTCTGGAAATCGCCAATACAGTTTTCCGTTTTGGTCGTGATAGTAATAATGATTTACAGCTACGCGACGCTGAAGTTTCTCGGTTCCACGCCGAACTTAGACCCGATGGAAACGGCTTGAGGGTTGTCGATTTGGGTAGTTCCAACGGGACCTTCGTCAACGGGTCACGAGTGAGTTCAAAATCACTCAGCAGTGGTGACCGTATACAAATGGGTAAGACCCACATCGTCATTAAGCGACAAGGTCATGGCGATGTTCACGCCAATTTGGCTGAAATTCGTTTTGACGATAATACCGCAGTTAATTCACAAATCCTCGAGGCGGTTTTGCCACAGTTTGGCAGTAAAATCTTGCCAGAGGATAACACCCATTCGGTACCGGAAATCGACGGCCAACGAAATCTATCTGCTGAAGCGATTCGGAGCCATTTTGAAGTCATGTACCAAACGACCCTGGCGGTGTCGCAGACGCTGGATGTCAATGAGTTACTCGAACGGGTTTTGAGTCTTGTTTTTGAATGGGTGAAAGCGGATCGGGCCTGTGTGTTGTTAATTGATCAGCAAACTGGGGAACTTTGCCCCAGTCTTCGTAAAAATCGCGAAAAGACAACAGAACCAGATCAATTAGTGATCAGTAGACGTATTTTAGATTACGTTATCGACAATGGTGAGGGCGTAGTTTCCACGAATGCGAGTCGCGATGATCGTTGGGAGGCCAGCGAAAGCATCATCGGCAATAGAGTCAATGAGGCCATTTGCGTGCCGTTGACGGGGCGATATGGGATGGTCGGTGTTATTTATATTGACACAGCGGTGCCTGACCAGGGCGGACTGTTGGGCAAACATATTCGTGTGTTTACTAATGATCACCTGCGAATGCTGGCTGCGATTGGACACCAAACGGCCTTGGCCTTGGAGGACACCTATTATTATCAGGCGATGTTGCAATCGGAAAAACTTGCCGCAATGGGACAGACCGCAACGAGTATCGCGCATTATATAAAAAACATGCTACAGGGTATACGCGGAGGCGCCTTTGTCGTGGAGGAAGGATTGCAGCAAGAGGACTGCAATGCAGTTAGTAAAGGGTGGGATATCGTTAAACGAAATCAGGATCGTATATCGGGCCTTGTTCTGGATATGCTGTCTTATGCCAAAGACCGGCAACCGGAATGCAAGTCAGGCAGTTTGCGAGAAATCGCGTCGGAAGTCGTCTCGATGCTTCTGCCACGAGCAAGTGAGATAGGTGTTCTGCTCAAAATCGATACGTCGACGGAACTGGATAACGTGTGGATTGATATCGATGGAATTCATCGGGCCTTGTGGAACGTGATATCCAACGGCCTCGACGCAACCTCCAACGTGGAGGAGTCTGTTGTGAAAATCTCGTTATTCCAGCGAGAGGCAGTGCAATTTATTCGCGTTGAGGATCAGGGCATCGGGATCGCGACAGAAAACCTCGAGAGAATTTTTGGAGCGTTCTTTTCCGATAAGGGCGGTGGAGGCACTGGGCTTGGCCTAGCGGTAAGTCGAAAGATATTGCGGGAACATAATGGCGACTTAACCGTAACTTCGGTTCTGGGTGAGGGTTCGGTTTTTGAGTTGTCGATTCCAGTGATGAAACCCGATAGCGGCGACGCAAGCCTTGATGCTAAATCGACAGGCGGCTTGTTCGAAACTGGCATCGTTCCACCTAAATGATCGTCGAAGCCACTCCTTAAATTAGCATGCAGATTACGTAAGCGATTCGGAAACAAAGGGATTAGTCTGTTTTTCACAACCAATCGTCGTACGGTCACCATGCCCGGTTAGCACCAGAGTCTCATCGGGCAGCGTGTACAATTGCTCCCTAATCGATTGTTCAAGGACTTCGAAACTGCCATCAGGAAAATCGGTTCGGCCAACACTGCCAGCGAAAAGAACATCACCATTAATTGCAACTGTGGGGGTGGTTTCGTGGCAAATCCAGACAACATGCCCGCAACTATGTCCGGGCGTGTTTCGCGTTTCTAGGCGAATACCGGCAAACTCGATGACTTCACCATGAACCACGGTTTGATCAGCAATTGGGCTAACAATTTCAAGCCCATAGGAAGCAGATAAATTTAGTTGAGGGTCAGTCAACTTGGGGGAGTCACCAACCCCGATAATCAATGGGGCATCAGGGAACTGCCCTTTTATCGTGTCATTTCCAACAATATGATCCGTATGACCGTGGGTGTTGAGAATGGCAGATACGGTCAATCCATTTTTGGATAAATATTGCAGAATCGACATGGTGTCGAAGCTAGGGTCAATGACGATACAATCGTTTCTATCCCCCAAGTGGAGGATATAGGCATTCTCAGCGAACATTTCCGACACAACAGTGGTAATCTGTACGGGTGTTTCCGATAGGACAACTTCGTTCATGGTATCTTATTCGTTTCTGGTAATTTAGGATAAATGCGTAGTAATATCGCCCTGTCCCGATATGGTAAATCTAGCTTCGTATTAAAGCGTAAAAAGCCATTTTGTCAACTTTCAATAGTGGTCTGCGACCTGAAACGGTGGCGATAACAATAGCATACCATCGCAAACGGTAGGGGATAGAGATGGCCGAGAACCGTTGGTATTTATATTGACCAGGGAAGATTAACGCGAGGGCATCCGACAGGCATGATGCCCAGTGATAGGGAGATTCACATGACTCGCAAGTTTGTTATCGGGGCCGTTATATTAGGCCTCACACTCATCACGATAGATTCTCAAGCACAGCAGGCACCAGTTCGTGTAGCCGTAAATAAGGGTGATGGTGTTGCCGAAAAACAACATCCGTTAAAACCCGCGATTGACATTGCTAAAGCGGCACTGTTGAATAGTCGTGAAAATATCAATGATTACACGGCAACGCTGGTTAAGCGGGAGCGGATTGACGGAGTGCTTGGCGTTCCAGAATATATTTATATTAAGGTTCGCAACGGTAAAGCAACGACGCCTTTTTCGACGTATATGTATTTTGTCAAGCCAGCCGTTGCCAAGGGGCGCGAAGTGATCTATGTCGATGGTAAAAACCAGAATAAGATGTGTGCCCATGAAGGCGGAACAGGCCTAAAAGCTGCAATACCAGACCTGTGGCTTGATCCAGTTGGGTTTCTTGCGATGAAGGGACAACGTTATCCCGTTACGGAAATTGGTTTGGAAAATCTAATTGTGCAGCTTATTGCTCGCGCCCAAAGAGACATGAACGCTGGGATGTGTAAAGTGCAATTTCGCAAAGGTGCAACGATCAACAATCGAAAGTGTACGATGATTCAGGTTGTACATCCAGATAAACGCGCCCCTTATGATTTTCATGTTGCACAGATATTTATCGACGACGAATTACAAGTCCCCGTTAGATACGTTTCCTACGATTGGCCTGAGGCAGAAGGTGTTCGTCCTAAGTTGATTGAGGAGTACACCTATTTAAATGTGAAACTTAACAATGGATTTAATGATGTAGACTTTGACGTTGATAATCCAAATTACAACTTTAAAGGAACGAAATAGTAGCCTCGGTTACTGAAGGTTCCTAGACGGTAAGAATCCGCCTTGTGAATGCCCCACGCGTCTCAGGGCGGTTATGCCGACAAACCTTAGTGCGGTGTCCCGTACTTCTAAACGCCAAAAAAAGGATTTATTATGAAAATGTTTATTAAACGAATGACCATAGTGTCACTGGGACTGATGGTAATGATCTGTGCGTTGGTCGCCTATGGCTATAGTAGCCGCCGCACGACGCCTCCTGCCGAGGTAAATCTTGAAACAGTGGAAGTCGAAATAGACTTCGGGGACGAGTTTCTACCTATGGGCGATGATTTCGCCTTTGACAGCGGAGAATAACTGCTCGTCAACATAGAACATTGACAGCCAGCTTTGGTTATAATACCGAGCTGGCTGTTTTTTTATATCCACACGTAATCTTTAAGGCCTAGATAACTTAATGAAGGTGGCAACCGTACAGTTTCAACATGTCGCCGGCGATGTGGCAGCCAATTTGGCTGTCGTTAAAGGGTACGTTGCGCGTGCCGCCGCAGAAGGTGTAGAATTGGTATTGTTTCCGGAATGTTGCCTTTCTGGTTACTGGCATCTGCGCAGTTTAACACGATCTCAGCTGGAAGTAGTCGGGCAAAATGTTCCCAACGGATCTGCGTGCGAGGAGGTCAGCCGACTCGCCGAAACGCTTGAGATTACTATAGGGGTGGGTTTGCTCGAACTGTCCGAAGATGGAGTGTTATACAATGCTTTTTTCGTCGTAAATGCGGATGGCACTTGGGTGAATCATCGCAAGTTGCATTGTTTTGTGAGTGAGCATATGGCGAGTGGGGATAGCTATACAGTGTTGGACACCCCATCGGGTGTCAGGTTGGGCGTTCTTACCTGTTACGACAATAATATAGTTGAAAATGTGCGAGCTACAGCACTGCTTGGCGCTCAAATATTGTTGGCGCCACATCAAACCGGTGGATGTAACTCTGGTAGTCCCGAAGCTATGGGCCTTATCGATGTCGAGTTATGGGAAGGTGGCGCTGCAAGGTACGAAGAACTCAAACAGCAATGCAACGGTGAAAAAGGTCGGGGTTGGCTGCTACGGTGGTTACCCTCCCGTGCGCATGATAACGGAATCTTCTTGCTGTTTAGTAACGGTATCGGACGTGACGATGACGAGGTTCGCACTGGCAATGCGATGATTATTGATGCCTATGGGCGTGTTTTAGTTGAGGCAGTAGAACCGAGAGAACAGATGCTAACTGCTGACCTTGACTTAACACTGTGCGAACGTGCGACGGGCACGCGTTGGATTCGAGCCCGACGCCCCGAATTGTACCGTGCGTTAAGTGAGAATACTGGACATGAAGAAGAAACAAGGTCAGTGCGGTTTGAACACTTGCGTCCCGATGCACCCTCCGGTGGTGCGGGAAGCTAGGTGCGTTTGGCCACTCTTAGTTTGGCGCTTCGGCTACGAGGATTTGCGTCAACCTCGTGTGCTGATGCGACTATCGGTCGTTTAGTAATCACCTCGAGCCGGTCATCACCCCGAAAAGCATGTTTGACACGGCGGTCTTCTAACGAATGGAAACTGATGATCGCTAACAATCCCCCCGGTGTTAATAAATCTGGAAGTCGTCGCAAGGCGATATCGAGCGATTTTAATTCATCATTGACAGCAATTCTCAAGGCTTGAAATGTGCGTGTGGCTGGATGGATTCGCTTTTTGCTAGACCGAGGATAGCAACTGCAAATAATATTAGCGATCTCCGCGGCTGATTTGAGCGGTTGGTGTTTGGAACGTTCCGACAATTTGCGGGCTATTCGGCGCGAAAGGCGTTCCTCGCCAAAGTTGTAGATTAGGTCGGCAAGGTGTTCAGGGCGTAATCGCTCTATCAATCGCCAAGCGGGTTCTCCAAATGCTGTGTTAAATCGCAGATCTAAGGGGCCATTACTTGTAAAGCTGAACCCGCGTTCCGTGTCTTCTAGTTGGTCCGACGAAAGTCCTAGATCTAAGAGTATGCCATTAACAGGCCCCACGTTGACCTGTTGTAGTACTTCCGGCAATTCGCAGAAATTTGAGTGTGCAAGCATCACGGGGTTACCCTTAAGTCGCGTTTCACAGCGAGTCAAAGCCGCAGGGTCGTGGTCTAAGCCGATTAATAATCCGTCAGGACCAAGCCGATTGCATATCAATTCTGCGTGACCACCACCTCCGACGGTACCATCGACGTATGTCCCGTCCACTTCAATACATAAAGCATTGATAACCTCTGTGGGTAGCACGGGTATATGGATCGTATTTGTCGGATCTATACTCATAAGGTTTCCATTGTCTTGCGGTAGAGGTTTTCGTATTGACTGATCATTTGCGATAGTTGGTACGATTCAGCAACCACTTTGTAGTTGGCCTCGCCAATCCTCTCGCAGGCACTACGATCGAGCGCCAAATCGATGACGCGCCTTGACCAGTCGTGGGGTTCAGCGATTTGCCGATTCTCATGCGATAATAAATCTCGGACTCCATCCGCAGGACACGCGACGACAGTTTTTTTTGCAGCCATAGCCTCAATAACGACATTCGGCATTCCCTCCCATCGACTTGGAAACAACAGCAGTTCGCTGGCCTTTAGTATCGACGCTGCGTCCTCACGGTAACCGTAAAAATGCACTCGTTCATCGAGACCAGCATGAGTTATGGCTCGCTGCAAAATCTTCTTACTAGGACCATCCCCGACGATAGCGATATTATGGCCCGGGCAGGCTTGCATTATGGTTTTAGCGTTATTTGCTATTAGATCAACACCTTTTTGTATGTCCAGACGGCCGATAAATGTTAATAGATGCGGAACCGAGGCCAGGCCAAGCGTACTGGCGGTCGCGACTGGAACTCTGCTAAAAGTATTAAGATCAATTCCATTAGGGACTACCGATAATTTATCAGCTGAAATAGCCAGTCGGTGTTTGGCGTAGGCAGCAACGTCATGGGACACACATATGGATTGACAAAACTGATTTCTGTTAAAACGCAACATCCATTGTCGCATCCTGCGAGGGTCCGATACACGCAAGCCAGCAATCAATTTATAATTTGCGTGTTTACTAATGGTGCCGCACAAGATGTTTGCGTGGAAGAGAAATGACTGAACAACCTCCGGAGATAATTTCGAGAGCAGAAGTTTGAGTTTCCGTTTAGCTCGGAAAAAGTCCAAATGCGAACTAGCACCAAGAAAGTACGGGTAAACCTCTTTTTCATTGAGTTCTCGCACGAGCTGGTCACGCCCGGTACCTGGTTGCGACGCGAGGCTAATAACATAGACTTGGTGTCCACGCTGCTTTAGCCCTAGCGCGAGTTTAACTAAACAGCGTTCGGCACCGCCAGGCTCAAGTTCGGTTATGACGAAGGCGACATCCAAATTTTGTAGTTCCTCAGATGACTTGATCAGTTGGATAGCTATATAGCTGCGGAGTTCATACGACTCATGGTGGAGAATGTGTTAAGAACTATGGTTTATGTTAAGTACGCAAGGAACTATGCATAAGTGCAAACTTATAAAAGTCATCAGCGAATAATCATTTGATTTTATGAGAATTTGGTGGGGTTTACGAAATTTGGTTGTGACAACAGAATGAGTATCGGAAAAGATTAGGTTTTGGGAGCCATCAATTGAATTTAGAGTATTACGACTATGCGTTACCGAAAGAGCTAATTGCTCAACATCCGTTGAAGGATCGTAGCGCGGCGCGGTTGCTAGTTGTGGAGCGAGAGTCGAAATCTATTACGCATCGCCGGATCGCGGATTTACCTAAATTACTAAAAACGACTGATGTGTTGGTGTCCAACGACACCAAAGTGGTTAACGCGCGGTTGTTTGGGGTGCGCACGAAAACAGGTG
>Ga0315321_10004941_pt1 | contig 10196 bp, 7 predicted proteins | sample M180m21515metaG_FD_203464 | JGI IMG/M metagenome (GOLD analysis project Ga0315321, IMG submission 203464) | Ammonia-oxidizing marine archaeal communities from Monterey Bay, California, United States - M1 80m 21515 | ecosystem: Environmental > Aquatic > Marine > Intertidal zone | place: USA... | reverse complement strand
AAACACTACTCAGGTGTCTCATAATTAACTAACTGACCAGAGCCATTAAATACTTCACTCCAATTGTCACACTCAATTTTAATTGTTGCAATTCCTGAAGTCGTCATGTGTATCGGATTACCCGTAAGCAAATAAATTAAGTCACTTATTCCGGGATTATGACCAATTATACAAACGCGATTTAATGATATGTTGGAATCATTAATTACAGCCAATATCGATTGCGCAGATGCTAGGTATAAATTAGTATGGGTAATGAGTAATTTTTTTGAAATTTGCAATTCGTTTAGCACTTGTAATGCTGTATTTAATGCTCTTTTTGCAGGGCTAGAAATGATTATTTCAGGAATCGGGTTCTTGACTAACAATCGGCTTCCCATAGTTTGGGCATCAATCTCTCCTTGAGGATGAAGTGGCCTATTGAAATCAGAGCTGTCTTTTGACGAATTTAGCGCTTTTGAATGGCGCATGAGGTACAAAGTTTTCATGAGATACTTGTGATGGGGTTACCAAGATTTTGTCGTTCTTTTTTAATCTTATCCATGTGCCGATGCATGATGAAAAACCATAAAGGGGGGATCAATGCACATAAAATCATTAGAGGATATCCCGTCGGTAATTGGGGAGCTTCTTCCAAACTTCTAAGTACTTGATACTTTCTACTTGATAAATAATGATGGTCAGAATGTCTCGTTACCTCAAATAGTATAGCACGACCAATTGCATGATTTGAATTCCATGAATGAATTGGTCGTACTCTTTCGTAGTTTCCATTTGCTGTTTTCTGTCTGGTTAGCCCATAATGTTCTAGATAATTAACTGTTTCGAAAAAAAGAATACCGAGTGTTGCGGCACCCAAAAAACATAAAAGACCTTGAAGGTTAAAGAAGAAATAAACTGATGTAACTAAAGTAGTCTGCAATACTAAAAAGTGTAATATTTGATTCTGTTTGGATAACCATTTATGGTTGAGAGATTTTAGTCGTTTTTGCTCAATTTTTAATGCCGATAGATAACTATTAGTGATAGACCGTATCCAAAATAAATACAAGATTTCGCCTTTTCTTGCTGTAGCTGGATCTTGCGGTGTACCTACGTGTTTATGATGTCCTTTATTGTGTTCAATGATGAAATGCATATAAAGACTCGTTAGTAATAAGGCTTTTGAAAGCACACGAGCGAGTTTGCTAGTTCTGTGTCCTAATTCATGAGCAACATTAATCCCTAGCACGACGCATGCAACTCCAAAGGAAACAACACGTCCGGATAACTCAAAGAATTGAAGGTCTTGAATGGTTATACCCAATAGAAAAAGAAGAAGCAGTCCGTATTGAATAGGAACTTGGGCGTATAATATAAAATCATAAAATTGAGACTTTAACGCATTTTGCTCCTCCCCGGAATCAAAATTTTTAGTACTTGCGGGAATAATTAATTCCAGGAATGGAATGAGTAAATAAGCATACGCAGGCAGTAACCATGTCCACCAGCCAGTGCACCATAATGATATGGCTCCAAAAAGTGGACCGGTGAAGATCATTAAATACTTTAATTTTAGCATGAGGTGATTTGTTCCTTTTCAATATAGAAAATAATCAGAATTTATTGATGAAAGAAATCAATTGAATACTCAGTCTTCTATAACGGGAAATTCATTTTGAAGTGCTTTTCTAAATACAATTGCATTTTCGAACACGTCCAGAACAATTGTTTGGGAAGTATCAATGTGGTCTGCAAGCAACTGTTTGGAAAGCTCATTAAGGACTTGTTTTTGCATCACTCTTTTCACAGGTCTCGCTCCAAATTGAGGGTCATACCCTAATTGAGCTAGCCAATCAATAGCGTCTTCTGACGCAGCAAGCTTTAAATGATTTTTAGTTAATCTATTTTTTAAAATTGCTAATTGAATTTTAACAATTCCTTTTATATCTTCTCTAGATAGTGGGTTAAACATGACCGTTTCATCAATTCGATTGAGAAATTCTGGACGTACAGATTGTTTTAGTATTTCGTATACTTTTAATTGGATACTTGCTAGTTTACTTTCTTTGTTGGAAGCATTGATGTTTTCATAACCTTCTTGAATAATTTGTGCACCGATGTTTGAGGTCATGATGATGATGGTATTTTTAAAATTAACTGTTCTTCCTTTGTTGTCTGTAAGTCTACCATCGTCTAGCACTTGCAGTAAAACGTTGAAAACGTCGGGGTGTGCTTTTTCAATTTCATCTAACAGCAAAACAGAGTAGGGGCGCCTTCTAACCGCTTCAGTGAGCTGACCTCCCTCTTCATATCCAACATATCCTGGAGGTGCTCCAACCAATCTTGAAACCGAATGTTGTTCTTGGTATTCACTCATGTCAATGCGAGTCATGGCCGTTTCGTCGTTGAATAAGAATTCTGATAGTGCTTTGGCTAATTCTGTTTTGCCCACACCTGTGGTTCCCAGAAAAATAAATGAACCAATGGGCTTTTGGTCATCCTGCAATCCAGCTCTACTTCTTCTTACAGCGTCAGCGACCACTGAAATGGCATAGCTTTGCCCAACGACCCTTTTAGACAATGCAGCTTCTAGTTTAAGTAGTTTTTGCTTTTCATTTTCTAACATTTTAGATACCGGTATTCCAGTCCATTTGGCTACCACATCGGCAATTTCTTCTGCATCAACTTCTTCTTTAACCAGTTTGCTGGTTTTTTGTATTTCAATGAGTTTTTCTTTATTATTTACTATTGATTCTTCCGCTTCTTTTATTTTTCCGTATCTAATTTCTGCTACTAATTCGTAATCTCCATTTCGTTCTGCTATTTCAGCCTCATGTTTTAAAGTTTCTATGTCTTGTTTCGCATTTTGAATGGTCTCTACTACGGTTCTTTCAGAATCCCATTTTGACTTGAATTCAGCTCGTTGGTCTGTTAATTCAGCTAGTTCTTTTCCAATCGTTTTTAACTTAGGCCCGTCATTCTCCCTTTTGATAGCCTCTCTCTCAATTTCTAATTGCATAATTCTACGCTCAATTTCGTCCAGCTCTTCGGGTTTCGAATTGATTTCCATGCGTAATTTAGATGCTGCTTCATCAATAAGGTCTATGGCTTTATCTGGAAGAAACCTTTCTGTTATATAGCGTTGAGACAGCTCTGCAGCTGCTATAATGGCTTCGTCTTTTATCATCACCTTGTGATGTGATTCATATTTTTCTTTAATCCCTCTTAAAATTGAGATCGTATCTTCCATATCTGGTTCGTCCACTATTATTTTCTGAAAACGTCTTTCAAGGGCTTTGTCTTTTTCAAAATACTTTTGGTATTCGTCTAAAGTAGTTGCACCAATAGCCCGAAGCTCTCCTCTGGCAAGAGCTGGTTTTAATATATTAGCAGCATCCATTGCACCTTGCCCGCCACCAGCACCCACGAGGGTGTGGATTTCATCTATGAAAAGAATAATTTCTCCATTACTTTTTACAACTTCTTTAATTACGGCTTTCAGCCTTTCTTCAAATTCGCCTTTAAATTTGGCTCCTGCTATTAAAGCTCCCATGTCTAATGAAAAAAGGCTTTTCCCTTTAAGGTTTTCAGGTATATCACCATCAATAATTCTACGTGCAATGCCTTCAGCAATGGCTGTTTTACCTACGCCTGGTTCTCCGATTAATATGGGGTTGTTTTTTGTCCTTCTGGTTAGAATTTGCAAGACTCTTCTAATTTCCTCATCTCTACCAATAACTGGGTCCAGTTTACCGTCAGTGGCTAGTTTATTTAAGTTTTTTGCATATTTCTCCAAAGAATTGTAGGTGCTTTCTTGGTCTTGGCTTACCACTTTTTCTCCTTTTCTAAGCTCTAAAATCGCAAGACGAAGATTTTTCTTATTGGCTCCATTGTCTTTTAATAATTGAACTACACTGCCGCTGCTTTCCATCATGCCCAGTAAAAGATGTTCAATAGAGACAAATTCATCATCCATTTCTCGCGCTGTATTGATTGCAATTCTTAGTGTTGTCGACGCATTTCTTCCTACCGTTTGCTCGCCGCCTTGAACTTGAGGGTACCCAGCAATTATTTGATCAAGTGCCTGTTCAATCATTTTTGGATTCGCTCCAATTTTTTTTAGAATGAAGGGAGTTACATGTTTATCTGTTTTGAGAACACCTTTTAATACATGACCATTTTCGAGTGCTTGATTGTTGTGTTCTGTCGCTGATTGTTGCGCTTCTTGAAGAGCTTGTTGCGATTTGATTGTAAATTTATTTAAGTCCATGGTTTTATATAACTACTTATCAGTCATCAAAATATAAACCAAGTCCAAAAAGGCTCAAAGTGTCTGTTATATTGGCATAAACGAGTAAAGAAGAAAGCGATAATGTGTCATTATTACAGACCAAAAACCCTTTTTATTAGTCTTAATTTATGGCTGTATTTTTTATTTTTCTCCATAAATATGCCTTCATGGTCTATTTTGTCAATACGCACGCATCCAGAAGAATGAATTATTTCTTCAGAACTAAGCGCTATACCGACATGATTAATGTGTCCGTCTTGATTATCGAAAAACAATAAGTCACCAGGTTCCACAAGTTCTACAAAGGAAATAGTTTCTCCTAGCTCTGCTTGTTGATAGGCATCTCTAGGAATGGAATGTCCCACCAATTTATAAACCAATTGTGTAAAACCAGAACAATCAATTCCCATCGGACCTCTGCCTCCCCATAAATAGGGTACATTGAGAAGCGAAGTGGCATAAGTAGTTAGGTCTGCTGTGTTGTTAGAGGCTATAATGCCGCTATAGCTGTATGGTTCATTTCTTAATCGAAAATGCCCGTTTTGAAAATAGGGAAGTACGGCACCAAATGTAACAGGTATTTTACTTCCAGAGTTTACGTTTGTTACTGTGGCATTTGTTTGGCCTACAACAGGAAATGAATTAATGGAATGATCCTCAAATTCATTTGAAGTGATTTCCAGCCATTGTTTTTGGCAAATCCAGGCTTCATATTTATCTAGAAATAATTTGATTTTGAGCCATTTTTCTTCTTGCTCAAGAATCTCAAAGTGTTCACCAAAAAGGACATGTGTTACTATTTCAGCTTTGTCAGAGGCTTCTGCTCTAGCCGGGATACTACCTAAATTGCAAATTCCATATTCCATCAGGTCTAAAATAAGAAAGGGCGGCCAAAATGACTACCTTTTTTTAAAAACTAATGTGTGAGCTTACATATTTTCAATAACCATGGCTGAAGCTCCACCACCTCCGTTGCATATTCCTGCTGCACCATATTTTCCATTATTTTGTTTCAAAACATGGATTAACGTAACAATGATTCTGGATCCAGAATTACCCAGTGGATGACCAAGAGCAACTGCACCTCCATTCACATCTACTTTTGCTGGATCAAGTCCCAATAATTTCGTATTCACTAAACCAACGACAGAAAATGCTTGATTTAGCTCCCAATAATCGATGTCATCAATTGATAATCCAGCATTTTTTATTGCCTTGGGTACGGCTTTTGATGGAGCTGTTGTAAACCATTCCGGTTGATGAGAAGCATCTGCATATCCAATTATTTTAGCGATTGGCTTCACACCCAGCTCTTCGGCTTTTGATTTACTCATTAAAATCAAAGCGGAAGCACCATCATTAAGCGAAGAAGCATTAGCAGCGGTTACCGTACCATCTTTTACAAATGCGGGTCTTAGAGTAGGGATTTTATCGATTTTGACATTCGTGTATTCCTCGTCTTCAGTAACGATAATAGGTTCGCCCTTTCTTTGCGGAACTTCAACGGGAACGATTTCGGCATCAAATTTCTTTTGTTCCCAAGCAGTTGCTGCACGTTTATAGGATTCAATCGCAAAGGCATCTTGCTCTTCTCTTGAAAAGTTGTATTCGGCTGCACATGACTCTGCACAATTTCCCATGTGCACTTTATTGTAAACATCAGTTAGTCCGTCTTGAACCATCCCATCAATCAGGGTAATGTTTCCTAACCTCTTAGCATTTCTGGCCATTTGATAGTGCGGAACTTGGCTCATATTCTCCATTCCTCCGGCTACTACAACTTCGTTGTCACCTAATAAAATAGACTGAACAGCCATTGAAATTGCTTTCATTCCTGAAGCACAAACCTTATTGATTGTAGTGCATGGAACCAAGTCGCTTACGCCAGCATACATGGCTGCTTGTCTGGCTGGTGCTTGGCCCAAATTAGCTTGCAATACATTACCCATTAAAACTTCGTTTACTTCAGAAGGATTAATACCTGCCTTTGACAAGGCACCTTGTATCGCTATGGATCCTAGTTTGGTTGCAGGAACTGTTGACAGCTGTCCCCCAAAGCTTCCCATTGGTGTTCTTACCGCTGAAATAATGTATACTTCTTTCATAATTAGTATTCGAAAATTTGGTCACGAATGTAGCTAAATACAGTCGAAATAAAAAGTGATTTCCTTTCTTAAGCACGATTCGATTGCGCTGATATTCGATCTCCGATTTGGTTGAACAGGTAGATTAATAAGAATATTGTAGCTCCTGGAAAGACGATTAACCACCAGGCTTGAATATGTTCTCTTCCAGACCTTAGAAGAGCACCTAAAGTAATGGTTTGGTCAGGTACACCGATATTTAAGAACGAAAGTGCAGACTCAGCCAGAAGAATGCTTCCAAATCCAAATGCTATCGTAACGGTCAAAGTGGGCATTGCATTGATTAAAATATGATTGGTAATAATCTTAGATTTTTTAATTCCAAGTGCTGTAGCGGATTCAATATAGGGCATTCCTTTTATGCGAAGCACTTCGCCTCTTGTTATCCTGGCAAAGGCTGGCCAGCTGGATATGCCTAACAAAATAACAAGTATCAAGGTACTCTTACCTCCAGAAATGGCAGCTACTGTCACAACAATAATTATACTTGGAACAGAGGAGAATATTTCGGTAATTCCAGTAATAAAATTATCTATAGGAAAGTTAATGGGGTTAAGTTTAAAAGCCTTGTCAATTCTTTTGCCTAACCATGCAAATATTTTAATAATTCCGATGAAAACGAGCAGAGAGAATAGCACTTGAAATGTGCCGTTGATTGAGTTTCGCTGAAAGCCATCTAGAATAGTATAGCTTCTAATTGAAAACCCATAAAACCAGGCAGGCAACAGACTGATACAGATTGTCATTAGCTCCCCTTTACCAATTTTGTAAACGTTTTGATAAAACCCAGAAATAGCGCCGAGTATTATTCCGATTGTGGCGGCCAGAAGAATAGCGGAAAGGCCAATCATTAAGCTGTATTTAATACCACTTAAAAGCTGCGCAAATACATCATGCCCCTGTCTGTCGGTTCCAAGAATATGTTGTGATGTTATTTCCTGCATTCTACCATCGTTATAAACACTGCGTTTTAATGGAGATTGAAAATCTTGATTGTTGGGATCTCGGGCTATGGCTCCGTTTCTTAAAGGTGCCCATAAAACGGACTGATACTTGATTTTTTGCCAATCAGATGAAGGAGTTAGCATCCTACCGTCGATATTAATCGTGTGATTGGGATTGATTAAATCATTAAATGCGGGAAAATGATAAGCTCCATTTAATTTAAAATAGATCGGTTTATTGTTGGTGATTAGAGGTGCAAAAAATGATACTAAAAATAGACTTAAGAGGATTCTTAATTGCCATTTAACTCCCTTTTTCATAGAGCGCATCAGTGTTAAGAATCTGTTCATTCAATGACGGAGTTTGGGGTTAATTAAGGCATAAACAATATCAGCTAGTAAATAGGCGACAACTGTCATTATTCCCGAGATGGTAAATACAGCAACAATTACTGGGTAATTGGCATTCAGTGCGGCATCATAAGTTACTTGACCGATGCCTGGGTATTGGAATATCAATTCAACGATTAGCGTGCCGCCAACTGCTGCAGGCAAAATTTGTGTAAACAATGTGACGAGCGGAATTAAGATGTTTTTCAATACGTGCTTTCGGGTAGCCTCCTTAGCTGACAGACCCTTGGCTAGTGCGGTTTTATAATAATCAAAGTTTAATTCTTCAGCAGTGATGTTTTTAGTCAGCTTTGATATGAAAGCAAATGCACTAATCGCATAGGTTAATATGGGTAAAATCATGTAAGGCATTCCGATTCTTAAATTCGACCAATATGAATGTTCAGAAGGGTGATAACCGATAGGGTACAAGCCACTTTCTGGAAACCAATAAAGTGATTGCGTATTCGCAAAGAAGAAAATCAACAAAGTAGCTGCTAGATAACCTGGAATGGAATACATCAAATAGATTAGAATATTTAGCATATTCTGAGAATGTTTAGATTTGGTTCTGGTTAAACGCATTCCAGTTGGTATGGCAAATAAAAAAGCTAATGAAACAGCTATAAATATTAGCTCTAAAGAATATCCGAGCTTTTTCCAAATAAAATTTTCTATTGGTTCTCCAGTGCGTAATGAGGAGCCAAAATCTCCTCTGATGATTCCTTTTCGTTGATGACCGTTTCCAAATAGCCACAGATTGAACTGATTCTCAAATCCATTTAGATTAATGGTAGGAATGTAATTGCCCATGAGTGATTTCGATTCAACAATGTTAGCATATAATCGTTCTAAGGTGGCTCCTTGACTGGTGTTTTGACTGCTGACTCTTGACAGTAAAAGAAGGATTCGCTTATTTTCGTACTCTTGGCTGAGATTAACCAATGTATTCTTTTCATTGCTGTGGTTGGCAATGTAAAAATTGATTGTACTGAAATAAGTCTCGATGTTCTCCCAGCATCCATACATATCGGATAAACGCTCCATGGCCTTGCGTTGCTCAAAATCTTGAATTTTATAAAGCGTGTCACAAGCGTTGTAGGAATTAATCGAAAAATAGAAAAGGGGTTTGTCTAGACCGAGTTCTTTGTAAATACTGGACTGAAGCTGTTTTGAATCTAATGCAGAATTTTTATAGTCAGCCCCGTAACGGGCAATCAATATTTTTTTAACAGGATCCCCAGGCATATAAGCGGTTAAAAGAAACCCCAGTATTGAAATAGAAAACAATATTGGAATAAACCTCAAAGTCCTTTTAACTACAAATAGAAGCATTTATTTAAAGTATCAATAAATCTTGAAACTTACGGTGCTATTTCCAAAGCATTCAAAAGAATAGAAGGTTTTTCGGCATAGCACATCGGATTGATAAACTTCTTACTGACAGCGATTTTCCGTTGTAAAGAATAAAGAATAATAAAAGTCCCTTGCTCGTTAAATTTTTCTTGAAGTCGAAGGTATAGTTCTTCTTGATTACGCTTATCAAAGGTTTTATTGATACTATCAAGCAAGAGATCGGATTCTTCATCTCCAAATCCAGTAAAATTAAATGCATGTTGTTCCCAAGCAGAAGTATGCAACAATTGAGAAAAATCTTCAAAACCACCATCGCCAGATATGCTGGTAATGAAAGCATCATAATCTTGCGACATTAATTTCTGAAACATCATATTGGCTTGAATTGGCTTTAACTCAGCTCGTATGCCAATCTTTAGAAAAGATTCAGCAATAAGGTCTGCCATTATTTTAAAGCTGGGATTATTAATGTAACCCAATTCAAACGAGAGTGGCAGAAGTTCGCCATTTAGCTCCTTTTCACGAATTCCATCTAGATTTCGATCAATCCAACCTGCGCTGGTTAAGATAGAATCCGCAATTTTCAAGTCCAGCGATGGCATTTTAAGATCATGGTGATAGTATTCTCGATGTTTGTTTACAATGGAAACTTGTCTCGACCCCATATTGTAGATTGAGTTTAATATCTCTGCGTAGGGTGTCGAATAACTCATCGCTAATCTAACGGCTTGGTCTTCCAAAACAGGATTACCCGTATTTCCATTGGGTCGAGAATTAATAGCCATGAATGTTATTCCAAAAACATCGATTAAATTGAGGTTGAAATTTTTATCAAAATGTTCATCGGCGGCTAAATCATGCGCCTGAGCACTACTTAAAGCATAAGCCACATCAATTTCATTGTTCAATAAAGCGATACTGGTGGTTTGTTCATCTGCGATTATTTTATAATGAATTTTTTTTGGATTTGCTTTATGGTAAATGGATTGAATGTCTTTGCCCCACCAATTGTCTTTTTTTTCAATGGTAATGTGCTGTCCTTCTTCCCAATGGGTTAATTTATAAGGCCCTAACCCGTTGATAAATTCA
>Ga0315321_10004940_pt1 | contig 10196 bp, 8 predicted proteins | sample M180m21515metaG_FD_203464 | JGI IMG/M metagenome (GOLD analysis project Ga0315321, IMG submission 203464) | Ammonia-oxidizing marine archaeal communities from Monterey Bay, California, United States - M1 80m 21515 | ecosystem: Environmental > Aquatic > Marine > Intertidal zone | place: USA... | reverse complement strand
TGCACAGGTAGCCGCAGGCGGCTAAGACGGTCTCGAAAGGAGCGTACGCTTTGCGCCCTGCTCTCATTTCTGGTGTGTTGTTGGCTCTTGCTTGCAGTCCTGCTGCCGAGGAGCCAGCCTCTAAAAGAGTTGATCAACCCGCTGCGGTTGTGCCGCCAAAGGCTGAAAAGCCTCTACCGCAACTCGACGGTTTTCCGTTGCGCAAACTGACGCCTTCAGCGCGCCAGCCTTTTGCCGAAATCGCGCAAGAAGAACTGTGCGGTTGCGACAACCCAAGAACCTTGGCGGGCTGCCTGACCAAGGAAAAGCCATGCAGCCAGGCGCTGATCTACGCCGGTTTGATCAAGGGCTTGCTTGAGGCGGGGATGTCTCGACCTCAAACGCAGCTGGTGTTTAGCCGGTTGATCACCGACGGCATGTGCGCCGACCCGGTCTCGCAGCTCAACGTCGGCGGCTTGCCGTTTAAGACCAATGTGGCTCCGGGGCAGCCGGCGGTCGAGGTCATTGAGTTCGCTGATTTCATGTGCAGTCATTGTGCTCAGGCGGCGCCCGAGTTTAAACCCGTGATGGGCAGCAGCTTGCCGATTCGAATGTTTTTCGTTCCGATTCAGATGGGTGGCAATGAAGTGAGCGGTAAAGCCGGTCTCGCAGCGCTCGCTGCGTGGCGCCAAGGACCTGACAAGTTCTGGGCTTATCATGACCTTCTTTTCGAGAACCAAACCGAACTCAACGACGCTAAGCTGCTCGCTTTGGCTAAAGCGGTCGGCTTGGATCTCAAAAAGTGGAAGAGCGATCGCAAGGACCCTTCGGTCAAAGCGTTGTTCCAACAAGGGCAGGCGCTCGGTGCGCGCGCTGGACTTAAAGGGACACCTTATGTGTTGATCAATGGAAGGCCGCTGAACAACACGGTGACCTCCACTGACTTGGCAGCACGCATCCAATTGGAGATGGTGCGCCATCGCAAGGAGTGTGAAGAATGACAGTGGTGATTTTATCGAGTCTACTCTTTGGTGCTCCGCCAGCCGCTGCAGACGCGGCTGCTGCGGTACCCGCTAAGCCCGCTGCGCGGCTTTTGAACCGTGATCTCGGCGCCGGACTGCGCGCTTCGGTGCGTATCCAGCCAGGTGTTCCAGAGGCTGGTAAGGTGACTCGAGTGATCATCGAGGTGTCCAAGAAGGGCCCGGCTGGCCCTGTTCCGCTCAACGGCGTGGTGATGACTGCCCGTGTGGCGCCTAACGCCAAAGGGACGAAAGATCGAAAGCTCCGCCGAAAGCTTGCTCGAGTAAAGACCAAGGGTCGGCTGGTTCAGGCGCTTAAGGATCGTGGTTCCTATGGGTTTCATTACACGCTGCCTTCAGCTGGCTCTTATCGGGTGAGCATCGAGGGTGACTATAAGGGAACTCAAGTCGCGTTTGAGTTTGGGTTGTATCCTGGGTTGTGGCCCGCCCCCGATCTTCAGGCAGAAGAAGCCTTGATGCAGAGCGGTCGCAGTCGCCGCCCACTGCGTCGCCGGTAGGAGAACAAGATGATGATGATCCGCCTATGGCTTCTCTCGATGGTGTTGGTCTCGAGCCCTGCGCTTGCCGGTAAAGCGTTAGATTATGAACTGGGTGATTTGACCAACGGCATCGCGCTGATCAAAGCGCATTGTGGTAGCTGCGATGCCGCCACCCTTCATGACCCGATGGCGCTCGCTCAGGTTGGTGAAGCCAAGATCCGCATGGGCTTAACCCGTGGGCAAGGCGTCGGCCCGCTCAAGGGTTGGTCGGGTAAGCGATTGCATGAACTCGAAGCCTGGGACGTGATTCGCTATCTGCGCGGGTATTCGATCTCTTTGGCTGATCTGATGCCCAATGCGACGCACTACTCCATCGAGGAGTCGGTGCCGAACGAGTGGGGTAGAGAGCGCCTTTGGCGCAAAGCGAAGGTCTTTAAAGATGAGCCTGAAGAAGATAAAGTCCGCGGCAAGGTGGTCGTCGTTTGGGAGGTTCCAGGCGCCCGAGGTCTGACCAATGTTTCGGGTGATACGAGCGTCATTGGCGGCTTCGAAAGCAATCAAAAGAAAGCCTTTATTTTACTTCGAACGCTGACCGTAAAGAAAAAGAAGATCCACGTGGGTTTAGCGATGGATCAAGACAGCATAAAGATCATCGCTGCGCGCGCAGTCCACGCCGATGGAAGCAAAGCGAGCTCGGCTGTTCGAAGCGTTCGTTCAGGGTGCTTGGGCAAGGGTCGACGCGACAACTACAGGCGCTTCACCTGCGGCCGGACCGGCTCGCTGGCTCGACCTTTGTGGAACGAGTTTATTGTCGGCAGCGAGCAGATCTATGCGTACGAGATCGCCGAGCGTGAAAACGACTTTGGTTCGGACCTTGGTTCGGATGATGAAGACGACGACAGCGAGACGTCAGAGCCCTAAGCGGTCCCGCGATTCTTAGCCACTAGCGCCGCTAAGGTGTCCTTTTTCAGGAGCTTAAGCTTCTGAAGCGTCCGCTTCTCCAGCTCTTCCTCGGGCGTCAAAAAGCGATGCCCTTGCATGCTCACCAGCCGCTCTTTGAGTGCTTGATGCTCGGTCCGTAAAACGCCGATTCGTGCTCTGAGGCCTGAGTTTTTGGGCATACAGCCATCGCTTAGTAAGAGCCCTACTGTATCGATGTCGCCTCAAGCGGTCAATTGCTAGGCCAGGACTTCTCTAAAATGGCGCTCACCCGCTTGGGAACTAAACCCGAGATCGACTGCCCTTTTGCTAAGCGATCACGGATCTCGCTGCTCGAGATATTGGGCATCGCTAGGGGGAGTTGATCGGGGTGCTCATGCTCGCCTTGGCGACCAACAACGATCAACGGCGCGACCGCCATGAGTCGCTGGCTCTCCATCCACTGGTCCAGCTGAGCGGCGGCGTCCGCGCCAATAACCCAGTAGAGTTGGTCGTCAGGAAAGCTCGCCGCAAGCGCCTCTGCGGTTTGATAGCTAAAACTAGGGATCGGCAGCTCGGCTTCGACGGTGTCGACGACGGCTCGTCCGCCAAAGGGTTTGACGAGGGCTTCACACCAGCTCGCACGATCAGGAAACGAGCTCAGGCTTTTACCGAGCGGGTGATCGTTACAAGGGATGATACGAACCTCATCGACCAGACCTGATTCGAGCAGGTAGTGGATGAGGAACTGGTGGCCAAAGTGGGGGGGATCAAAGGACCCACCGTACAGGGCTCGGATGCTTTGCTTCATGATGCGCTCATCGCCAGAGCTAAGGGACGCTGAGGTCCCATGAGATCTCACCACCAGCGACGGTCTTATGCTTCACGTCAAGCTGGAGTAAAACACCGCCTGCTAGGAACCATGGATCGGTCACTCGCTTGCTGTCTGCAACGACCTCAACGCATTGGCCTTGGTCGTCAAAGGTCAGCGTCCAGCTGACGCGGCCACCTTTGATCATCGGCGCGCGCTTGCGCGCCGCCGCGAAGCGTTTTTTGAGCTTCGCCTCAGCCGCCCAAATGGTCGGGTTGAGTGAGCGCCCCTTGGATGGCAACGGTTTCCCGATCTCGTAGCGTTCGCCCAGCGCGCTGAGCTCTTTGCGTCCGGCGTCGCCTGCTTTGATGTAGCGAGCGATGGCTTTGAATGGCTTGCCGCGCGCCAGCAACACTTTCGCAAGGTAGAGATTGCCAGCGACCATTTTTGGGTCGCGTTCGAGCAGGTTCTTATACGCTTTTTCCGCGGCTTCAGATTGGTTGGTCTGGGCGAGGAGTTCGGCTTCGCGCGCTCGCCGGGCTTTCGTGTCTTTGATCTCTTTGATCATCGCCTGGACGTATTTGAGCTCGGAAGGTTTGTCTTTTCGCTGCTGGGCGTCGCTGGCGAGAAAGGTGAGCGCACCTTCATGAAAGGGTACCGCTTCGATCAGCGCTAGGTACTGTTCGCGCGCCTGATCTGTTTTACCCTCTTTTTGGAATCGAGCGGCGAGCGCTAAACGCATGTCGGTGTTCTTTGGGTTCACGTCGGCAGCAGCGAGGAGCAACTCGGTTGCTTTCGAGTCACCTTTCTCATCGTAAAACTTCGCCAGCCGAGTCAGCACTTCAAAGTGGCGTTTGTCCTTGGCGTAAACCTTTTCGAGGAAAACAAGCTCTTCAGCTTTATCGGTCGCCACCATGCTCGAGAGGAAGTCGAGTAAGGGGTGGTCGGGGACCGCAGCGCGCGCCTTGTCGAGGTGACCGCGCACCTTGTCGAAACGGCGTTTGGATAGGTGGCCGGTGACGTAAGCCACCTCAATGGATGCTAGCGCGATGTTGCTCGCACCGAGCATACGGTCGCTCTGGCTAAACATACGCTGCTCCGCAAGCAGCATCGCTCGACAGACAAATGGCCATGGCGAAAACGCGCTGAGTTTGCCGCGGTCTTGCTGGGATTTGAGCTCAAGGCACGCTCTCCAGCCTGCCTGTCGGTCGGGTTGCGCCACTGCCCATTGAACCAGCTTGACCGGGTCGGTCTCACCCGCTTTGGGACGGAAGCCTTCGGCCTCAGCCGCTCGCTTGCCCGCGGCCCGCCCGCGGCTCGCGGCCATCCATGCGTCCAAAATCGCCGAATCATCGGCGCTTGTCGGCATATTCCCCGAAGGACTTTCACCGCCAGAGTTTTCGATCGGTGCGCTGGCACAGCCCAAACCGAGGCTGAAAAGCGCAACAGCGACTGTATAATGACGTCGGCTCATCCTGACTCCTGGTGTCATGTTGGCACCTGGCGGTACAATGGGTAAGAGCACTAAACCCGTCAAGGAAACGGCAGAAATCTTGCCCCGAGGTCGTGCTCGCGGTTTACTTGGAAGCAGACGAGAGAAGGAAAACGGCCAGGGCATGATCATCGGTATTGATCTCGGTACGACCAACAGCGCTGCGGCGTATGTCGATCATGACGGTCGACCACGGCTAGTGCGTGCCGCAGGCGGCAGCCACACGCTGCCTTCAATCTTCGCCATCGACGACAAGGGTCGTGAGGTGGTTGGCTTTGAGGCTCGCCGACAGTGGCAGCTCAACCCGCACAACACGGTGTACGGCGCCAAGCGCCTGATCGGTCGGCAGTTTGACGAGGGCTTTATTGAGAGCCTCCGGAAGTATTTCACCTACGAGCTTGTCGAGGGCACCGGTGGTGCCGTCGAGGTGGTGTTGCAGAACAAGCAGTTCACCCTCGCTGACATCTCGGCAAAGCTCCTAGGCTCTATTCGAGATCTCGCTGAAGAGCATCTTCAGCAAAAGGTCACCGAGGCTGTCGTGACCGTCCCGGCTTACTATGACGACCTGCAGCGCCAGAGCGTGAAAGCCGCTGGCCATCAAGTGGGTATGGAGATCAACCGGATCATCAACGAGCCGACCGCCGCGGCGCTAGCATACGGTTACGGTCGCCAGTTGTCCGAGCGGGTGGTGGTCTTTGATTTGGGTGGTGGCACCTTTGATGTTTCGGTCATCGAGATTCGTGACAACGTCTTTGAGGTGGTCGCGACCGACGGTGATTTGTTCCTCGGTGGGATCAACTTCGACCAGATTATCCTCAACGAAATTCTGACCACATTTCACAGTGAACACGGCGTTGATTTGACCACCGAGCCTGCCACGCTCCAGCGTCTCCGAGATATCGCTGAGCAGTGCAAGGTCGACTTGAGTGACCGGACAGAGGTTCAGATCTCGGTACCTTTTGTCGCCTTCAGCGAGGCCGGTGATCCGCTCGATATCAACATGGTGATCACGCGTGAGCGCTTTGAAGAGCTCACCAAAGATCTGGTGGGTCGCACGATCGAAGTCTGCTCGGGCGTGCTCGAAGCCGCTGAGCTCAAACCGGACCAAATCGACGAGGTTCTTTTGGTGGGTGGCCAGAGCCGCATGCCGGCGGTGGCCGCTGCGTGCGAAGTGTTCTTTGGAAAGCCGCCCTCAAAGGGAGTGCATCCGGACGAGGCGGTTGCGCTTGGTGCTGCGATCTTTGCCTCTGCTTTGCAGACCGAAGGTGGATCAGCGCAAAGCGACGTGACCTTGCTCGATGTCATCCCGATGGCGATCGGTATCGAAGGGGCGAACGGGAAGATGTTCCGCATCTTTTCGAAAAATGCGCCGACACCGAACAGCCGCAGGCTGACCTTTACGACGAGTTATGATGGTCAAAAAGAGTTGGTCATGCGGATTTTCCAAGGGGACCACACCCAGGCTGCCGAGAACCAGTTTCTGGGCGAACACGTCTTTGATGGCCTCCGACCGGGTAAAGCAGGTCAAGTGAGGGTTGAGACCACCTTTGATTTGAGCGTCGATGGTATCTTGAGCCTGCATGCTCGAGACCTTGAGACGCAAAAGGCGGTTCGTCACAGCTTGCGGATCTCCGAAGCGGCCTTCGTCTAGTGAGCTGGCGCCTGGCCCTGGCCGCGGTCGTCCTAGCGGTGGTGGGGCTCTGGCTGGCCATCATGCGCTCTGGACCCGAATACCGCCAGATCCCCGCAGATTTCCGAGTCAGCGACTTCGAAGCGAAAGAGCCGAGCACCGACGAACTCGAGGCGCTCAAAGCGAGCATCGAAAAAGCGGCACGAAAACGGCAAAAAGATAAGAAAAAACCTATGGTTGTTCTTGATGCAGGCGGTGAGCCTGCGCCGAAATACGACGCCGGAATGTATGAGTCTTGGGTCGATAACGAGCTGCTGCGGCGCGCCGAAACCGGCGAGTCGATTCCAAGCGATGGCAGCTTTGATCCGAGCGACGCGCTGGATCGCCTCAAGGCGGGTGAGCCTCGCGAAGAGGTCTTGGGTAAACCCAAAGACGGCGAGTGACGCTCTAGGGACTACGGCGCTCGCGAGCGCGAAGCGGCAAAATAAGGTACGATCCGTTATCAAGAGTGTGCTGTTTTAGGAGTCGTTTATGTTTCGGTGGCTGTTCTTAGTTTTCATATCGCTTGTTGCGGCTCCCTCTTTAGCGGCGACGGGTGGTCCGGACGGCTATGGATATCGATGGGTTGATTCGGACGAGGTCGATGGTCCGGAGTTCACGTGGCAGGAGCAATGGACTGCGGGTGACCGGGTCATGACCCAAGATGATCAGCTGCTAACCGACAACCCTGGCAATCCCGACGAAGTCACCGATTTACCCTTTCCGTTTACGTATTACGGCATCGAGCGAACCTCGGTGTCGATCACCACGAATGGCTTCATTTTCTTTGGCGATGGAGGCCGAAACCCAGAGCGCGAATACGGTGGGATGCGCCTCCCGGATAACAACGACCCAGCTGGGGTGATCGCGCCGGCGTGGACGGACTGGAACCCTGCTGACAATGACTGCGGTCGGAACAACTGCGGTGTCTGGGTGTACAAATCACCCCAAGAATATGTCGTCGTCTGGCGAGCGCCATATTATTCGGGCTCGCAGCTCGGTTCGGTCGCCCTTCGTTTGACGCCTGATGGTGAGATCACCTTCCTCCATGAGCTGTTGCGTATCGATCTGCCGACCGAGAATTTGAGCATGGGTGTGGAATCGCCCGAAGAGAATTTCGGGCTGTCGTTTTATTACGGCGACGGCAGCGATCTCGGCGCCGATATTACCAACTATGCGGTTCGGTTCGTTTGGGAGCCTTTAGCCTACGCGCCGGAGATCGAACCGATCGGCGACAAGGTCGTCAGCATCGGCGCTGTGCTTCAGTTCACCGTTGAGGCGTCCGACCAAGACGAGGGCGACGTGGTCAGCCTTGGGGTGGCAAACCTTCCTGCGGGCGCGACGTTCAACGATCAAACGGGTCTGTTCCGTTGGCAGCCGGTCGACGGACAAGAAGGCGAGCACATCGTCACCTTCACGGCCGAAGATGACGGCAACCCAACTCGGAGCGACCAAGAGGTGGTCACCATCACGGTGAGCCGGATCAACCAGCCGCCAGTGATTACCAGCACCGCACCAAATGTAGCATCGAGCGGCGTTCAATACGTCTACGACATGCAAGCAACAGACCCTGACGGCGACACGCTTCGGTTTCGCTTTCGCGGTCGAAACAACAATCCACCTGGCGCCGAGATCAATCAGACAACGGGCGTTGTGACCTGGACTCCTGGTGACGGGGACTCTGGCGAAATCGTCGGGTTTTCGGTGATCGTCGATGACGGTGAAGGCGGCTTGACGATTCAGGACTGGGAGGTGGGTGTCGACGATGCACCGCCGGTCAACAATCCACCCGTCATCACCTCGACGCCTCCGACCGTAGCGATCGTTGGACAGCAGCTTGTGTATCAGGTGGTCGCCAGCGACCCGGACGGACAGACGCTGACCTATGACCTGTTCCGCTGCCCTGATGGCGCCAACATCGATCGTTCCAGCGGCCGGTTCACCTTGACGCCGAACAACGGTGATTTAGGTGACCAGCTCACCTGCATTATTCGGGTCAGCGACTCGGAAGGCGCGATCACCGCGCAGTCCATGTCGATTGCGGTTCAAAACGAGCCACCGCCGCAAAACGAGCCGCCGGTATTCACGACCCAACCACCGCTCAATGCGGTCGTTGGGGGCGCCTATGTTTATGACGCCAACGCCACGGACCCTGAAGGGACCAACGTCACCTATTTCTTGAGCGCAGCGCCCGAGGACGCCTTTGCGAATCCGAGCTCGGGCGTGGTTCAATGGTCTCCATCGATCGCGCAGCTTGGGACTCAGCAAAACTTCACGCTCGAAGTCGAAGATGGCGGCGGATTAAGGACCTCTCAGATCTGGACGGTCACGGTCTCTGAAGACGTGAACCGAGCCCCGATCATGACCTCGAGCCCGGCTAGCGAAGCGTTTGCCGGCGTCGAGTATATCTACGTGGTGGTGGCGAGTGACCCTGACGGCGACACCGTGACCTACGCGCTGGACCCCCTCCGATCGCCCGAAGGCTCCTCGATGGACAATCAAGGGCGCGTGTCGTGGACGCCTGCGCCAGCACAGATCGGTCAGATCGTCGGCTTTAGAGTAACAGCTACCGATACAAACGGCGCCGAAACGCTGCAGGATTTCTCGGTCACGGTGAGCGAAGAGGCACCACCGAACAGTGATCCAGTGATCACCTCATCGCCGTTGACGACGGCGACGGTTGGGCAGCTTTACACCTACACCGTGACCGCCGCTGACGCCGACGCCAACGAGCTGACGCTCAACGTGCAGACGATGCCGGCTGGCGCGCTCCAAGATGGCATGACGCTGACCTGGACGCCGACGCTGGCGCAGGTGGGTCAGCAGAGCTTCCGCGTCACCGTGACCGATGGAGACGGAGGAAGCGCCGAACAGATTTGGCTGGTCACTGTCTCCGAGCCCACGCCTGACAACAATGACCCGATCTTTACCTCGTCGCCGCCCAACAGCGCCGCAGTCGGCGAAGAATATCGCTACGCTGCGACGTGGGGTGACCCCGACGGTCATACGGTCACGTTCCGCTTGGTCAGTGGCCCAGCCGGGCTGCAGGCGACCCCAGAAGGGGTTGTGACCTGGACGCCAAGCGAAGGCCAAGCAGGCGAGAGCTTTGAGTTGGTGCTTGAGATTCGAGACTCAGAGGGCGCAACGGTCGAGCAGATTGTGCAAATCTCGGTCGACGAGCTCGTCCAAAACAATGACCCAGTGATCACCAGTCAGGCTTCCGGCCAGGCGACCGTCGGGCAGAACTATACCTACACGCCGGTCGCTACGGATGCAGATGGCGATACGATCAACTTTGTCCTCACCGAAGCTCCTGCTGGAGCGCGTTTGACGGGCGGAGTGGTCTCTTGGGTGCCGAGCGAAGCGCAAGGCGATCAAGAGCTGAACTTTAGACTCCGAGCCACCGACGGAAACGGTGGTGTCACCGAGCAGGCTTGGGTCGTGCGCGTCAGCCCGAACGTGGGCAATCGTGCGCCGTCGATCACCTCGAGCCCAGTCACCGCAGCGACCGTTGGAGTTCTCTATCAATACCAAGTGACCGCCAATGATCCTGACGGTGACGAGCTGGTGTACTTGCTGCCGCAAGACGAGAGCCCACCGACCGGTATGGTGATGGATCCTGAGACCGGAGTGATCACTTGGACCCCAACTCAAGACCAGGCGGGTATCAGCCATCGAGTGGTCGTCGCTGTGATCGATCCAGGTGGACTCTTTGATGTCCAGGCGTTCCAAGTCGGTGTTGGCGTTCCTGCGAATGAAGCACCGCAGATTACGTCCTCGGCGCCAGCTAACGCCGAGGTTCAAGAGC
>Ga0315321_10004935_pt1 | contig 10201 bp, 9 predicted proteins | sample M180m21515metaG_FD_203464 | JGI IMG/M metagenome (GOLD analysis project Ga0315321, IMG submission 203464) | Ammonia-oxidizing marine archaeal communities from Monterey Bay, California, United States - M1 80m 21515 | ecosystem: Environmental > Aquatic > Marine > Intertidal zone | place: USA... | reverse complement strand
GAAAAAAGCTGAAACTAAATAAATACTTTGATTATATCCAAAAACAGGGTTTATGTTTCCTAAACCTGGAACAACTTTAAATTTTTCAATCCATTGAATAATCTGAGCATGATAATATGCTGTGTCTGGGTCATCAATTGGAATAACTGCATAAAACAAGCCAATCATAAAGATTAAAAAATATATACCTTTTAGAAATTTATTCTTATTAACTAGAAGTAATATATAATTAATAAAAATAGCTTTTAATTGCATTCTAAATTTTAAGGCAATTATTACGGCTGACATCAAAATTATGAAATGAACCTCAACTCCAACATTAATAAATAAAGAAAAAAATGAAAGAAGTATTATCAGTAAACAAATTCCAGCCAAAGAGACAATATCACACCCCTCATTTATAATATTATATTCCCTTTTTAATAAAAAGCTAATCACTTTAATAAAGGCAAATCCATAAATAAATGAAATTATAAAGATATATCCCCAAATTAAAAAAGAAAGAAGCATAACAAAAATTGTCTTTTATTACTTACTAAATAAATTATATTTTAAAATACAAAAGATGGCTCTAAAACCATCTTTCCAACCAATTTTTTTACCCTCCTCATAAGTTCTGCCATAATAGGAAATTCCTACTTCATAAATTCTAATTTTAGAAACTCTTGAAAGCTTTGCAGTAAGCTCTGGTTCGAAACCAAAACGATTTTCTTTAAGCTTTAATGCTTGGGCAATTTTAGTATCTATCATCTTATAACAGGTTTCCATGTCTGTAAGATTTAAATTGGTAAACATGTTTGATAGTTTAGTTAAAAATTGATTTCCAATGGAGTGCCAATAAAACAATATTCGATGTGGGTTTCCGCCCATAAATCTTGAGCCGTATACCACATCTGCAAACCCTGTAACAATTGGCTGTAACAGAACATTAAACTCATTAGGATCATACTCTAAATCAGCGTCTTGAATGATTAAAAATTCTCCTGTTGCTAGCTCTATTGCTTTATGAATAGCCGCTCCCTTTCCTTTGTTTTTTTCTTGATTGAATAGCTGGATATCTAACGTTAGGTTGTTCTCCATGTAATTTGCAATTGCCTGTTTTGTATTGTCAGTTGAGCAATCATTAACAATAATAATTTCTTTTTGAATATTGCTAATTAAATTCACCTCTTTAACCTTGTCAAGAATTAAATGAATGGTCTTTTCTTCGTTATATGCAGGAATAAGAATAGATAATTTAGTAATCTTCATAATTGAATTTTAAATGTTCATTTCAGGTATATCCCCTTCAATAATTAATTTCCCTTCTGTAGCTTTTTTAATTTCTTCTACAGAAACACCTGGAGCTCGTTCTATTAACTTAAACCCCTCTTTTGTAACGTCCAATACAGCTAAATTAGTCACTATTTTTTTTACGCAACCAACACCTGTTAAAGGGAGTGAGCATTGTTTCAATAATTTGCTTTCACCCCTCTTATTAGTGTGCATCATGGCAACAATAATGTTGTCTGCACTTGCGACTAAATCCATTGCGCCTCCCATTCCTTTAACCATTTTACCGGGAATTTTCCAATTTGCGATATCTCCGTTTTCAGAAACCTCCATAGCCCCTAAAACAGTTAATTGAACATGCTGTCCTCTAATCATTGCAAAGCTTGTTGCAGAATCAAAATATACAGCTCCAGGTACTGCGGTAATAGTTTGTTTGCCAGCATTAATAAGGTCTGCGTCTTCTTCCCCTTCAAATGGAAATGGGCCCATTCCTAAAATTCCATTTTCTGATTGAAAATCTACTGAAATCTCTTCAGGAATGTGATTAGCAACTAAAGTTGGAATTCCTATTCCTAAATTAACATACCATCTATCTTGTAATTCTTGTGCTATTCTTTTAGCAATTCCATTTTTATCTAGCGCCATTTTTAATCTTTTTTTCTAGTTGTTCTTTGCTCAATTCTTTTTTCATACGAATGCCCTTTGAAAATTTTTTGAATAAAAATTCCAGGTATATGAATTTGATTAGGGTCTAATTCGCCAGGTTCAACTAACTCTTCTACTTCTGCAATTGTAATTTCACCTGCCATTGCCATCGCTGGATTGAAATTTCTTGCTGTTCCTTTAAAAATAAGATTTCCTGTTTTATCTCCCTTCCATGCCTTTACAATTGCATAATCAGCAGTTAAAGCTTCTTCTAAAATATGTGGTTTTCCGTCAAAAACACGAACTTCTTTTCCTTCTCCAACTTCAGTTCCGTATCCTGCTGGAGTATAAAATGCGGGTATTCCAGCTCCAGCTGCTCTGCATCTTTCAGCTAAACTTCCTTGTGGAATTAAATCAACTTCTAATTCACCGCTTAGCATTTGTCTTTCAAACTCATCATTTTCTCCAACATAAGATGACACCATTTTTTTTATTTGCCTATGTTGTAATAAAAATCCTAAACCAAAATCATCAACGCCTGCATTATTTGAAATGCATGTTAGGTTATTGACTTTCAATTTCACTAATTCAGAAATACAATTTTCTGGAATTCCACAAAGACCAAACCCTCCAAGCATTATTGTCATTCCACTTTGAATTTCCTTGCAGGCTTCTTCTGCAGATGCAACTACTTTATTTATCATTCTTTTTTTATTACAATATTACCAAATATCTTCATCTTCTTTTCCCCAAATCTCTAATCCGTCTTGTTGTTGTAAATTATCAAATACACTTTTTTCTGCCTTATAGCTTTCACAGTCTAAAGGCGAATTACGAATATTTAAAGGTTTATCAAAATCTTCTTGAGAAATCAACAATGTTGAATCTTTATTTATTTCTTTAGTCATGTAAGCCCAAATAGGAAGAGCCGTGTTGGTTCCCATGCCCATGCTTACCGTTCTAAACCTGACAGATCTATCTTCAGCGCCTACCCATACACCAGTAACTAAATCTGGTGTTAAACCCATAAACCAACCATCGGATTGGTTTTGTGTTGTCCCTGTTTTACCAGCAACTGGTTGAGTAATTCCTACATATGGCCGTTTTGTTGTATCTCTTGATCTAATTCTTATGGCTGTTCCTCCAACTAGTGGCCTTTTAAACTTGTTCTTCAATGTAGGGTGCTTAACTCCTGAAGTAACAAGCTTCATCATTTCAAGCATTGTATATGCAGTTTCAGCATTCCAAACTTGTTTAGCGTTTCTTTCTGGTTCATATATGATGTTTCCATATTTATCCTCAATTTTTGAAATGAAAGTAGGCTCAATGTAAACGCCCCCATTAGCAAACGAAGAGATTGCTCCTACCATTTCATAAACAGAAAGGTCAAAAACTCCCAAAGCCATAGATGGAACTGGTATGAATTTAGAGGTGTCTAGACCTAACTGAGCAACTCTGTCAAAAACCTCATTCATCATACTGTTCTTTTTGATAATACTGGCAGTAATGTTGTTCATAGAGGATGCTAAAGCGAAAAAAACAGGCGTTAATGCGCCAGAATATGCTTGGTCTGCATTGGAAGGACACCAAAGCTTATTTCTGTATTCATTATAGGGAACCTCAACACAATGCTTAATATCTGGTATTTGATCGCAAGGATGTAAGGCGCCTATTTCTATTGCTGTTGCATAAACAAAAGGTTTAAACGTTGAGCCCACTTGCCTTCTACCGTTTTTAACCATGTCATATTTGAAATGCTTAAAATATGGGCCTCCAACCCAAGCCTTAACACGTCCATTTTTGGGGTCCATAGAAACCAAACTGGCTCTTAACAACCCTTTATAATAAAAAACAGAATCCCTAGATGACATTAAAGTATCTTTCTCATAATTTGGAGATTCCCAGTCAAAAACCTTTATGATTCTTTTAGTTGTTAAAACACTATCTATTTGTTTTTTTGTCAAAAAAGTAGTCATGTGGTTACAATAGGAGCAAACAAATCCAGAGTCAGTTCTTTGAATGTACTTTTTAGGCCTTTCACAATATCCACAAATTTTACCACTGAACTTTTTATACGTTTTAGATCGTCTTAAGGCCCTAGAAATTATTGTGTCTACTTGACTTTTCTGAAGATCATTAGAAAAAGGTGTTCTTTTCCACTTCTTATTATTGTTATTAAAGTCTTCTTGCAGTTCGTATTTTAAATGCTGTGAGACAGCATACTCAGCATGCTTTTGAATTCTAGAGTCTATTGTAGTATATACTTTAAGACCGTCAGCATAAAGGTCATAAGAATCTCCGTTTGATTTTTTAAGCTTTAATTCCCCATTTTCATTTTTTGCTCTAAATATCTTAGTGAGTTCTGCTCTTAATGTTTCTCTAAAGTAAGGAGCTAAACCTGTTTGGTGATCTACTCGAGTATAGTTCAACCCCAAAGGAAGTTGTCTAATAGAATCATATTCAAGTTCAGTTAAATGATCGTTTTTCTTCATCTGAAAAAGAACAACTTCTCTTCTTTTAATCACTTTTTCCGGAAATCTAAGCGGATTAAAAAGTGATGGGTTTTTAGCCATTCCAATTAACATTGCCGATTCCTGAATGTTAAGTTGAGAAGGTTGTTTGCCAAAATAAACAGATGCCGCACTGTTAATTCCGACTGCGTTATTTAAGAAATCAAACTTATTCAGATACATACAAATAATTTCTGCCTTTGTATAGTTTTTTTCTAATCTTGCTGCAATAATCCATTCTTTAAACTTTCTAACTACTAACTCTAGTTTAGATAATTTTTCTCTAGGAAAAAGAAGTTTAGAAAGTTGTTGTGAAATAGTTGAGCCTCCGCCCTGACTGGTGTTTCCAGTTAAAACACCTTTTGCAACTCTCGCTAGTGCCCTTACATCAATTCCTGAATGCTCATAATAGCGTTCATCTTCTGTAGAAACCAATGCTTTGATTAGCCATTGGGATAGATCGTTATACTTAGAGTTTGTTCTGTTTTCTTGATAGTATTTGCCGATTAACTCAATATCAGCTGTGTAAATAACTGAAGCTAAATTAGTTTCTGGATTCTCTAATTCCTCAAACCCTGGAAGAGAAGAATCACTCGCAATGTTTAAAAAAAAATAAAGTGCAATAAATGGAGAAAGAACAATAGTCCACAAGATAAGAAGCAGGGATGCTTTTAAAAATATCTTTATTCTTACATTCATTATCTACCTTTTTATTTTGCTAAAAGTATTTATTTTTTGAAAAAAAACACGCATAAAACAACCATTATCTAAGTTTTTTATATTTCCTAACAAATGGGGGTTATCAGATATGAAATAGTATTTTTTTTTATTTGTTTTCAATAACTCATCATTTTCTTTTAATATACATTTTCTTAACTAAAATATTTATCTACTTTTGCCGAAATTATTAACAGCAAATTGGAATACATGGAGCGTTTATTTAAAGTCTTTAGCATCTCCTTTTTTATCTTTCTATCATTTGGACTATTAGCAAGTACTAGTGCTAATGATAGTACAGGTTCTAGTTCTAAAGAAACTGCTGAATTATATAACCCCGTTCCAGATGTTATGCATCACATTTCTGATGCACATGATTGGCATTTTTTCACTTTTAGAAAAGGTACTGCAGATGAATGGCATTTTTCTATTCCGTTGCCTGTTATTTTAATAACAGAAGGCAACTTAGATGTGTTTTTATCTAGTGCTTTTCATCACGGTCACGAAACTGTAACTAAAGGAGATAGAGTTTATTCTATAGATGAGCACGGACACATTTCTGAAGTTTCTGATAAAAGTATTTTAAACTTCTCCATTACTAAAAATGTGGCATCAATGCTATTGGCGGTGCTTATTTTATTCTTAATACTTAGAAAAGTTGCAAAAAGTTACCGTAAAAACAATGGTGTTCCTAAAGGGGTTCAAGCTTTTATTGAGCCATTAATTCTTTTTGTGAGAGATGATGTAGCTAAGCCTAATATTGGGCATAATTACAAAAAATATTTACCCTACTTATTAACTCTTTTCTTCTTTATTTTAATAAACAATTTACTTGGCTTACTTCCAGGAGCTGCAAATGTAACTGGGAACATTGCTTTAACACTTGTGCTTTCAGTATTTACAATGCTTATCACCAATTTCAGTGGAAACAAAAATTACTGGGGACATATTTTTAATCCTCTTGGAAGCAGTATGGGTTGGGCTGCTAAAGCTCCATTGTATTTAATACTTCTTCCAATAGAAGTTCTTGGTATTTTCATAAAGCCTGTGGCTTTAATGATAAGACTTTTTGCAAACATGACCGCTGGTCATATTGTTATTTTAAGCTTACTTTCTTTGATTCTTATGGCTCAAAGTGGTTTAGGTACTGGAGGTGCTTTTGGGGTCGCGCCAGTATCAGTAGCGTTTGTATTGTTTATGTACCTTATAGAATTGCTAGTTGCTTTTCTACAGGCATACATCTTTACATTATTAACCTCTTTATTTATCGGATTAGCTATAGTGGAAGACCACTAACTAATTATATATATGTTTAACTTAAAAAAACAATTAACATGGTAACAGGAATAGCAGCAATTGGAGCAGGATTAGCAGCAATTGGAGCAGGAATTGGAATCGGTAGAATCGGTGGATCGGCATTGGAATCAATGGCAAGACAACCAGAACATTCTGGAATGATTCAAACGAACATGATTATTGCAGCAGCACTTGTTGAAGGTGTTGCGTTGTTTGGTGTTGTAGTAGCTTTATTACAAGGTTAATTCACCCAAAACAAAATGAACCAAAACTGCTTGTAACGGTTGGTTACAAGCAGTTTTAAAAAACAAAAAAAATGAATCCATTAGATTTAGTAACACCAGGAATCGGTTTAATATTTTGGACGTCTATTGTCTTTCTTTTATTGGTTTTGATTCTAAAAAAATACGCTTGGAAGCCTATTTTAGATGCAGTAGACAAAAGGTCTAAAAGTATTGAAGACGCAATTAATGCTGCAGATGAAGCGAAGTCTTCTTTAGCACAATTAAACGAAGAGAGGGCAAAAATTAAAAAGGAATCTTTAGCAGATAGAGATGCTTTACTTAAAGATGCTGCTGAAACAAAAAACCAGATAATTGCAGAAGCTAAAACTAAAGCTAAGGAAGAAACAGATAAAATTCTTAACAGCGCAAGAGAAGTTATTAAAACTGAAAAATTAGCTGCAATAACTGAGCTTAAAAACCAAGTTGCTGTTCTTTCTTTAGAAATAGCTGAGAAAATTGTAAAGGATCAATTATCATCTGATGACAAACAAAAAGCATTAGTTGATTCTATGATTAAAGACGTTAACTTAAATTAATTGTAATGCAGCAATCACTAGCGGCTAGAAGATATGCTAAGTCCTTAATTGGTCTTGCCAAAGAAAAAAACATTCTTAAAGATATTTATACAGACATGTCTTTAATTAGCGCTACTGTTTCTGCTAATAAAGACTTACAACTGCTTCTTAATAGCCCTGTAGTTAATACAGATAAAAAACAGCAAATTTTGACTGCTGTTTTCAAGGAAAGCTTAACTGACCTATCCTTTCTTTTTCTAAATTTAATTTCAAGCAAGAAAAGAGAATCGCTTGTTCAAAGCATAGCTGATTCATTTATAAATCAATACAAAGAATTAAATAATATTATTACTGCTGAAGTAACAAGTGCTATTAGCCTTGATAAAAAACAAATAAACAACATTGTTTCTCTTTACAATCAAAAAGAAGACAGCAGATTTGAAATAATTGAAAAAGTTGACCCAGAAATTATTGGTGGTTTCATTTTAAGAGTTGGTGATCATCAAATAGACACATCAATTAGTAAAGAAATTAGAGAGCTTAAAAAAGCTTTTAATGAAAACCCTTACATAGCAGAAATATAGAATTAAAATAAAAAACAATGGCAGAAATTAAACCAGCTGAAGTTTCAGCAATTTTAAGAGAACAACTCTCAGGATTTAAATCTGGAACAGAATTAGAAGAAGTAGGTACTGTTCTTCAAGTAGGAGATGGTATTGCAAGAATATATGGTCTTGGGGGAGTTCAATATGGAGAGCTTATCGAATTTGACAATGGACTACAGGGTATTGCTTTAAATCTTGAAGAAGACAATGTTGGAGCTGTTCTTTTGGGAGCATCGAATGACATAAAAGAAGGAGATACTGTTAAAAGAACTAATCGTATTGCATCAATAAATGTTGGAGAAAAGATGTTGGGTAGAGTTGTAAATACTCTTGGAGAACCAATTGATGGAAAAGGACCAATTGAAGGTGAACTTTTTGAAATGCCAATCGAAAGAAAAGCGCCTGGTGTTATTTTTAGACAACCTGTAAATGAACCACTACAAACAGGAGTTAAAGCAATTGATGCTATGATTCCAATAGGAAGAGGGCAAAGAGAATTAGTAATTGGTGATCGTCAAACAGGTAAAACAACGGTTTGTATTGATACTATTATTAATCAAAAAGAGTTTTATGACAGGGGAGAGCCTGTATATTGTATCTATGTAGCTATAGGCCAAAAAGGTTCTACTGTTGCTGGTATTGTAAACAAACTTGAAGAAGCGGGTGCAATGGCTTATACAGTGGTAGTTGCATCTAACGCATCTGATCCTGCCCCAATGCAATTTTATGCACCATTTACAGGGGCTGCAATTGGTGAATATTTTAGAGATACTGGAAGACCAGCATTAATCGTTTTTGATGATTTATCTAAACAAGCTGTTGCATATCGTGAGGTGTCTCTTCTCTTAAGAAGACCTCCAGGTAGAGAAGCTTACCCAGGTGATGTATTCTATTTACATTCAAGGTTATTAGAAAGAGCTGCTAAAATTAACTCATCAGATGAGATTGCATCTCAAATGAATGATTTACCAAAGTCACTTAAGGGCAAAGTAAAAGGCGGTGGTTCATTAACTGCTTTACCAATTATTGAAACACAAGCTGGAGATGTTTCTGCATATATTCCTACAAATGTTATTTCAATTACTGATGGACAAATTTTCTTAGAAGCTAATCTATTCAACGCTGGTGTAAGACCGGCAATTAATGTTGGTATCTCAGTTTCTAGAGTAGGAGGTTCAGCTCAAATTAAGTCAATGAAAAAAGTTGCTGGTACACTTAAACTTGATCAAGCTCAATATAGAGAGCTAGAAGCTTTTGCTAAGTTTGGTTCTGATTTAGACGCTGCCACTATGGCTGTTCTTGGAAAAGGAGAAAGAAATGTGGAAATTCTTAAACAAAATGAAGGTGCTCCTTTGCCTGTTGAAGAACAAGTTGCAATAATATACTGTGGCTCTACTGGAATTTTATCTAATGTTCCTGTTAACAAAGTTCAAGAGTTTGAAACAGAATTGTTAACCTATTTAAGAGCTAAACACAGAGCAGAGTTAGATGATCTTAAGTCAGGGAAATTAACAGCTGAAATAACTACAGTGATTAGAAATGTAGTTGAAGAATTGAGCAGTAAATATGTAAATTAAAAGAGAATTTTAGCTTCTTTTTAAACTATAGCACATGGCGAACTTAAAAGAAATAAGAACCAGAATTACATCAGTTAATTCAACTATGCAGATTACTTCTGCCATGAAGATGGTTTCTGCTGCTAAACTTAAAAGAGCGCAGAATGCTGTGGTTCAAATGCGCCCTTATGCCGAGAAATTACAAGAGATATTATCAAATGTTTCAAGTTCTATAGATACAGCAGATAATCCTTTTGTTAGGGTTAGAGAAGAAAACAATGTTCTTCTGGTTGCGCTTACTTCAAATAGAGGTCTTTGTGGTGGCTTTAATAACAATGTTATTAAAAAAACCAAAAAGCTAGTAAGTGAATATGGAGAATCTTCTGTAGCTGTTTTCCCTGTTGGAAAAAAAGCAAATGACGCATTCAAAAATTCTACTTATTTAGCAACAGACAATTTACCTCAAAACAGTGCAAGTTTATGGGACGATTTGAATTTTGAAAATGTTAATTCTCTTACTGAAGAACTAATGTCTTCTTATAAAAATGGAGATTTTGACAAAATAATTGTTGTATATAATTCCTTTAAAAATGCAGCCGTACAAATCATTAAGTCAGAGCAACTTCTTCCAATAGTTAAGGCAGATAGTGATTCTGAAAACACAGATAATACAGATTATATTTTCGAACCCTCACAAGAAGAAATAATTGTAGATTTAATTCCCAATTCTTTAAAAGTTACTTTTTACAAGGCTATGCTTGATTCACTAGCTTCAGAACATGGCGCACGTATGACTGCTAT
>Ga0315321_10004932_pt1 | contig 10202 bp, 10 predicted proteins | sample M180m21515metaG_FD_203464 | JGI IMG/M metagenome (GOLD analysis project Ga0315321, IMG submission 203464) | Ammonia-oxidizing marine archaeal communities from Monterey Bay, California, United States - M1 80m 21515 | ecosystem: Environmental > Aquatic > Marine > Intertidal zone | place: USA... | reverse complement strand
TCACGCGGTACCGAGATGGTGGCTCATCGACATCGATGTACCAATTATCAACACCACCATGAATGGGGATGTCACGCTCGACACTCTCTGCACGATTGTTGTTGACATCGCTCACGCTGAGCAACCGCAGCATCGGAACAGCCGTATGCCAGCGTTCAGAAAGCGCAGACTCTGCTCTTTCCACACTTGCCCGTGTGATTTCCCAACTGGCTTGCAACCAGTAGGAATCGCGTACCATGAGAACAATTCGATCTTGATGTTGCTCATCTGCACGAGTGCGATTTGCACCACGATTTACAGCGGCACCACCGACCAATGTACCGGTCGAAAGATCTTTGTTACGAAGCATCGTTTCTCGACGCTTTCGGATTTGAGCTCGAATCCGAGCCGTCTTAGCGGAAATTTTAGGCTCGGGCAGCTTTGGCATTGGCTTTGCCTTGGCTGAACGGGACGGTGACCGAGAGGGGGACTTAGCTGCAACCTTACGTCCCTTGGGCGAAGGGGCCGCTGCCTTGGGCGAAGATGCCGCTGCAACCGGCTTGGGCGAAGATGCCGCCTTTGCCTTGGTCGTTCGTTTCTTTTTTGCTGGGCCTGCGGAGGTCTTAGCCTTCTCTGCAGATGCTTTTTGCCGTAAACGGCGTTGGACCTTCCGGATTTCTGTGACTAACTCGTCTTTTTTGAGTCCGTGCCAACCGGGAACGCCATAGTTTCGAGCCAAATCGGCTAGCTCGCGACGTGTCTGAGCTTTTAAATCTGCGGTCGTGATCACCTGCACCTCCAAGATCGTGACACCGCTTCTGCATACTGCATTGCGGCGTTGACTAATGCTATCGCGTTCGGCAGCTGATCCTCCTGAGTGCTTACCGTGTCCCCGTGTGTTCAGCATCCCAGCTGTTTTAATGACACCGCATGGCTCAGCGTTTGGCAGGCTGTGACCAGGCGGGGGTCCGCAAACGTGGGCGATGGCTTGTAGTTGACCCGCAAGTGGCGGGGAATAATTACAAAATCAGAACCATCGATCCAGCATTAACGGCACAATCGTCACCAAAATCATTATGCCAAGCGATCCAAAAATAGCTAGAGACTCTGCACATCCTTTTGACACAAACCATGGAAAATTAACCGTTACAGTCGGCCAAATCCGTAAAAAAGTGAAAGTTTGCGGATTAGAGGACACCCCGCATGGGGTGAATCGATCACCAAAACCTGAATCGGGACAGAAAGCTCAAGCCTCGCCAAGACGCTCAACCGACGACAAGGCTGAGAGGTCATCCACAGACCGAAAAGTACCCGCTAGCAGGTGAGGCCGAACTCGTCTCGCAACGAACCAAAGTAAAGGCTCAAACTGCCGAACAAACGCTCGAGAATGCCTGCCTTCGAGAATGCCTGATTCAGCCACCACGCGTCGCGAATCCGTGCTGCAGATTAACGGATCCAACAAAACAAAAGGGGGCGATCAAGCCAATCCGGCAGCCCGAATCAAAGACGGCGTACAGTCAGCCGCCAAGTCGATTCGATGACACCTAGAAAGGGCAAACACACACTCGCAGGCAGTAAGTCTCGTCATGAAACCGCCAATTTCGACCGGAAACATCGCGTACAGTGGCGATACCCACTGTCCCTCAGTGCCGCCACCGTGCCACTAGCTCCCATCACCGAATTCGGGCCCAGATGAACTGCAAATAGAAGGCACGAACAGCCGCGTGCTAGCTTGAACCGCCTGCGGGGCCCATTCCCTCGAACCACCGGCAAGAATACCAAAACCGCCGGCATGGGTGCGACCATACGTCGCTGGCACTGGATTCTCGTAGAATACCGATCACATTAATCATGTCGTGCAGAACCTATGCAACTGAAAGTGCTGCCGTGCCCGCATCCGATCCACTCCCTCCGCTCGACTCCGGCAGGGATCAGAACGGAGTAAATGCGGGGACTAAATCGCATCTTTCGGACGAGACCACCACGGAGAACCAGCCCCGCAGTCGGGGTAACCAGCCTCGCTCGTTTGCAGCGGTTGCTGGAATGGGCTTCGAACTTGCAGGGACAACAGTCCTGCTGGCAGGGGCGGGGCACTTGGTTGACCGCTATTTTGGCGGCGAGCGTGGCATTGGCTTTGCGGTTGGCGGCTTAATCGGTTTCGGCTTAGGGATGTTCCGATTTATATTGAAAGCGTTGCGGCAGATCGAAGAAAGCAATGAATGACACCCGGCACTCCTGAGCCCTAGGCATTCCCTGAAGATGAAAACAGACATCCAAATCGTCGACGCAGTCTCAATCCGTGGCCTTTTCGGTAGGGTCATGAGTAGCATGCTGTTGGTTTGGGTCGTTTTAGCCGTTGTTTTTTCGGTCGCTGTCTATTTTTCAGCGATTGAACTGATCTGGCCGGCTTCATTCATTGCAGTGATGAGTGGACTGATTTCCATTTGTGCTTTGATCCCCGGAATGGCTCTTACGGCACCTCAGTTTCCGGTCGAATCGAAGCTTTCTAGACAACAGCGAATCCAGAGAAGCGGGCTGTTCTTGGTTGGTGTCCTCGCGACCATGATTATTCGTGCCGTAGGCACCGTTGCACTTCTCGTGCTGTGTCGTTATCAAATGGTCCTGCCAGTCGAAACAATCGTTCTTTTTGTTTGTGGATGGTACATCGCGTTGACAGCGTTTGAGGTTTACTGGTTGGCCCAAAAGGCCACCGCCCTGAATGCTTTATCGTCGGAAGTGCCGCTCGCAGCAACAGACGCATTAGTTGATGGGACCGATTTCTGAAAATGATTGCTGGAATGAACCTGCTACTCGCATCCGCTGCTGACCCGACCTCGCACGTGATTCCGCATCCCGTGACTAGGCCGCTGTTTGAAGTGAAGGTTCCTGATACGCACATACCTGCCCTGAACATCATTGACGGGGTGTATGAGTTCGCTATCACGAACCACCTGTTGATGACATTTGTTTCTGGGATCGCTGTGATCTTGGTTTTCAAATTTGTCGCTGGTCGCGTTCGAGTGAAGGGTGAGGGACTTGAAGCGTATCGCACTCGCGGACACTTAGCTCAAATTTTTGAAACCATGTGTTCGTTCATGAGAGATGAGGTGGTTCGCCCAAACCTTCATGAACTCACCGACAAATACATTTATTACATTTGGACAATCTTCTTTTTTATTCTGTTCGCGAACGTGCTGGGATTGGTCCCCTTCGGCCCAAGCTTGTACTTGACTGCCCGCGTATTCGGTGCTGCTCACCCGCAGGATTGGGGGCACATTGGGGGCACAGCGACTGGCAACCTTTCGTTAAACGTCGTGCTGGCGACAGGCACATTCATCGCAATCATCTACATCGGCATCAAGGAAACAGGAGCAAAGGCCTTCTTTGCTCACTTCAACCCATTGGGCTGGAAGGATAAAAAGATGTTGCTGATCGGCATTCCACTCTATTTTTTGGAGTGGTTAGGCTTGATCATTAAATGCGTCGTGTTGGCAATGCGACTATTCGGCACGATGATGGCTGGTCACTTAGTGATCGCCGCTTTCATGGGCCTGATCGTTGTTGCAATGAACGTGAGTCAGGGCCTGGCATACGGAGTCCAGTTTGCGGTCATCATTGCCGGGATCGTACTAACGCTTCTTGAATTGTTCATCTGTTTCCTTCAGGCCTTTATTTTCACGTTTTTGACCGTGCTGTTCATCTCATTGGTTGCAAGTCACCATGATGACAATCACCTGGAAGAGCATCCGTTTAGAGACGAGGACCAAATGGACCTCGACAAGATCGCAGATCCGAAAAGAATCACCCCCATGCCCGATCCGGCTGGCTAGACCAGTCGCTGGAACGACTCATGGTACTCAAATCCCTTTTTTTAAAACCCGAACTCAATTTTTGCTCGGCAAACCCAACTCGTTCGTGGTTGTTGAGCACTTCACGAGAGATGACTTAGGAGCTATCCAAAGATGTTTGAAATGGCAATGTTGCTGGCACAGGTAGACGGAACAGTAGGTATCGGTATCGGTATGGGCTTGGCTATCCTCGGCGCCGGCTTGGGAATTGGCCGCATCGGTGGTTCAGCCGTTGAATCGATCGCGCGTCAGCCAGAGGCCGGTGGAACCATCTCGACTCAAATGCTGATTTCTGCAGCGTTGATCGAGGGTGCCACCGTTATCGCCCTGATTCTTCTCTATATCTCTTAACCATTGCGTACGGCAGGCTGTGTTTGTCAATGCTGGCGGTGGTCCACTCGCAGTGGTACTCATCTGTCGAAACATTGGCCTCACCGGTTTAGGTGCTCCGATGGAACAGTTTTGACTGACTGCTGACTAGGATAAAGACGATGATCACGATGAGTTGGATGTCACACCAGCACGCAAGTATGAGGGCGGCAATGCGTTGCTTCTTGCTTTGCTTCGCGACTTTTGTCATGAGCGTTGGCATCGCCCCAGCGTTGAATGGTGCAGAGGCGGCAGAGGATAAAGCGGCCGAGACTACCGAGGACGGTGACCATGCCGAGGACGGTGACCATGCCGAGGACGGTGACCATGCGGAAGAACCCGTTTTGCTCTCGTTCGATATTGTTTCCGCTATTTGTAATCTTTTAATTTTCTTGGGAGTTCTCGGAATTCTCTCGAAATTTGTCTGGCCGGTCATCCTTGACGGGCTTAAAGCTCGCGAAGACAAGATCTTTGACGAACTGAAGAACGCTGAGAAGGCGAACGCTGACGCACAGAGCCTGCTGTCTGACTATCAAGGTAAGCTTGACGGTGCTGCTACGGAGGTTCAGTCGATCCTGTCGGAAGCTCGCAACGATGCAACTGCCAGCGGGCAGCGAATTGTTGACGAGGCCAAAGAGGAAGCGGAACGGCAGCGTGAACGAGCCATCGCAGAGATTGAAACAGCCAAGAAGGTTGCTCTTGCTGAACTTGCCGGACAGACTTCCGATCTCGCGATTGGAGTTGCCCAGCAAGTCATTGGTAGAGAACTTAAGGCTGAAGATCACGCCGAGTTGATCCGACAATCGCTGGATCGGCTCCCCAGCAACAACTGACCAATTCGGATGTTTTCACGAACACTTACTCAATTGACAGCGGGCTCATCCCGAGCGTAATCCATGAACGAAGCTGCTGAACACGACACGGTGCTCGACACCGGTGCTGAACAACTGGGCAAGACTTATGCCCGTGCGTTGATCGGTGCGGCGAAGAGTGCTGGCATTGCTGACAAGATCATTGAGCAACTCGGTGTGGTGGTTGATGAGTGCTTGGCGACGAGCCCACAGTTACGTGCTGCGTTCGCCTCGCCACAAATTGACGACAGTGAAAAGATCAAAGTGATCGACAGACTCTTCGGCGAAGACTTCGATCCTGTATTGGTAAAATTCCTTAAGGTCATGGCAGGCCGAGGACGTCTGGCTCACGTTGCCGCAGTACGTACTGCGGCAGATGCGATCCACGACGAAATGCTTGGTCGATTGGTTGCCACAGTGCAGACTGCGGTACCTCTGGACGACGCCCTTCGAAGCAAGATCGAAGAGCAACTTGGTTCCATCATGCAAAAGCAGGTGCGGTTGTCAGAGTCAGTCGATCCAGATTTGATCGGCGGCATGGTAATCCGCGTGGGAGACCGCGTGTTCGACAGCAGTGTTTCCAATCGCCTGGACACACTCGCACGTCGTACACGCAGCGGGTTCTCGAGCCAATTGCTGCAGCGTTTTGGTGAACTCACATCGGAATAGGTTTTGACTTGCCGGCCAGCCGGCACCAACTATCAACGCTCGACAAAACTGCCGGGCCAACACTATTGATTCAGACCCATGAAATTTAGCAGTGACGAAATCGCCTCAGTCTTGCAAGAAGAGATTGAGCAATTCGATAGCAAGATCGATGTTCGCGAAGTCGGTACCGTCCTTGAAGTTGGTGACGGCATCGCCCGTGTCTATGGACTTTCGGGTGTGATGGCCGGTGAGATGGTCGAATTCCCCAACGGTGCGATTGGCCTTGCATTCAACCTCGAAGAAAACTCCGTGGGTGTGATCATCCTCGGTGACTACCTGACTATTCAGGAAGGCGACGAAGTGAAAGCCCTCGGCACACTACTGTCGGTTCCCGCCGGTGATGCAGTCGTTGGCCGAGTGCTCGACCCGCTGGGCAACCCACTGGATGGCAAAGGCCCAGTTCAAACCGATGTCACTCGCCCGGTTGAAATCATCGCAACTGGTGTAGCCGAAAGGCAACCTGTTACCGAGCCAATGCAAACTGGCATCAAAGCGATCGACGCGATGACACCGATTGGACGCGGCCAACGAGAGCTTGTGATTGGTGACCGAAAAACCGGTAAAACAGCCATTGGCATTGACGCGATCTTGAATCAGAAAGGCAAGAACGTCAAATGTTTCTACGTTGCGATCGGCCAGAAAGATTCGTCCGTTGCCGGCGTGGTTGATTCCCTGGAACGCTACGGCGCAATGGAATACACCACGGTGATTGTTGCCGGTGCCTCAGCACCAGCGACCTTGCAGTATGTCGCTCCCTACGCTGGAACAGCGATGGCCGAGCACTTCATGTTCAATGGGGGTCACGCCCTGGTCGTCTATGATGACTTGTCAAAGCAAGCAACAGCCTACCGTCAAATGAGCTTGCTGATGCGACGTCCACCGGGTCGCGAAGCTTACCCAGGAGACGTGTTCTACTGTCACAGTCGCCTGCTTGAGCGATCCGCAAAACTGTCAGACGCTCTCGGAAGTGGCTCGATCACAAGCTTACCGATCATCGAAACATTGGAAGGTGAGGTATCTGCCTACATTCCAACGAACGTGATTTCAATTACTGATGGTCAAATCTACCTCCAACCGGACCTTTTCTTTGCAGGTATTCGCCCTGCCATGAACGCCGGTATTTCTGTATCGCGTGTGGGTGGTGCGGCTCAAGTCAAGGCAATGAAGAAAGTTGCCGGTGGTTTACGACTCGACTTGGCTGCTTTCCGTGCATTGGAAGCTTTTGCACAACTTGGAACGGATCTCGATGCTGCGACGCAGGCACAACTGGATCGTGGATACCGCATGGTGGAACTGCTGAAGCAACCTCAGTACCAGCCGATGAGCGTTACCGATCAGGTGCTGAGCCTTTACGCCGGAACCAGAGGTTTCATTGATGATGTGCCCGTCAGGGCAGTCCAACAATGGGAAGCCGACTTCCAACAATTTGCCCACGACAAGCACAGCGACCTCATTACCTTGCTCAACGAAAAACAGGATTTGAGCGATGATGTCGTCGAGAAGATCGAAGCTTGCATCGCTGAATTCAAGAAAGGCTACAAGCCCGTCGAGAGTGAACTATAGTCCCGAGTGAAATTCATCTTCCCCTTTACCAACTGAAACGCGTCAACTGACTCATGGCCAACGCCCGCGCCCTCGACAAACGACGAAAATCAATTCGCAACATCCGCAAAATCACGCGGACGATGGAATTGATTGCAACAGCGCGCTACAAAAAGGCAATGGATCGTGCCGCTGCTGTAACGGCGTATACCGACCGGCTATCGCAAATCGTTAACAGCTTGGCTGATTCAGGCACCGAAGTCAGACACCCGTTGCTGGAGCAGCGAGAAAATCCACAGCATGGTCGGCTGCTCACTTTGAGCAGTAATCGCGGCTTGTGCGGTGGTTACAACGCCAGTGTGCTCCGATCAACGATGCCACACATCGATGAAATGAAATTGGCTGTCAACAACTTGCTTGTTGATGTGAGTGGCAAACGGGGAATCAATGGACTTAAGTTTCGTGGCGTTGACGCCAATGACACTTACCAGCAGTTCGAAGACCAACCCGGTTATGACGAAGTTGAGAAAATCGCTTCAAAGTACCTTGAGCTGTACGTAACTGGACAGATGGATCGCCTCGATGTGATCTACACCAAGTTCATCAGCACGAGTCGGCAGGAAGTCACGATAGAAACTCTGCTCCCGTTCGGCTCGCTTGATGAGGGTGTCAGTCAGACTGACGAAGGCACCAATACACAGTATGAATTCGAACCGTCCGCCGAAAGTATTCTTGAAGAGGTCGTACCGACCAGTTTCAAGGCGAAGCTTTTCAAGTGTTTCCTTGATTCAGCGGTGAGCGAGCAAGTCGCTCGTATGATCGCGATGAAGGGTGCAACTGAGAGTGCAGGGGACATGATCAAACAACTGTCCATGACTTACAATCGCGCCCGTCAGAGTCAAATCACGGGTGAAATCATGGAAATCATTGGCGGTGTCGAAGCACTGGAAGGTTAACCACCAACCATGCTTGCCGTTCGATTGTTTTCCACTCAAATTAACACATCCAATTAGCTAACCCCAGCCTTTAGTACGAACATGTCTACCGCAACCGAAAACACTGTTGGACGCGTCACCCAGGTGATCGGCTCGACTTTCGACATCGAGTTTCCCGAAGGTCACATGCCTCCCATCTACAACGCCGTGACGATCAAGTCACAGCACAAAGGCGTTGACATCGATCTTGTCGGTGAAGTCCAGCAACATCTTGGCGGTGGCCGGGTGCGAGCGATTGCCTTGGGAAGCACCGAGGGCATGATGCGGGGCATGGACGTTGTCGACACTGGAAAAGCCGTGAGCGTTCCAGTTGGAACAGCAACACTTGGCCGCGTGTTCAATGTGCTTGGAAAAGAAATCGACGAGCGAGGTCCTGTCGCCGCAGACAAGTACATGCCGATTCACCGGCAAGCCCCTCCTGTGAACGAACTCTCTACCAACACTGAAGTTTTCGAAACGGGCATCAAAGTCGTTGACTTGCTGACGCCGTTTGTTCGTGGTGGTAAGGCTGGACTTTTTGGTGGTGCTGGCCTTGGCAAGACTGTGATCTTGACTGAACTGATCGCTCGAATCGCCAGCAGTCACGGTGGTTACTCCGTGTTCGCCGGTGTTGGTGAGCGAACGCGTGAAGGTACCGACCTGTGGCTGGAAATGCAGGACACCGAGATTGGTGACACCGGTCGCAAGGTGATCGAGCAAACTTGCATGGTGTTCGGTCAGATGAACGAGCCACCAGGGTCTCGACTTCGCGTTGCCCTGTCTGCCCTGACAATGGCGGAGTACTTCCGTGATTCAACCGGTGCTGACACGTTGCTCTTCGTCGACAACATTTTCCGCTTCTCGCAAGCAGGTTCGGAAGTATCCGCGTTGCTTGGTCGAATGCCTTCTGCGGTAGGCTACCAACCAACCCTTGCAACCGAGATGGGAGCACTTCAGGAAAGAATCACCTCGACCAAGAAAGGGGCGATCACGTCGGTGCAGGCCGTTTATGTGCCTGCTGATGACCCGACCGACCCCGCTCCAGCAACCGCTTTCGGACAGTTGGACGCTTTCATTTATCTTGAGCGTTCCATTTCAGAGAAAGGCATTTACCCGGCGATTGACCCACTCGCGTCGAACTCGCGTATCCTTGACCCTCAGTACGTCGGTGATCGTCACTATGCGATTGCTCGACGAGTACAAACGATCCTTCAGAGGTATCGTGAGTTGCAGGACATCATCGCCATCCTTGGTGTCGATGAACTGAGCGAGGGTGACAAGATGGTTGTCCATCGTGCTCGACGCATCGAGCGATTCATGAGCCAGCCGTTCCTGGTCGCTGAGGTGTTCACCGGCAAGGCTGGTGAGATCACACCATTGGCTGACACGATCCGTAGCTTTGAAGAAATCTGCGATGGAAAGTGGGATCATCTGCCCGAGCAGGCGTTCATGTACGTCGGATCGATCGAGCAGGCAGAAGAGCAGGCTAAGAAAATGGAAGAGAAGGGCTAAGAGTCATGACACTTCGCTGTGTAGTTGTAACGCCTGAACGTACTGAACTTGACCGCGAGGCCGAGTATGTGTCGCTCCCGATGTTTGATGGGGAACTGGGCGTAATGGGTGGTCGAGCACCATTGATCGGTCGACTGGGCTATGGGACGCTTCGCCTGCAAACGGCAGCAGGTCCTGAACGTTACTACGTGGATGGTGGCTTCGCTCACATTGAGGGTGATGTCATCAACGTGCTGACTGGTCGCTCAACTCCAATCGACTTGATCGATCGTGATAAAGCTCATGAGGACTTGGACAATGCATTAGCAATGTCTGGCGCCACGCCCGAAGAGGCACAAATCAAGGATACCGCTGTTCGCCGTGCTCGGGGTCAACTTCGAGCATCGAGCTAGTCCAGCGTGCCAGCATAGCGGGCAGCA
>Ga0315321_10004930_pt1 | contig 10206 bp, 10 predicted proteins | sample M180m21515metaG_FD_203464 | JGI IMG/M metagenome (GOLD analysis project Ga0315321, IMG submission 203464) | Ammonia-oxidizing marine archaeal communities from Monterey Bay, California, United States - M1 80m 21515 | ecosystem: Environmental > Aquatic > Marine > Intertidal zone | place: USA... | reverse complement strand
TAGACCCCATAACCCAAATTCATCTTGTGATAATTGACGAGTTACTATAATTGTAAAAATTAATCCTGTAACTATACTGATCAAATTAATTCCAAATGAAATTAATCCTGAATAAGTTACTCTAATTCCAGACATGCTTTTTCTATTTAATTTAATTTCATATACCTTACAAAAACATAATTTGTAGACAACTTCAATTAAATACTTAAAATAACTGTTCTAACTTAAATTGATTAATCTTATTAAACTAAATACTGAATTTAGGCAATACATATTAAAATTATATTAAATAATGGATGATAAAATTGAATCAAACAAAAAATTCTAATTTTACAATTCGTTCACAACTTGCCTCACACAAAAAAATCAAGTCTTTGCTACAACCTCTATCTCATTATTACTTTTCAATAACAGGACCATTACGATTGTTACCAAATTATCTGATAATTGGTGCAGCTAAAAGTGGAACGTCGTCACTCTATGAATATTTAATTCAACATCCAAATGTTCAACCAGCTTCAGGTAAAGAAATTTATTTTTTTGATATGAATTATGATAAAGGAATTAATTGGTACAGAACATTTTTTCCTCTTTCATATCAATTCCCTAAAACTACAAAGAATTCTATTGTTGGAGAAGCCACTCCAAGATACTTGGATCATCCTCAAGCCCCATATAGAATTAAAAAACATATTCCAAATTGTAAATTCATAATTTTATTAAGAAATCCAATTGATAGAGCATACTCTCATTGGAATATGATGGTTAATCACAATAGGGAAGTTCTTTCTTTTGAAGATGCAATAGATAAAGAAAAAAGTCGTACAAATGGTCTCTTTGAAAAAATGGCAAAAGATAAATCATTTTATTCTAAAGAATATTACTGGTATTCCTATTTAGAAAGAGGCATATACTCAAAGAAAATCAAAAAATGGTTTGAAATATTTCCTAAAAATCAATTTTTAATCCTAAAAAGCGAAGATCTGTTTTCTAAACCCTCTGAAATATTTCGTCAAACTCAGGATTTTTTGAATATTCCCGAAATTATTTTGGATGAATTCAAAACTGTTAGAAAGGGTATTTACAAAAATAAATCAATTAGTTCAAAAACAAGAAAATCTCTATCTGATTTTTTTAAACCCTATAATGAAGAACTATATTCACTAATAGGCGTAAATTTAGGTTGGGAGGAATAATCTTTTGAAAATTTTGTCCACAAAATCATATAAATTAATCAAATTATGCATTAATGACATGAACAAAGTGAAACGTGATTTGGAGCTTAAAAATGACTAAATCATCTTTGTCACACGCTTTTTTTAATATTAAACTTTATAGAGATAGATATGGTTTTTCAAAACAGGTTCGTGTAATTATCCATTATTCATTCATTGTCTTAAAAAAATTTTTCCCTTCAAAAAAAAATCTTTTGGATGTAAATGGATATAAAATTCTGGTAATGCCTGATGATCCAGGAATTTCCCAAGAATTACAAACTTTTAAAACACATGAACCTCTTTCTACACAAATAATTTCTAAAGAACTAAAATCTGGTATGACTTGCTTAGATATTGGTTCTAATATTGGATATTATGTGCTTTTAGAAAATAAAATCATTGGTAAAAAAGGAAAAGTAATTGCTATAGAACCCTCACCATATAATTTTCAATGTTTAAAAAAGAATTTAGAATTTCCAGAAAATTCTACAATCAAAGCATATAATTTTGCAGCAGGTGATATAGATGGAGAAATCCGTTTTTTTGTTAATGAGCGTTCAAATGGTTGTCAAGTTCTATATGAAGGAAGAAAAGTACCGAATAGACCAGGAAAAATCATTAATGTACCAATAAGAACTATGGATAAATTTGTTGAAGAACAAAATCTAAAAAATATTGATTTTGTAAGGATGGATGTTGAAGGATATGAATATAATATTTTTAAGGGCATGTCCAAAACAATAGAAAAATTTCATCCTATTATTCAAATTGAAGTTCATTTAAGTCATATGGGTGAAGAAAAAACAAGGAAGTTCTTTGAATTTTTCAAAAATCATAATTATGAAACAACTTCATTTCATCATAGAGCATTAGATTTACCTATGATTGGTACTAAAAATGATATTTATGATTTTAATCTTGATCGTCTTTTAGATATGTTACAAAAAAAAGAACTTCCTAGTTACTTTAATTTAATCATTAAATCCTCTGAACACAAATAATTCTCAATACTTGTTTAATTTTAATGCCTAATACTTGATTTTTTCTTTTGGAATTAAACATATCATATAATAACGCGATATATTATTCAGATAAATATGATGAAAAAAGTTTCTGACATAATCCCTAATTCACATATGATTAGAATGGGAAAAAATTTTCTTGGAATTTTAAATGATATTAAACGAAGACCTGAAGATGCTGCAAAGGAATTACAAATTTCACTAGATGAAATTAATTTAATTATTAATGGAAAAAAATTACTACCTTCAGAAATTGTAAACAAAGCAATAAAAATTTGGCCAGTCAATGCAAGGGATTTCTATGTAATTCAAGATGATTGTCCATCTGGAATTAAACTTATGAGATCAGAGGAATCAAAAAAATCTAGTCGTATTATGAATAGGGCTGGAAAACCCTATTATGAATATCGAGATACTGTAATGAGTACTGTAGCTCCGTTTAGACCTGAATGGATTCTTGATTTATGTATAGTTGATGATAATGAGGCTACAAATTCTAAAGTTCAATGGAACAATGGTCATTTTATGCACCAGTTTACTTATTTTATCGGCGAAGTAAATTTCTATTATAAGGATTCAAACGGAAAGAAAAAAGTTGCAATTATGAATACTGGTGATTCCATGTATATCACCCCATTTACACCACATTCTTTTACAACTAGAAAAGGTGCAAAAGAACCTGGTTTAATTTTAGCATTAACTTACGGTGGAAAACTTACTGGTGATGTCCAACAGGAATTATCTGGATTGTCAGTAGAACTTGGTACTAATTTTGCTTTGGATTTTTCATCAAAGGGATCTTCTAGTGCATCTCTTTTAAAATATCATAGAGAAATTTCTAATTTGTCTATTGAAGAATTATCAAAAAATACTTTAATTTCTATATCTGAATTACAATTATTTGAAATTGGAACAAAAATTCCATCTATTTCTAATTTAAAACAAATTGCACATGCCTTAACAATCAATCTCAGAGATTTACTCCCAAATGATGAAATTGAAGATAAAGTAATTATTAAACATAATAAAGAAGGAAAAAAATGGTTTTATCCTGAAAATACAAAATCATATGAATTTAATGAATTAGCAAATACAACTGTATTACCTTTTTCCAAATCGTTTGAAATTAAAGTGCTTAATTCTAATAATTCTGAATTAGATCTTGAGTCTGGGTTACATCAATATGTTTACAATGTTGGTGATTCTCCAATTTCAATTAATTGGAAATTGGGAGAAGAACAATCTAATGAATTAATCCATCCTAATGATTCAGTATACATGAAACCATTCATTAAACACAATTTTAGTGGAAATGGAAAACTTTTAGTTTTACGAATAGGTGGAAAAATTGCAGGTGATCCTCAACGAGAACTCTCTGTAGTTGGAAGAAATAATGCAGAAAGAGCCATTTCTGAAACTATGCAATGGTTTAATCCAAAGGGAAATAATTAATTATTCCACTTTTTTTAAAAACCATGAATCAAAAAAATGTCATAATTATAATGATTGACGGTGGAAGACTTGATCGAGCTCAAAATTCTGATATTTTTAAAAAATTAAAATCTAAATCAATATTTTTTTCAAATTCTATTACATATGGACCTCATACAATTGCTGCAATGCATGCTATTTTTAGTGGATCATATGGCTCTAGAACTGGAACAAATAGTTATTGGTCAACTTTCAAATTTAAAAAAGATAAATTTAAAACATTAACTGAATATTTAAAAACCAAAAATTATGATACTCATGCTGATGTAATTAATCAATTAGTGGTTCCAAAACAAGGTTTTGATAATTATGTTGTACATGATGAATTAAATGATAATTTAGTTGAACGACACAAAAATCTTTTAGATGAAATGAATAATAAAAAATTAAATAGTAAAAATTTTTTTCTATACTTACATTATAGTAATATTCATACTGGAATTATGAATGAAGTTCTTAAAGTATATGATAATTTTAGTAAAGATTTTTTTTCAAATAAAAGTAAAAATGAATTACGTTATGATAAATTATTTCAAGAATCTGAATCTTATCTCAGTCAAATTTTAGATAAAATATATGATTTAGAACTTGATAAAAATTCTATTATTTTAGTCATGTCTGATCATGGAGTTAGTGTAGGTGAAAAACTTGGTGAAAGAGCATATGGTGCTTATTGTTATGACTATACACTTAGAAATTTTGCTTATTTTTTAATTCCTAACTCTCAACCTTTAGAAATTAAACAACAAATACGTACAATTGATTACATGCCTACTATTTTAGATTTATTAAACATTTCATTGGATGAATCCTATTATGATTTAGATGGAATATCTTTACTACCTTTAACTGAAGGAAAATCTGTTTCTGAACCTTATGCTTTTTCTGAAACTGGAAATCCTTTACATGATAAATCTCCACCAAAAGAACCTAATACGAAATCAATTAGAACATCTGATTGGAAATTAATTTTTAATGAATATAATAATACTAAAGAACTCTATAATCTTCAATTAGATCCTCATGAAAATAATAATTTAATTGGAACAGGAGAAAAAATTGAAGAACTTTTGTGGATTGAATTACAGAATTTAATTAATAAACGTGATTAAAAAGAAAATATTTTTTCAGCATTTTTCAAATCTTGCATTGTATCTATTTCACACCATTGTCCGGAAACTAAAATTGGTTCAATCTTTATGTTAGAATCGATTAATTCTTGAATCATATCTGTTACATATGCCTTTAAAATTGAAGGTGCTTCATGAAATGAACCTATATCACTATTTACTAATTCCTCATATTTTTTAATAAATAATTCACTTCCTTTGTTTGCAAATTTTATAATTCCTAAAAATTCCCCTACATTATTGTTAATATTTTCTATATTTTTTCTAATTTGAATAACATCTCTATTATTTTTTATTTCCACATTTTCAGCTTCTGATTTTGGATGTTCTGTTCTACCTTCATAGTTTTTCTCCCAATTCATATCTACTGCAATTGAAATATTTTCTTTTGATTTCATAATTTTTTCTATTATTTTTAATTCAAAAATTATATCTGAATATAAAATTAAAGTATCTTTTTTAAAAAATTTTTTTGCTTCCATCAAACTTCCTAAAATATCATGTTTTTCAAATTCTAGATCTTTAACATATTTTACATTTTTTATGGTAAATTTTTCACTATATGGACCTGTAATTACGTATACTTCATTAATTCCTACTTTATTTAATACTGATAATTGATACTCAATAATTGATTTTCCGTTTACTTTAACCATTGATTTTGGTATATTTTTAGCCTCAGTACTGATTCTTCTACCTGAACCTGCTGCTATTATTATTGCATTCATTTTAATGATTTCATAAATCTAGTTTTAATATTTGGTGGTGTAATGTCTACCCTAATACTTCTAACATTACTTTTTTCAATTTTTACTAATATGCAGATTGGCCCATTTTCTTTTTTAATATTAGAAAATATTTTTTTAATTTGTTCCTTTTTAGAAATTTTATATGTTTTAAATTTTGCAACTTTTGCAATTTTTTCTAATTCTATTATTTTTGAATTTGTTGGTTGACCTCCAGTTGATTCATGGGCTTTATTATCAAAAATAATATGAATGAAATTTTTTGGTTTTAATGAACCAATTGTCACCAATGAACCCAAATTCATTAGTATATTTCCATCTCCATCAAAGATATAGATTTTTTTTCTTGGATTTGAAAGTGCAACTCCTAATCCTATTGATGAAGCTAATCCCATGGATCCAATCATGTAAAAATTGTTTTCTTTTTCATTTGTTTCATATAGATCTCTACTCATAAATCCATTTGCTGAAATAATTGGGTGATTGCCGATTTCTTGTGCAATTAATTTTACAGCCTCTTTTCTAATCAAGAAAATCCCTCTTTATGATTAAAGCAATTGTTTTCTTTTTCTTTAATTTCATTACCGCCCAATCACATACATTTTTAAAATTTTTGTCATTAATGATCTTTGACTCTAATCCAATAATTTTTATCAATTCTGGTTGAATTTCTCCAATTTTTTCATGTTCTGGAGCATCATTTTTTAGAAAACCTCTCCATCCAATTAATAATATCATTGGAATCTCATATAGTTTAATTAATGATGTAATTGTACTGAGTGAATTTGCAAATCCTGCATTCTGCATAAATACCAAGGATTTCTCATTTGACATACTCATTCCTGCTGCAATTCCTATTGCTTCTTCTTCTCTAGTTGTAATCAGGATTTTTTCTTTTTTTAATCCTTCATCAATAAAATATTTCATTGTTGAATCTGGAACTCCTACAAAATTTTTGATCCCTTTTTTTGTTAATATGTTAAAAATTTGTCTTTGTATTTTTTCATTCAATTCATGTAACCCATTTCTTTTAAGTTCTTTTCAATCATTTTTTCTTGATCATTAATTTTATACATTTCTTGAAGTTTAAAAATATCATTCATACTTGATAATTCCGTATTCACTTTTTCCAAACTATCTTTTTCAAGTGTTTCTTGTAGTACTTTTAACATTATATTGTGTGCTGCTCGTAATGATTGATTTGCATAAATAACCATTTTTATTTTATGAGAAATAAGTTCATTCACTTTAACAGATGGATATGATGTTGGTACAACTACTAATGGAATTTTTCCTTTCCATTTATTAGAAAATTCAAAAATTTCATTTGGTGTATTTTTTTTAGAATGAATTAAAATTGCATCCGCACCTGCACTTTCATAAGCATCAGCTCTTCTAATTGCTTCATTCATTCCTTTTTCTGCAATCAAAGCTTCTGTACGTGCAATTATCATAAAATTTTGATCTTTTTTTGATTCTTTTGCAGCAATAATCTTTGCTACAAAATCTTTTTCTGGCAAAAGATCCTGTTTGGAATTTTCTAAAAGACTATTTTGTTTTGGAAATGTTTTATCTTCGATACTAATTCCTGCAATCCCTGCTTTTTCATATTTTTTTACTGCATGACTCACATTGGCTGGTCCTCCAAACCCCGTGTCACAATCTGCAATTACTGGTATATTGCAGGCATCAACCATATTTTCAGCAGATTTAAGAAAATCTGTCATTGTTAAAATACTTGCATCTGGTAATGCATGTGTTGCTGAAATAGCAAAACTTCCAGCCCAAATTGCATCATACCCAGTCACTTCTACAAGTTTTGCAGATAACGCATCAAATGCGCCCCCTATTTTTAAAATAGATTTTTTTTCTAAAATTTCTTTTAATTTTTTACTATTGGACATTACCACGTCTCTTGCTATTGTACTTATAAAGAATATTCAAATTAAGAAAAATCATTGTATACGATAAGACAGCCTAATAGAATAATATTTGGAATGAATTCCACTAGGGAATTCCCATTTGAAAAAAATTCCCTTATAATCACCTCTTCTGGAGCAAAATCTAGAGGTTGGTTGGATTATCTTAACATTAAAGATTTTCAAATATTTGATTCAGTTGAACCCAATCCTTCAATGGAAACAGTTGAAAAAATTCTATCTGAATATAATCAAACTTTTTCTTCTGTGATTGGTTTAGGTGGTGGTAGTTCACTGGATGTAGCAAAATTTGTAGCGAATAAATTAAAAACAAAAAAAATTTTAATTCCAACTACTTTTGGAAGTGGTAGTGAAGTAACTAGAATTTCAGTATTACAGATAGATGGAAAGAAAACTAGTTTTCATAATAATGATTTATTTGCAGATATTTCGATAGTTGATCCTTATTTTATTAAAGGTGCACCATTTGAAATAATTAAAAATTCTGCCATTGATGCATGTGCGCAAGCTACGGAAGCATATGATAGTAAACTTACAAATTCCTATACAAAATTATTATGTGAAAAAGCATTTGATATATTAGAAAACTCAATTTTAAATCAAAAATATGAACAATTACCTCTAGGTTCTTTAATTTGTGGATTAGGATTTGGAAATAGTTCAACAACTTTGGGACATGCATTATCTTATGTTTATTCAAACGAAGGTATTTCACATGGGCATGCACTCGCATTTACTACAACAGTTGCACACAAATTTAATAATTCAATTTTTTATGATAGGTTTTTAAAAGTAGTTAAAAAATTGCAATTTACTAAAATTAGTTTAAAACAGGATATTCATGAAGCATCAGAAACAATTCTTCTTGATAAAAAACATCTAGATAATAATCCTCAAAAAGTTACAGGAAAGGATATCGAAAAATTATTAAATATTATTAATGAAGGATTTTAAAATTATTTAGACAAAATGTCAAACATTAGAGTTACATATACTGGATTGATTTCTTTAATCACAGGTTTACTTTCACTTGTAATAGGATTAATTGTGATTTTAGTAATTACTAGAGGTCTTACTCCAGAAGAATTTGGAACGTGGAGATTAATTATTAATTTGATAATATATGTAAATTATATACTACCCATTGTCACATATTGGGTTACACGAGAAGTTGCAAGAGGAATTGAATCAGGCAAAACTGCAATTTTGTCAAGTGGATTATTTTCTTGTATGGGAATTTTTCTATATCTAATAATTATTTTTTCTTTAAGTGATCAATTAGATGCAGACAAAGAAATTCTATTATCTTCATTCATTTTAATCCCTATGATTTTTCTAAATAATGTTTTAGTTGCAATTAATTATGGTTGGAAGCCTCATGCAATAAGCTATGGAACACTAATTTTAGAAATTAGTAAAATCCCATTATTGTTTGTTGCAATATATTGGTTTGAAATGGGAGTATTGGGAGTAATTTATGCAGTTACCCTTTCTTATATTCCTAGTATTGCACTCTTACTAATTTTTGGTAAAGAAAAAATACGAGATGAAATTAAAATTTCGTATATTAAAAAATGGTTTAAATTTTCTTGGTTACCTTCTTATCCTGGATTAGGTTCCATTTTAGCAGCTTCCGATGTTGTAATTTTTAGTATAATCACTGGGTCTGTTCTTGGTTTAACCTTTTATGGAACTGCTATAATTATTTCAAAATTCTGTAGTAATGCATCATCAATTTCAACTGCGGTATATCCAAAATTATTAGAAGGAAAAGAGATGGGTAGTATTATACAAAATAATATTCTATTGCTTTCTTTTGTTGCAATTCCGTTAGCAACTATTTCAATCTTTTTTGCAAAGCCTGGCGCATATGCAGTAAATCCATTATATGTGGACGCTTACCCTGCAATAATTTTTATGACTTTTCGTACAATCCTTTTTACATTCACTGTTCCATTTGCACAATTTTTAACAGGATCTGAAAAAGTTGATACTAATCAAAATGCAACTTTTAAAGATTACATCAAGAGTAAGTTATTTACAGTCTTTTCAATTAGAGTAATTCAATACTCTCTTTATTTAATTTCTTTAACAATTGTTTTGCTGTTAGTTTCTTCTTCTAGTACAGATTCCGAACTGGTTGTATATTGGTCCATTGTTTGGCTTGGTGTTGAAATTCCTTTTAGTGTTTACTTTTATATTTTAATAAAAAAGAATTTTAAATTCAAATTAGAAATTAAACCTGTTATAAAATATATTTTTGTAAGTATAATTACTATAGGTTTTTCATATTACTTATCTTTAGAATTTTTAGAATTTAATCCAAGTTTGATTCATTTTGTTCCTAATCTTTTATTATTTGTAGGATTGGGACTTTTTGGATATTTGGTTTTAACCTATTTTATTGACGAAAAAACAAAAAAATTAGTTAATTCTATAATTAATGAAATCAAGCCTAAATAGAATTTTAATTAATTTTTAATAATTAAATTAAATTCATTCAATTTATCTACAATAAATATAATTCACTTTTATATGCCGAAACAAATGTTTTATTGATTAAGTTGAAAAAAACAGAAGTAACTACAGTAATTTCTAAACCCGACGTAAATGCCGATGTTAGAAATGCAATTGATCCAAAAAAATATGATGAATATAGA
>Ga0315321_10004927_pt1 | contig 10209 bp, 5 predicted proteins | sample M180m21515metaG_FD_203464 | JGI IMG/M metagenome (GOLD analysis project Ga0315321, IMG submission 203464) | Ammonia-oxidizing marine archaeal communities from Monterey Bay, California, United States - M1 80m 21515 | ecosystem: Environmental > Aquatic > Marine > Intertidal zone | place: USA... | reverse complement strand
GCGATCGGCAGCCAACTTGCCCTCATGAAGGCCGCTCATGGTTCCGATCCCGGGAGCATGAATGACCTCCGCAAGCGCACGATAGCCATCCAGCAGCTGGGAGAGCGTTTCGCCACTGAGGCGCCAACGCTTACCGAGGCGCTGGTCTCCGACCTCCAATTTGCTCGGGGTGCTGCTCCGGAGCACATCCAGGAGGCCGCCGCCCTCATCCGCGAGTGGACCAAGGATGATGCTGCCGCCGTCCACCCCGATGTGCGCTCAGGCGAACGCCGAGCTTCAGGCGCTGTGGCCATCCAGGTGCACGATGACGCCCCCCTCACCAGCCTCGCTCGCGCACTCCCTGGCGCCTTCCTCTCGGGAGCCAGCCAGTGTGTGGTGAACCTGCCACCCAAGGCCACGCAGACCGCAGAGGCGCTGCGTCAGATGTGCAGAGGGCTCCCCGGGGTCATCATCCGCAACGAGCACAGCGGCACCTTTCTCATGCGCGCGCTCACCGACGCCTACACCCGCACCATCTGGGCGGGAGGCAACAATGACCTCCTGGCACCCTTCGGTGATCTTATTCAAGACACCCGCAGCCACGTCATCTTCGAGGGAAGAGGCAATGACGCCATCGTGGTCGGAGCCGATGCGGACCTGACGGTTGCTGCGCGCATCACCGCCGAGCTGGCGTTCCGCAATGGCGGCATCGACCCCGCCTCACCCAACCGCGTGTATGTGCCCGAGTCGCTCCACGACGAGTTCTCCGACCTGCTGTGCGAGCTCGCCTCGGACTACGCCATCGCGCACCACGGCGACGCCAGCTGCCGCATCACCCCCATGCGCACCGAGCTGGCCCGCGACCAGATCAACGACCTCCTCGACGAGGCCGAAGACGAAGACGCCGAGCTCGCAGTCGGTCTCGACTTCCGCAACTTTCCCGAGCAGACGCAACCCACGCTGTACCCCACCGTGGTCACCGGCTGCGGAGGCACTCTCCGCATCGTCACCACCCGCTGCAGAGGTCCGGTCCTACCGGTCTCCCCCTACAGCGACGATGCGGACCTCTTTACCTCTCTCGACGAAAGCGCCGGACCGGACGGTCAGGTGGGCGCCGCAGCCACGCTCATCGGTGCGCACAGCCTCTCCGACGCGCTGGGCCGCCGCTTCAGCTACGTGCTCTCGGGGGAACAGGGTCCCTTCGGGGCAGGCGCACAGGCCGCCCGTCTCCGCTGGGGTGGAGGCCCCGCCAGCTGGACCATCACAGCAGGTCCCGAAGGCATGCGCCGGCGCTTCGGCCCGGTCGACCTCACCCACGCATTCTCCCGCGACACGCTCACCAGCCGGGCCCGATGGTCCAGCCGCAAAGCTTCTCGAGAAGAGGCAGCCGCCGCGAAGTAGCGCTAGGGAGACACCATGTCTGTCCCCTCCATGCGCGCGGCCCGCTCGGTCCTTCACACCTCGGTCCTTCACGCCGGGGCGTGCGTCGTCTTGCTGTCGATGGCGATGTCGACCGCATGCTCGCCCGACCCCGCGAAGTCCGCTTCCGGCTCCAACGCGGTAGAGCGCCCATCGCTGGCTGTATTCCCCAGTATGGAGCTCCTCGACGACAGCGGCCACATCGCCATTCCCGCCGACTTGCTCCCACACGCCGGGACACCGGTCCCCGTCGACCGCCTGAGCTGGCGCACTGGCTTTTCGCCCGTACAGACCACGGTGCTCGACCCGGAGCGGGTTCTCGACCGAGCCAGCCTTCCCCCACCCGTCGGCACCGGCAGCGACGACGCCGTGGTGCTCTTCGATCTCACCGACCTGGAACGCATTCCCGCACTCGTGGAGACCGACGCATGGCCCGACAACCCCGAGGTGCCCCGCCTGTTGGTGCGACCGCTCCGTCCGTTGCCGGTCGGCCACCGGATTGCAGTGAGCGTGTCTGGTGAAGTACTGGGCGACGACGGCACACCGCTGACGGCCCCTCGGTGGTTTGCCGATGCCCAAGACAACGATGAGGCCAGCATCAACGGCGGTCCCCCCGGACACTATGCCGCCCTGTCCGATGCCCTTGTCGATGCAGGCCTGCCCAGGCCCGTGCTGGCGACCGACTTTGTCGTCGGCGACGGAAGCGCACCACTGCACGCCATTATGGACAACCTGACGACTCCCACGGAGTGGGAATGGGACCTTTCCTACTCCACCGACGATGGCGACCCTCTCCCCGAAGGCACCTGGATCCAGGCCGTGGGCCGCTTCACCACACGCAATTGGCTGGAAGACGACGCCGCCTTCGCACTTGACGCCAGCGGCCTTCCCGTCCAGCAGGGCGAGGTGGAGGCAGAGCTCTTCCTGTTCGTACCCGACACGGTGAAGGACGCAGAGCCGGGCACAGCACCCGTGTGGATCTTCGGCCACGGGATCTTCAGCCGTCCACAGGACTATCTGGCGCGGGACGGCGACCCCTCGGGAGTCATCGAGGTGGCGCGACAAGCCGGGGCCATCGTGCTGGCGACCAATTGGCGCGGACTCACCCGCGACGACATCGCTGTGGCCGCCAGTGTGGGCAACGACTTCGGTCGCATCCCGGAGCTCACCGACAAGCTTGCACAAGGCGTGGCCAACACCGCCGCACTCGCCCGGATGATCCACGAGGGGGACATCCTCGACGACCCCATCCTCCACGGCCGAGCCACACCCGGCCTGCTTCGCTACTACGGCATCAGCCTCGGTGGCATCGAAGGCGCCACCTTAATGGCGGTCGAAGACACCGTGCCACACGGCGTCTTGCATGTGCCCGGCGGGTCTTGGTCGACCATGCTGGAGCGGTCCAGCAACTGGAGCCAGTTCGAGCTGCTGATGGAGCATGGGGTTCCCTCGCCCGCCGACCGCCAGGTGCTCTACGCGGCCAGCCAGCTGTTCTGGGACGTCGCCGATCCCGCGCTCCACACCGCCGCGCTGACCCACCGAAGTGTGCTGTGGCAGGGCAGTGTCGGCGATGAGCAGGTCCCCAACCTCACCACGGAGCTGGTGGCGGGTGCCGCGGGTGCAACCTTGCTGAGTCCGACCCCGAGAGACAGCGCAGAGATCGACCAGGGCCGCGGTCCCCTCACCGGCCCCGCCCTCGTGTGGTTCGACCCGGAAGTGGCTGAGCCCCCCCTCACCAACCGGCCGGCGGAGACCTCGGGCGCCCACCACAATCCCCGGCTCTGGGCAGGTCAGAACAGCCAGACCGTGAGGTTTCTCGATGCCGACGACCCTGGCATCGTCGAACACTTCTGCGGTGAGGCACCGTGTTCGCAGAGCAACCCCGGCGAGTGACTCGTTATGGTCGGCGGCCCACGGAGTGCCGCATGCCCGCTCGTGTCGACCACGATGCCCGCCGCAGAGAGCTCCTCTCGCGCTCGTTCGAAATCTTCGCGCGCGATGGCTACGCCGCCTGCACCATGCGCGGCCTCGCTCGGTCCCTCGGCGTGAGCACCGGCACGCTCTACCACTACTTCAGCGGCAAGGAGGCTGTGTTCGAAGCGATGTTTCGTCAGCTCAACGACGAGATCATCACTACAGCAACCGCCGAGCTGGTGTCCGCCGACACCCAGACCGAACGCCTCCACGTTCTCGTAGGCTTCGTGAGCCGCCACATCGAGCAGCTTCAGCATGTGGTGCGCATCGCGCTCGAGTACCACCGCCACCACAACGACCCCGAGTCCCGCGCGTGGCTCGCCGGCATCACCCGCCAGTACACCGAGACCTTTCGAAAGCACCTCGCCCTCGACCAAGCCAAGCCAGCGCGGGTCACGACGAGCCTCGTGCTGGGCGCCATGGTTCACCAGCTGCTGGATCCCGAGGGGGTGGACCTCCTGGAGCACATCCGCTGGATCGAGGCGATGACCACGGCCGCGGCAGGAGAAGCCGCAGTGGACCTCCAGTAGACCGCCCGAAGTGACTCGGGTTGAGCACCGAGGCACCCGCCGCAAGCGCCATCTTTCCAAGCGGCGAGCCGCAGCTCTAACGGCGCTTTCGGCGGGGACGGTCTTCTGCGCGCGCCTGTCGCGGGTCTTCCGGCCAAGCATGCTTGGGGTAGCGCCCGCGTAGATCCTTGCGGACGTCGAACCACGTGGTGTCCCAAAAGCTGGCGAGGTCGCTGGTGATCTGGGCGGGGCGCATGTTGGGCGCGAGAAGGTGCAGAGTGACGGGCACCCGGCCACATGCGACCCGGGGGGTCTGTTCCCAGCCGAACACCTGCTGGATGCGGGCTGCGAGCACCGGCGCGGCATCGGGCGCACCGTAGGTCAGGCAGGCCGTGGACCCTGAAGGCAGGCGCATCCGAGCGGGGGCGTGCTGGTCGATGGCACTCCGCTGGTTCCAGTTCAGGCGAGCTTTTAGAGCTTCTCGCAGATCGCGCGACCGCAGCGCACCGAGGCTTCGACAGCCGGAAGCCAGCTCAGGAAGCACCTCCCGGAGGGCGCCTTCATCCAAGCTTGGGATGCCGAGCTCAGGCATATGGTGGGACAGGAAGCGGGTACGGGCGAGCCAGCTGCGCACCTCAGGGGAAGGGTCGAGTGCATCGAGCACGGGACCCTCGAGGCCATCGAGGAGTGCGGCAGTCAGGCGCTCGGGAGGGACTGGACCGCGGGGCCTGCGACGGGCGACGTCGAGCGCGCCCACCCAGGCGACCTCTTCAGCGACCACGCGCCCAGACTCTCCATCCAGATGGATCTCCAGGCGCCAGTCGGCTCGCTCCAGCGCGAGCTCGCGAGACACCCCCACCGCGAGGTCCACCATGTCTTCAGCACGGGGACCGCCGCGACCCTGCAAAGACACCGCGACCAACAGATCCGCGCCTACTGCAAGGGTGGGTCGACGCAGCACTGCCCCGCGCCCGGTGGCCAGCTTGAGACGCACATCACCGGGCTTGCGACGGCGTCCCATACGCTCAGGAAACCCCGCCAGGATCGCGTGCACCAAGTCGTCTTCTCGAAATCTGGAACCGGGTCTCGACCGTCCAACCACACGCACCAGCTGGTCGCGCACCCGCCGCACACTTGCCAGCACTCTGCGTCGAGCCCCCGGCGCACCATGCTCCACGCGGTCCACCAGATCGGTGAGGTCAGCCGGGTCCTGGCCGCGTCCGCTCCAAGGGTCCCCTTCACTCACAATCGCCGCCACAGTGGCCGCCGCCCGCAAGCAGCCCCGCGCCTGGCCCGCGAGCACCACCGCCCCCACCCGGGGATGAACGGGCAGTGCTGCCAGCGCCTGGCCCGAAGCGGTCAGGCCGTCATCATCGAGCGCACCCAGCACACGGAGCAAGATCTTGGCTCGCTGGAGGGCCGCATCGGGAGGGGGCTGAAGCCACTGGAATTCGGACGGCCGGATGCCCAGCTCCAGCAACCGCAACACCGCCGAGGACAGGTCGGCCCGCGCCACCTCTGCCACATCGTAGGCGGGCCGGAGGCGATGCTGATCCTGGGTCCACAGTCGAAGCGCAATGCCGGCTCGGGTACGACCGGCCCGACCGGCCCGCTGATCGGCGCTCGCCCGGCTGATGTCGACCGTCTCCAGGCGCGTGATGCCCGTGGCCACATCGAAGCGGGTGCGTCGGGCACAGCCACCATCGACCACCGCAGCCACGCCGGCCAGTGTCACAGAGGTCTCGGCGATGTTGGTCGCCAGCACCACCTTGCGGTGCGCACAGTGGGCCAGCGCCCGAGTCTGCTCGGCGAGCGACAGGCGGCCGTGCAGGGGCATCACCGAGACGTCTGCACCGCGGGAGTCGGTGTGGAGGTCTTCAAGAAGGTCCGTGACGCGATTGATCTCGCCCACACCAGGCAAAAACGCGAGGACGTGGCCACCCGCCTCCGCGGTCTCATCGAGGAGCCGTCGAATGGCCCCGGAGACCCGACCCGCGAGTGCGACATCGGAGGTGCGGGGCACATGGCGCACGTCCACCGGAAACCGCCGCCCTTCGGCATGCACCACCTGGCAATCATCGCCCAGAAAGCGCGCGACAGGGGTCGCATCCAGGGTGGCCGACATCACCACAACCACAAGATCCGGCCGCGCGTCGCGTCGAAGCTCAACTAGCAAGGCAAGGGCGAGGTCGAGGTCGAGCCCCCGCTCGTGGACCTCATCGAGGACAATCACCGAGACGTCTTCGAGAAAGGGGTCCCGCTGCACGGCACGCAGCAGCATGCCGTCGGTCATCGCGATGAGCCGGGTGTCGGGCCCCACCTTCGTGTCGAAGCGCACCCGCCAGCCAACCTCTTCGCCCGGGCGCTGGCCTCGCTCCGAGGCGATGCGCTGCGCCGACAGTCGGGCAGCCACGCGCCTGGGCTGCACCAACCAGACCTGTCCCCCACCGTCTGTGCTCAACGTTCCCGAGGACAGCGCGTCGAGCAGGGCGGGTGGCACGCGGGTGGTCTTGCCGGATCCGGGCGGAGCGGTGACCACCACCACGCCATCATTCACGACGGCCGCCACCACATCGGGCAGCACGGCGTCGACCGGCAGAACCAGGCGGGGCATCGCGCTCAGCTGTCGAGGCGCCGGAACTCGACGCGGCGGTTCACGGCCTTCTGCTCGCGGGTGGTGTTGGGCACCAGCGGCTTGGACTCGCCGTAGCCGACATACTCCAGGCGGTTGGGGTCGACGCCGCGGTTGATGAGGTACTCGACCACCGCGCGCGCTCGGCGGGCCGACAGGTTGAGGTTGGCCTGGCTGGACCCATCGGAGTCGGTGTGGCCCTGCACCTCAATGCGGATGGTGGGGTACTTCTGAAGGGTTGCCGCAACCTCGTCGAGCACCGAGTACGACGATGTAGTGATCTCGGCCCGGCCACTCTTAAAGTTGATGCCGGGAATGACGCCATCGAAGGTGTCGGGCGGCGGAGGCTTCTCGTCGGGGCAGCCGTCTTCGTCGTCGTGACCATTGAAGGTCTCGGGCTGACCAGGGCAGCGGTCCGCACCATCGGGAATGCCGTCGCCGTCGTTGTCTCCGTCGGGACAGCCATCGGCATCTTCCGAGCCGTCGCGGTCCTCGGGCTCGTTGGGACAGCTGTCGCGGTCGTCGGGCACGCCGTCGCCGTCGTTGTCCCCCTCGGGACAGCCATCGCGGTCCTCGAAGCCGTCGATGTCCTCTTTTTGGTCGGGACAGCTGTCGTTCCAGTCCTTCACGCCGTCGCCGTCGTTGTCGAACTCCGGACAGCCGTCGTGGTCCTCGAAGCCGTCGATGTCCTCTTCTTCGTTTTCGCAGCGGTCCTCTTCGTCGGGGATGCCGTCCTGATCATTGTCGAGGTCGGGACAGCCGTCATCGTCGTTGAAGCGATCGAAGTCCTCGGGCTGGTCGGGGCAGGGGTCGAAGCGGTCCTCCACCCCATCGCCGTCGCCGTCGCGGGTGAGCTCACCGCCGCGATAGGCGATCCCTGCGGTAATCTCGACGTTGCTGTAGCCATCGGGGTAGCCGCCCGGATCCTCGCCCCAATGCAGCAGAAGGCGCCCGTCGGCGCGGAAGAACCACGGTCCCGACACCTGCACCATCACGCCACCGCCGAAGTTGGCGAGGAAGTCAGTGTGGGGGTTCTGGCGGACAAAGCGGCTTGAGCTGGCGGACTGGGGCAAAACGGTTCCGGGAGCAGGCACCGCCTTCTTCCAAATGACGCCGATCCCGCCCGCTGCGAAGGGGCGGAACCAGTGATCAGGCGCCATGTCGATGAACACATCCGCCCGCGGAGTCATCGCGGTGTAGGGAATTCCCAAGGCCGGAAGCTCACCTCCGTGGAGGCCATACTGAAGCTCCAGCCCCACCCGTGGACCAAACATCCAGCCCGCCCGAGACACGAAGGCCCAGCCGTCGCCCATCTCCTCGTCTTTGTCGGGATGGAACCAGCCGCCCGACAGCTCAGCGGTGGGGCCAGAAAGCTCCTGGCCCGCCTCGGCCGGAAGCGCACCAAGAAGCAGCGCAAGAGCGAGCCCCGTCGCGAGGCCACTGCGGGACCCCTTCAACTGGGGGCGGTCAGACCTGCTTGACGCAAACCGGGTCGTCATCGCGAGGGGCTCCGGGAATACTGAGGCCGCGCGGTATAACCACCGACACGCGAGGCACCCGATGTCACCACGATTCCGGTCGATGCGGCCGCTAATGTTCTGCACGCTGTCGGCCTGGATGGGCATGGCAACGTGGTCCACCCCCACTTGGGCGGCCAGTCCGTCCCCTGGTGTCGACGCGCGCACAGGCCTGGAGGTGCCGCTGGCGGGTCTGATGCCGCCAACGCCAGCGGGCTCCCCCCCGCCACCCGACGACCCAGCGGACGCCTGCGCCATCACGCCGACCCCAGCGCCGGACTTCACGCTTCGCGATGTCAATCCGAGCTCGCCCACCTACGCCACCGACGTCCCCCGGACGGCTTCGGCCGGGCAGGTCACGCTGCTCTACATCGCGCTGCCGTCGTGCGCGCATTGTCAGGCCGACGTCGATGACCTCGGCGAGCTGGTGGGCTGGATGGGCGCCGCGTGGGACGACGTGAGCGTGCGGGTAGTGGCGCTCAACGCAGCGCCCGAGTCCATTCCGGAGCTCGCAGACGGCAACGATCTTCCCATCCTCCAAGACACCGATGAGGTCGACGTAGAGGGCCAATACGGTGCCGAGCGCTGGTACATCTACCTGCTCGACCGCGCCGGCCAGCCCCGCGTCATCCACTACAGCCTCGACTTCGACGACATCGACCATCTCTCGCGGCTGGTCGACGAGGTGGCCGTGCTGCTTGAGGAGCCAGCACCATGAGAACCCCCACACTTCTCGCGCTGCTGCTTGCCGCGTGCGGTACCGACCCCGCCGAAAAGGCCACCACCGATGCCGAGGTGATGCCCGGCGACCTCGAAGATGATGAAACCGGACAAGTCGACGACACCGACTCCGGGAACACGCTGCCGACGGCGGCCTGTGGCATAGGCACGCCCGTGGGAGAGCTGACCACCGCGGGCTGTGTGTCCGAGGCGGCCTGTACCTGGAGCGGCGACGCAGCCTACGACTACCTGGGCTACAGCGCGGACGGGGGCCACGACTTCGACGGCGATGGAGTGGAAGACATCGTGGTGGGCGCACTCTTCGCCGATGCCACCCCCGGCTCCGAGCTGCTCTACGACGCGGGCCGAGTGCTGGTGTTGTCCGGCGCAGACCTGTCGGCGGGTGGTCCCGGGGTCGTGTCCCACTTTCCCGGGCAGTCCGCCGGTGAGCAGAGCGGTGCGGCGGTCTCACTCGTGGGGGATCTTGATGGAGACGGCGACAGTGAGATGCTGGTCGGTGCGCGCGGGTACTCGGATGCGCTGAGTGCCGGCCTGGGCGCGGTTCACCTCGTGATGGGAGGACCGCCAGATGGAAGCGGGCAGCTGAGCGCCGCGGCCACGTGGACGGGCAGCCAGCTCTACGGACGCGGCGGCCATGCCGTGCTTGGACCCGGCGACCTCGATGGCGACGGGGTCCCCGAGCTGGCGGTGAGTGGCAACCTCTGGGAGACCATGGGCTCGGAGGATACTGAAGTCTTCAGCCGAGGCCGCACCTTTCTGGCCAGCGGCGCGTCGGTGCCGGGATCTGGCGTACTCAACGACTTTCCGGTGCACCTCGACGGCACCGGCATAAGCGATCAGGCCGGTGCAGCCCTCGCTGCCGGCGATCTCGACGGCGATGGTCACCGGGACCTAGTGGTGGGGGCTCCGTATGGCGGCAGCTCGCGCGGCCGGGTGCACATCGTACCGGGTGGACCCGAGCTGCTGGAGACGGGCGCAGTCACCCTCGATGTGGTGTCTTCTCGCTGGCTCGACGGTGCCGCAGCCGGCGATGCCTTTGGCTGGGCCATCGCGGTCGGCGAAGTCACCGGAGATGGCGTGGCGGACCTCGTGGTGGGCGCCCCTCTCCACGATGCCCCATGGGACGCCGAGGGCCAGGTAGTCGTCTACGAAGGCGGCACATCCATGGAGTCGGCTTTCGCGAGCGTCACCGGTGAGTTTGACGACCACCAGCTGGGCACCGGTCTTATCGCAGGTGCAGACCTCAACGGCGACGGTCAGGGCGACGTCATGGTGGGCGCTGTGGCCGCCTGGCATGAGCTCCGTCCGAAGTCGGGCCGCAGCTACTTATTGTCCGGCGGCGCGGACCTCGCGGCCATCACGGATGTCTCCCTCGTCCCTCAGATTCACGCCCAGCGCACCAAGGACTACCTCGGACGGGCCGCCGCAGTGTCCGACG
>Ga0315321_10004926_pt1 | contig 10210 bp, 5 predicted proteins | sample M180m21515metaG_FD_203464 | JGI IMG/M metagenome (GOLD analysis project Ga0315321, IMG submission 203464) | Ammonia-oxidizing marine archaeal communities from Monterey Bay, California, United States - M1 80m 21515 | ecosystem: Environmental > Aquatic > Marine > Intertidal zone | place: USA... | reverse complement strand
GCTAAGTCCAACACCATGGCCGGAACCCTCACCGAAGAACACGATTTCGCCACCAGAAGCTCGGGCGGTATCAGGTGAAAGCAACAGGCACGCAGCGAGGAGCAAGCCGATCAATCGCCTCTTTCGCGTTGCCATGATTTGCATCGTAGGGGTCACTAACTGTCCCTTTGGGAGATGTCACTTAGACAGCCGGTCTGCATTGGGCCTGTCTTAGCAAGAGAACCGTAGGTGAGGCTTGAGAGCATGGCGCCAGGCTCGTGAGCAATGGGACCTGCCAGAGATGACTGTGCTTAACAGTGTCATCCTTGATCTAGGCAAACTGCAGGCAGGCACGACGCCCCCTCCAACCTCCCGGCGTATCCGACGTCCTATGCCATGTGAAAGAGCAAGTACGTCACCAACTGGGTCAGCCGACTCGAACGACCAGACGGTCCCACTCCGTGATGACTCAGCTAGGAAGAGGTCGTTGTCATCACGACAGTGATCTTGCTGGCACCAGATGCGTGAACGTCGTTGTCGTAGATGGTGCCCACCGCCGCTGTCCAGGCCCAGAAGTCGAGGCTAGTGAGAGCAGGCGTCTCAGAGCCGAACACAGCCAGATTGCCATTCGCGTCGGTCTTAGGGTCTCCCGTGTCGATCGTGCACTTGGTGCCACCGGCTTCGGTAACTGCGGTGGAAGAGCAGAATCCTGTCGTGGTGAATCGTGTACTGGTCGTATCGATCGTGTGTATGTATTTGAAGGTATCGATGACAGTGTCGACGATCGGGGCGAAAGCGTCGCTCCGGTGAGTAACCGAGAGGGTGATCCGAGGCGTTCCCTCCACGCGATATGAGCCCGTTTGGATTACGAGGCCCTTAGGTCGTGCATTGGAGTGAGCTAGGGCATTGGTCATCATTGTCGCCATAGCTTTGCGAGTCATGGGCTCCTGGGGTTCGTAGAGGGTCGCTGTGGCGACCTCGGTCACCCCAAGGTTCCAGAGGTTCGTGATCGCTGTAAGCGATTCGTACAACGTGACACCGGAAAGATCGGTGAAGTTATTGTCGGTGTCGTTGGACTTGATCTCCGTGGCGCCGCTGGTACCCGTCACGAACTCTGAGTTTCCGCCTGGGCCGACAGTGGACTTCTTGAGGAGCCGGGTTAGGAACAGCGCCATTTCCTCACGGCTCACGTTGTCAGCAGGGGCATATGTTGTGGCTGTCTTGCCAACCGTGATCCCAAGTTGTTTGATCTGACCAATTGCGGTCTGAATTTCGTCGGACTCACCACTGATATCGGTAAAGCCATGGCCGGTTCCGTCCCCAAGGGTGATCCCAGTCACAGCTGCCATCCGGGTGAGGAACAACGCCATCTGCCAGCGAGTCACAACGCTGAGAGGCGAATAGGTCGTTTCTGTCGTGCCCTTGGTGATCCCGTAGTACTTGACACAGTCCACGTCGGTTGACACCCAGTCAGTGAACCCAGCTACCGGCGCAACCCCTGTTGGGCATGCCTTATAGGTCGCAAGATCATTCGGGGTGTGATTCGAAACCGGTGTGGCTGTTGCAACGTTGGAAGCCGTTCCGGTGCCATCAGAATTCACGGCGTAAACCCGGAATGAGTACTGGACGTTGTTGATCAGTGAAGTAACCGTAGACGAAGCGGTCGAGCTCACCTGATGAACGAAGTTCGACCACACCGTTCCGTCACTTGTGTATTCGACGATGTAATCCGAGATAGCCGGATTACCCCCAACCGAAGGTGCAGTCCAGGTGAGGGAAACCTGGTTGTTGCCGGCAGTTGCGGCAAGCCCCGTAGGCGGACCTACCGATGCAGCGTGTACCACGGACGTCGTCGACGCCGTAAGGGTGACCGCAAGCAAAACAATGACCCAAAGCCGAGTTTTCAGTGCCACGTTTTTCCTCTTGCTTTCTCACTGAACATCATGATGAGAGTCCCGATCGTAGCTTAGGAACACTGCACAACCTTGAATGCTGGCGACGATGACACTGGGACCAGCTCGGAACCGTTGAGATCCAGGAAACGCAAGGAGCCCCGGTCCGAAGACCGGGGCTCCTCACTAGTTGACCTTCAGCAGGTCAACTATTCAACACTCTTTGATCAGTCAACGAGTCGCCACTCGGAGGCGTTACCAGCGACCCCGTCAGTAGCCAACTTACCGTTGTTACTGGCGTCATACAGCGCGTCTGCTGCGGTGAGCACCAGATTGGTAGCCGACTTGATCGACTGCGCGTAATCGAATGCCGCGTAAGTCTTGGCAGCCCCAGCGATGAAGAACGCATCGTTCGAGTCGTACGTGTACTTCACGTACTCCTGGCTAGCAGCATCGCCAGCGCTCCAGTAGGAGATGTCCACGACGAAGGTGTCGTTCGCCGCATCCATGATGACGATCTTGCCTGAGAACTCGCCATCAGCGGTCTCCGTACCGTAAGCAGCCTGCGGCTGGAAGGCCTGCGGCGCTGCAGCAGCAGCTGAGCCACCATCCAGCGACGTTGCGCTCGGTGCAATCACCCAGTACTGGACAGCCGTAGCGCTGATACCGCTGCCGTCTGAGGTGGCCTGGGCCGTGTAAGTGCTCTTGGCCGAGGTCGCAGCATCACGCAGGGTACCGAAGCTCGCCTGACCACTCGAGTTGGTGGTCCTGGTCGTGCTGTAGGTAGAAGCTGTTCCGCTACCTGTGCCGGTATCTGCACTTGTCAGACGCACCGACTCGCTAGCAACACCAACACCGTACTGATCCAGCACCGTGGCAGTGACCGTACCGGCCGCACCGGTACCAGTTGCCGTAGCTGACACGTACGAGTTCGACACAGCCGCCAGGGCGGTCGTGGTTGCACGAGCCGTGTCCTGCCACTTGATGCACTGCCAGGTTGAACCCGTGGTCCGAGCCGAGCTGGTGGTGAAGTCGCCGATCGCGGTGACCAGCGTGTTGGAACCATCACTGAACGAGTACTTCGCCCACTTGATGCTGCCAGATGCCACAGCCGGATCAGCCATGGTGGCTGTGAACGTCGCCGTACCATCCGCATCGGTGGTGATGACGGTGTTCGTCTGCGCACTCGAAACCGCCCCGCCGGTACCGGACTGGGTGTTGACGTTGATCTTCACGCCAGCCTTGGCCACGCTCACGCCAGTAGCGCCAGCAATCGTCGCCATCTGGAACGTGTAGGTCACGTCGCTACCCATCTTGCCGTCCAAACACACCAGGTCGTTCGTGCCGTCGTAGCTCGAGTAGGTAGCAGAGCTCGCGTACGGGTCGGTCCTGCTCCACTGGGCGGTATCGCCGTCCTTCTTGGACGTCACGGTGACCGTGGAGGCCCCGGTGGTCGTGTTGTCGTTGTAGTAGGTGCCGACTGCTCCGCTCCATGCCCAGTACTGAACAACATTGCCCTCGGTGCTGGCGCTGACCGTAGTGGCCAGGTCGCCCGCCTCGATTGCGATGTTGCCGGACTGGTTGGTCGCGTAGTCGCCTGCTTCCATCACGCACAACTCTTCGGCGCCGCTGGAATCCGCCTCAAGGGCGTCCTTACAGGCTCCGGTAGAGGAGAAGGCCGCTTCGCCGACTGTGGTCACCGTCTTGTAACCGAAGACGTCAACAATCGTGTTGGCAATGCCGTCGAAGTTGGCGTCACGGTTCGAAACGTGCAGCTCATCCGTGCCAGCGACCATCGAGCCCCAGTCAGTAACGCTGGAAGCCTGAATCGTCAAACCGGTCGGACGGGCGTTGGTGTGACCCAAGAAGTTCGTCATGAACGTCGCCATCTCGGCCCGGGTGATGTCCGCGCTCGGCCGGTAAGCCGCCGCTCCATGACTCAGGTCGGTGACACCCATCTGCCACAACTCGATAATTGCGTTGTGGCCCTCATAGGTCACGGTGCCCGAGTCAATGTCGGCAAAGTTGTAGTCCGTGTCGGTGTTGTTGATGTACGTCGTTGCTGTACCAGCAGCAGTGGCGTCCGACGTTCCACCAGGACCAGCAGTGGTCGCGGCGGCGAGACGCTCCATGAACATCGCCATCTCTTCACGGGTGACGTTGTCGTCGGGCGCAAAGGTCGTCGCCGTCTTGCCGACGGTGACGCCCAACTGCTTGATCTGGTTGATCGCAGTCTGGGAAGCCGCGCTAGTCGGCAAGTCGGTGAAGCCCTGATCGGCCCCCGAGCCCAGCGTGATGCCGGACACGTCAGCCAAACGGCTCAGGAACAGCGCCATCGTCTCACGAGTCACCGTGCCGGCCGGCTCGTAGGTCGTAGCGGTCACGCCAGTGGTGATGCCGTAGTACTTGATGCAATCGACATCGGTCGACGTGGTGTCGGTGAATCCGGCGGCCGGAATCGACGACTGTGTAGGACAAGCAGAAAGCTCGGCCACGTCGTCCATATAGACCGTCGTAGTTGACGCCGCAGCCGAAGCCGGTGACGCCATAAGCGCCGGAATGAGTGCGGCCACTACGGCAATCGCCGTGAGCACACCCAGACGCTTCTTGAGGTGGGAAAGCATATTTCCTCCATATTTGGTTTGGATCATTTGGGTGCGAGCCCGCCACTCCGTACAGAGGCAGCGCACCCGACAGAACAAAGACTACGAATCCGAGTCACGCTAGGTGTCGATACTCCGCAAAGGTGGTGTAAAGCACTCGTAAAATGTGGTCTGCCGGAGCAAAAACCCCTGATTTCGGAACAAAACCAGCCTCCCGACGGTCCGTTCACCCATGGGATTCACCCATGGGAACAGACCACTCCGTCAGCCACCTCACAAACCACCCAAGATGTGGCATCGCCCTGCATGGGCACGAACTGCACTTCGACCCGGAAGCCGCCGGACTCCACGACGATGGCCGAGAAGCCGTCGGCCGGCGAAGCCAGAAACAGGCTGACCGAGTCGCCGAGCACGTCAATGAACACCGTGCCGCCCCTGGCGGCCACCGTGCGCCGGTCGGTGGCAAAAGCGACGACCAACTCCCCGCTGTGAGCGACGCGGCCCGACGAGTCGGCGACGGCCGCTACCACGCTGGCCGGCGATCCACCAGACGACGCACCCGAGACGACTCCACCGGCAGACAGGGCCAAACCGTCAGGCAACTGACCCTCGACCACCGTCCACCGATAGGGCGGCGTGCCACCAGTGGCCTGGAGCGTCACCTGGTAGGCGCTACCGGCCTCGACCTCGGGGAGGGTGGCGGTGAGTACGCGCAGGGCGTTCTCCGTCGTCAGAACAAACGACGCTGATGCCGATCGCCGCGATCCGTCGGACACCCGGACCGAGAAGGAGAACTGGCCAACAGCCTGTGGGATCCCCGAGATCCGGCCGGCGGACGACAGCGCCAGGCCGGGTGGCAGCACGCCTGCAGCCACCTGCCAGGCGTGTGGGCTTTGGCCGCCGGTGGCGACCAGCTCTATGTCGTAGGCCGATCCCACTGTGCCTATCGCCAGCCTCACGGCATCAATGGCTAGTGGCGGCACGGACCGGGTCGTTGTGGTGGTCGGTGGGCGCGTGGTCGGTGGTGCTCCTTCTCCACCGGCGTCTGGCACCGTGGTCGTTGTGGACACAACCGGCGTGGTCGGCGTCGTCTCACTGGTCGGCGTCGTCTCGACGGTCGTCGTGGTCGACGTGGTCGACGTGGTCGACGTGGTCTCGACGGTCGTCGTGACAGATGACGGCTCGACAGTCGTCGAAGTCGCGGCCGTCGGAATCACCGTCGTTGCTGGCACCGTCGTCGGATTCGTCGCTCCACTCGAAATAGTGGAGGTGGGAAGGATCGTGGTGGTTGGTCGGGGAGCCGAAGGGGTCAGCACCTCAACTCGCTCGCCCTGAGGGAACACCTGCAGGTCGACCAGGGTCACCGCAGCGCTGGCTACGTAGGTCACGCCGACGGTGGCGACCACCCAGAGCGACACCACCAACAGTCTGCGCATGAACCACCAGTATCGTCAGTACGTGCGCCCCGTGCCATCCTCTGTGGAGAGAATGGTCTCGGATCGGGGCTAGACGCACCCGGAGGGCTCAAGATGGCTGACATCCTAGTGATCGAGGACGACCAGCGAATCCGTGAGCTGGTGTGCCGTCACCTGGCCGGCGACGGTTACGGGGTCAGCAGCGAGGGCACCGGCCTGGAAGGCCTGCGTACGCTTACCGCCAACCCGCCGGATGCCCTGGTGCTTGACCTCGGCCTGCCTGACCTAGACGGCCTGGACCTGCTGAAGATGGTGCGCAGCGTGGCCGACCTACCGATTCTGGTGCTTACCGCCCGCGAGGACGAAGCCACCATCCTGGCCGCCTTTGACGGCGGCGCCGATGACTACGTGGTGAAACCCGTATCCGGCCCCCAGTTGAGTGCCCGCATCTCTGCCCTGCTCCGGCGGGGCAAGGGCGACACCGGCGACGTCCTAACAGTCGGTGGTCTAGAGATCCGGCTCGGACCCCGAGAAGCTGAGCTCGAGAGTCGTCTGCTGGAGTTCACGGCCAAGGAGTTCGACGTTCTGGCCTACCTGGCGGCCCGCCCAGGACAAGTGGTGTCCAAGGAGGACCTGCACGCCGCGGTGTGGAAGGCCCCGGCGGGTACCGAGGGCCGCACCGTCGACGTCCACTTGTCGACAATCCGCAAGAAATTGGGTGAAAAGCCCGACGACGAGCGGCGGTACCTGCACACGGTGATCGGCGCCGGCGTGCGCCTCGTGGACCCCGGAGCCTGAATGAGGCGTCGTCTGGCACTGGTGTTCGTGGCCCTGGCCGTGATGCTGGCCGTCGGGTTTCTGGTGCCGCTCGGACGCTCTGTGCAGTCTCAGGCCCGCCTTCGGGCCCTGGCCGGGGCACAGTCCGACGCCCGCGGTGTGGCCACCGCCCTTGCCGCTGTGGCCGGCTCGACAGGCGATCTGCCGGGTGTGGCCGAGGTCGAGTTCGTGCTCCACTCGTTCGACTCGTCGGATCTCCTGGTGCTGATGGCCGATGGCACGCTGATAGGCAGCGGGCCGGATGACGCCGTCGCCGTGGCGTCGACGGCTACCGGCTCGGTGGTTGCCGAGGTGGCCGACGGGGCGCTTGCCATCGTCCCGGTGACGTTCGGCGGCGAGGACGGCCAGTTGGTCGTCACAGCATTCGTTGACAATGAGACGCTCCGGGAGGGCGTCGGGTCGTCGTGGCTAATCCTGACCGTGCTAGGCCTCGTTGTCGTCTTGGGGTCCGTTCCACTGGCCGACCGGTTGTCCGCTTCCATCGTGCGCCCCGTGCAGGACCTGTCCGACGCTGCCCACCGTTGGGCAGGCGGCGACCTGTCAGCCAGGGTGGTGCCCGGAGGGCCGGGTGAGGTCGCCGAGAGCGGCCGGGCCTTCAACCAGTTGGCCGAACGCCTGACCGACCTGCTGGTCGCCGAACGCGAACGCATTGCCGACCTATCGCACCGGCTGCGCACCCCGATCGCCGCGCTACGCCTGCAGGCCGAGTCGGTGACCGATTTGGGCGAACGCGATGCCCTGATCGGCGACATCGTCCACCTGGAGGGCGAGGTCACGGTGCTCATCGAGGACGTGCGACGCGCCGAATCGGCTGAGTCCACCATCTGTGACCTTGGGGTGGTGGTCGGCAAACGCATGGGATTCTGGCGCGTGGTGGCTTCGGCACAACAACGATCGGTCGACGTCGACCTGCACAGCGATTCACCGGTTCTGGTCAACCTGCCGGCCGCCGAAGTGCTGTCCATCCTCGACAACCTGGTGCAGAACGTGCTCACCCACACGGTGACCGAGGTGGGCTTCACCGTGTCGGTGGCCTCTGGCCCACCGCGCCTGACCATTGCCGACGAGGGCGACGGCCTGCCGTCCACCGACGTGTTCGATCGGGGGTCGTCCAGCGGCGGCAGCGGTCTAGGCCTTGACATCGTGCGACGGGTGGCCGAGGAGTCCGGTGGCGACGTCACGCTGGGTGACGGCCCGGGGGCGACAATCGTGGTGCGCTTCGGCGAACCAGTCAATCCAACGGAGGCTCGCTGACCTCACGCACGCCGGCCACGTCTAGGGCCAGGCCATCCCACCGCTGCTCGGCCTGGCGTTCGAAGTACCTCTCGTCGACCGTCCAGGTGTGTTGCCCGGTAGTGCGCCGTAGCAGATAACCGAACGGGTGGGTCCGCCACACTGTGCCGCCCGCTGAGGCCACGTCGTCGATGAGGGCCACGTCGACGCTCCGGGGCAGGCCCCGCCACCCATCGACGTCGCGCAGGACCGACGACCTAACCAGCAGGGTGCCGCCGCTGAGGGTGCGGCTGGGGGCCTCGCCGGCGCCCAGGCCCCGCCGGATGGTCACCCCGACGCCTTCCAGGTAGACGAACTCGGAGCCCTTGCCGACAAGGTCGGCGCCCGAGTACCCGGCGGCCAGCACCAGGTCGGAGACGTGTTCGGCGCCGTACCAGTCGTCGTCGTCCATCTTGGTGACCCACTCGCCCGATGCCGCCGCCGACGCTGCGCTGAGCACGTGGCCGAAAACGGTGTCGGCTGGGAACCGCAGCACGGTCAGGGCCAGGCCGGCCGGAGCGACCGGGTCGGCGCCCGGAAACCCGTCTCCGTGGAGGGCCAGCACCAGTTCCAGGCTGGGGTGGTCCTGGAGGGCCACGTTGGCGACGATCCGCTCCAGCATCTCAGGCCGGTTGGTGGACACCACCACCGACACGCCAGGAGGTGACTGCACGGGCAGGCCGGCGGCCCGGCGGATCTGGCGCAGGCGGGCCGGGAGGGCGTGATCGGTATGGGTGGCCCGCCGCTGGGCCACGCTGACCGACTCCCGATAGGTGGGGTCGGCTAAGCGGTTCTCGTCGACGTCAGATACCAGGCCGGCCAGGTGCCCGCCGAGCCACCGGTCGGCCCCGGTTGGGTCGTCGACCACGACGACGACCCCTGAGGCGGTCAACTCCAGCAGCCGGGCCGCTCCGCGCAGGTCGTCGACGCGCTCCACACGGCTGGCCAGGGCTGCTCGGGCCGACCGCACCCGATCCTCGGGCCATGACAGGTCAGGTATGGGCTCCACCTCGGCGGCGGTGCCCACGGGCAGGAATCCAGCCGGGTTGAAACGCCGGGGGTTGACCGGAGCGGCCAGCGGGATCCCCGAGGCGTCCCCCAGACGGACCACCGGCACGGCGGAGGCCCCGTCCAGGTCGCCGTCGGTCGCCCCAGGAGCGGCCAGGACGACCTCCACGCCGTCGGCCCGGTCCTTGAAGGCCGCCGCACCGGGCAGGTGACCGGGGTCGCCGACCATGCGGACCCACCCCGGAACGTTCATGGCCACGTACTCCAGGCGGGCCGCCCGACGGGCTTCACGGTGTCGCTTCATCTTCTTTCGTGCCCGGCGGGCCACATTGCTGGTTCCCCTGACCACCCACCGACCCACCGTGGCCACGTCACCCGGCGACCGGATCGAACCCAACTTTCTCAGCACCTTGCCGGCCAGCACGACGATCGGCGGGTTGTCAACCGGCCTGAACGGCAGCGCGGATCGGACGGAACTCGCCTTGACCACCTTCTTGACCACCTTCAGGCCGGTGGCGTCACCGCCCATGTCCCGTCGACCGAACAGGTCGCCGGCTGCCTGCCACGGATCGTCGGCCCCGGAGTGCAGGGCCCGACACAGGGCACGGCTGCGCACCATGCGCACCTCCATGCCGGGCTCTTCGTCGTCGGGTTCGGCGCACACCAGGCCCATCCCCTCGAGGCCTCGCAGCATCGAAGCCACGTCGGTACGCCAGAGGCGCACCCGGGGCGGCACGTCGAGGCGCACCGCGGCGTGCGGCACGTCTGCTAGCAGGTCGTCAGACAGCACCACCCGGTGGTCGGGTTCGAACTCTCGACGAATCCGAACTGCCTCCAGGTGGTCGGCCGGCACGTGGATGCCGACCAGCAGGTCGTGGTACTCCGAGCCCAGCAGGTTCTCGACCTGTTCGGCCACGTCGTCAAAGCTGCGATCAGCCGCGTCGACGGCAACGGTCACGGTCGGCACGGTGAAGGTTCGTCCGGCCACCGACCGGCGAAAGCCCTTCTCGGCAATCAGGTGGGAGAGCTTGTGGCGCTGCTCGACCTGGGAGCGCTGCTCGTCGGGATCGGGGCCCGCCGCGCCCTCTCCCTGGTGCCAGGCCAGGGCGCGGCGCTCGGGCACCAGGACGCCACCGGCGTTGAAGGCCCGGTAGCCCAGCTCGGTGTCCTCGGCGCCCCACTGTGTGAATGACTCGTCGCTGCC
>Ga0315321_10004925_pt1 | contig 10211 bp, 1 predicted proteins | sample M180m21515metaG_FD_203464 | JGI IMG/M metagenome (GOLD analysis project Ga0315321, IMG submission 203464) | Ammonia-oxidizing marine archaeal communities from Monterey Bay, California, United States - M1 80m 21515 | ecosystem: Environmental > Aquatic > Marine > Intertidal zone | place: USA... | reverse complement strand
TTGGTGGAAAAGGACCGAATCTACGGCTCCCTTTACAACTTGCAGCCCGCTACGACCTACCACGTTCGCATCCTCGCCACCCACCGGGCCAAAACTTTCCGAACGGCCGCGACCCGCTTCGATACCACCCCCAAAGCCAAACATTGGTGGGAAAGTGCTTCTAAAGGAAGCGGTTCATGGAGAACATCTTCCTGGCTCGGGACCTTTCTGCCCGATGCGAGCGGATGGATTTATCATTCCGAAATGGACTGGCTCTACGTCCAAGCCGGCCCGAAAGGAGACCTCTGGCTGTGGCAACCCAAGCTCGGTTGGCTATGGACCGCTCAAGATGTCTTCCCACACCTTTACAGTCACCGCATTTCAGATTGGTACTACTTCCTTAAAAAGGAAGACGGAACACCCTGGTTTTACGACTACACGGACGAATCCGTACAAGCGGGCAAATAAAAAGTTCTTTTTTATAAACTCAAGCGACAATCTGTGAGCGATTTGTACAAATGTAAAACAGGTTATTTTATGTAAAAGTCGTTATTAATTAGGTTCTTGCACCAGATTAGATTTAGGATAATCTAAAGAAAAACTTAGGTCCGCCCTGACCATTTCTTCATCAAACTCAATGATCCCTAAACTCTTACATATTAGAGAGTTATCAGTACATCTCTTGATGTACCTTGTGCTTTCATGCACGACTCACGCCTTCGATGTAAATTCCACTACTCTTTCGATCGCCGAAAACCAATCCGCTGGAACAGTGGTCGGAGAAATCAACACCAGTGCTTCGAGTGGTAACTTCACTTTCAACGTTTCCGCTCACACATCCCAAGCAGATAGCGCCGATACTCCTGGAGCGATCGGTATTTCATTTTTCGTTAATGGTGCATGGACTGCAAACGAAGCCTTTTTTACCGCAGCTAGTCAGGGTTCTGTAAAATCAAAGTCTTTTTCAACTGCTTCCAAGCCCACCAAGTTAAAATTCAGCGCCGGATCCAACGCGAACGCATGGGGATATTGGAAAATAACCAGCAATGGGACTGTCATTCTGGCAAACCCCAACGGTATCTCTGGCTCTCCCATCGGAACCCAACCTTACTGGGTCGATGGAGATGCTTCCCTTGGTACAGTCGCCAACCAAATTCATACCTTTCCCTCCCAGAGCTATACCTTTTCTCTGGTCGACGGAAATGGGTCGTCGGGTAATACCCTCTTTACCCTCGAATCGAACGGTACCCTCAAAACGGCCGCCGTTCTTGATTTCGAAACTAATGCCTCGCACTCCATCCGGGTACGAGCAGTCGATGAGCTTAATGCTTCGGTCGAAAAATCCTTTATCGTCCAGGTTTCCGATGTCAACTTTTCTGGAGCCACCTATGTTTTCACCAACGCCGGAGTAACCGGAAGAGAAGGACCCAACCAAGCTCAGGTGGACTCAAACTACTCAGGCACCAACTTGGCGAATTCGGTAACCGTCAACACCCAAGGCATCCAAGAATGGGTTGTTCCCGCTGACGGCAACTATTCGATCGAAGCCTGGGGTGGGCAAGGCGGACGAGGAGGAACAGACAGTTCCGTCGTCGAAGGTGGGCAAGGAGCAAAAAGCAAAGGGGTTTTCAGCCTTTCCGCCAATAACGCGCTGAAGATCCTGGTAGGACAAGGGGGTCTTGGCGGTGGAGATTCGGTAGGTGGCGGAGGCGGGGGAGCTTCCTTCGTGGTCCTCGGATCCAACAGTCCACTCATCGTGGCCGGGGGCGGCGGTGGCGGATCTTATCACTCGACACACGGACCGGGAGTCGATTCAAGAATCGGAGGCAACGGAAAAGTCGAGTTGTCTTCTTCAACCTCTGCCGGAGCCACTCACAATGCATCCGGTGGAGCCGGCTTTCAAAGTAATTCCGTTGCCGCCAACTATGCGGGAATCGCCTCCAGTTTCACCAATGGTGGAAGCGGGGCGACCGGAAAAACGAATCATGACGGTGGTTTTGGAGGCGGAGGAGGAGGCAGTTCGAGCTATCCTTCAGGCGGTGGAGGCGGCGGCTATCGCGGAGGAGACGCATCTGGGTTGAGCTGGACTCAATCAGTGGGCCAAAGCAAGGGTGGCTATTCCTTCAATTCGGGAACATCCAAGGAAGATTCCTCAACGCTGGGATTTAATTTGGGGCATGGCCGTGTGATTATCACCCAACTCTCGGGTAACTCCCCCACCCCTTCCAACCAAGCACCCGGCAACCTCCAATCCGTCTCTTCCCTTTCCATCGTGGAAAACCAACTGGCGGGAAGCGTAGTTGGTGAATTCAACGCAACCGATGCCAATAACGGAGATACCCTGACTTACGCCTTGGTCGATGGAAACGGCTCGAGTGGTAATACCCTCTTCACGCTCGAAGGAAACGGTACGCTCAAGACCGCTGCTATTTTGGATTTCGAGGCCAATGCATCCCACTCCATCCGGGTACGCGTATCCGACAATCACAATGCCTCCGCCGAAAAAGTCTTCGACGTCAATGTGACGGACGACTTCAACGATAATTCAAATGGTGCGACATACCTCTTCACCAACGCAGGAAACTCTGGTCGACTTGGTCCCACTCAATCCCAAATCGATGCGAATTATTCGGGTACCAATTTGGCCAACTCCGTTACGATCAACACCCAAGGCATTCAGGAATGGACTGTACCAGCGACAGGAAACTATCGGATTGAGGCTTTCGGGGCACAGGGCGGAAATGGTAATCCTTCCGACTCCAATACCGCGGGAGGGAAGGGTTCGGCAATGAAAGGTAATTTTCTTTTGAATTCCGGTGAAACCTTAAAAATCCTAGTCGGACAAAATGGGAAAGGTTCGACCTTAGTCGGAGGAGGTGGCGGAGGTAGTTTTGTTACGAAAGCACCGCATGATTCAAATGGCTCGATTTTGGTTATTGCCGGCGGGGGCGGAGGAGGTGTAAAGGGCTCCTGGTCGTCAGTTCAGTTTGCAGAAGGTGGTCATGCTCCAGTTGGCCAAAATGGAGGCGATTCGGAAAAACATGCCACAAATTATGGATCGGTGGCTCCTGGCCCGGGTGGTGGCCAGCGTACCTACGGTGGCAGCGTTGGTTATGGCGGGGGCGGGGGCGTCGGAGGTGGCGGTGGAGGATTTTTCGGAAATGGCGGGACTGGACACAATGGAGCCGAAAGTGGAACCGCATACGCGAACGGTGGTTCAGGAGGTTCAGGCAGTAGATCTGACGGCACGACAGACGGTGGTTTTGGAGGTGGAGGCGGCGGATATCAAGATAGCTCAGGATATGGAGGTGCAGGCGGAGGTTACTCTGGTGGTGGTGGAGGTACCTTCAACGGCTCTGGCAGTGGTGGTGGAGGAGGCGGATCCTTCAACTCCGGTACCGACCAAAACAACACCGGTGGGGCCAACCAAGGTCATGGCCGTGTGATCATCACCCAACTCTCAGGTAACTCCCCCACCCCTTCCAACCAAGCGCCCGGCAACCTCCAATCCGTCTCTTCCCTTTCCATCGTGGAAAACCAACCGGCGGGAAGCGTAGTTGGTGAATTCAACGCAACCGATGCCAATAACGGAGATACGCTGACTTACACCTTGGTCGATGGAAACGGCTCGAGTGGTAATACCCTCTTCACGCTCGAAGGAAACGGTACGCTCAAGACCGCTGCCATTCTTGATTTCGAGGCCAACGTATCGCACTCCATACGGGTACGCGTATCCGACGATCACAATGCCTCCGCCGAAAAAGTCTTCGATGTCAACGTGACGGACGACGCGAACGATAACTCCATTCCACAAGGCACGACCTATGTTTTTTCAAACGCCGGAGCAACGGGTAGACTTGGGCCCACCCAATCCCAAATCAACGCCAGTTATTCGGGCACCAATTTGGCCAACTCCGTCACAATCAACAACCAGGGTATTCAGGAATGGAATGTCCCTGCCTCGGGCAACTACAGAATAGAAGCTTGGGGAGCCAGAGGTGGAGGCGCCATGTATGGTTCGACTTCCTACGACGAAGGATTGGGAGCCAAGATGGCTGGGAAATTCACTCTCAACAGCTCCGAAACACTCAAGGTTTTGATCGGTCAAGAAGGCTCTCCCCAACATGGAGCATCTGGTGGTGGTGGTTCCTTCGTGGTTCTTTCCAATGGTAACGTAAAGCTCGTAATAGCTGGAGGAGGAGGAGGAAGTGGTTCGGGGGGCGGCGTCAGTGGTCAAGGTTCCAACAGGCATGCCGTTGTAACATCCGATGGTATGGATGGCACAACCTACAGCAGTGACCAAGCAGGGGCAGGAGGAACAAACGGGGGAGCCGGAGGTACCGTTACATCATCGTGGAACGGGTACGGCGGATCCGGTTTTTCGGGCAATGGATCCGAATCCTTTTCTTTCCTGAATGGAGGAATGGGCGGACCAGGCTACAATTTGAATTCGCCGGGCGGGTTCGGAGGCGGTGGTGGCGGTGGCATGTGGGGAGCCGGAGGTGGAGGCGGTTATTCGGGGGGCGGCAACAACTCCCGTCATGCCGTTGGCGGCGGAGCTGGTTCCTACAATTCAGGATCGGATCAAAACAACACTGGCGGAACTAACCAAGGACATGGTCGGGTCATCATCACTTACCTTTCCGGCTCAGCAACCTCTACCCTGAGTAATGGACTCGTTGCCTGGTATCCTCTTGACGGGAACGGCACGGATCTGTCCGCAACTGCAAACCACGGAACGGTCCACGGTGCAACCCCGACCGCCGACCGGCGTGGCGAAGCGGGTAAAGCTCTTCTTTTCGAAGGTTCGGGCTCCAATGATTACGTTCAAGCCCCGTTCAACCAAGCCCTCTCCTCAAGCTCGTTCAGCTACTCAATCTGGGCCAGACCCACTTCCACCACTACTAATCACGGTAGCCCGATTACATTCCGAGGTAACGGGGGGGGATTCAACCTCTACAAAATGCCCACTAATATTTGGTCACACTGGACCGGGGACGGTAGTTGGAGAAAATTCGACGCACAGGCCATTAGCCTCAATTGGACGGCCCTTGCCTTCACCCACGACGGAACCACCGGCAAATGCTACCAAAATGGAATTCTTGTCGCGTCTTTGAACAAGAACTATCTGCCCAACCAGTCTGAAGTGCTGAGAATCGGATCTGGCTCGGCTTCGAACGGGCCGACTTATTTTTTCAAGGGAGCAATTGACGAAGTTCGTATCTGGAACAGGGTCCTGTCCGCTGAAGAAATCTCCTCCCTTTACACCATGGAAAAGCCTCCGAATTGGCTTCCGGTCGACCTGAATGCAACGGGTACCCTCGCCTTTTCCGAAAACCAGCCCGTAGGCACCGTAGTGGGAGATTTCAACGCAACAGACCTGGACGCCAACGCCACCCTCTCCTTCTCGCTCCTGAGTGGCGGTAACCTATTTAGCCTAGATGACAATGGAAGCTTGCGAACCCTTCATGTGTTCGACTTCGAAACCAATGCCTCTTCCTATGCCATATCAGTCCGCGTGACCGACGAGCACAACGCAACGCTCGACGGCAACTTCACCATTACCCTCCTCAACCAAGTCGAGGACCTCGATGGAGACGGTACGGAAGACCATTACGATAACGATGACGACGGCGACGGATTCTCTGACGCCACCGAGACCGCCTACGGTTCCGATCCACGCGACTCCAACTCGGTCGCCAACGCAGCCCCCAACGCACTCGATCTCAACGGGTCAAGCATCCAAGAGAACCAAACCGCTGGAACCTTAGTCGGTGATTTCAACGCGACCGACCCGGATGCCAACGCCACCCTCACCTACTCCCTTCTAAGTGGCGGCAACCAATTCAGCCTAGATGTCAATGGAAGCTTGCGAACCCTTCATGTGTTCGACTTCGAAACCAATGCCTCTTCCTATGCCATCTCAGTCCGCGTGACCGACGAGCACAACGCAACGTTGGACCGCAACTTCATTATTACCCTCCTCAATCAAGTCGAGGATCTCGATGGAGACGGTACGGAAGACCATTACGATAACGACGACGACGGCGACGGATTCTCTGACGCCACCGAGACCGCCTACGGTTCCGATCCACGCGACTCCAACTCGGTCGCCAACGCAGCCCCCAACGCACTCGATCTCAACGTTTCAAGCATCCAAGAGAACCAAACCGCTGGAACCTTGGTCGGTGACTTCAACGCAACCGATCCGGATGCCAACGCCACCCTCACCTACTCCCTGATTAGTGGCGGCAACCAATTCAGTCTAGATGTCAATGGAAGCTTGCGAACCCTTCATATGTTCGACTTCGAAACTAATGCCTCTTCTTACGCCATCTCAGTTCGTGTGACCGACGAGCACAACGCAACGCTCGACGGCAACTTCACCATCGCCCTCCTCAACCAAGTCGAGGACCTCGATGGAGACGGTACGGAAGACCATTACGATAACGACGACGACGGCGACGGATTCTCTGACGCCACCGAGATTGCTTACGGTTCCGACCCACATGACTCCAACTCGGTGGCCAACGCAACCCCCAACGCACTTGACCTCAACGGTTCGAGCATCTTGGAGAACCAACCTTCCGGTACTCTTGTTGGCAGGCTCCTCGCAACCGACTCGGACGCCAACGCTTCTCTATCGTTCTCATTAGTTCAGGGAACAGGCTCCGAAGACAACCATCTCTTTTACCTAGAAGGAGCCATCGTTCGAACTCTCGCCGTATTTGATTACGAAGCAGGTGCCGCTCCTCCCCAGACAGGATCTTCTTCCCCTGAGTCCAACGCATCGGTTCGCCAATTGGAAAAGGATTCAAGTGTTTCATCTCCAGCCCCCATCCCCGACCAAAACCAAAGCATTGCTCAAACACCTTCCTCCCAAGGCCACGACGGAAACCTGTCTTTTTCAAACTCACTCGGGAACTCAACCCCAACCGGACCCGAACTAGCCGAATCAAACGCAAGCCGACGGGCGGGAGAATCTTTCGGTTTTGAAACTCAACCCACTCATTTCAAAGTCCGCATTCGGGTCACCGACGAGCATAACGCTTCCTTGGAAAAAGCATTCGTAATCGAACTGCTCAATCAAATCGAAGACTTCGACGGGGATGGTGTGGAAGATGCATTCGACCCCGACGACGTCGTCTACCTCATGCCCGAACTCGGAACCATTGAAACCATCCTTTTGGAAAACGGCCGGGTATCCCTCTCCGTCGGGTTCAAAGCCAACTCCGACTTTGCCCTACCCTCCTTCGCCTTCCAGCTCTCAGGCAACGCCAACTTCAAGGGAGACCTTCGAGTCATTCCCGGATTGGTTGAACAAGACCAAATTCACGGTTCCGTTCCCGATCTCAAACCCGGAACGACCTACCATGTCCGCCTCCTCGCCACCCACCGGGCCAAACAATCGCATTCCTCATCCACAAGCTTCCAAATCCCATCAGTAGTGAAGCATTGGTGGGAATCCGAAAGCCCTGCCGAAAGCGGTTGGCGGGTTTCCCCATGGTTGGGTTCATTCCGGCCCTACACCAATGGTTGGATTTTTCACCTCGGGCTCGGATGGGCCTATGCTCAATCCGACGGGCAAGACGGGCTCTGGCTATGGATGGAAGCCGAAGGCTGGGTCTGGTCGGCTCCGCAATGCTGGCCCCACCTGTGGAAAGACCGCTCAACAAACTGGTTGTATTTCGTCAAAGAACACGAAGGTAAACCCGCCCTCTACGATTACGTAACCGAATCCTTCCGTTGGAAGTAAGTGAAGGTTTGCCCCCGCCTTTCAGCTTTTCTCGCCGCACTTATGCTCGCGGGGCAGGCAAACGGTCAGGCGGATGCCAACGCCACCCTTTCGGGTACGATCAACTATTTCGGGCCCGTCACCGGACCCGTCGTGGTGTGGGCTTTTGAAAACGGGCAGAAGGTGACCGCCCTCACCCTCCCCAACGGCCCTGGTCCCTACTCCATGCAGTTGCCCATGAACCGCAACTACGACATCAAGGCTTTCCGAGACGGGGACACTGACGGAGAGCTCGATCACGGTTGGCAAGTGGGCGAACCCTATGCTCATCACGGGGATTGGAACAGCACCTCAAGCAGTTTCAACACCTTCCTTTTGGACGGAAACAAGACCGGCATCGACCTGAACATAGCTTGGCACAACGATAGCGACGGCGATGGCTTCTACGACTGGGACGAATATGTCGCCGGTTCGGAGGGCAACGACAGCTCGAGCACACCCGGCATTGGATACGGTTTGGTCGCCCACTGGACCTTCGACGAAACCAATGGTTCGGTTCTCGGAGGTTCATCGGCCAACGAAATCAACGGGACCCTCGTCGGCTTCGGCTCGAACCCAAGCGCTCATTGGGTCCCTGGCAAGACAGGAGGCTCCCTGCGCTTCGACGGGGTCGACGATTACATATCCTTTCCCGGAGCGAGCCCCTTGGACGACCTCCGTCCCTTTAGTTTCGCGGGTTGGATCAAGCTCGACCAAAACGGATCGGGCTACGTACTCGCAAAACGTTCCCTGGAGTCCGGTTACTGGAGGTTTTTTGCATCCGGCCCAACCAAGAACTGGCTCATTCGCCAAACCACGGGGACTCCTCCTAGCTTGGCAACCACCGAAGCCACCCCCTTTTTTCAATGGCAACATGTCGCCCTCACTTGGAACGGATTGCTCGGTGGACAGAACAGCTCGATTTACCTGGACGGAACACTCGTTTCCAACATCACCCAAACCAGCGGTTCGGGTGAGTTGACTTCGGACGTCGGCAACCTCTTCACCCTTGGAAACCGCCCCCAAAACAACTCCTCCTTCTTCAAGGGTTGGATGGATGATTTCCGGATTTGGAACCGCGTACTGTTGCCTCACGAAGTAAACACCCTACACCAAGGTCCCTCCTTCCCCCTGACCGACGCCAATTTTACCCAAGCCATCGACCTCTGGTTTTCCGACCAAGCGACCGCCACCGCCACCTTCGGACACATCCGGGACTGGAACGTCAGCGGTGTGACGAATATGGCAAATGCCTTCCAGAACCGAAGTACCTTCAATGTGGATATCGGCGGATGGGACGTTGGCAATGTGACGAGCATGAGTAATATGTTTCGGGGTTCCTCCTTGTTCAATCAGCCCATTGGAAACTGGAATGTATCGTCTGTCACTGACATGCACTTTATGTTTCACACCGCAACGAATTTTAATCATCCTATCGGCAACTGGAATGTCTCCTCGGTCACAAACATGAAAGATATGTTTCTAGGAGTCAGGAACTTCAATCACCCAATCGGCGACTGGAACGTCTCCTCCGTAACAAACATGCAAGCCATGTTTGTGGGCATGGACTCTTTCAATCAACCAATAGGCAATTGGAACGTCTCCTCGGTCACGAATATGCACAAGATGTTCAATGGTGCACTAGATTTTAATCAGGACATCAGTGATTGGAATACAAGTTCCGTAACACAGATGGAAATGCTCTTTAAAAATGGTACTTCCTTCAATCAGGACCTCAGTAATTGGAATACTTCCACCGATGTGAACATGACCGAAATGTTCGAAAACACTCCCGCTTTATCCAACGCCAACAAGGGTCTAATGCACGACTCCTTCAAAAATAATAATTACTGGCCCTACGACTGGTCGGCCTACGCCGACGCCAACGCCATCCTGTCCGGGACCGTGAACTACTCCGGGCCCGTGACCGGCCCGGTGGTCGTTTGGGCCTTTGAAAATGGGCAGAAAGTGGCCGAACTCATTCTCTCCAACGGACCGGGCCCCTACTCCCTTCAATTGCCCAAAAATCGGAATTACGACGTCAAGGCCTTCCGGGATGGAAACGGAAACGGAAACCTCGACGCCGGGTGGCAAGTCGGCGAACCCTACGCTCATCATGGAGACTGGAACAGCACGACAAACAGTTTCAACACCCTCCTCCTCGACGAAAACAAGACCGGTATCGACCTAAACATTACCTGGCACAACGATCACGACGGCGACGGCTTCCTCGATTGGGACGAATATGTCGCCGGTTCGGAAGGCAACGATTCCAACAGCACGCCCGGCCTGAACTTCGGGTTGGTCGCCTGGTACCCCTTCGACGGCAACGCATCGGATATGTCGGGCAACGGCAATCATGGCACGGTTCACGGGGCGACGCTTGGAACGGATCGGCATGGAAGGGTTGACCAAGCCTACAGTTTCGATGGAGTGGATGATTATGTTCGAATTGCCA
>Ga0315321_10004921_pt1 | contig 10214 bp, 7 predicted proteins | sample M180m21515metaG_FD_203464 | JGI IMG/M metagenome (GOLD analysis project Ga0315321, IMG submission 203464) | Ammonia-oxidizing marine archaeal communities from Monterey Bay, California, United States - M1 80m 21515 | ecosystem: Environmental > Aquatic > Marine > Intertidal zone | place: USA... | reverse complement strand
TGCTGCAGAGACCATCAGGATAAGCCGTACGATTGTCAACCGAGTCATTGAGCTTAAAGAAGCAATTTTATCAGCCGATGCAGCTTCTGATCAACAGTTTGATGCGAGCCAGAGTATTGCTGATTTCAAAATCCGGTCGATGATGTGCGTGCCGTTATTTGGTATTGGTGGTGAAGTATTGGGTGTTCTACAAGTGGACACTTTAGAGCGTAATAAACAGTTTAACGAGAGTGATCTTGAGGTTCTTGTAAGCGTGGCAACGCAAGCTGGGATTGCTTTAGACAACGCGCGGTTGCATGATGATGCGTTAGCACAACAGGCCATTCGGAAAGACCTAGAGCTTGCTCAACAGGTCCAACTTGGGTTCTTGCCAAGTTCCCGTCCAGAAATTGAACACTACACCTTTTTCAATTACTATCGTGCTGCCAATCATATAGGTGGTGACTATTACGATTACCTGGAACTTAAAAATGGAACATTAGCAGTGATTGTGGCGGATGTGGTGGGTCACGGCGTCGCAGCTGCTCTGTTGATGTCCAAAGTCGCCGCCGAAACTAGATTTTGTTTGGCGTCTGAACCGGATGCAGCCACAGCCATATGTCAACTCAATAATAATTTAAGTCGTTTAGGACTTGATCGCTTTGTGACATTCTTGTTAGCGGTTTTGAATCCGGAAACGGATGAAGTAACGATTGTTAACGCGGGTCATATGGCGCCAATTCATCGTCGCGCAGACGGAACTATTGAATTAGTGGGAGAAGACCTCGCCAATATTCCAATCGGAATAATGGAAGATGTTGAGTATGAGAGCTTTACCTTTAAGCTGCAGTCTGGCGATTCAATAACCATGTATACGGATGGATTAAATGAAGCGGCTAATCCAGAGGGGGCCTTATTTACGATGGAGGCGATTGAAGAATTGGTGCAAACGTATCAGGAGCCAGCCGAACAACGGGGCGAGCGGATTCTCGAAGCAATCACCACTTTTATGCAGGGCGAACAGCCGGATGATGACATGTGCTTGGTTATCTTTGATCGAAACTAATTTCATGCGGCGAACCTACTGTTGAATCGAATCATGCTTTGGTATACTTGCCGCAAAGAAATACGATCATCGAATCTACATGCTGCTTGAAATTATTTGGGCGAAAGGAAATCCTGCCATGAGCGACCCTGTTTTGGAAACTAATATTACTGGGATGACACCAAGACGCGGGAAAGTCCGCGATATGTATGATCTTGGTGATTCTTTGCTGATGATTAGTACAGATCGAATTAGTGCTTTCGATTGGGTATTGCCATCGGGGATTCCAGACAAGGGTCGAGTGCTAACAACGATTAGTGAATTCTGGTTTGAGAAGCTTGGAATTGCGAATCATCTATTAACGATGGATTTGACTAACATCGGCTTGCCGGAAGATACAGATATTGAATCTTTAACCGGGCGCAGTATGGTCGTCAAAAAATGTGACGTCGTACCGATTGAATGCGTTGTTCGCGGTTATTTAGTTGGCTCGGGTTGGAAAGAATATCAAGCGTCTGGCACGGTTTGTGGGATTGAATTGCCACCGGGCTTGCAACAAGCATCTCAATTAGAAACGCCCATCTTTACTCCGGCTACAAAAGAAGAGTCGGGTCATGATATCAATATCTCTTTCGAGACGATGGTTGATATAGTGGGAGAGGATACCGCCACAGAATTACGTGATCGCAGTATGTCGATTTATCAGCAAGGTGCTGAGTATGCCCGCGAACGAGGCGTTATTATTGCAGACACTAAATTTGAATGGGGTTGGTTTGAAGGAGAATTGATTCTCATTGATGAAGTGTTAACCCCCGATAGTTCACGTTTCTGGCCGGCTGAAACTTATCGTGTCGGCGAATCTCCGCGGTCCTTTGATAAACAATTCGTTCGCGATTGGCTGGAAACAACGGATTGGGATAAAAACAGCCCTGCCCCATCTTTGCCAGATGATATCGTTATGAACACTCGGGCAAAATATATCGAGGCATACGAAGTTATTTCTGGGCGAGAATTTCCTTGGAAATAGTCGTTATCTTCGGATTTCATTGGCATAGTAAAATTGAACCACAATTGTGTAAGTGACAAGTTTTAATTGTTGCCTGTGACTCGCTTGGTAATTAAGCTGAACGGTTTACTGCCTCACATGTAATTCAAGCGAGAAACCAATGCGTGCTATTCCTGTTACTTGTTTCCTAAGTGTTTATCTGTTGGCTGCCATAGCTGGAGGCCAGGAGCGAGTTGCTTTTACGGATATTGAACAGGCAGGCGACGATTATTCTTTTCAGGGTGAATATCAAGGCGTCGTGCGATTTGCTGGCAAAGTGAAATCAAGGGCTGGTTTACAAGTGATTGCTTTAGGTGCCGGCAAGTTTCGTGGGAGCCTGTTAGCTGGCGGATTGGCCGGCGCTGGATGGGATGGAGAAACACAATTTGAGCTAACCGGGGATCGATCTGGACAACAACTTGCACTTCGTGGTGATTTATTTACGGTTTCGATCGAGGCGGGCATTGCCCGCGTTACGCCGACAAACTCCCATGGCAAATCATGGGGGCGACTCAAACGCATTGTTCGCCAGAGCGTAACTATGGGGATGCCGGCGCCGAAAGAGGCTGTGGTTTTGTTTGCTGGTGAAGAGACGGAGCAATTGATTGACGCTCGTATTACAGACGAAGGCTTGCTGATGGAAGGCGTATTGACTCGACCCGTCGTTACTGATTTTCGTTTGCATTTGGAATTTCGCACTCCCTTTATGCCAAATTCGCTTGGGCAAGCCAGAGGTAATTCGGGAGTTTATATTCAGCAGCGATACGAAGTTCAAGTGCTGGATTCGTTTGGCTTAGCAGGTCTGCACAATGAATGCGGTGGTATATACCGTCAGCGCCCTCCTCAGATGAATATGGCATTACCCCCATTAGTTTGGCAAACCTATGATATTTACTTTCGAGCTGCTCGATTTTCAGACACGAATCAAAAAACGGAGAACGCTCGAATTACGATTTATCACAATGGCGTCGCGATTCACAGTAACTATGAATTGACGTCGAAAACTGGAGCAGGAAAACCGGAAGGTCCTCAGGCGATGCCAATATTATTGCAAAACCATAGAGACCCCGTGAGATTTCGGAACTTCTGGTTGTATCATATACCTGCGCAATAGGCGCGATCTTGCAGAAGATGATTTTCTTGCTAGCTTCCTCCAGAGAGAGTGTTGGTATGAATTGCGGGTTCGGCTTTTCAATGTTAAAATTACTTCTTTTAGTCCTCATATCGACATAAAGAAAATCACCCCGATCATTGATCGCGTCAACGACGATTTTCTGGGAGGGGTGCGATAGAGGGTATGTTTTTTCCTCGAACGTGGTATTGGTCAAATGGGCCAGATTCGCTTTCATACATCTTATGTGACCACCACGGAGCAACAGCGCTTGCGGCGCTGCTATATGGTGGGCATGGAGGGTATTGCTTGGGAACGCGAATTGCGTATTTCTGAAAAAATGCTGGTGATCGAGCGGTCTACTCACGAATCCGGTAAGCTATTCGCCCCGTGGTTACGCGCCGACGGTGTTGAGGTCATTCTTTCGACGGGAAATCTTCGGGAGCAAGAAGCAGAATATTTTCTCGAAATCGAGTTGGCTCGCGGAACGTTAAATCGCTTGAGAAATTATTTGGCCGACCGTGATCAGTTTTTCGATCTTTCTGCTGCATACCAATCTCTGTTAGATGAGGCCCAGCAGTTTTTTTTGGATGCTGTGTTGTCGACCGACGATCCGGAAAAAAGTCAACGCAATGCTGCGGATTCTATAGAAACCGCACTGAAGTTAATTGAACTTGTGTTACTCGAGGATGCAGGGCACGCTGTTGAAGTTCGGTATCAAGCAAGTGGGATAAAGCCTCTAGTCGGTATTGCCATGCCGGTTGTGCCAGAGTCGGAGCAGTCCCAAAAGCAAATTGATGAAACTTTTAATACAGTAACAATTCCGTTTAATTGGCGATCGTTGTCACCGGACGCGGACAAGTTTAATTTCGATGAAATTGAAGGTCCTCTGCAGTGGGCTTTGCAACACAATAAAAAAGTCATCGCTGGACCATTGGTACGATTGACCGACGATTCGATTCCCGAGTGGATGTATCTATGGGAAAGTGATTTCACGGCATTTCAAAACTACCTTATGAACTTTGTGCGTGAAGTAATTCAACGTTATAAAGGTCGGGTTCATGTGTGGCATTGTGCAACTGGACTAAATTCGACAACTGGTTTGAGATTTTCTGAAGAACAAGTTGTGCGAATTGCTGTGGATGTTGTCGAAGCTATCCGACGGATTGATGCCAAAACACCAATTGTGATGAGTTTTGATATGCCTTGGGGTGGATATGCAGCGGATCGTCGAACCGATTTGTCGCCGTTACAATTCGCTGAGGCTCTAGTGCGAGGAGATGTTGGTTTAAATGGAATTGGTTTGGAGCTGAATTTTGGAGACGGACCAACTGAATGTGGGCTGTATGACTGTTTAGCGCTGAACACCTTGATGCATCGTTGGTCCAAACTGCAGCTCCCATTGGTTTTAAGTGTTTCGATGCAAAACAAGCATATATTGCCGGGCGCTGGCGACGCTGATCGGAGTAATAGCGATGGTTTGGATGATACTGTTGATAGCCTTCGTGTCGGTTTAGAATCACATGAAGTCGCCAATTTATTGATGGTACTTGCCAGCCAAGGTGCGACCCAAGCAGTTCTTTGGAATCAACTAAGTGATACACCTGATCGCCGAGCCGGGATTTGTACCAGCGAAGGGCAAACCAAATCGCTGCTGAGCGACATCCAACGATTGTGCAAGGAGCAATTAGGGATTTAGATGGTGGGAGTCGCTGGCAAGTGCTGCGTTTATGTGAATTTGTGGAAACTGTAAAACTATCGAACCCGCGCGGTTTATTTTGTGGATCGCACTGGAGTTATTTGATAGGTGCTGGCATAATCTGCTCGAGTCGAAACAAACGTTATCTTGTTAAAAAGTCTTATGGAAAATATCACGAACAATCCAATTGCCATAGCGGATTTGCAATGTGGTACGGATCAGCCGTTGCTGCTCATTGCGGGCCCTTGTGTGATGGAAACTGCTGATGCGACTCGCCACATCGCTGATGTGTTACAAGATGCCATGGCTGAACTGCCTGTGCAATTAGTGTTTAAGGCATCTTTTGACAAAGCGAATCGAACCAGTATTCATTCGTTCCGTGGCCTTGGTTTAGATGCGGGCTTGGGTATTTTAGATCGCATTGCTCAGGAAACCGGTTTACCTGTGACAACGGACATTCACGAAGCATGTCAAGCAGCCCCAGTAGCCGACGTTTGTGCAATGCTGCAAATCCCGGCTTTTCTCGCGAGACAAACCGACCTGTTGATTGCTGCGGCGCAAACTGGGAAACCTGTAAATGTCAAAAAAGGACAGTTTTTGTCACCCAACGAAATGTCAAATGTGATCATCAAATTGACACAAAGTGGCTGTAATGACGTATTGTTGTGTGAACGTGGGACATTCTTTGGCTATGGACAATTAGTCAACGATATGCGAAGTTTGCCACAGATGCAACAATTTGGAGTGCCTGTTATCTTTGATGCAACGCATAGTGTACAGCAACCTGGCGGGCGAGGTGAAACCACCGGTGGGCAACGAGAAATGGTCGAACCACTTGCTCGTGCTGCCGTAGCAATGGGAGTAGATGGTTTGTTTATTGAAACACACCCAGATCCAGATCAATCACCGAGCGATGGGCCTAATATGATTCCACTTAATGATATGAAAACACTGATGCAACGACTCACCAAGATTCGTGCATGTGTCGATACTTTATAAAAGGTACTGACGCTAATACTTCCGAGATGGAAATGCTATGATCATTAAAAAAACTTATTTTTTACTATTTGCCATCCTCGTGATAACCGCCGGTTGTCGTGACCGCACTCAAGTGACCGTTTCGGATATACGACCACGAGAAACTAACTCCGATCATTTGCAACAAGCTTTGCAGATAATCGATGATCTGGATGGCGCTGATTTTAATCAAGCAACGACCACGAGCATCTTTAACTTCAATCTATGGTCCAAGCTGCATGACGACGATCCTCAATGGGTTACTCCCTCGCTAATTAACACGGTCCCAGCTGAACTAGCTAGTGCTGGATTAGTACAAACAATTGGTGGCAAGCGATTTATCCCATTGGATGTTAGTTATTTGCATGAAACGAGTTGGTTGCATGCTATTGCCCAGTGGGTTGTTGCTGATGATTTACCACATCGGATGTTTTGGGAATCCTATAAGCCACCCATAGCTGATGAAGTGGCTAGTGAAGAATTAACCAAGGCACTCAAGTTGTTCGACTGGACAGTGCGAAACATACAGCTAACACCTTTGCTGGACTATCCAACGATTCCTGCCAACACAGAGGAGGCAGGTAAGATACCCCCTCAACTTGGCTTACCGGGACCGGGTTATAGCCGCACCAATCGTGATATTCTAACTCTGGGCGTAGGTGATTGGTGGCAGCGCGCACGGATTTTTGTTTTGCTGGCGCGGCAGCAAGGCATTGATGTCGTGTTGTTAGGATTGCCGGCTGAGTTTGGCAATAGAAATCAACCCTGGTTAACGGCGGCAATCATTGGCAAAGAGCTTTACTTGTTCGATTTTAACAAAGGCTTGCCGGTATTGAATGCAGCCAAGACTGAAATCGTGACGCTTAAGCAACTCAAAGAGGATGTTGATTTCGCACAAACGCTATTTCCAGCTGCTTATCAACAACCAGCTGAGGAAATACTGGATGGATTAGTGGGGTTGATCGAAGCGGATATTGTTGCCGTTTCACATCGAATGGCGATTTTGGAAAAATATCTCACCGGTGAGCGTCAAATGGTTTTGACTGTGGCGCCGAGTATTATTTCATTGCGATTGAGAACTGAGCATCAACTCAATCGGTCAAAAATTTGGCTACCCATGTATGAAGGATATTTATTTGAACCGGCACTGCATGAGAAACTTATTGCGCAAGACGCCGACGTGTTGGAATTTGTTACTTCAGCGCGAGATCATTCGTTGTTTCGCGAAGTTCCTCAATTGCGCGAAGGTCGTTTTAAATTATTAAGAGGGGTTTTTGATGACGATGAAACGAATTTGGGAGTCAAAGGTGAAAACGGTGCCAAGACATTGATGATGGCATCACGCATCCCGACAAAGCTCATTGAAGAATTACTAGAAAACGAAGGTGTTCAACAATCACTCGGGTTGTCAAAACCCACTGATACCCCCGTTATATTGTGGCGTCAAATATTAGCGGATAAACAACGAACCTTTGTACGTGCCAAAGATTACGCGAGTTTTTATATTGCTATGATCCACATGGAACAGGGGCACTATCAAGATGCCATCGATTGGTTTGAAGGCAGAACAATAATAAATACGAATGTGGAGGGCAAAGAAGATACTCCGGCAGTCGACGCTACGGTAAATAATAAGGCTCCCGGTGGTCAGCCAGCAGTCAATATTCAAGATATTCTCTCCGGTAATTCTCTTACAAACGGAGTAGCTGTAAATATATCGTTGACTCGGTCTGCCTTTCAGGATTTGGCATACTATAATCTTGCTCGATGTTACGCAGCTTTAGGCCAGCAATCCGCGGCTGTTGAATTGCTGAAAAATTCTGAGTCAGAACAACAGGCTGGTGACCAACAGTTATCAAAGTTGCTGCAAGAAATCGATTAGCAGATTACGCTTCTTGGTCTTCTAGATATGTTTGCGGCACGAGTAGTCGCATGCGACCAGGCTTTGTTGTTACGGTGATGGGTAACGACGTACAGGGGTCACCGTCAATTTGAACAACCACGCGATCTTGAGTGTCTGCATCGATTCTGAATGATTCTGCCTGCAATGCAACGTACTCTTTACTGCGAGGATGAGTGGACCACCAAAGCTGCCAGAAATATTTTAGTCCATGCAATAATCCTGGTTTGATGAATCCACAGGCATCAAGCTTACCGTCAGTGGGGTCGGCCTTAGGCGCAATCAGCAGCTTGAGTGCGTATTGGCGAATATTCATGACAAATAAAAACCGAGCGTCAAATGTATTTTGTTTGTTAGCAAGGTCTTGAACAAACATTTTGGGATAACGGTACTTCCAGATGGCGGTAAGGACTGGAAGGAAATATGAGAATTTGGTGATATGGCCCTTCCGTCGATTTGCTAATCGTTCGGCAACATCACCATCAAAACCACATCCAACCATGAGTGCAAATAAGAACTTTTCGCCGTCATCATTAGTGACTTGTCCTGCATCCATGGGAAGAACTTGCCCTTGCTCAATCAAATCAGCCACGAATTCGGGATCCGCTTTGATCCCGAGGTATTTAGCAAGTACATTTTCGGTGCCTTGTGGAAAGATACAGATATTAGTTTCTTTGTTTAGGGTATTTAGCAGCAGTGATAATGTGCCGTCGCCGCCAACGCTAATAACCGTTCGCAGTTCGCCACTAGCTTGTTTTTCCGCAGCGATAAATTTGATTTTATCGATGTCGGTCTCAATAACAGCCTGCATGCCACGTTCGGCTAGTATGGCGGCAAGTTGTTTTGCTAATTTACCGCTTGAACCTCGGCCTGCTTTGGGGTTAAGCGAAATCAGCACGAATCGGGCGGTAGAATCAATAGATTGTGTCGTACGAGTGCTCATTTTAAAAATTATAAATTTGGTTTAACACTACTAACTAAAGATGGGAAAGCTAGTGGAAGGAAGTGTATGAAAGTGGATGTGTTTAATATGAACACATGTCTATTTATACCACACATTTTCGCGAGATTGTTTTATATGTTGGGACAGTAATGGAACGCATAAAATTGTGATCGATGTTTATTGGTGCAGATAAATATACCGAAAAACAAGGTGTTTTGATGATATTACTTGTTTCGCGATAGGTAATAGTTGCTCGATTTCGAAGTTTTTATCGAGCGGTGGCTTCTTTGGCATGGGACGTGCATTTAGATATCTCTTGTTAGCTTATTGCTGACAAAAGATCTTAGTTTGCCTCGATTTGATTGTTTTGAATTGGGTAAAGATTGAGATTGTTCAAACACGCGAGGTTTGGGCGCTTAATTTATTGGTTTGAGTTTTAGTTGCCCCTGGCTCATCCAATTGACTGACATTGTCGTTAGTCGGTGCCCAAACCTCGTTCTTTTTGTGTGCAGTCATAATAGGTGCTTTCCAGGTGAAAATCCACGCTCCTTAACGGCTAAATCGCGGTACTAGTCATGAGCAGCGAATTGGCGTGGTTGATCAATTTTCACTGCGGCGTTCACCAAAGGCGAGATTCTTTAGAAGTTTATTTTATGGTACGCGTTTTAACACCGTTGACGAGTTTAAACGGGTATTCTAAAGTGGTGGTTTCCCCTGCATTAATGGGATGTTGCCAGCGTAGCTTCAATTGGCAGAGCACCGCATTCGTAATGCGGGGGTTACGGGTTCGATTCCCGTCGCTGGCTCTGTCGCGAGCCGTTACACTTTAGCATTACAAAGACACTTTACAGGAGTTTCCTTCCATGGCGATGATTACGGATTTTGATATTAAGTCCCTAGTTTGTGATAATTCCAGTTTTGGGCCAAATGAGATCAAGATGATTTCAGGCGCCATAACCGATGATTTTTCACAGTATGCCATTTTGCGAGATGCAGTTGCTGAGCTTGAAATTGGTGAAGACTTAACACCCGCTAGCACAGTGCGTCTGGGTGTTTGTTATTACTTGCTAGGTCGTTTCAATCGGGCCATCGAAACATTAGCTGAATCTGACAAAGGCGCGCTTTCATATTTTTACATTGGACGCAGTCATTTTGCGTTAGAAGATAACGCAGCGGCCATTGAAAATTATGATTTGGCAGAACGATTTGGTTATGAGCGAGATATTTGTGTTTTAGCGAAGGTTGAAGCTCTGCGAAACAGTGGCGACTTTGACGGCGCATTGCAAGGGCTAGAGTCGCTTGACGGTGCCATTATGCAAGAAGCAGATTACGCTTATCAATATGGCGAGACGGTTGCGGCGAGTCGAGGTGCTTCTGAGTTAGTGGTAGAGTGGTTTGAACGCGCTGTTAAAGCAGATGACACGCATGCCGGAGCATTGTTCGGCTTGGCTCGTGAAAACGATCGCCGAGGAAAC
>Ga0315321_10004919_pt1 | contig 10215 bp, 10 predicted proteins | sample M180m21515metaG_FD_203464 | JGI IMG/M metagenome (GOLD analysis project Ga0315321, IMG submission 203464) | Ammonia-oxidizing marine archaeal communities from Monterey Bay, California, United States - M1 80m 21515 | ecosystem: Environmental > Aquatic > Marine > Intertidal zone | place: USA... | reverse complement strand
CAGTAATTGATAGAGGGGGGAGTGTTTTGTTATATTGGTGATACACCAGTATTATGTTGGTATCGGTTAGGAACGCGTTCCTGATACCTTGTGAAACCGTTTCGGTACACTTCCCCCTTTATTTTTTTATGTATTATGTAGATTTTTTGCATTTATATTTCTTGCACTTTCTGCCATAATAACTGGTTGTGATGTGGTATTATATGTTTTACTATTGTTCGGAGCAAGTACATTTGTCCCACCTTGACCCATATTTGCTTTTGCATATTGATTTTCTGCTGAAAGATCACTAATTGTTTGTCCTGATCTATTTGGTGAGTTAGCTACTAAAAAATCTGCTTCACTTTGTCTTCTTGAACCGTAGTCATCACCGAAATTTCTTAATTCACCTATTGCACCATCCCAATCACCCGATTGCGCAGCATTCCTAAATTTAGGTGCCTTACTCAAACTTCCATATTGAAATGCAACCGAAGCGGCAACTGTTTTTTGTGCTCCAGATAATTCGTCAAAAGTCTTTCCCTTCATAATTGCAGCGTTTTTGTTCCATTCTCTTTTAAGTTTTTTGAGAGCTTGACCCTTTGACATTTTATCTATCAACCCAGCTTCTTGTTGGGTGATAACCAATCCACCTCTATTCTTTAATGCTTCGGCCGCCACCACACCTTGAAGTCCCATAAACGGTGCTAATTTTGATTTTAGACTAGCTGGTAAACCTTCAAGGTCTTTTATACTCCTTGCACCTAAATCAAAACCTGTTGCAATTGTTACACCAGACTTAGAACCTTCTGGATTAGGAACATAACCATCTGTTTTTGATCCACCCTCTTTATCGGAAATAAATTTCCAATCAATACCTTTAAGTGCAACTTTCTTAGAACTAACCTTAACCGCAGATTTCTTAGGTGCTGTTCGTCCTAGTGTTTTATTCTGTTTTTTGGATAGTTGACCTTCAATGGCTTCTTTTTGTGAGCTGGCATCAATCTGAGCATTTAGCTTATCTATTCTACCCTGTCTATTCGGATTACTTTTGTTCATCCTATCAATTGTTTTTAATCGCTTCTCTACAAACGCCATCTTATCATCAACTTCCATCTTTTCAAGTTCTGCTTGTTTTGCGGCCAATTCTTCTCTATCCTTTTTCCGTTCTCCTTCAGTTTCATGCCAAGAATCTTTACCAACATCCTCTTTCATTTCTGCAATTTCTTTTTTAAGTGCTTCTTTTTTCTGTTCTTTAATACTCTTTTTTGGTTTATCATCGTCATCACTACCACCACCAACACCAAGCTTTTCAAGTACCCATTCACCGCCAGGTATTCCCGATGCCATACTGATTATCCATTTACCAATATCAATATCGAATATTTTTCCAAACCAATTTGCAATATCATCTACTGTATCACCTATTGTTTTCATTAGATCAAATTCTGTAATTGCACTAACATCCCACCCCATCATGTCCCCAACCCAATTTACTAAGGGATCAATTAACCATTCCTTGAATAATACTGCCGGCATCCAGATTAAATTTAGCATGGATGTAAGTGCTTCACCAATAGTTGAAAAGCTGAATTTATCTCCAAGCCATCCTATAATACCATCTACTGCATCAAAAAATCCACCAACCATATCATCAATCAATGTAGAGAAACTAAATGAATCAAGTGACTCCGAAGCCTGTTCAAATCCAAATTTTTCAAGAATCCAAGATACACCATCCTTTAATAAATCAAGAGGCATACCAATTAAACCTTTAAGCAGTTTAGATAATCCTCCTTCCAGACCACCCATGATACCATCTTCTTTAAAACCATCCAAGAATCCTGTTACAAAATCAAATGCAGACATAAGAATAGTGATAGGAAGAAATAGTTTACCTAAAAGTTTACCAAAACCCATTGCCCACTTACCAATTGCTGTGCCGGTTTTTACAAATCCAAAGATACTTTTGGCAACATTAATGATTGGTTTAAAAATATTACCTATCACTTTGATAATATTTTTTATTAATTGTATGCCTTTAGTTAACAATCCTGGCTTTGGTGGCCCGAATGGTTTTACCTTTTGAAAACTCTTAAAGAAGTCACTAACTGGTTGAAAAAAGTTTTTTATTTTTAATAAACCATTAGATATTGATCCTTTGACTTTTGTAATGGTTTCTGTTACTTTAACAACCATTTTGTTTTGGCCAAAATTCTTAAAGAAGTTACCAATTTTCGTGAATATCCCACCATGCATTTTATCAATGAATTTAAGAGCACTTTTTATCCCTTTAGCAATTTTCCCTTCACCCATTAAGAGATTCTTGAGTGGCATAAATAGTTTTTTCAGTCCACCACCAGTAAGTGTTTTGAGAACTTTAAATTCTTTTTTTAATTGTGCAAAGAACCCAACCATTATAAGAACTGGTGCTATAACACCAGCAAGCAGGTTTCCAAATCCTGATTTAAGCTTAGCTTTTACACTTGCAAGCATGGTTTTATTTAAATCAACGATGCCTTTGTAAATACCAGCTAATAAAGTATTTGTTTTGGCTGATTCCTCGGCTTCTTTCTTTTTTGCGCGAGCACCCTCTACCCTTTCTTCAGCACCTTCATTACCTTGAGCATTGAGTTTGGTTATACCTTTTTCGATTCTACCTAAAGTTTCAAACGAAGGTTTCATTGCTTTTGATACAGCACTTTCAGTAATTTTTTCTGCTTTATCAGCCATTGATACTATCCTTTATTTTTGTTGTTCCCTTTGTTTCATTTTAGAGTTTTCCTCTGCTATGTGATTTACTAATAATGCAAGGTATACATCTCTTTCCCATGGCAACATATTTTCTAACTCAGTCAATGAATATTTATGACTTTGCATTAAAGAAAAATTAGTGTTCATCATATTTCCTAACGATTCATGGCAGAGGATTAGGCGAAAAAAGATTGTAGACCCTCCAATTTTATATCCTCTTGGTATCCACAGATAGTTTTCTTCTTACCCTTTTCACTAGTAACAGCTTTACAATGTAATTTCACATCATGTTTTAACTTTGGCATCGTTTCAAAAAACTTTGCAATCTTTTGAAATTGTGGATCAGTCAATGATTCTAAGAAATCTGTAAGTTCTGTCTCTGTATGATCTTTATTAGAATACATTTTCTCTGCATCATAAATATAATCAATACATATTCTTATTGTTTTGAAGAGTTGTTCTACTTGATTTTCATCTTTAGAACCTTCAATATTTGATTGCATTTGTATATCAGGGTATTTCATCACAACACCTAAATCATCAGTTAATTCTATTTTATTATTATGTCCTTCTGGTTTATTAACATTAACATCTTCAATATTAAATGATATTATTACCTCATTTTTACATTCTGGGCAGGTATATTTTAAATCAACCTTTTCACCTTTAGCTCTTCCTCTCAACCATAAGAAGATATATTCAATGTCAAAGATTGGTAATGTATCAACATCTATATCACCGTATACACAATTTTGAATTACATTTTTTGTTGCTGTTATTATTTGTTGTTCTTCTTCACTCTCCATAGCAATAAGAAGAAGCTTTTCTTCTTTGACTAAGAAAGGCCTATACTTTAATTCTTTACCGTTGGAAGGTAATGTTAAACTATACTCTGGTACTGCAATTTTTGGTAATCCCATTTCATTAACTCCTTAATATAAAATGATATTGTTATTATTATTATCTTGCTCCTCTGAAATCTAATAAACCACTACCCCCTGATCTAACTGCTTGTCCTACTTTTAATAATGGATTAACTGGAACTAATGCATCTGATATATCCTCTGCACTTGTTTCGGTAGTATCCTCTTCCGTAGAAGTTGGTAGTCCAACTGTTTCTTGTTTGCCACCAAATTTTTGTTTGTAATGTCTATATGTGAATGAAACATTTACTTTCATAACTTCATCATTTTGTCCAGCATCTAAAGCTATAGCTTCCAATGATTTTGGATATGCATCATATAAGGTTGTAGTTAAAACTTTTTTCTGTTGTCTATCTAAATTTTTAATTTCTACTGTTGATTTATAATCATCATAATATCCAACATGGTTATTCTTTGGATTAATCATTAGTTTCATCCAATCTTGAAATACTTTCAATTCTTTCATATCCCCGTGAACATAGAAACCTAATGAGACATCTTCATATATTTTTTGATATGCAATAGAACGGTAGCCTTCATCCTTTTCTGTTGTTGAAATTGTTAGGCCAGGTATACTAGCTGTACAACAACTAAATTTTAATCTGTCTAATAAATCTTTATTAATACTATTTGGTTTGGCATATACCACTACTTCAAATAGATTCGGCCTAGCAAATGATGTCATTCTACTTTTAAAATCGTCTAAAAATTGACCCGCCATTATTGTACTCCTGTTATAAATACTTTGAACCGTATAATGTATTTATAAGAGATTTATGAAAAAATACCCTAAAGTTGGAAAATATAAGGTAAGAAATAAGGATAAATATGTAGGTAATCTCCAAGAATGTGAGCATAGGTCACGTTGGGAGCTCCGATACATGAAGTATTTAGATGGTAATCCTAACGTCATTGAGTGGGGCTCAGAAACCATAGTTGTACCTTATTATCACCCCATAGACAAACGTACCAGACGGTATTTTGTGGATTTCTATGTCAAGGTGATGACTCGCTCAGGAAGGGCAAAGAAATACATTATAGAGATAAAACCCTATAATCAATGTTTCCCCCCTAAGAAACCTAAAAGACAGACTGTTACATATAAGAACAAGATCAAGACCTATGTAATGAATCAGGCAAAGTGGAAAGCTGCAAAGAGATATGCTGAAAAACGTGATTGGGAATTTGTAGTTATTACAGAAAAAGAGTTAGGAATCCGTTAAATCTCTTATAAATACATAAAATGGCAATTACAACAAAATTAAATACTATAGAGGGTGAGAGATCAAATATAATACTAGCTGGAAATATGTATTATTTTAAGTATGAAGCTGAGCCTAGTAACCTATACTTTGATAGATTTCCACTTGTTTTTGTTCTTAGAAAACGTGGAAGGTTATTTGAAGGTATCAATTTTCATTATATGTATAATAAGTATAGACCAGACATAATTGAAAATATGAAGAACTTTTTAGACGAAGATGAGTTATCAAAAGATACAAGGTTAAGAGTTAGAGCATATAGACAGTTAATATTAACATCCAGAAAATATCGTTTTGCAAAGGCTGCATTTCATAGGTACAGAATGGAAAACATAAGATCAAAAATAATTAAGATATCACCACTTAGTTGGGGAAATGTAATAATGAAGGATGTAGAAAAATTCATTTTGAGTACTGGTGGTAAGAAAACAAGTAAACAGGTATTCAGAGAAACTTTATTAAAGACTAGGGGGAAACGATAATGGCTAGGTCAAGTGTTGAAAGGAATGAAGAATTTGGTACATTATCAAATGGAACATTGATATTCCCTCAAGATATGGAAAAGGATTTTTATCCTGAGGCAATTAAGTTTGGTATATATGAACGACAGGGCCCTTCATATAAGAATTTAAAAGCAGCATTAACTACCGATACAAAAAAATCACTAGACGTAGCAATAAAAACTAATGAAGAAAAGAGTGATGCAGAAGAGGCAGGTAACTCAGCGACAAATGGTAATCGTAATCTTTTAGGCAAAGCGCTTGATTCAACTGGTGGTTTTATTGATGGTATCGCGGATGCCACAACCTCTTTAATAAGATCAACTGGTGTTGGTAATGCTCTACTTGCTGAAAATAAGTTAAAAAAAGAAACAGCTATTGAAAAACATCTTCAGAGTGTTTATTTACATATGCCTTCTGCTGTTACCTTTAATGAAGCAGTTAGTTGGGAAGGAAAAGAGCAGGGTGTTATTGGTGCATTGAGGTCAGGAGCCAGTATGGGTCAAGCGTTAGAAGGTGGTTTACTATCTAATGCTGGTGCTATACTTGGTGGTTCTGCTGCAATGATGGCCGGTGGCGGAATCGCAGGTAGTGTTATTGGTGGTGTGCTTGGTGAATCAGTAGTTCAAGGTAATCTTGAAGGTGCATTTAATATAAAAGGAAATCCATTTAAAGAACAAACATTTCAAGGTGTTGACTTTCGTGCTTTTGATTTTACATTTATATTGAGGGCTAGGAGTCAGTCCGATGTTGATGTGATTCAACAAATCATTCGTGCATTTAGAGCCCATTCAAAACCAACCTTTGAAAAAGGAACTGGTGGTGCTGTATTTGCATATCCTAAAGAATTTAAAATTGAATTTTTAACTATTGATAGTAACAATAGTTATGAAACTAATGAGTATCTTCCAGAAATAAAATATTGTGTATGTACAGGTGTTAATACAAATTATACTGGACAAGGATGGAGATCATTTGAAGGAGGAGCTCCAGTTGATATTTCATTACAATTAACATTCCAAGAAACAGAAATTATTACGGGAGAAGATGTTATGGGCGAAACAGAAGTTGGTAGATACAAAGATTCTGAGAGGATGTTCTAATGGCATACTTTGAATATTTTCCAACAATAGCTTATGATGTTCGTGGTGACAAAAATAATAAACGTGTTCAAGCAATTACAAATGTTCTTGTAAGAGTCAGAAAAAAGATGGATGTTATCAATTCTGCTTTCTTTGAACAATATTTTATCAATGATGGTGATAGGGCAGACATACTTGCACATCAATTTTATGGTGACTCTACATTGCATTGGGTAATCATGTATGCAAACTACATGACCAATCCATATTACGATTGGCCTCTACCATACTTTGACTTACAGAAGTTTGTTGCAAAGAAATATACGAATATTAATGGTGTTCATCACTACGAAGATGTTGATGGGTATGAAGTTGATTCAGATGCAGTTGGTGCTACAGCTGTGACTAATTTTGTATATGAAGAAACATTGAACGATGAAAAGAGAACAATAAACGTCATTAGAGGTGAATATGTTAAACAAGTAATTAACGAATTTAAAAAATTAACAGTAGAATAATATTATGCCAAAACAAAATAATGCAACTGATGTTGATGTTAAAAAATTAGAGATTCGTGGCGCATCTGGAAATTATGACTTAAATCCTCATATACAAGAGTTGAGTATATATGAGGATATATTTAGTCCATCTTTAACTGCAACAATGGTGTTAGTTGATTCACATAATGTTCCCTATAAACTTCCTATTGTTGGTGAGGAAACGGTTGACATTGATATCTCTCTTACTGGTTTCGGTGACAGTAAAGACTCTGAGGTATACAGTATAAAACCTCCGCCTATGCACGTTAACTCTTTGAGTGCGAGAAGTATTTTAGACCCTAAACAACCAAAGGTGCAAAGGTATTCTTTAGAGTTGGTATCAGAAACTTATATGAGTAGTCTTCATTCAAAGGTTTCTAAGTCATACAACAATGATAAGATTAGTGATATTGTTGCAGATATATATAGTAAATATTTGGATGATGGTAAACAAGAATTATCTGTTGAAGAAACCGAAAGAACGGAAAGAGTTATTATACCTAACCTAAGACCATTAGAAGCTATTGCATGGTTATCTAAAAGGGCAATACCTAATAAAGCTTCTGGTGTAAACTATATGTATTATGAAACAATGAGTGGTTCTTTTTTTGTTAGTTTAAATTCTTTAGCTGAGAAAAAAGAAGTGTTTACCTTTGAATATCGTTCAAGGGTTGATGATCCAACTGGTGTTGAACATCAATCTGCTGGAATAATAAAGATTCAAGAATATAATTTTTTAAAACAGTTTGATAAACAACAAAATACAAAAAGAGGTATGTATGCTTCCAAACTCATTACACATGATATTGTTACAAAGAAAATAACACAATTTGAGTATGGTGGATTTAATGAATGGTTTAGTTTCAATCATTGTGGTGATTATCCTCCGCTATCAAATTCCGAGGTCGAGACACGTTCAGCAGGTGTTGTAAGAACATCTCATGCACCGTCATCAAAAGCTAATACATACCCAACAACTGATGAGAAAAACTTAAACAACATGATTGATAGTAAGATTGAGTTTTATCCAAAACATGACCAGATGTATGCTCAGAATTCAAATGACTTATATGATAATCAAGTAGAGAGATGGAAACTTAGAAGAAATAGTCATGTGGCTATATATGATTGTGTATCTATTTTACTTCAAGTAAGTGGTAATACAGCAATAAGAGTAGGTCAAACTGTTACGGTTATTTTACCATCACCAGAAACTTCAAGTAAGGACAAAAAATCAGATGTTGCTGATGATAAGTTTTTATCTGGAAAATATTTGGTGACTGCAATACAACATATTTTCTCTAAGGGAAAAGAAAAGGTTACATACAATATGAAAGTTGAGGTTAGTAAAGATGGTTTGGAAGAACATATTCCAGTTAGAAAATCACGAAAGGAAGATTAATTATGTTTGGTGAATTTGTTTGGTGGCAAGGTGTCGTAGAGGATAGACTAGACCCATTGAAGTTGGGTAGATGTCGTGTGCGTATACTTGGATATCATACTGATAATAAAGATGAGGGTGTTGGTATACCTACAGAGCATTTGCCTTGGGCAACTCCAAGTCAACCAATAACCTCTGCAGCTATGAATGGTATTGGAACTACACCAATGGGCCCAGTAGAAGGAACATGGGTATTTGGATTTTTCCGTGATGGTAAGAACGCACAAGAACCTGTAATGATGTCAACCTTTGGTGGAAGACCAGAAGCAGTTGCAAACCCGAAGTTAGGATTCAATGACCCTAAAGGTGTTTATCCATTAGCAACTCATATTGGTGAACAAGAGGATGGTACGTTTATTGGTGAACCAGATGTCAATAGACTAGCTCGTGGCGGTGGGGCAGACCCAGTACCATTGAAGGGTGTATTGAAAACACCTAGTGCCGAAGATTCACCATCACTTGACCGTAAAAGAAAATCAAGAACGAAGTCAGTACCTATTGCAGATGCTGGTAATATCAGGACTACTTCACCGAATACTAATAACATTAATTTATATCCGCCAGGTAGTGAGATTACTGGAGGCGGTGATACTGGTGTTATCAATGCAGATATTTCAGATGTAACTCATGGTGGTACAGCTGCAAGTGCAACTGAATTTCATAGATGGAATGAACCAAACCCTAGATATGGTGGGGTTAAGGATAGTGATGTAACATATTTAAGTACGATAGAGCTCACATCACAATACCCATTCAATCATGTTCGGATGAGTGAATCAGGTCATGTTGAAGAATGGGATGATACTATAACATCAGAGAGGTTACACAAATATCATACGTCTGGAACATTTGAAGAGATACAGCCAGATGGTACTAAGGTAGTTAAAGTAGTTGGTGATGAATATGAAATAATACTCGGCAAGAAAAATGTTAGTATAACAGGAACTTGTAATGTAACTATAACAGGTGATTGTCGAATGTTATATCAGGGTGATTTAGTACAAGAGGTTAAAGGTGACTATCACTTGAACGTGCATGGGGATAAACGAACTAAGATAAGTGGTAACGAAATCACAGAGGTACTAGCTGATAGGAAAGTAGTGGTCAATGGTAATTGTGATCTCAAAGTAGGTAAAGACCAGATCATAAATATAGACAAGGACAGGACAATAAATATAACTGGTAATGTTAAAGAAAATATTACTGGAAATTTAGCAGAGGTAACACAGGGTACAATGTCAACATTGGTTAAGAAGAATAAAACAATAGTTTCCAATTCAGCTATTGACATTACATCTATTGGTGATATGGGTATATCAACCAATGCTAATTGCAATATAACGGTCACAGGTAATGTTACCGAAACTGTTTCTGGAAATACATTATATAAAATAGCTGGTACTTATCAACAGAGAGTTACAGGTGCAACAAGGTTACAATATCTCAATACATTAGATGAAAGAAAACATGGTCATTATAAAATTTACATAGGTGATGATACATCAACTGTTAAAGCATCTGGTAAGGTTGACCATAATTGTCCAACTACAAGAACTGGAACGAATTCTTGTAATAATGCAGCTTCCGTATCTTAGGAGTAGACTATGCCATTAACTTGTGGAGTAACCGTAAATCTAAATAACCTCAAGGGTGATCTTGAAACAAGGGCTCAAGCAATACTCAATATTGACTTGGGTACTCCAGCTGGACTACAAGAAATTGCAAATAAGATTGA
>Ga0315321_10004918_pt1 | contig 10220 bp, 3 predicted proteins | sample M180m21515metaG_FD_203464 | JGI IMG/M metagenome (GOLD analysis project Ga0315321, IMG submission 203464) | Ammonia-oxidizing marine archaeal communities from Monterey Bay, California, United States - M1 80m 21515 | ecosystem: Environmental > Aquatic > Marine > Intertidal zone | place: USA... | reverse complement strand
AGCGACCGACAAACGCGGCGAGGACTCGATCGAGAGGATTTGCAGTGCCGGAGATTTTCTGTCGACGATCTATCACCACCTCGGCATCGATGCTTCGAATATCGCCATCAAAGACTTTAACGGCCGCCCAACGCCAGTCGTTGATCAAGGAAGACCAATTCCCGAACTGATCGCGTAACCTGCTACTGGCCAAGCAGTTCATCGATTGAGAAACGCAGGAAGTACAGTTCGCCGGGGCCTTCGTAAAGGACTCCGATGTGGTCGTCGTCGATCGGAGTCAGTGTTGAGTATCCGCTGCCGGGACGCTCATCGTACAACGTGTGCCATTTGGCCGGCCAGGTCATGCCCTCGTCGTTGCTGACTTTCATTGTGAAATGATGCCGGCCGCGAGTTGTGTTTGGATTCGAAAATAACACCAGCGGGCCATGCCTGGGATGCACGACGCGCAGGATGTCCGCGTTGCAGACGGGCTCCGGCAGGGCCTTCCGAGTGGTGGGATGTTCACTCCACGTCTGACCAAGGTCGTTCGTTGTGTAGACGCTGCGTGAACCGCCTCGGTTGTCCCGGCAGTTGATCATGATCGAGCCATGGCCAAGCTGGACGATCTGGGCTTCCGTTGTGTCGATCTTCACGCCGGTTCCGAGGGTCCAGGTCTGGCCTCGATCCTTGCTGGAGATGATCGTCGAAAATGGTTTTCCATTGATGGGTTTGTCGTCTTCGCCACGAAACTGTGCAGGGAAGACCAGCGTGCCATCTCCTGTGGTGATCCCGTTGCCAGGCCCTTGCAGAACGAATCGCCACTTCGGATTCACTTTGACCTGAGCTGTAATGTTGATCGGCTTTGACCATGTCCTGCCATCATCAGAGCTTCTTGCAAGCATGAACTGTCCGGTTTCCTCGGGTCTCATCCCGGGACCAGAACCGTGCCACGATCGGTTACCGTGACTCCACGTGGCGGCCACCCAGATGTTGCCAGTGACTCGGTCGGTGAGAATGGACGGGTCGCCGATACCGTCGTAGTTCCACTTTGGATCGTCGCCCATGTCCATGATCACACGCATGGGTTCCCAGGTTTGGCCGCCGTCCGTGCTGCGGCTCATGCCAACATCAATGTCTCCAGGCAGGTCGCCGCCGCGCCGATTGCGATTATCATAAACAGCTATCAACGTGCCATTATTCGTCGTCGTGATACCCGGAATTCGATATGTGTGAACGCCGTCGTCTCCGTGCTGGCGGACTGCAACGCCGATTCGTCGGTGGGCCGATGAATTTGAGTCCGCAAGATTGATGACTTCTTTGCCGTCAATCTGGATGCTGACACATTTTGCGGTAACAAACTGATTCAGACTGGCATGCGGAGTGAGTTCACACGTAAGAGGCAGGATGTTCAGACCAGGCTGCAGTTGGAAATCACTTTTGAAGGCGGGGGTGCCGCCAGGCTTAACGACGCTTTGACCCTGAAACTGAACCAGGTGGATGGCATCACGACCTGCTGAAATATCAAATGAGACTGCGGTCACTTTCCTTGGTGCCAGGCTGCCTTCAGTTTCAATCTCCAACTGAAGAAGCGGGCTGTTCTTCTGACCAATCAGAACGGGAGTGGTCTGCTGAATGACTGCCACACTGGTGATTTTCATCGGCTTTGCTTCGACCAGATTCATATCATCAATCAGAATTCCCGTACCAGGTGGCGATGTGCAGGTCATGCGGAATCGCTGCGTTCCTTCCGGCAGAGCAATCTCTACTCGATTCAGATACGCGCGGCCAACTTTCACTGCCTGGTCGCCGTCGTAAATTTCCTGCCACTTCCCTTTGGTCGATGCTGCTTCGACGCGAAAACTGAACGGCGCACGGCGTGTCCAGCGTTCGGCGGCAAAGGTCAGTTGGGCGTAATTCTTTTCCTCATGCTTTGATGAAAGAGCGAACTCCAATTCCGAATATTTTCCACCCATCAGGTGCAGGCAGTGCCGACCGGTACGTGCGAGTTTCGACGAAACCTCGGCATGTCCCAAAGGTGCCTTCCAGGTTGCCCCATCAAATTCGGCTGCCGTTATCATTCCAGCTCGCGGAGATTCAAATCCTGTAAACACGGAGCGTTGCACGGGCTGAGGCTCAGCTTCCAGGGTGCTCTTTTCAGTTGTTTCCCAGCGGTCACTTCGAAACGGTGAAACGGGATGCTCGCCGTTCACTCCAACCAGGTTGAGATCCGGATCGTTCTCCCAGCCGAATCGAACGGCAATCGGGTTATGGACTTTGTCGCAGATAACCTTCACCGTTTTCCCGCTGACGGTCGCAGTTGCCGAGTGAAACACTTTGTCGTCACCGGCGAGCTGAAAGCCTCGAATCGGATTCCCATCGCTGGATTTGACAGGTTGATCGAAAGCGATTTCTCCGGGCGTCGTTTTGGTTGCTACGGGACTAGCGGCGAAGGCCAGCGCGAGTTCTGCCATGCGGTGACCGACTGGTTGTTTGTTGGGTGGATGAACGTTGGTTGGATGTCCGACGTCGATTGTTACAGCCATGTGAACGTTGGGATCCGCTGCTGCTGTCTCCAGCTGCATTTCGCGAAATAATGGCCAGTTTCGATTCAAACCGGGCAATTGAGCAAAGACGAAAGGCAGCTGGCGAGAACTCCATGTCTCACGCCAACTGTCGATCAGCGAGGTAAACAGACGATGATTCCAGGCGGGATCAATCGGCGGGCTGTTCGCGCCGTCTTGAGTAGCGTTGGACTCGCCCTGGTACCAGAGAATTCCGCTGACCGGGTACCTGGAAAGTGGTGCGACACCGGCCTCGTAAAGAAACCCCGGCTGAAACGGATGATGAGGGACAGGACCGTCCGGTGAGGCGAAATACTTCGCCAGATTTTGCCGGCCTCTCAGACCGCACCACTTCGGATAGTCAGGGTGGTTCTCGGAATACCACGGAAACGTGACCAGCCGTTGAGTTTCCAAATCCGCCAGCAACGTTGATTCTGGAATCCATGATTCCATAGGCGTGCCGCCAATCGCATTATGAATCAATCCGACAGGGACATCCGGATTCAATTCACGCAGGCGCCTGCCAAAGTGCCATGCAACTGCCGAGAAAGTCGTAGCTGATTCTGGCGTGGCATGCTGCCAGCCCGACCAGGCAAAGTAGTTATCCGCCATCGTTCGGCGGAGAGCCTCACGATCGTATGCACGACCAACCGGGTAAATTTCTGCTGTCAGATCCAGTAACCGCAGATTCGTCACATTGCCCGCCTGTCTGATTTCGGCATCGGCATCCTGCGATTGCTTGAGCATCCACCGCATGTTGGATTGCCCGGAGCAGAGCCACACATCCCCGACCAGTACGTCGTGAATCGTCTGGTCATTAACGGTCAGGTCAACTGGCGTCGTGCTTGCGGGAAGAGGGTCCAGGGCGAACTGCCAGTTGCCTGCCGGGCCCGCAGTCGTGCTTCCTCGCTGGCCTCCCAGTCTGACATCGATCGACGAGCCTGCGGCGGCTGTACCCCACACCAGAATCTCTTGCCCGCGCTGCAGGACCATGTGGTCGGTAAAGACCTTCGCGATGCTGAGTTCGGGATCTCTGACAGAACGATTTAATTCCCGGCGTACCGTTTTCCAGCCATGACCGGCGGCGAGTTGTTGTGAATACGCTTCAGTAAGCTCAGGGACTTCATCTGCCTGATTGGGAGATTCAAGCGGGTACTCGTCACCGTAAATATAGAACTCTTTCGCGGTCACTTCCTGTGTCGTTCTGTCTCGCCATTCGGTGTAACGGGACTGTGATGTGCGGATGCTGTATCCGCAAACCTTGCCCCGAGTGAACTGAGAAAACGCTGCCTTCTTCCAGAGACTGCGGGGCGCGTCCAGCAGTGGGACAAAACCAGTACCCTCCAATTCGTGCGGCTGTGGCAGTCCACAAAGGTCTGTGAGCGATGGAAACAGATCAACCAGTTCAACAAGAGCGTCGGATGCCTGACCGTTGCCCGCGCGACCGGGCGCTCGCACGATCAGCGGCACTCGTGTATCGAGTTCAAAATTGGTCGTTTTACCCCAAAGATTCTGCTCGCCCAGGTGATAGCCATGGTCGCTCCACAGCACGACGATTGTGTTGTCTCGCAGACCTTGCGCGTCCAGTTCTTCCAGCACACGTCCAACCTGTGCATCGATGTAACTGATACAGGCGTAGTAGGCATGCTTAACTCGCCGCTGGGCGTCATTAGAAATCGGCCCAGTTTTTTTCTGATCCGTGTAGCGGCGCAACTCTCCGGAACCGTGCCGGGCAACTTTGGGAACGCCTTCCAGAAAATCAGTTTCTCCGACGATGCCGATCTCCGTGGGGGTATAAAGGTCCCAGTATTTCTTCGGAGCAATATACGGCGAGTGCGGCTTTATAAAGCCGACGGCCAGGAAAAACGGCTCGTTCGATTTTCGACTTAGTTCTTTCAGAGAAGCGACAGCTTGATCGGCAACCTGCCCGTCGTACAGTGTCGAATCGGAAACGTTGGGCGCTTCGGTAGCTGGGCCGAATACCAGCTTCTTCGTCCAGTCATCCGGCCCAGGATTGGTCGGATTGTAGAGCTGCTCGTAAACCTCTTTGGCCGCGCCGATGCCTTCTTTGGTGTAGTAGTAACGTGGCCCCGGCCGAAATGCGGGCACTGACCACGACGGCTCATCGCCAAATGTATCGGCGACCGTTCTACTGGAACCTTCGGGAAACACGCCGTGATAAATCTTGCCCATCGCCCGCGTGTGGTAGCCGTTGTTTTTGAAGTGCTGCGGAAGCGTCGTGATGTCCGGATAGTGACTTCGAAAGTGCGTGTGGTTGCCGTGAACTTTCGCCGAGTCCGGTCGTAGACCTGTCAGAACGCTCGCGCGCGACGGACCGCAGATCGCCTGCTGACAATACGCACGATCGAACCGAACACCGCTGGTCGCGAGGGCGTCGATGTGCGGGCTGATGATGTGATCTGCACCGTAGCAACCGAGTTCCGCTCGCAGGTCATCGATTGCGATGAACAGGACGTTTGGTTTGTCGGCAGATCCGGCAAAGTGTGGCGAGACGCAGCTAACGACGGCTATTACCAGGATTATTATAAGGTGTTTCATTTCCTGAAGTTGTCCAGGTAGGGCCAGCGGAACGTTTTGTCCCGACGGTAGTTCGTGTTGATCGCGTTCAACTGCGAACGCGTGAACGATTCAAGATTGTCAGCATCGGCAAATGGGTCGGACGTTACTTCCTGCCACTTGCGAAACTCAGTAAGCAGCCGCGTTTTGATCTCTGCGTGCAATGACGAATCCGCAAGGTTGGTGAATTCGTGCGGGTCGTTCTGCAGATCGTACAGTTCGTAGGACGGCGGAGTCAGGAAGCGGCGATAAGCATTCTGAATAGCCTGCGGGGCAGTCGCGATTTCGTTAGCCGTGCAACCTGCTGCGAAGTGCGAGTTGTATTGCTTGAGATAAGCCTCAGCGAACAGGTTTTTGTTGTCGGACAATTCGGCCATCGGATTCAGAATGAGCTTGTACTGCGCATCCCTGATCGATTGCTGAAAGTAGAAGATGCCGGGCGCCGCCCCCGTAGTGAAGCCGACGATGTGCTTTCGCCAGTTGCTCGGAGCAGGCTTGCCTGTCAGCAGCGGCTGCAGAACATGCCCCGGCAGTTCACTCGGAACATCAATCCCGGCGGCAGTCAAAAACGTAGGGACAAGATCGAGTGTTGATGCGAGTTCGTCCCGCACGGTTCCGGCAACCTGATTTCCCGGCCAGCGAACGATCATTGGAATCCGCAGACCGGCTTCGTAGACGGAACACTTACCTCGCGAAAATTGGGCACCATGATCGCCAATGTAAACGATCAGAGTATTCTCTGCGTGCCCGCTTTTCTGCAGCCGTTCGAACAGCATGCCGATGCCGTCGTCGAGCCGCCTCAGGCAGTTGTAATAGTTCGCGGTGAACTGCCTCAACCGCAATGAATCGATACCGACCCACGGTAACGGCTGAACGTCGGCAGCTTCGATCGGAACTTCTGGCAATCCAAACTGCTGACGATGCAGCGGGAAATGGGCATCGGGATAGTTGATCGAAAGAAAGAACGGCCGTTCTGAGTCCTGCTTGAAGAATTCGTCCGCCGCGTCGGCATAGTTGCGCATGTTTCGACTACCGAAGTTTGCTCCGGCGATCTTTCGGAAATCAAATGAAAACGTATTTTTCGGATTCACATGTAGCTTGCCGATCATGCCCGTCCGGTAGCCGTTATTCTGAAGAATAGACGGTAGCGTGCGAGTATCCTCAAACATTGAAAACTTATGAGTTGCCAGTCCCAACTGTCCATTCTGATGCGGATAAAGTCCGGTCAGAAAACAGGCCCGCGACGGGCTGCAGACCGAGTACGGCACAAACGCGTTAGCAAACCGAACGCCCGTCGTCGCCAGATGATCCAGCACCGGCGTCTGTACATGGGGATCTCCGTAGCACCCCAGTTCCGGACCGTTATCTTCAGAGACAATCAATAGGATGTTCGGGCGTTCGCTGGCTGAGCAGACATCCGCGACAAGTAGAATCAGTAGCTGAGCCGTGAGTCGTCGCATGAAACAATCTCGAAAGAACTTACGGGCTGAATGCAGGCTGCGCGGCAGTCAGGAACATCGCAGCGCAAATCATTGGCGGTAGTCGGCGCATAGCGGCTCCCATAAGAGAAACTGGTGGCCGCGTGGTCTGAATGAGTGAAGCAGTTGTCCGACAGCAGTTATCGCTTAAAAGCTCGAAATCACTAAGGCTTGTCAGGAAGTGTTCTCGAATGTCACAAAACAGCCATGATTCAAGCGTTCTGCGGTGCCGGACGCTTTAATTTCTCAGGCCGGTACTTGCCGGTCACGCCCCTGCAACTTTTAACATGCAATTGCTGACTATGATCGCGTAATCGTTTCGTGCAGATTTAGAATGATCCGAGCGACCGATGACCAGGCGGCAGCTTCTGCGAGATTGCCTTCAGCAGGTGACAATGACTCGCCTACGCTAAGGAACAGTTTGGCCGCTTCTACATCAGCAGTAAATCGCTGGAGGTCGTTCTCGAAGACGGTTGAGAGAACAGCGATCTCCCGGTCAGTCGCGTTTCGTGACAGAGCGACACGGAAGGCCCACTGGATTCGGTCGATTGTTGATTCGCCACCTTCGTGAAGAATGCGGGTTCCGAAGACTCGCGCGGCCTCAACGTAAGTTGGATCGTTCAACAGAACGAGGGCCTGCTGCGGGATGTTGGAACGAGGCCGTTCGACCGTGCATTCTTCCCGGCTGGGAGCGTCAAAGGCGACCATACTCGGATGGAGAAACATTCTTTGCCACCACGTGTAGAGACCTCGACGGTAGTTCGCTTCTCCCTTGTCTCCGGGCCATGTTCGTCGTGGGAAATTCATGTGTCGCCAGTAGCCCGCAGGCTGGTATGGATAGGTGCTTCTGCCGCCGATCTTTGATACGAGTAGCCCGCTGATGGCGAGAGCGTTGTCCCGAACAAGTTCGGCTTCAATGCGGAAACGAGATTGCCGAGCGTAGAGCTGGTTGTACGGATCGAGTTTGCGAAGCTCGTTGCCGGCAGTAGACGATTGCCGGTACGTACCTGATGTGACCAGCAAGCGGACCATCTGTTTGATGTTCCAGCCGCTGTCCATCAGTTCAACGGCCATCCAATCGATCAATTCCGGGTGTGTTGGCAGTGTGCCTTGTCGACCAAGGTCGTCCAGCGGGATTGCCAGGCCACTGCCGAAGTAGAGCTTCCACAATCGGTTCACGAAAGTTCGAGCGGTTAACGGGTTGTCTCGAGCGACAATCCATTTCGCCAGGTCCAGCCGGTTCGCTCGATCGTCTTTCGGAATCGTTCCAAGAAATTCAGGGATGGCCGACGTCATGACCGGGCCGGTTTCATCGAGCCAGTTTCCACGCGGCAGCAAGCGAATCGGTCTCGGAGCTCTCGCTTTGGTCATCAGAGTGCGAGGAATGGATTTTTCGAATGCTGCTTTCTCTTTGTTGAGTCGAGCGATTTCGTCTCGGACGGGTTTCAGTTCGGGGGCGGCTGTTCGAAAGTAACTGGCGATTTCGTTCTGCTGTTTGTCATCGCGAGCATCTGCAGCGACACGAAGAGCGGCAACAACTTTCGCCGGAACGCCGATGGCTTTTGTGTTGAAGTAGAAGCCTCCGACTCCGCCAGCGTTAACGACCTTTATCAGAATTGCGTTATCGCCCTTTGCCAGTTGAACTTTTACCCTGTCCTGATCCGGAGCAACGCCGCGTTGTGCTTTGTTGGCGTGAACTTGTTTGCCATTCACCCAAACAGCGATTGCATCGTCGCTGCCGAGCGACAATTCCGTTTCGACATCGGCTGGCACGGTCGCCGTTCGGTGAAAGTACCAGGACGAGTTTTCACCCGAGAGTGGAAACGCCGTTCCGTCTATAAGTTTGTCCTGCTTCTTCCACTTGGACTTACCGATGGATTGCTTGAGATCGACCCTGGCTTCCGGTCCGAAATCCTTTGAGAAGGCTTCGTCAAAACTTGCAGCTTTGAACGGTCCGATCATTTGCCACATCGAAAAAGTGGCAGATGTTTTCAGTTTACCCAGCGTCGTGGCTTCCCACTTTGTCTGCGCCGCGGCAAGTTCGGGCGTTGCCTTGTTTAGCTCACTGTTTGAGGCTGCGAGCTGTCGACCGAATTCGGCAATTTTTTGATTCACCGTTTCGTCCATCACTGGATATGTCTTCGGGTTGCCGACGGCGATTTCACTGACGTCAGCGAAGAATGATCCGAAGCTGTAAAAATCTTTCATTGTGAAAGGGTCGTATTTATGGTCATGGCATTCACAACAACCCATTGTCGACCCAAGAAAAATCTGCGACGTATTGCGGACTCGGTCTGCCATGTACTTGGCAAGGTATTCCTTTGCCTGGGCTCCGCCTTCGCTGGTCGTTTGCAGAAGCATGTTGAAGCCCGAAGCAACCTGCTGTTCGCTACCGCTTTCCGGAAGCAGGTCTCCAGCCAGTTGCTCAACCACAAAGTCATCGTACGGCTTGTTGGAGTTGAAGGCGTTGATGACGTAGTCGCGGTACGGCGCAGACTGCCTGGCCTCGTCCGAGTGGTATCCGTTGCTGTCTGCATAGCGGACGACGTCCAGCCAGTAGATTGCCAGCCGTTCTCCGAAGTGTTTTGACGAGAGCAGACGATCGACCAGCTTCTCGTACTTCTGAGGATCTTTACTGGCAATGTAGGCGTCGACGTCTTCCGGTTTCGGCGGAAGGCCGATCAGATCCAGAAACAACCGCCGCACGAGTGTTGCTTCGTCGGCCTGATGAGAGGGAGCCAGTCCTGCCGTTTCGACTCGTCGAAGAATGAACCGATCAACCTGGTTCAAAACAGAAGATTCATGCTTGACCTTTGGCGGAGCGGCTTTGGCTGGCGGAACGTAGGCCCAATGTGTCGCCCACCTGGCGCCTTGCTCGACCCACCGTTGGAGCGTTGCCCTCTGAACGTCGGTTGGTTGCTTCTTTGAATCCGGAGGTGGCATTCGCTCGTCGTCGTCTTTGGACAGGATTCGGCGAATGAGTTCGCTTTCCAGCGGCTGACCACGCACGATCAATGGCGTGTCACGTTTCGCGAAGACGGATGATTCCTGATCGAGCCGCAGATCGGCCTCGCGGGTATTTGCATCGGGGCCGTGGCAGGTGAAGCACAGGTCCGACAGGATTGGCCGGACGTCGCGATTGAAGTCCACGTCGTCGGCAGCCAGGGCCGTGGCTGTGAAGCCGCCAAGTATGGATGAGAGAGTAACGAGCGATCGAAGTCTCATGGTCAAAGAGTCCTTCCGTTGCGATTGTTTTTCGCAAGGATATTTCGCGAACGTTTCGGATGGTCGCCAAAGAGTGTATCAAACCTCAAGCTGCGGAAAACTCGTTCAAGCATTGTTGGAGCTCTGATGAAGAAGATTTCAGACTATCTGCCACACCAGGTCAACTCAGGCCGCTGGGTGACAGCTTATACGCTGTATGAACTCCGCGAACGGCTGGATGTGACGCGATTTGTTTTACCAGTTTGCTCGCTCGGGACGTCTTATGACGAGTTGTCGGTAAGCGTCGCTGACGACGAGTTGCTGCTGCCGCCGCTGTTTCGTGAAGCGATGAACGACGAGTTGCGAGACGCAATGATCGCTAGAATTCGAGAGTGTTTTCCGCTTTACACGCTCGCGTCAG
>Ga0315321_10004916_pt1 | contig 10222 bp, 11 predicted proteins | sample M180m21515metaG_FD_203464 | JGI IMG/M metagenome (GOLD analysis project Ga0315321, IMG submission 203464) | Ammonia-oxidizing marine archaeal communities from Monterey Bay, California, United States - M1 80m 21515 | ecosystem: Environmental > Aquatic > Marine > Intertidal zone | place: USA... | reverse complement strand
CCACCACCATCCATATAAAGAGCTGCTCCAGCTTGCATATAAACATCTTTATTACCTTTTAATGTTAAGATAGTTGTTTCACCCCCATGATAACCAGTGATATTCATTGTAGTTGTGTAATTACCACTATTGGTTCCAGTAACTTCAATACCAAAATTACCATTATTTGTATAAGAGTTAGTAGGTCTAAACCTAAGCTCAGCACCTGTAGTACCAGATATTAAACCGTAACCTACTCCACTAGCGTTTCTAACTTCAAACTGTCTATTAGGAGAATCAGTACCCACTCCAAGATTACCTGATATATCAGCATTACCATTGATGTCGAGCGAGGTACCTTGTACCTCACCATCGACTTCAACGCTTTGTAAAAATTTTATCGCCATTTAATTTAATTTAATTTAATTATTAATTATCCGATTTTTGTAAATTGAACAATATAGTCTTGTGATGTGCCTGGAGCAGTTCCAAATATTACATCAACAGAGTTATCATCGTTTCTTTGTACTTCTGGATAAACAATATCATAAGTTGCACCAGTTCCATTGTTACCATAATCTAATACTTGAACCATAACTCTTGGCGTACTATAACTGTGAACTATATTATAAGTTGTTGCCGAAGCACCGTTTAACACTACAGATTTTACATTTGCCGAAGGCATCTTAGCGTTTAACTGTGTTTGAATATTACTACTAACACCGTTTAAGTAACCATACTCAGTATTACTAATATTACCATTTGCGCCAATTAAAGTTGCACTTAATCTTGTACTTGTACTAATTGTAGCTTGCTTACCATTTATCTGGTCTTGGACATTGTCCGAAACGCCATCTAGGTGTTCAATCTCTGTAGTAGTTATATTTGTTGCAACAATCTTACCAGAACCATTACTTGCTAACGCTCTTGACGTTGCCAAATCGGCACCAGATATCGTTGTAGCAGCACCAGTAATTGTAGCTTGTTTAGCGTTTAATTGCGTTTGTATTGCAGACGTAACACCGTCTACATAATTAAGCTCTGTAGTTGTAGGTGTTAAACCATCAATTTTTCCAATTTCAGTAGCTGTTAAGGCTGCAAAAGCATTTATCTCACCAGAAGTCATACCAGCTAAAGTATCTAACTGAGCATCGTAAGCTTGTACGTTAGTGCCAATTACTAATCCTAGTGTCGTAGGTGTTACATTAGAGTTTAATAATGTTGAAATACTAGTTAAACCTGTACCACCGTTTCCTACAGCTAGTGTACCAGTAACACCAGGTGTTACACTTGCGCTACCGTTAAACGAAGCTGTTGATGTGCTTGCAAGATTTGTTCTAAATGTTCTTGAGTTAGCTAAAATTGTTGCTGAAGATGCTACACCAGCAAGAGAACCTGTAATAGTTCCTGCCTTGAAATTAGCATAGCCAGCTATTGTTACATTACCTGCTGTTGTACCTGTATCTGATGTTGTAATAGCCGCAAACATATCTGCGCTTTCATCCCATATGATCCCAACGTTTGTGTCATTTCCTCTTTCACCTATAAAACCTATATCAACACTTGCAGTACCAGTTTGGTTTTTTGCAAGATATATTAAAGGATCTTCAACGCTTAAAGTTGCTGTATTAACCGTAACTGTATCACCTGATACAATTAAATCTCCTGTTACAGTTAAATCATTACCTATTGTTACTACATCATTACTATCACCAATTTGTACTGCATTAGAAGCAAAACCAGCGGCTAACTTAGTTTTTAGCGTAGCTTGCGTCATGTCAGCACCAGTATTAGTATTAGTGTCATTTGTAAATTGAAGATTATCTTGCATGTAAGTTTTTAACCTACTCATTGTAGCTTTTCTGTTAGTACCACCAGCACCATCATCTACAATCATTAAGTCAGCATCTACTAACGCTGCATTTATATCAGTACCACCGTCAATATTTAAAGCGGTTAAAGCTACTTTGTTTGCTGTTGATATTGTTGATAGTTTAGAGTCACCAATTGATCCAGCTAATTTACTAGCGGCAATTGATCCCGCGAGCATCGCATTTGATATACCGCCTGTTTTTATAGCTACAGCTCCATCACCAACAGCAAAAGAAGTTGTTGGGAAACTAGCCACACCAGGATTTGATGTAGTTGCAAGTTCACCAGATACAGTTATTGTCTGGCCACTGTTGGTTACATTCATACCTTCACCACCTAATATCTCGAAGTCAGCAGAGGCTCCAGTGTCACTAGCTTTAGATGAAGCACCTGTATCTGTTGTAATAGTAACGCCAGTTATATCACCACCACCAGTACCGTAGTTGTAAGATAATATTTTATCTTCAATAGCTTCAGCTGTCATTAAGTGACTATCATCATTAGCAAATGTATCACCACCTATTAATATATCATTAACAGCGTGACCACCTAAAGTTATACTACCAGCAGTTGTAAAACCACCAGCCGTAATAGTACCAGATGTAGTGTCATTTGCATTATTTTTAAGAAAAGCATCATCTACGTTGAAAGTTAATGTACCAGCATTTTCTGATATAGTAAGATTAGTACCACCGGATCCAAATGCTAAAGTTTCATTAGAAGCTAAAGTATTACCTCCAGCTGTAACTGGTCTTACAGCTACGTTTGTATTATCTAACACGCTAAGCCAACCAGCATTACCACCACCAGTGTCAGCTACGTAAAACTTAAGAGTGTTGTTAGCACTGTCAAGCCATATAGAACCCTCGCCTTTGTTAACAAAACCAGAATCAGCTGACGCTACATGCGCTTTGAAATTCTGGATCTCGTTTCCTTGAAGATCAAGTTTTTGTAAAAATTTTATTGCCATTTTGTTTTTGTTTTTTTATCTATTACTAGTTCATGTAGGCAGTGCCTGAGTTAGATCCGTTAAAAGATATTGTTAAAGAATTTTGATTAATGTGATTTACTTCCGCCTGCACGATAGCTGTTCCTACTTTTACAACTACGCTTGGATATTTGTTTAAGTTGTGTGTTACTGTCCACGTAGCCGAGGCACTGCCCTGAACGTGTGTAAAGTTTTTATCTGTACCAAAAAGTTCTAATATATAAATATCTGGTGTTGTATTTATATTGTCACCAGCCATGAAATTACCATTTCCTGATTTGTAAGATAAAGACATATTATAAAAATCACTAGAACCTATTTGTGTAAACGCTGAGCATTCATATATTCCAAATACATTTGGGTTGTCTACCGATGACCATTTAACTCTTTCACCAACGTACTCACTTAATATTTGAGTTGCTTGGTTTGGGTTTGTCTGTGTAGTTGAAGCAAAAGGAAATTTGCTTATCTTTAAAGTTGTTACGCTTGTAAATGCAGTTGTTGCTGCTGTGCCAGCTACGTTTATTGTTCCTGGTTGAATATTATCTAAACCTCCATAAGTTTCGTTATGAAACAAAAAAGCTAAAGCTTTTGGATCAGATTCTACTATATAGTTTATTATACCAGAACTATTTGGACCACCAGGTGTGCCTTCGCCTGTTTCTATTTGAAAATTAGAAGTAGCACCATCTTGGTTTGTACCAAGAAGTTTATCTCCTGCGCTAACAGTATCTATTGAATAAGTGCTAATTCTTGCCATTTATTATATTATTTTTATTGTCCTAATGAAGAAGGTACATCCACACTCCATTGCTGTAACCAACCAGAGGTTCCTTGTTCAAACCCGTAAGATATTCCATTTTTTGATTCCCAACCGTATTGCACATAGCCGTAAGGACTACTACTTGAAGTTGCAACTGTTTGTCGAGCAAGTGGTCTCCAATAACCAACTAACGAATCTTTATCTATATCGTTCCAAAGACTATGTAGATTTCCTGGTCTACCACTGTTTAATATTAAAGCTGCTTGAGTAGAAGTAAGATTTTCTTTGTATATAGCAACGTCTGACAGTAAACCGTCATACTCAGCTGTTGTAGTATCATCTCCTCCACAGTAAATATTATTAGAGGTATTAGTTACACTAGTACCTGTTGATCCAGTTGAATCATCATTAACATTATTATTACCAACACTATATACAACATGTGAAGCTCCAGCGCTACCATTAGGCCAGGCAGCTCCCAAGCGTATTTTTAAACCATTAAGATTAGTAAAACTACCGTTCCAAGTACACAAAACATGCGTCCATCCGGTTGTTACTAGTGGTGGTATTTTTGTTGTTATTTTTAACACACCATTGTTAGTTGTTACTGAAAAGAATAAATTATCGCTACTGTCAGTACCTATTTCATACTCACCAGTTTTGCAAAAAATCTTTTGATTTGTTAGTTCTGATGGTTTAATCCAAAGCGAAAAAGTCATTCCAGTTGAAGGATTTATTGTAAAGTCATCGTGATCTACCACCTCAAACCAGTGAGCTGTATGATTATGTATTCCAATATTCCACGACCAAGGTGTAAATTCTTTTGTTTTTAAATACCCATTTGAATTTGTCATTCTATAAGGTATTTCACCCCGCTCACACGCTGCTATAATAGCTGCACTCACAACAGCGTTGCTATAATTATCGTTTGCAGCGCCATCAGATCTAGTAGTTAGATAATCCCATTTGAAATAGCTTGATAATGGACCAAAACGCATCCATCTAATATTGTTTATTCTCAATTTAGACGGTAAGTCATTTAACATGAATAATTCATCTACGTTTGCAAAAGTGTCATCATCTCCAGAGGGAGCTTGGTCAGCAAATGTTAAACCTATTCTACTAACAGCTTTTCTCCATGGACCAACTCCAACTTCACCATCTATCATTTTATCTATGGACATATCGTAAGGCTCAGGAGCAGCGTTTCCACTACCTAAACCCATGTTTGGAGACGTATTGTTATTTGTTTTTGCTAACTGAGTTTGAAAGCTTGTTAAGTTGTTATCCGCAAACGGCTCCATTGTTGTTAGTGCTTGGTGAAGCTTTATGCCTGTTGGATAAATTGGATTTCCAGTTGGTGTTGTTCCTTCTTGAAGGTATTTTTGACTAGATGGTAAACCTGTGTATACGCCGGACGTAAGATAAGTCGAACCATAAGTACCGCTACTAACTGTGTATTGTTGCTCATCAGTTAATTGCAAAGCTAATCTGTATTTATTTGCTGGATCAACTAAACTGTCAATTGTTGCCGCTATATCACTAATATCAACCTTTACTGATTCTATAATAGTGTGCATACTACCAGTGTAATCCATAGCGAAAGCAACATCTAACCCTTGTAGACAGGTTTCGCAATCAGTACAAATACCACTGTCTATATAGTAACCAGGAGTTCCCATGCTACTAGGCATACCAGCTAAAAATCCCATTATCTACTTAAATAAGCAATTACACCTCCATCAGGATCTACATCAATAGTAAAGCTTTCCCATCTACCATATATAATCATTCCTTTTGGAAATATAGTTAGAGGAGATGCACTTCCTGCACTTATTACTTGACCACCAGATCCAATGTACTGAGTCTCACTACCAGCACTAGCATCACCAGCACCTTTTTCACCAGATGCATCACCTACACATATACCGTTTGGGTATTGGTTGTTTTCATTTTTTTTAGGAGATAACTCATCAAATGTTGTATCAGCTAGAAATTGTATGCAAGATATAACCATATCTGCTGGTGCTACAACTTGAGTGTTTGTGTTTGTAAATATAGAACCAGTTTGTCCAAACATTAATTCTTGTGATGTTGTATGTTGTGCCATTTATTTTTTTACTTTTTCTAGTGATCTACCGCCAAAGTAAGCACCAATCACTGTTATTAATACTAATTGTAGTAAGTCTGTCCATTTGTCTTGTACTTTAAAGCTTATAACTCCAGCATCGATAAATATCAATAATACTGTTGCTACAACTAAAAATACTAAAACTAATGGTCTTATGTTTTTACTTAGCCATGAATCTGAGTTCATGTCCATCTTCCATCTTTCTGTTACTTGCTTTTGCATTTCAGCTTCGTAACCCATAACCATATCTTTGATTTTAAGTTCAGCTGCTAGTTTTTCTTCTTTTGAAGTGTGCAAGTTGTCTATAACACCACCAACGTTTTTTATAAGATCAGCGGCACCACCAGATATTAATTTACCTAACATTAGTTAGCGTAATAACTTCTCTTACCTGCTTTGTTTTTACTTCTATCTCTCATTATCTCAGCTTCACGTTCAAGAGTTTTTTTATCTTTCTTTTGCTGCTTAGTAGATTTACCTGAGTTAAACTCATCTTCTTGAATAAAAGATTTTCTATCTTCTAGATCATTTATTCTTTCAGATTCCCTTTTCCCTTTATACACGTAAGTATCTGGGTTTTCTGATTTTTGTAGTTTTATATTATCTTTAGGTATTGGGCCTTGTTGATCACCTTTAGAGCTTTCGTAATTTTTACCTTTGTCTTGCTTCATTGGTGATTTACCTGGGTAAGTGTACCCTTTCATTTTAAATGCCATAGTTTTATTTGTTTACGTTATAGGCTGCTTTTTCCCAAGGAAATGCTTTGCTTCCTTCTTCGTGCCATTTGCCATTATACTTTATTTTACCTTCTTTTCGCATGTATGATTTACCATTATACCTAATGTGATTGTCAGAATAATCTAATTTACCACTAGCCATATCTTTAGCATGCTTACCCTCGTGTTTTATTACTTCTTTTTCTTGTTTACTACCTGGTTTTATTTTATCACTAATAAATATACTACCATCTCTATTAGCCTCACCTAATATACCAGCGTCTAACTTCTTTCTGAAGATAGGTGTTGTTTGTGAATTTTTTATTTCTCTTTTTTCTCTGCCTAGTTTATAAGCCATATTATCTGTCTTTGTCTTTAATCATATCATCTATAGATTTGTTATAGACTTTGTCTGTGTATGATTTATTATTAAAAAATATACTTCTATCTGATGTAGGTAAATCTTCTTCGCCTAGTAATACTCTATATATTCTACTAATGAGTTGAGAGCACTTAAAAGAAGTTTTAAACACAGAGTACTTTATAGTAGTTCGGTTTCGATGTCGCCAAACCTCTATCCAATTATCTCTTCTAAGTTTCTCCCATCTATTCTTGTCCCAACTCATAGTATATACTCCATTTATAAAGTCTTGTCGGGTAAATCTTCCTTTACAGTCGAGGTATATAAGTAACTCTAGGTCAGCGTCGGTTATGTTGTAAGTTTTACAAGCCCATTTTCTTACCAACCTATAGTATTTAAAGAGATTCATATCTCTTATATCTTGCGCTGTTATTCGCATTCTACAAGAACAACATCCATGTCTCTTATAACGTAATGTATTTTTTCGTTCCAATCAACACCGTTGCCTTTGTTTTTATCGTAGTATATAATATCATTTTCTTTTAAAACTTGTACGTTTTCACCTTTTGATATTATTTTACCTCTAACGTATCTATTATCAACGTCTGTTTTTTCAGTTAACAACAATCCGTTTACTTCTTTTGTTTTTTCCGCTAGAGTTTGTATTAGTATGTAATTACCTATTGCTTTCATATCTCCCTAACATTTGAAATTACACAATCTGCAGAAACTATAGTTGATACAACGCTTACTGCATTTTTTAAAGCTGATTTAGTAACTAATACTGGATCTATAATACCAGCTTTTATCATATCTGCTTCTTCACCGTTTTTTACATCAACACCTTGACCTTTTACAGGTTCAACAGCTTTAATTATACCAGCGTTATCTAGTATAGTTTGATACGGTGCTTTTATAGCGTTTAACAATATTTTTTCAGTATCATTATCACAAGTTACTTCTTGAGCTGCATTTAATAGTGCAATACCACCACCTGAAACTATACCTTCTTTTAAAGCTGCTTTTGTAGCGTATATTGCATCTTCTACTCTATCACGCTTTTCTTTTAATTCGACTTTAGAATTAGCACCCACTTTGATGATCCCAACACTACCGGATAACATAGACAATCTTTGCTCCAACTTCTTTTTAATGAAACCATTTTTTTCATCATTGATAAGTTTTGAAACGAGTTCGATTCTCTCTTGTAAATCTTTATCATTTTCTTCTGTTGTTGTTATTACAGTTGTCTTTTCATCAGTCATAGCAAACTCAGCCTCACCTAAATGTTCTGGTTGTATCATATCTAAATCGTCACCTAGCTCTTCGTTTATCACTGTAGCACCTGTTAGTATAGCTAGATCTTCAGTTGTATCTTTTTTAGTAGGACCAAAGCCTGGTAAGTCAATTATATTAACTTTTATATTACCTTTAGCTTTATTCATCATTAATGCTGTTTTAACCTGTTGGTCTACAGGAGCAACTATTAACAACGCTCTACCTTTTTTTATAACATACTCTAATACACTTTGTATTTTACGTATATTTGGTATCTCGCTAGAAACAATCAATACTAATGGGTTTTCTAATTCAGCTTTGTTTTTTTCTTTATCTGTAGTAAAGTAAGCTGACGTCAATCCACATTCTAGCTGTACTCCTTCAACAACTTCTACGTATGTTTGATCTGTGTCTGAGCTCTCCATCAAAACAACACCATTTTTACCTACAGTTTCATAAGCCTCTGCTATAATCTCTCCAAGTTCGTCGTCGTTGTTACAACTTATCGAACTTACAGATCTCAGCATGTTGCCTTCGATCTTGACAGCAGACTTATCTAAGTGTTTGTTTATTTTTAATAAGGCTTTGTTTATACCTTGTTTTATTTCTCTTATAGAAGCTTTACATTGATAAACTTCGTTTAATAAAGCTTCAGCAAGGACGGTTGCCGTTGTGGTACCGTCACCTGCTTCGCTTACTGTGTTTTTAGCAGCTTCTTTAATTAAGGTTGCACCTAAATTCTCAACCGGGTCATGTAAGACTACGCTATTAGCTACGGTTACTCCATCTTTTGTTATGACCGGGTTTCCACGCGCGTCTTCATATATAACGCACTTACCGGAAGCACCTAGGGTTGATTTCACTGCTTTGGCTAGTTTATCTACTCCAGCCTTGATTTTTGATTTAGCATCTTCACCAAAGTTTAATTCTTTGACAATTTCGCTAGGCAAATTGTATTCCATATTGTATTTAATTTAATTTAATTTAACTTGTGTTTATTTAAAGGTTTTTACAACCTTTGGACCACTTGCTGCCTCTAATTTTTTAGAGAAATGTTCGATGCTTCCGTCAATTGCGGCTTCAGCACCTTCGATGGTCTCACGTCTTGTTACATCTACCCACTCATTTTCTGAGTCAGTTTGTAAACATTCAGTTTGGTAAAATCCATTAGGTAGTTGGGTTATTCTCCAGTTAGCCTTGCTAGCTAGATGTTCCCACTGCTTAATAGTTTCTTTACTCGGTTTTTGGTTGCCAACAGTGTGAGTGCTGGTCTTGTAGTATAAATAAGTCATTGTTTTGGTTTTTGGTTAATATTGACTTGGTCTAGGGTCTTTCCCTATATTTTAATAGCTCATTACATTGTCAACAGCTCTATCTACTGTTTTGTTGTTTTTTTCTATTTTAGCTTTTATTCTATCTGCTTTTTTGTAGTTTCTTCTTGCTTTTTTAAATTTTCCAGTTATAGCAGCTTTATCACCTTTGTCAGATCTTTTTTGTCGTTTAGCTTCAAGCTTTGTTTGTTTTTCCATAACTGATTTCGCTTTGGCAGGAGATGTTACTTTTGATTTTTTCATAGTACCACCAGCTTTAGCTCCTTTAGCCATTGTTTTACCAGCTTTTTTCATTGTGTTTTTAGGCATTTTATCTGGTGATCTTAACCCCATTTCTACCATACGTTTTTTATATTCTGCTGGGGTTTCGCCAAACTGATTTCTTTTATCTTTATTATCTTCTTTCATGAAAAGTCCAGTTGCTCCTGCTACTGCACCCATTGGTCCTAATGCTAATCTACCAACATCACCAATACCGAACTTACCATCTTTACCTTTTAAAGCTCCACCTAAACCTTTTTTCAAAGCTCCGCCTATACCTTTAAGTGCTCCGCCTAAAAATTTATTAGGTGAAGACTCGCCTGTTGTAGCTCCATCTTTCATCATTTGTCTAGCATCAGATGGAGTGAAACCTTCTTTTATATAATCCTCTATAGTTTTCTTTTTAACCTTCATTCCTTTAGGCCTTGGTTTTGGCTTAACATTAGATTTAGGTTTTTTATCTTCATTCATTTGAAAAGGTGAAGAAGTAGCTCTACCATCAGGCATACCTTCGTACCCTGATTTTTGTTGGTTTGGAAGAT
>Ga0315321_10004913_pt1 | contig 10225 bp, 5 predicted proteins | sample M180m21515metaG_FD_203464 | JGI IMG/M metagenome (GOLD analysis project Ga0315321, IMG submission 203464) | Ammonia-oxidizing marine archaeal communities from Monterey Bay, California, United States - M1 80m 21515 | ecosystem: Environmental > Aquatic > Marine > Intertidal zone | place: USA... | reverse complement strand
CTGCTGACAGGGAATCCAGGAGGCTGACAGGGAATCCAGGAGGCTGACAGGGAATCCAGGAGGCTGACAGGGAATCCAGGAGGCTGACAGGGAATCTCCGTGACGCCGCAGAGGTCTTCGATGCAGCGGCGGGGTCACCCCCGGGGAATGAGTCCGCTCCAGCGCCCACTCTGAGCGGTGCAACGGCGGCGCATCAAGATCGGGCACGAGAGACCCGACGCGCACCGACGGGCGTGTGCGGAGGCGACGAGCGCGCGCTTTGTCCGTGCCTTGGATGTGACAGCAGAGGCCAGCGCCTGAGTCTGTCCGCACTTCAAGGCGGTGGGCGGAGCCTGACCTGGTGGTCCGTAAATAGGGGCACGGTCACGAGCGTCCTCCCCTCAGGGACAGACCGACGCGCGCCAGGTCCACTCGTTGTCGTCGAGATCGCACTCGAACACCCCGTTCACGCCCGGCTCGAACCCCACCTGGACCACCAGGTCGGCATCCTCGACCGTGGCGGTGGTCGTGGTGAACACCACGCTCGCCGTCGCCGTCCCTTGCAGTACTCCCCCCGATACGGTCTGTTCCGCCAAGGCGGTGCGCATGCCGTCCCGCTCCACCCAGAGCGACACCACAATGGGGTCGACGACGTCCATCCCGGAGTCGTTTTCGATCACCACCGAGATCTCGACCGCTCCGTCGGGAGCGCAGCTCGCTGCGCAGGTCTCGACCACACGAGGGCGGAGATTGACCGGCGCTGGCCCGTCGACCGTTCGCGCCCGGAAGGTGTTTTCCACCTGCCACGATGGTGTGGGGGTGGGCGTGACGGTGCCGTCCGGCTCGATGCCGGTGCTCGCCCGCGCATGATTGTGCCAAGTGGACCCCGGAGATGGCCAGACATCATGGCGGTGCCCAAGAACCGTCAGTCCGGCCCAGGCACCCGGCCGATCGCTCGACGCCAGCAGCAGCTCGGCCTGACCGTCGAGGTCGACATCTGCAATGACCGGGTATTCCTGCCCGGTGGGCCCCCCGTGCTCCGGCCGCGAGTACAGCGTGGCTCCGGTGCTTCCGTCGAACAGAAAGAGCTCGGTTTCATCCGCATAGATCACGTCGTCGGTGCCGTTCCGATCCACGTCGAAGGCCGTACAACCGCCCATTATGACCAGCTCCATCACGCCGTCGAGCACCGATCGACTCCATCGAATCGTGCCGTCCAGCTCCATCATGAAGAACTCCTGACGCATGACGAAGGCCAGCTCTGGCATGCCGTCGCCGTCGAAGTCCCCTGCGCAGTACGGGCCGGGCAGGTCGTCGGGGAGGGCGGCCTGTTGCACCTTGCTGCCGTCGGCCTCGTAGATCGCCATCTGGTCGCCGCAGAGCATCACCACTTCCCCGTCGCCGTCACCGTCCACGTCGAGGGGCCCCGACCAGCATCCGTTCATGTGACCGATGTCCGCCGTCCAAATGCGCGTGCCGTCTGGCCCGTATACGACATCACCCAGGACCAGCTCGACATCTCCATCGCGGTCCAGATCGGCCGCCCAAGGAGCCCAGAACGACAGAGCCCAGTTCTGGGCGCCCTGGGTGTTTTCGATCACCTCGCCGGTGGTGCCGTTGAGGATCAGGTTCATGGCCACCACTTCCGGTTGCCCGTCCTGATCCAGATCCGCGGCCGTCAGAGTGGGGGCGAACATGAACATGAAGGCGACTTCGGTGTCGGAGCGCCACAAGAACTGCCCGTCCCCCCGGAGTGCAACCACGTGGTAGTCCATGTCGACGTAGACCACATCGGTACGGCCGTCCGCGTCCACGTCGGCAAGGACCATGTCGCCGCTCGGATACCGCCCCGGAACCGTCCAGAGTTCCTGCTGGGTCACGCCATCGAGGGCCACAATGCGGCCAGGTATGCCGTAGCCGGCGCTCGCTGTGATCACGATGGTGGGGTGGTCGAGGGTGTCGATAGTGCCGTCTTCGTTGGAGTCGTCGAGTAGGCCCACGAGCGGTGTGGTGTAGATCTTGTTGTCGTCGGGCCACGAAGGAGAGCCGGTCCACTGCCACTCCACATCGAGCTCGAGCGGCACATCCACCACCGGTTCCGAGCAGGTCGCGTCGACTGGGATGGGGGCCGCGTCGGTCGTCTCCACGCCACAGGTGGTGTCGACACAGTCCGCCACCCCGTCGCCGTCTGCGTCGGGGTGTCCCTCGTCGATTGCCCCATCCCCGTCGTCATCGATGCCGTTGCACACTTCGTCGGGTCCCGAGGCGCCGGCCAGACCGGTGTCGGGGCCCGAGCCAGCAACGGGCCCGGAGTCGCCGGAGCCAGAGTTACCGACCCCCGAAGCGGTCTTTTGCGACTGCTGCGACGGCCCGCATGCCGTGGTGAAACCGAACATCGCGAACAGCACAGCGATGGTGCGAGCCATGGAACCCTCCAAGAGCATCTCAAGCACACTGTACCCACCCGGTGTTTCTCCAAATGTGTCAACCGGTGTCACTGCAGTCTGTGCAGAGGTGGGCACCTCGGCCCACGCACCTACCGCCTTGGGGCGTACAGCCGCCGCCGGAGCTCAAGCCAGGTGGCCGTCAGCGGGGTCAGAGAGGTGGCGCGGATGAGCTTCTGGTAGGCCGGATCCAGCGGGTCGCCCGACGACTCACCCGCGTACATGTACTCGTCGCCCAGGCCAAACATGTGGCCCGCCTCGTGGGAGCTCGTGACCTGGGTCTGCACGTCGAGCACGTGGACGTCGACGCGCTGGCTGAAGTCGGAGTTGTCGTTGTCTTGTTCGCCGTTGACCTGATGGATGAGCTGGGACCCCGACACGCCCTTGCCCGTGAGGCTCGTGGACACCATCTGCTCGCGCTCTCGGGCGAGCTGGAAGTTGTTGGAAGCAGCGCCCCCGCGGCTCGCGTGGCCCGTGACCTCCACGTTCCAGTCGGGGTTGGCCTTGAGGTTTGTGGCTGGAGGGTCGAGCTTGGCGGCCTCCGAAGTCCGTCTTGAAGGCCGTCTTCTGGGCGTCGGACCACTTCATCTCCGCGGGAGGAGCTCCCACGGGCGCGTTGGCGGGGTCGCCGTCGACGAAGTCGTAGCCCACCCGCAGCACGATGCTGAGCAAGGTAGAGGTCAGGGTGCCGTCGAACTGACCGCCTGTGCCGGTGTCGAAGTTGAGCGCCGGCGCCCAGGCGGTGCTGAGGAACTGGGCCTGCTCCCGCTCGGCGACCTCCTCAGCGGTCTCCTCATTCTCGCCAAACAGGTTGCCCAGATCGGGAAGCCAGCTGGCGAGGCCCGCCCCTGCGCTGGACGCACCGGCCTGAGCCGCCAGGTAGCTGTGCCCATCTGGTTCTGGCGACCGGCCACGCCGCCGGACTCTGCGGTAGGCGCCTGCGAGGGGGTCTGCGAGGCGGTCTGTTGTTGGGGAGTCTGGCTATAGGACGTCATTGCTCCTCCGCGGTTGCGCAGTCCCGAATCGTATTTTGGGAACACATCCCATGCAAACACCTCAGCAGAATTGCTTTCGCAGCATACCGCGGCCCTCCCGCTCTTCCCGCGGATGGGTTGAGCGGGGTTGGGCGTAGAATTGAGAAGCTTCTTCGACGCACAGGCGCATATGTTGTGTTTTCTTAAGATTACAAGACTATATAAGTCGTTGTTCTGTAATCCGACCTCCCTCAGGTCGCTCGGTCCGGCACCGGAAAGTCCAAGGTCTCCCTCTTCGAGTCTTCGAGTCTTCGAGTCTTTGAGTCTTCGAGTCCTCGAGACCAAACGCGATAGGCCCGGCTCGGCGGCTTGACTCGCTCGCGCCCGCACCGCGACCGTCTCGACGTACACCACCACGGCGTCGACCTTGTCCAACACAGCCCTGGAGGCGTGTGTGCACCGCGGTGACCGACGGCGGACTCGATGCGGTCGCACCTTCTTCGGGTCCGCACCACCGACTTCTTCGGGTCCGCACCACCGACCTTCTGTTCGTCCCTCGACCGCAGACGCAAGGGAACATCCTCTCCTGAGTCCTATATGCGGGCGTTCCTGCGCTTCAGTGGTCGGCGTCCATGTATCCAATGGCTTCGAGAGCCTGGCGCTCGGTGTCGGACATCTCCCAGGTCTCGCCTTTGGGAATGTTCTTGCCCGGACGGCTCGCGGCCAGCTCTTTTTGCAGGGCCTCCATGAGGTAGGGGCGGGACTCGGCGAGGTCGTTGAGCTCGGTGGGGTCGTCGTCGAGGGCAAACACGCGGGTGCGGCGGCCCCGGTTGCGAATCTCCAGCTTGTAGAGGCCGTCGTCGCGTTCGTGGACCAGGCCCCGGAACTGGCCCGACTGAAGCACCACACTGCGGCCCTGCAGCTCGCCCTGTCCCTTCACCACGCCTGAGAGGTCGTCGCCCCGAAGGTCTGCGGGAACCGGGAGACCGGCGAGCGCGGTGAGCGTGGGGAAGAGGTCGACGCTCGATGCCAGCGTGGCGCGGTGCTGTCCTTCCGGGATGATGCCCGGACCCCAGAAGATGAGGGGCACCCGCAAGATGGGCTCGTAGATGAAGGTGCCGTGGCCCAGGTAGTCGCGCTCGAAGAAGGCTTCGCCGTGGTCGGCGGTGATGACGATGATGGTGGGACGCTCCAGGCTGCGAACGGCGTCCCAGATGGCGGCGATGCGGGTGTCTACGAACGACACGCCGCCGTCGTACATCGCTTTGAGGTCTTCGAGCTGCTGTTCGGTGACGCCATTCACGTTCTGGCGATTGCGGTGAAGGAATTTCACGGTCGTGGCGGCGTCGACTGTGGACTTGCGACCGTCGAGAAAGCGGGACTGGTAGGGTTCGGGGACGTCGTAGGGGGCGTGCACATCCATCAGGTGCACGAAGCCGAACCAGGGCCGCTCGGGCTCCTCGGCGATGGCGTGAAGCGCCACATCCAGCGCCTTCCCGGTCTTTTTCGGCTGGCTGCCCTTGGCGAAGACGTCGTAGCTGTCGAAGCCCTGGTTGAGCTGCACGCCATGAGCGAAGCGCACGGAGCTTGAGGATGCCCAGGTGCGTGCGCCGCTGGCCTGGAAGTGCTCCGCGAGAGTGTACCAGCGCATTGGCAAGCGGCCGGAGGTGCCCATCACGCCGTGCTCGGAGGGGTAGACCCCGGTGAACATCGAGGCGTGGGTGGGCGAGGTGGAGGGCGCTTGGGACCAGTTGCGCTGGAAGACCACACCCTCGCTGGCCATGGCCTTGATGGCGGGGGCCGTGTCGCGGCTGCTGCCGTAGGGCGGGAGCGCGTCTGCGCGGAGGGTGTCGATGCTGATGAGCAGGATGTTGGGTGCGTCGGAGGCGATTTGTTCTGAGGCGGCGGGTGCCTTGGCGGGTGCGGGTGTCGTCTGATTCGCGGCCCTCTCTTGCCGCTTGGCGGCCCGCTCAACGCGCTGCTTGCGCTTCTTCTTGCGCCGCTTTGCCCTCTTGTCGTCGCCGCACGACGACATCATCAGAAGAGCGGTTGCGGAGAGTAGGACTAGAACTAGAAGAGGGCGCAGCAAGGGGCGGGCGGACATGCTTCCTCCATAAGGACCCCGGAACTACTCTGTTTTCACCGGCTTGGCAGGCGTGGCCACCAACAATGCGGAGGTGCCCGACCACCTCAGTGTGCGTCCGCGCAGCTTGCGGTCGACCGCACTGCGGATGGTGGCGATGGTGTCGTCTCCCACAATCGCGGCGATGCGGCGCCCATAGCTGCCGGACCGCGCCCCAAACCAGCGCTGCACCACCGCCTCGGTGACCTGCAGGTCGTGGGTGGTGGCGACGAGACTCGTGGTGACTGCACAGTCCAGTGACTGCTCCAGCAGAGTCTTCAGGTTGTCGGCGGTCCATCGGGTGAGCGGACCGTCGGGATCGGTGTAGATGGCTTCTTCGGCAGCAGTCCACTTCTGTAGGGTGTCTTCAGACAGGGCGTCTTGGGGGATTAGTTGGCCAAGTCGAGGCGTGTGGCGCACGAGCGACTCCACAAAGAGAAGTCGCCCACCCGGCAGGAGCACGCTCGACAAGGCCGCCAGTCTCGCGCGGGGGTTGGGAGCGCGCACCAAGGCATCGCGGCCTACGACTACGTCCACCCGCACCTCGCCAAGGTCTGGCGTGGCGCCTTCCACCACCTGCGGTCGGCGGAGCTCGTCGAGACGCTCGGCCATTCCCTTCAGCGGTGCAGAGTCGGCGCGCATGTCGGTGGGAAACCAGCTCCACACCCCGCCCTCGGGCGCCTTGCGGAGGGCCTCCCAGGTCAGCAGCCCGGTGCCGGGGGCCACGTCGAGAACCAGCTCATGGCGCTGTATGCCAGCCGCTTCAAACAGGGTTTCCCGAAGTGTCGACAGGCGGGCGCCCAGGCGTCCGGCGGCGCGCTGCAGCCAGCGGTCCAGCCGGTCGTCTCTCGGACCCGATGTGAGGCGCTCGATGCTCGCCAGTCCCACACCCTCCACCATGGCGGCCAGCTGAGCTTCCCGCTGACGCGCCACGCGCGGTCCCACCTCCCCTTCCCAACCCTGGTCGGACGGCTGCCAGAACATGCGTCCCTTCAGACCTTCGGGCAGGTACTGCTGGGCTACCCAGTGGTCGCGGAAGGCGTGGGGGTACTGGTAGCCCTCGCCGTGACCAAAGCCCTCTTTGTCTCGATTGCCGTCCTTGAGATGGTTGGGCACATCGCCCGAGCGCTCGCTGGCCACGCTCTTGATGGCGTCGAACAGCGCCATCGTAGAGTTGGACTTGGCAGTGGTCGCCAGGTAGATGGTCGCTTGGGACAGCGGAAAGCGTCCCTCCGGCAAGCCAATTCGGTCGAACGACTGGGCGCAGGCCATCACCACACCCACGGCCTGGGGGTCGGCCAGCCCGATGTCCTCCGAAGCCAGGATGATGAGACGACGCAGGATGAAGCGGGGGTCCTCGCCGGCGTAGAGCATGCGCGCAAGCCAATACAAGGCTGCGTCGGGGTCCGAGCCTCGCACGCTCTTAATGAAGGCGCTGATGGTGTCGAAGTGGGCGTCGCCTTCCTTATCGTAGAGCACGGCCCGGCGCTGGATGCTCTCTTCGGCCACCGACAAGGTGATGTGACGGACCCCATCGGCGTTGACGGGCGTCGTCTCAACGGCCAGCTCCAGGGCGTTGAGCAGAGCGCGGGCGTCTCCAGAAGCGATGTCGACGAGGTGGTCTTCGGCCTCACTGGCCATTGTGACGTCGAGGGAGCCATAGCCCCGGTCGACGTCGGCGAGCGCCTGGGCGAGTACCTTGCGGAGGTCGTCGGGCTCGAGGGGCTGGAGCTGGAAGATGCGGCTGCGGCTGACCAGCGCCTTGTTGACCTCAAAGTAGGGGTTTTCGGTGGTCGCACCGATGAGAATGACGGTGCCGTCCTCCACCCAAGGCAACAGGGCGTCTTGTTGGGACTTGTTGAAGCGGTGCACCTCATCCACGAACAGCAGGGTGCGCTGTCCCCTCAAGTCCCTGCGCTCAGCGGCCTCTGAGACGGCCAGCCGGATGTCTTTGACCCCGGCGAGAACGGCGTTGAGAGCAGTGAAGCGGGCCTTGGTCGTACCGGCGATGACACGCGCGAGGGTGGTCTTTCCAGTGCCCGGTGGACCGTGAAAGATGAGCGAGCCCAGGCGGTCGGCCTCGATCGCCCTGCGCAGCAGGCGGCCCGGCCCCATGATGTGCTGCTGGCCAATGTACTCGCCAAGTTTGCGCGGACGCATCCGGGCGGCGAGCGGCTTGGGTGGGGCGGGGGCGCGAAGGCGCTGTTGCTTGGGAGTGCGGGGAGACACAACGGGCCTGGGTGGGCGTGGGACCCCTGGCTAACGCCTTGTCCGGCGCACATCGGGTAGGCGAGCGTGTGACAGCGCCAACGACTCCTCTCCCGCTTCACCTCCCCGCCGTTACCTTCTCGTCGTGACCTCCTCCCCTGACCGCTACGTCCGCGAACACCTCCTCGGAGAAGGCGGGATGGGCCGTGTCTGGGCCGCCCGCGACCGCCGTCTCGGCCGCCGCGTCGCCCTCAAGGAACCCCGGGGCAGCTCGACGGGCCCCGCCTCCAGCCGCCTCCGCCGAGAAGCCGCAGTTCTCGCTCGTCTCGACCACCCGGGCATCGTCCCGCTGCTCGACAAAGGGCGACTCCCCGATGGGCGTCCCTTCGTCGTGATGCGCCTCGTCAGCGGCGACGATCTCGCCCACCTGCCACCAGTGCGGTCTGTTGCGGAACGCCTCGCGCGCGCCCGTCGCCTCCGTGATGTCGTCGCTGCCATGTCCCATGCCCACAGCCGAGGGGTGGTCCACCGCGATCTCAAGCCCACCAACGTCCGCCTCGACAGCGACGGCGCGGTGCAGATTCTCGACTGGGGACTCTCGCGAGTGCTGAGCGAGGAAGGCCCTGCAGCGCAGGTCTCGGCTCCTTTGGTCGAAGAAGGCCTGCTTCAGACCCGTGCGGGCACCCGCCTGGGCACCCCCGCCTACATGAGTCCCGAGCAGGCGGCGGGCGATGTCGTCGGTCCGCGCAGCGACGTGTGGTCCCTCGGAATCTTGCTCTGGGAGGGCCTCTCTGGGCAGCGGGCTTACACCGGTCGTGCCGCGTCTGCGGTCCTGGCCGGGGTGCTCTCCGGGCCGCCCCGGCCGCTGCGTGAGGTCGTGCCTGCCCTGCCCGTGGGACTGTGCGCTGTGGTCGACGGTGCGCTGTCCCCGCGCGAAGACCGTCCCGCCGATGCAGGCGTGCTGCTCAAGCAGCTCGATGTGGCCCTGCGACGGTCTCTGGTCTTCGCCATGCCCCTGCATCGCAAGCTGGGACTCGCGCTCGGCTGCCTGGCCATCGGCGCCGGAGTCTCTGCGGTGGGAATGCTCCTGAGAGACCGTCCGGAAGCTGTTCCCAGCGTCGATGAGGTGAGGGCGCTGGTGCAGCGGGGTGAGGTTGTGGGTGCGGAGCTGGCCGCGGCTCGACGGCTTGCGCACGACCCTCAGGATCCGGTCGCGCGCGGCGCTCTGGTGCGCACCACACCCCGTCCGTCGCTGGTCTGGGAGGCCGACCCTCCCCTCTGCACCATCGGAGAGGCCTTGCGATGGGACGGTCGCCTCGTGGCCTGTGCGTCGGAGCGGTCCACCCGTCTGTTCCAGATCGACTCCCGGGGTCTCACGGAGCGCTGGACCCGCTCTGATGAGCTTCACGTCCTTGTGTTCATGGGTGAAGAAGCGATCTTGGGAATGCCTCCCCGGTCGGATTGGCTGGTGCGCTTGCAATCCGAAGATGGCGCCCCGCGGGTGCTTTTTTCATCCGAGCTGGCGGGGGGCACCCTGGTCGAGAGCCGGCATCCCTCCATCGCGGTCTCTCTGAGTGGCCACTCGCGCAGGCGCGCGGAGATAGGGGTCGGCCTCGTTGACATCCGGACCTTCGACAACCGCCCGATGCGCATCATCGTGCTGTCGAATGGCAGCGAGATGTACCTCGACGGCGCTCATCTCCGCCTCACCAACCCCACTGGTGAGCAGGTCGTTCAGTCGTGGAGCGTACCCGCCGACCAGGGGCTGCCCGCCTGGTTCGCGGTGTCGACAGAGGAGCGAATGGTCGCGGTCCTCACCGACATCGGTCGGGTGTCGGTGGCCTCGCTTGATGCGCCCGGCTGGAGTCCCTGGGCAGACCACGACCTCCAGAGCTGCCGCCAGCTAGCGGTATCCAACGATGGGCGGCATGTGGCTGCGGTGACGGAGGGCCGCGCGATCTTGTGGTTGGCCGCCAGCCCCGCCCACCGGGTGCAGCTGCCGCCAGTGGCGGGCACGGTGGGCTTTCCGAGCGATGAAGAGCTCGTGTCCTACGGCCGGAACAAGGTGCGATGGTGGCGGCTGCCAGAGACCTCGGGGCGCAGCGCAATGGTGGCGGGTGGGCCGATCCGCGACCTTGCGTGGGGGGAGGGCGGCCTCATCGCGCGACATAGAGGGGGCGCGCGCGTCTGGGACACCGATGGACGCCTCGTGTCCGAGCTTCCGCATGCGGTGGCCATCGGTCGCGAGATCGGCGGTCCACGGCGGTATGTGGTCGATGCCGATCATGCGATTCGAGTGTTTGAAGACGGCCAGGAGCGAGCCCGCTTTGACACGCCGGGCTGCCGGCTCACCGATTGGCCGGCGGGCGGTCCCATCGTGTGTGCAGATGTCGATGGCGGTCCGTACCTCATCGACCCTGACACCGGCGTGGTCGACTCCCGCAGCGCGCTGCCCCACCACCGCTGGCACCACGTGCGCGCGACCGGTCCGCATGTGG
>Ga0315321_10004910_pt1 | contig 10231 bp, 6 predicted proteins | sample M180m21515metaG_FD_203464 | JGI IMG/M metagenome (GOLD analysis project Ga0315321, IMG submission 203464) | Ammonia-oxidizing marine archaeal communities from Monterey Bay, California, United States - M1 80m 21515 | ecosystem: Environmental > Aquatic > Marine > Intertidal zone | place: USA... | reverse complement strand
GAAATGGGAGTGAACTTCAAAAGCTTCGGTCTGGTGCTCATCGGAGGAATGACCTCAGCAACCTTGTTCACATTGCTCGCCGTGCCCGTGTTTTACACCTTGATTGAGGATGCGCGCGAAAAAGTGACTTTTATTGTATACGGCATTTTCAACCGTTGATGAACTTTTAAAATTGGCTCCTGTGATGAAGTCCATAATCAAACGTGTTATGAAAAAAAGGACAACAAACCAACAAAAGTCGAAGGTAGCAATAAACTTAAATAACCTCTTTCCAGTAACAAACTATAAGGGATGAGTTTCGTTTACATTTCTCAATCTGCATACACATCGAACATTCTGTTTAAGTAATTGTAGTCAAAACGCTTGCATTCAACTAAATCTGCTAATGGTGCTAGCCTTTTCAACCATTGCCATGCCATGATTGCTTTCCACTCTTTATCCCCGATATTTCGGTTAGTAGCCAAGTTGAAGTGCTCGATTGCCTGAATGGCCCAACTTTCCGCTGGGAGATTATCGCGCCACAAACGGATGCTTTCCTCAAGGCTAGATCCAAATCGCCATTTTATATCCGTGAGCAGAAACGCCAAGTCGTAACCTGGTAACTCCTTTTTGCTCCATCCTCCCCAATCTATAACGCCTTGGATAGACAATGAATCCTTTGCAAGGATACAATTAGCCAGCTTGAAATCCCCGTGTCCCAAAATCCAATCGTCATCGGATATGGCTTCTATGAACCCTTGACATCTTTTAACTGCATTATTTACACAATTGCGTTGTGACTCAGAGGAGGCAAGCGAAAGAACCTTTTGCTCAATATCTGCGAGCTGACTTGATGCATTTGTTAAATCTTTTTCGTTATCAAAACCGACTAGTAATTCGACAGCAGAATTTAAAACCTTACCTAATCGCCAATCTTCGATTCGAAATCCCTCACCACTTGAGCCGGGCACGAATGTGTAAACAAAGTATTCTTGAGCATCGAAATTTCCCTTACTTATAACCCTTGGCAATAGATTACTCAGCTGCTTTGGAGATTGCTGGAAAAAGGTAACTTCATGTTCAAGTTCAATAATAGCTCGGCTGTGTAATGGGAGTTTGATGACATTTCCACTTCCATTTTTCTGAAGAAGAATGGTCACAATGCCCATTTCACCATTAATACGGTAATCGGCGTACTCTTGTGGTATATCTTCCCATCCTGAAATATCCAAATCATTAAGGTGTCTTAGGAGTCGATCCAAGAAGTTTGGCTTTGCATGTTCACTCGAAGCAATGATTGTAAAAGCATCTGGAAACATTGCTGTCAACCGCCCCTTGACATACTGAAGTGTTTTCATCAACGGACTGGGTACTGAGCGTCGAACACGTTTTGCAATCTTTTTTGGCTGTGTTAATGGTACCATCCACACTGGGTGATGATAGCCTGGAAGGGGTACGACAAAACTGCTGGAATCAAAACCCTCGTGGCTCAATAACCGCTTGTATTGCTTTTCGCCATATAACCAATTACGGTATTGTCCATGTCCCTTGATTTTTGAATACATATTAGCTAAAAATCTAGGTAACCATGGTACAAATCTCAGGCCCGTATGGCCGTCTGGATTTCGAAACCAAGTTTTCCAAGCATACCTGTTCTCAATACCCAACAAGAGCGCTCCACTAGGGGTCAAAACTCGCCTGATTTCCTTTAAAAATTCTCTCTGTAATTTCCCTGGGTCTCCAGGAAGTCCTGAAGGTATCCACTCGAGTACGCCATTTACGATGACTATATCAAAGGTATCATCTGAAAATGGAAGATGTTTGCCATCTCCAGCACAAACAGTCCTCAGGTTTTTTAAACCATCTTGAACTGAACGGGTGAACAACAGGCGCATTCGCTCCAGTGTACTGTCCAATGCCACAACCTCACACTTACTGTGAGCCAGACCATAAGCCAGCGTTCCCCATCCACAGCCAAGATCAAGAATTCGTGAATTCGCTGATATGGGTAATAAATATTTCCAACCGGCTCTGCCTGAGCCCATGATGTATTCGCCTAGTTTCGGGGGGAGCTGCTTATTTTTTAAGTAACTTCGAACGGTTCCTTCTAAATCTTTTTTTGCATCCGCCAAAAATTGCTCAATTTCATTCTTTGGAAATTCACAGTAATAAGATGATCTGTCTTTACGTAAGTCAGGTATTCCCTCTTTAATTTGATATTCTATTCCACACAGTTTGCATTTTGGCGTTTCTTTTATAACAGATATATTTCCAAGACATTCAGGGCATCGCAGATCCTCATAAAACGAAATTAGTTCCTTATTTTCCATATTGTTCAGTTGCCTTATTTATAACGTCTTTGATACGGTTTCCACAAATGTCCGCCGTGTATTCAAGTGCTGCGCAATTTCTTGCTTCCTCAGAAATTTTGCGTGCCAGTGTTTTGTTTTCTATTAACTCAATAAGCACTTCAGCCAACTTTTCTGTATCATTGTATTCGACAAGAAAACCGTTCACGCCATCTTTAATTGTCTCCACGATTCCCCCCACTGCACTTGCAACAACGGGTCGGCTCGTCGCAAAAGCCTCTATAACTGTTCTACCGAAAGATTCAGATTTAGAGGGGACACATATAATGTCGCTCGCAGCGTAAAAGTTACGCATGTCTGGGATATTGCCAAGAAATTTGCAGTTCGCAGCTACACCGGTAGATTTTGCTTGCTGGATGACTGACTCTGCATAGGAGCCGGAATGAGTCCCTGAGATTGCGATGACTGCACTCGGGTGGAGTTTAAGGACTTTTTTTGCCGATCTGAAAAGGAAGTCGTGCCCCTTCAATGGACGAAGAGTTCCAGGGATTCCAATAACAGTGACTTGGGGCGGTAACCCAAGTGCTTCGCGTGCTTCCTTTTTGTTTTTTTTCTCGAAATAAATTCTATCTACAGCATTTGGAATGATTTGAGTGGTTGCACTATGATGAACTCCCAAAAGATTATATTCCACTGCTTTGGAGATGCATACGACTTGGCTGGAAAAACGTCGCAAAATATATCTTATCAAATGTCTGCCTATCAAGCGTGGTGCATGAATCTCCCCCCCAACATCCGAGAAGAGTTCTCTCAGGTGCCATATCGTCATTAGATTACAACGTCTTGCAGCCAATGCCGCCGACAAGCTTACCAGACTGTTGATATACACAATATCCACGCCGGCTCGGCCATATGTTTTTTCAAATAAGTGACTTGTTCGAAACTCGCGAATCCAATTCTTGGAGGCATGCAGGAAGGAACCTGCTCTCAGCCAGTTCCTGTGTGGAATGACTTCAGTTGTGCAACCCTCGGCGCGATAAATTTTTTCAAAGGGTCCGCTAAATCCAAATATGACATGTACGTCGTAATTATATGATAGTAAATATTTTGCAATTAGTAATCCACTTATGGTTGAGCCTCCAAAATTGGAGCTATACTGAACAAGTGCAATTTTCTTAGATTTCTGCTTTTTAATAGTTACCATTAGCTAAGAAATTTCGAATACCCTCTTGACTTGGGACCACATCTGATCGAGTTCACCAATTGCGCGTGTTTTTGCGCAAGCAATGGATTTAAGGATGGTGTCGTGATTGGGGCCAATCACTGTAAGTATGCACTGATAGATATCGTCCTCGGTTGCATCTACCTTCAAAAGTTGCTGGCCACAATTAAAGTCTTCAAGTAAACGTTCATATTTGTGACTCCAGCCTGCTGCCACTGCGGGGACCCCACTCGAAAGCGCTCCCAACAAGGCGTGAAACCTTGATCCCAATACCAACGTTGCCAAACGCATGATTCCTTTCAAACGAAGTGGATCAGTTTCATGAAGAATGGGCACATTTTCGGTCTCTGTTTTCTGGATCGCCCCTAACATTGCTTCATCCTCACCATCATCGTGGATCAGAATGACAGGGTTGAGTCCTGCCTTACGACTGGCACGAATGCAACGAGTCAGGAAAGGTAAGTAAGAGTCCGCTCGAGATTTGTTTGTCCGGTCCAACATTCGCTTGTTGGGGACAAGTAGCATCGTGGATTTAGGCAGCTTGATGTCATTGACCGGAATTCCATCAATTCCAATAGTGATGTCGGGCGCCAGTTTGATTTTGTTTTGATGCTCGGCAGCGGCATCCATGGCAAAAGACAAGGAGTCATGATCTCTGGCGTGAATGAGGTCAGCGAACCGAGCAATATTTTCAAAAGCTCTGCGTGCAGGTTTTGTTTGAAATGGTCCCAAGGCTTGAGGCAGAAGGACAATGCGTTTGCCTTGGGTTTTCCAACGGGCACAATTTGTGGCAAACCGCTCGGCGGTAGCAACGGGTAACTGATCGCCAAAAGCGAATCCAGAGGCGTCAATAATACCTCCAATTTCTGCTTCTGTAATCATTCCATTCGTTCGCCGAAAAGAATCCGGAAGCAGAGAAAAACCTAACTTCGATCGGCCAAATTTATCAATTTTGACTTTATGCCAAAGACCATAGCGAACGCGGTCAAGGTATGAACCGAAGTTTGAATCAACGGCCAATTGGATATGCGAGTGATCCCGCATTGCCATGCAAATGGCGGCGAGCATCAATTCAGCTCCCTTGTTGCGGGTACTTGTGCCTGTTATTTCGATAAACATTCAATAAATGAATCTATACCCCGAAAACTCTTAGGATAGACAAGTAAAAACGGTTGAATCTACGTGCAATTCCTCTTTTATAACGTGTTAAATGACTTGGCTTATAGAGAGATTTATATTGATCAATCATTTTTTTAACAGGAGTTTCAAATTCCATCCATTCATCATGACCCACTGCATCCATAAACAGTTTTTTGCTCTTTACTCCCAAAATTGTTCTTTGGTCATAAATTTTTTGACGATTCGGTGCATACCACAAACTTCGAGGTTGAAATCGCTTTAGGGGTCTCCAATTGTTCTCCTTGTCTGCTTTGCTAAGCCGATAGGACAAGCCCTCACGTCTTTGTCTCAGCCCGCCTCGCTGGGAAATGGCTGCTTGGTCGGCACTTATTGGAGATAAAATGATGCGCTTACTTGTCGTAGCTTTCTTTAACAGTTGGAGTATCTCAGAATTTCGTACAATGACAAGGCTAGTACCTCGGCCATCTGAAATGTAATTAGGAAGCCATGCGTCACCGATTGAAATGTCCGCAGTCTCAGCTACAACATCATCACAATAATCGCATGCCTTATACTGAAAAAGGCCCAAATTGTAATCCGCACCAAAGAGAGTATCCACGGTTTTAACCCTGGTCTCCTTCTCAACGGTATCACGCCTTTTGACTTCAATTCCTTTTTGCTTTGCATTTGTTCCCGGCAGCTTTTGCCGGAATTCTATGTGGCCCAAATGGCCAGGTTTTATGCCAAATTGCCATGCGAGCATGTCAGCGTAAAATCGACTTTTTAAGTGACCACAGATCAAGCCTATAAAATATCGAAATTTTTCCTGATAAACTGGCTCCTCGCGGCAAAGCAATCGTAATGCTTTGATGAAGCAGGGGACTCCAGCAATGGCAAATCTGCCGGGTAAGTTTTTTAGTTCATTGAGAACATCCGCTAAGGTAATCGGGTAGTAAGCAGAACGTGCCCCTTGTGAAATCTTTGATAACTCAGTTTGAATTTCGTATTTGTACAAAGGTGAACTATTTTTATCAGGATGAGTTGCTTGCACATGAATGATGCCGTCAACCGCTCCCGACAACAGCAATTCATGCAGGATCCATTTTCCTAAACCACCAGAGCTTCCTTCCTGTCGAAACGTTCCCTCGTCTACATGACCTGCGAGCACCTCTTTATAATGCCCCAAACGGGGATCATGGTGTTCGGCGTTTTTGAATAGTTCTTGAGAAATATTATCCTCGTCTGTGCAGTGGTTTGAAAATGGGCACACGCGTAGCAAGGCCGGGTTGGCGGATTCTTTGCCACAAGCTTCATATTCACCGGATTCATTGAATTTTACTTCCATTTTACTTCCGGTTACCGCCGTACAAACTCCGCAACCAATGCAATAGCCACCAGCCAAAACTGTATTACTAAGTGTTTCTATATCGGAGTTAACGGTATGATTCTGTGAAACGCCGCTCATGATGCAGTGGTTTTTTTTAAGTTGAGCATGGATCGATATGCCTCCAATTGTTGAACTAATTTTTCATGAGTGCCTCTTGCAAGCAACTTACCATCCTTCAAGAAGAAAATTTGATTGCAGTGTGTGATCGTCGCTAATCGATGGGCCACAAAAAGCATGGTTACTTTGCCTTCCAGGGTGCGTAGACATCCTACGAGGTTTGCCTCCGTAGCTGCATCCAATGCGGATGTGCCTTCATCTACAACTAAAATGCTTGGTTTGTGATATAACGCTCTTGCAATGCCCAATCTCTGGCGTTGTCCGCCGGATAGTCGAACCCCTCGTTCTCCTACCAATGTGTCTAGCCCTTTGTCCAACTGAACCATGGTTGATTCCAGTTGAGAAAGTTTGATTACTTCGTTGATTCTGGTTTCCTCAATTTCATTGTCAGGAACGCCCAAAGCTACATTACGCCGAATTGAGTCGTCGATTAATTGGATCGACTGTGGCACATAACCAATTAATTTTTGCCACCCGGGAAGAGCATTAATAATGGATTTACCATCTATGTGAATGTCCCCTTTTGTCGGAATTAATAACCCGAGCAACAACTGAACCACTGTTGATTTACCAGATCCGGATGGGCCCACAATAGCTACTGAATCACCCTTTTTGATCGACAGATTGAGTTTATCTATGGTCTTTACCTCACTGTTTTCATAATTGAAAGATACATCTGTAAAGGTAATTTCCCGTGAAAACCCAAAAGGAGCCTGATGAATTTTATTCGCATCGGGTTCCTTTGTTAATTCTTTTAAATGAGTGCAAACGTGGTGGATTGCCATTTTGCTGAAATGCATTTGGCCAAGACTAGAGAATATCATGGACAAAGTTTGGCGAAGTCTTATCGCGACAATTCCCACTAAGGAAATTTGGGGCAGTGCTTTACCCAAAGACCCATCTTCCTGAATCAACATCCCAAGAATGACAACTACACCGGTAGCTGTTAGCAGCTCCATTATGTATGGAAATATTGCGTTAGATTCAAATCTCTTTCGATCTGCCTGAGAAAAATTCTTGATGCTTTTAGCGAATCGTTCTACCAAAAAATTCTCTATTTGGAGGATTCTCGCTTCAACGACCATGGATAGCCCTTCATTGACAGTCTGCAGACTTCGCCTTCTTTCTGTTTTTGCTTCTTTGCCGGCTTTTGTAAGGATTTTTTTTAGATATCTCATGCAATAGGCGGAACAAAGCCCAACCATAAAAAAAACCAAAACAATTCGCCATGGGAGAAAAAGAACCAATAGAACTAATTGCGCGGAACCCATCAGCATTCCCAAGATGAGTCGGAGTCCAGGGAGTATAATCCCCTGCATGATTTCTGATGTTTCTACAACAGCGTTTCGTAAAAGTTCTGCGGAATTGTGTTTCAAATGGAAAGGCCACGGTGCCTTCATATAAGATTGGAATAACATCGAAGACAATTCGGCTCGATGCCTTGCAATCAATCGATATTGTTTTCGATACATCCAAGTGAAGTAGAGTGTTTTGACTCCTAATAACACTAACAATATTGCTGCGCCCAAAAGAAACAATACTTGCGGTGAAAACGATTGGATTTTATCTGGTAATGATACGCTAAGACCAAACCAGTCTTTTTTTTCAGGTGTTGCCAACAAGCCGATTACGGCTGGAATCATTCCTATACCTACAGCTTCTAAAGCTGCTCCTGCACAAAGGGTTATTATGAGAAGAAGATATTTACGTTGGTCTTTTGGTGTAAATACTCCACGTAGCATGCGCCATTTTTTGGCGGTATTATTCGCGTTAGCAATTTCTTCGTTATTGCTTTCTGCTGGTATAGGAACAATCGACATTAATTTTAGATTTGTAAAGTAGGAATCTTCAAGAGATCAGATCCCTAATGGTTTCAAAACCCTGATGATGTGCCCTGAGATGGTTGGACGGAAGATCCTATTGTTCTCTAGCGTATGGTTTAGTTGTTGTGCAAGCAAACTGTTACGGCCGCTCTTGGTGTGCTCCGAACAGGGGGGGGAAGTTAAAAAAATGATGTATTCCTTTATTTCGATCCATTTCCGATTAGCTACTATAGCTAGAAAAGTGCCTGTAGAAATGACGGATAGTGTTCCTAAAATACTGCCACCGGTAATGTATACAAACATAACCACAAACCTGATTCGCTCAGATTCAGGGAAAAAATCAAGAATTTGTCTTAAGTACATTTAATCGTAGTGGGAACCATGGATCAGTAATTGTTTTCGGTGAGAATGGAACTATAGGCTGATTGCATGTTAAGAGTTTGCAACTAACCATTCAGATAGCATGACGATATTCCATATATCCTCATCAGAATCTTCAAAACTATTAACATCAACTGCCTGCTGATAGCTTTTTAAGTAAGACTTGATATTAATATATTTAGACAGTGCGTCCAGCGAGTCCGCTTTTGGTTTCGCATGACGCTTGAAATAGTCCTGCATGAATGCATAAGTAAATCTAGGTCCAACATGTTCTAAATCTCTTTGGTTAGCTATGTTATTGTATCCCAATTTGATCAGATGTTGTCTCAGCAAAGCTTTGGGAGCGCCTTTTGAGACTCTGTAATTCCATGGAATCTGCAGCAAAAATTCTACCAACGAACGATCCAAAAGCGGGTGGATTGGTTTCACGTTGCAAGATTCGGCTGAAAGCCTGTAGCGGTCAATAGCCACGCTTAACATGGGAGATTTCAACCCGTTTAATATTGATTCTTCTATTGTATTGGGCGGGATTGGATGGTGGTTTTTCCTGAGCTGTTTTATGCGATGATGTAATTGATCAGAAATATTTGCGTCCTTTCTAAAAGGTATCTCCTTCATCCAACTGTCTATGGTCTCATGAGTGCCATCATTAACACCAATAAAGTTTTTTTTCCATTTTGAGAAAACAGGGAAAAAACGAGCCAAAAGCATCTTGGTGATTTCAACGTATACAGCATGGATGGTTTCTTTCTCGTAACGATAATGTTGAAAACATTCAGCAAAACTCGATATGAACTGGTTTTGCTTTAAAAGAAAACGCCAATGCATTGAGGGAATGCCATTTGTCATGTCTCCGTCCATGCCATCAACAACCGATGTTATTCCCTTGTCTGACGCTTCTCTGTAACAAGATGCCGTTCCTGAAAGCGAAAAGACAGCAAATGGATCTTCCAACTCCCGAACGAACATTTCTGCGGGTCCTATTAAATCAAGCGCTTTCGAAGGCGTAATCCAATGATAAGGAAATCCTTTCAATTTTGCACTTTGATGCAAGAGCATACGACTTTCCGGGTCAGTTTGATGCTCTTTTTCAGGAATCAATGAGAACAAATGATGATTGTATTTAGCTTTCTGATTGGTCTGGTTCCAGCATGTCAATATCGCATTAGAATCAAGTCCTCCACTCAGTGCTAAACCTCCAATTACTTCTGGATTGACACGTTTGGATATTGCATTGCTAAGGTGCTTTTGAAATTGGTCCAGAATTTGTTTCTTGTCAGCTGATTGATATTCTTTGGAGATTTCCGGGTTCCAATATTGTCTGCATTCAAGGTGTCCTTTGCGCCAATGATTGACGGAGCCCGTTGGGATCTTGAATATTCCTTGTTTGAACGTGGATGTTTGATCTGCGTTTTCAAGATCGCCAACGATGAAATCCAAAATTCTGTCGTCATTAACTTTGGGTGGAGTAGGGGGAATACTCCATAGCGTTCTGGCCTTGGAAGCGAAAGCCAGACTCCTTTTCTCAGAAAAGTAATGGAGGGGTTCTGCTCCGAAAATATCACGAATCATCCATATTTTCTCCTGCTCGTAAGCCCACAAAACAACAGCGAACTCCCCATCAATCGAGTTGAGCATACTACAGTTCTGCTCTAGCCAATAGAGTAGAAAACGTTGCAAAAGATCTTCAGGTTTTTTTCCTTGTGCTTGAAAATAAAGTTTGTCCCTGATCGAAAACCAATTGACTATACCAGTAATACAAATGCCACGTTCCTCGAGGATTGGACTACTCGAAAAAATTACACCTTGAGGCTTTTTGATAGAAAATACGCAAGAAACCGATGCCTCAATAATGCGCTGCTCCATCCCTGCGTTACCATGCTGTGTGATGGAT
>Ga0315321_10004909_pt1 | contig 10231 bp, 6 predicted proteins | sample M180m21515metaG_FD_203464 | JGI IMG/M metagenome (GOLD analysis project Ga0315321, IMG submission 203464) | Ammonia-oxidizing marine archaeal communities from Monterey Bay, California, United States - M1 80m 21515 | ecosystem: Environmental > Aquatic > Marine > Intertidal zone | place: USA... | reverse complement strand
GGAATCAAGAACGACTGGAAGATTATCGAAGTGGAGAGCTTCAGGGTCTTGGAGAAAGAGCGTTTGGGAATTTTGGTATCAGTGAATCTTGGAGTGCGAGATACCCGAGGATGCTTAAATCTTGCCAATCAGTTGTTGGGAAGGACTTGCGGGATTGAGGAAGCACCGCTAAACCACCGACTTGAACATCAGCTACCCAGACCTGCCGGTGTCGCGTCGGAGGGAGGAGATCCTCGAGGAAATGAGGGTTTCGCAGGTGGTGGTGGTGGTGGGTGAAACAGGGTCTGGGAAAACGACCCAGTTGCCAAAAATGGCGGTGGAGCTTGCGCGGGAGTTGGGGCAGGAGGGCCGAATTGGGTGCACGCAGCCGAGGCGATTGGCCGCGACTTCGGTGGCTCGTCGGGTAGCAGATGAGTGCAAGGTGGAGATTGGAAAAGAAGTGGGTTGGCAGGTCCGTTTTACAGAGGTTTGCTCGAAAGAAACGAAAGTGAAATTTATGACGGACGGGATCCTGCTGGCGGAGACGCAAGGGGACCGAGAGATGCGGCAATATGACACGATTATTATAGATGAGGCCCACGAGCGATCCTTGAACATCGATTTTCTATTGGGCTATCTGAAGCAGCTGGTCAAAAGGCGGAAGGATTTACGGGTGGTTATTTCATCGGCTACCTTGGATGCGGGAAGGTTCTCCGATTTTTTTGGGAAATGTCCAGTGGTGCAGGTGGAGGGCCGGACCTTTCCGGTGGAAGATGTTTTTTTACCTGGATCCGAAGGTGAGAGTTTACGCGAGCATGTTTTACGTGGAGTGGAATACGTCACTGACTTGGATTCCGATGGCGATGTCTTGGTATTTTTGCCAGGGGAAAGAGAAATCCGTGAGTGTGCGGATTTGATCGAAGGTCAGGGATTTTTTAATACCGAAGCAGTACCGGTTTTTGCGCGGCTTTCTCTGGCGGATCAGGAGAGGGTTTTTGCTCCTAGCGGAAAGCGGAGAGTCTTTTTGGCGACGAACGTGGCCGAGACTTCGCTGACTATTCCGGGAATTGTTTCGGTGGTGGATAGCGGAATGGCAAGAGTGAGTCGATTTAGCCCTTCGAGGCAGGTGCAGAGTTTGCAGATCGAAATGATCTCGCAGGCGAGTGCACGGCAAAGGCGAGGGAGATGTGGCAGGGTGCGCGACGGAATTTGTGTGAAGCTTTATGATGAGGAGGCACTTGAGATGGCACCGGAGTTCACAGATCCCGAGATTCGGCGGAGTGCTCTGAGCGGGGTAATTTTACGAATGCTTTCGCTGAAGCTGGGAGATGTGCGGGAGTTTCCATTTATCGATCCACCGGGTCCCCGCGCTGTGAATGAAGGCTGGAATACTCTTGAGGAAGTGGGTGCGGTGGCGAAGAAATCGGAGGTGCGACTCACTGATACGGGAAGGACTTTATCTCGATTACCTTTGGACCCGCGATTGGGCCGGATGTTGGTGGAAAGCGAGCGCCGGGGAGTCTTTGAGGAGGTCTTGATCATAGTATCGGGGCTTTCGGCGATGGATGTGAGGGAGCGTCCGCAGGGCAAGGAAGAGCGGGCCGACGAACGGCAGAAGGAGTTTCTTGATCAAAGGTCAGACTTCGGGGTGTTTTTAAATTTGTGGAAAGGGATTCAGGATTTCCGGGGAGAGAGAGGAAAGCTCAAGTCCAACCAATTGCGGAGGTGGTGTGAGAAGCATTTCTTGAGCTACCGCCGGGTGAGGGAATGGTTGGGAATCAACTCGGAACTACGTCGGGCGTTTCAGAAAGAGGGAGGAAAGGGTAAGGCGATTGAAACAGCGGCGGATGTTTATGCCGAGGTGCATAAGTCAGTGCTGACGGGGATTCCACGGCAGATTGGAGTGTGGGATAAGGAGAAGCGTATCTATCACAGTGTGGGAAACCGACAGTTTGCGGTCTTCCCGGGCTCTGGACTTTTCAAGAGCAAGCGGGCGCTTTGGGTTTTGGGTTTCGAGTTGGTTGAGACCTCGCGATTGTGGGCTCGCAAGGTGGCGGAGATTGACCCGAAGTGGGTCGAGGAAGTGGTGCCGCATTTGTGTCGGAGCAAATATCACTCACCGTATTGGAATGAGCAGCAGGGGGCGGTTTATGGGACGGAGGATATTTTACTTGGGGGGCTCATGGTGGTGGAAGGGCGGAGAGTCTTCTTTGGGCGGGTAAATCCCAAGGTGGCTTTTGAGGTTTTTGTGCGGGAGGCTCTAGTGGATGGGAAGATGCGTGGTAATAATCTGGTGACGCAGAACCTGGCGTGGGTGAAGGAAACCATTCTGGGAGCGGAACGGAAATTGCGGCGAGTCGGGTACTTGTGGAATGAGGTAGCTGCGTATGATTTCTTTTTTGAGCGTCTGCCATCAGCGACGAATACCACAAAGCAGTTTTACAAACTGACCGAAAAATCGGAGGAGGCAGGGAAGTTGATGATACGTTTTTCAGATCTCATTTGGGAGGAAGAGATTGAGGATCGGCTGCGACTTTTCCCGGATGTGGTCGAGCATGGAAGGCGTAAGTGGCGGGTGAATTACGTCAGTGATTTGGAAGCGGATGATGACGGGCTGACCTTTGAGGTGGGGATTGATGAATTGGCGATCTTCCCGGATTATCTGCCGAGTTGGGGGGTGCCGGGAATTTTGGAAGATCGGGTGGAGTTGTTAATTCGAAGCTTACCAAAAGATTGGCGCCGGGAGTGCCAACCGGTGGCGGAGAAGGTATCGGAATTTATTTCTGCGTGGGAGGATTGGGAGCCGCAGGGGCATTTAGAGGAGGCCTTACTTGAGTATTTACGAGAGAAAGTGGGCCGGAATTCGTTAGAAGGTTTGGAGCCGGATCGGTTGCCTCAGCACTTGCGACCGAAGGTGCGGGTGCGGAATGAGACGGATGAGGTGATGGCCTTTGGGGAGGATGTCTGGGCAATCAAAAAAAAGTTGGCGGGAGAGTTGAGGTCGCGGCGTGAAGCAGCGGCGAATGAGGAGTGGGAGATGACGGGTGGAGAGGTTTGGAGTTTTGGTGAGATCCCGGTTGAGGCGGAAGGCGGTGTTTATCCAGGGTTGGTAGACGAAGGGAATACGGTGGGGATGCGGGCGTATTTGGAGAGAGAAGAGGCGGCTGAGAGCCATCGTGCCGGGGTGGTTCGGTTGTTTCTTATAGAGCATGCTGAGCATCGCCAGTATGTGCGCAGAAATTTTCCATTGGAGATGGCGGGGCGTTTTATGCTGCCTTTGCTACCCAAAGAAACTCTGGAGGATTTTATACGTGTTTCGGCGGAAGGTGGGATGAAGAAGACTGCGCGAACCGAGGAGGAGTTTGCGGAGGCATCAGGCTTGGGGCGGGGAGAATGGTATACTTGTGCCGAAAAGGTTGCGGGCGCGGTCGAGGGAATGGCTGATGCGGATGGCCGGGTTCGGGAATGGATGGAGGGGAATCGAAAAGACCGGCATCTTGGTGAAGTGGTGACGCAATTGGAGGAGCAGCGGGAATGGTTGTTACGGCCTGGCTTTGGCTGGCTGGCTGGCTATGATCGGATGCAGAGATACCAGCGGTATTTCTACGGCATGGAGGATCGGATCAGCCGGCTGGAAACGCAGCCCTTGATTCGGGATGAGGAGAAGCAGAATCAGTTTTTGCCACTCTGGGATGAGTGGTTGATTCTTTGGCATGAATATCCCGAGGCGGTGCGGATCTGGGAGATTGGTTGGATGCTTGAAGAGTGGCGCTTACAATTATTTGCACCCGGAGTGCCGCATATGGGGAAGGTGAGTGCAAAGCGAATTCAGAAGGCGCTGGAGATCTGATGTCATGATGATGATGAGGCATCGCATTTCCTAGAAACTGACGGAAAGGACTACGAGCTGCCTGCAGTTTCTCTCTGCCTGCCTGCGGTAAAATTTGATCAGAGATCAAAAAAAGGCCCACCAGAAATGGCGGGCCTTTTTAAAATCTAGTCAGAAGAGTTGTTTACCAACCACCTTCATTGTCACGACCACCACCACGACGATCACGACCACCACCACGACGATCACGGCCACCACCGCCACCGCGACGATCTCCACCACCACCACCACCGCGGTTTTGTTGTGGGCGGCGCTCTTCAGCTTCGTTGACGCGGAGATTGCGACCCATGAGGTCGGCGCCGTCCATTTCCTCGATAGCTTTCCGAGCGAGGTCGTCGTCGGCAAGAGTGATGAAAGCGAATCCGCGGGGACGGTTGGTTTCACGATCAAGGGGAATGAAGAGGTCTTCAATGGTTCCGTAAGCGGAGAATGCTTCGCGGATGTCGTCATCCGAAGCAGCGAAAGGCAGATTGCCGAGGTACAGTTTCATAGTCTTGGAATTAAAAAATGAAGTAGGAACGGGGACTCCGCTCGGACTTCACCGCGCAAGGGTGGCTGGATTATTTAGAATAGCGAGGATTGATTGAGCTTTTTTATAGGGGGAATTTTTGAGGGCCAAATAGATTTTCCCGGGGCGTTTGGATTTTGTTGTAAGGCAAGAAACGCCGCTATATTCGTTGACTCAGTTAGCTTCGTGAAAAACAAACTTACTTTCCCCGTTACCTTAAAGTCTCTTTTTGCGTCAGTGTCAGGCAGCAGACGAGGCAGAAATGGAGGAAAGGGTTTTCAATTTGAGTTCCTTCCCGAACGCCTCGCTTAGTGCCTAGCCTGCGAGGCATAAGGCTTCCAACTCACCGGATGGCGGGCGCAAATCAAAGGCCGCTTTAAGTAAATATTACCAGTCAAAAGCCAAAGTAAGTGTGCAGACTGGACGGGAACCTGACCCTTTCATGATGCGAGCTGGGCCAGTTTTAAAGGCGAGTTTTTTGGTCGGATGGTCTTCAGAATTATGGGGCCGAATCTGCTCCGTTTGCTTTGGCATGCCGGGTTGTTCTGTATTAGCCTTTTGGCATGAATAAAAAGCTGGTGATTTTCTGGTATCTTCTGACCTGTTGGGCGTGGAGTGGAGAGGTGGCGGAGTTTGTTGTAGCTGCTAAGAAAAAGCACGGTGAGTTTGGAGAAAAGGCGGCCCGTTTTTTGGTGGAGGGAATGCCCAAGGGGGACCGTGAGGATTTAGGTCGGGATTTTTTGATGACGAATCTGGACCTTGCGTTGAAGGCAAAGAAGGAATTCTCTTGGGCCAAGGAAGTTCCAGATGGGGTATTTTTGAATGACGTTCTCCCCTATGCTTCGCTCGATGAAACGCGTGAAGATTGGCGGTCGTTTTTTTATCCTAAGTGCAAGGAGTTGGTGAAAGGTGCCAAGACGACGACCGAGGCTGCGCAAGCGATCAACAAAGGGATTTTTAATTTGATCAAGGTCCACTATAATACGGGTCGTAAGGCTCCGAATCAAAGCCCGACGGAGTCGATCAAGTTGGGGAAAGCGACCTGCACCGGGTTATCAATTATTCTGGTAGATGCTTGTAGGTCGGTGGGTATTCCTGCGCGAATTGCGGGAACTGCGTTGTGGTTTAACAAGCGGGGCAACCACACTTGGGTTGAGATTTATGATGATGGGAATTGGTATTTTACGGGAGCTGATGAATACGACGCTAAAGGATTAAATCGGGGTTGGTTCACAGGTGATGCTTCCAAGGCAATTGAGGATCAATGGCAGCATGCGATTTGGGCTTCGTCGTGGAAGAAGACGGGATCGTATTTCCCGATGGTATGGGATATTCGGAACAAGGAGGTTGCGGGAGTGAATGTGACCTCTCGCTACGTGGAAAAAAAGAAGGCTTCCGAGGGCATGGTTTACTTTCGGATGTGGGATCGGAAGGGTGGCAAACGCCTTGTAGTGATCTTAAATGAAGCGGTGAAAACGAAAGCCGGAACTGCGGATTTGAACGACATGGCCGAGCTCAAGATTAAGGTCGGTGAAGTGCTTAGGGTGACTCTTGATGGCGAGACGCGATCGGTTAAGGTGCCAACGGGAAAGACGATAGACCTATACTGGGATCAATTGAAATGAAGCCAAGACGTTACCAGTGTCGCAGGGTAGAAGGGCCAATCAAGATTGATGGTTCGCTAGAGGATCCGGCATGGCAGGAGCTGCCGTGGACCGATGACTTTGTCGACATTACGGGGCAGGAAGCACTTCGGCCTTACTTTCAAACCCGCGTCAAGATGGCTTGGGATGACGACTACTTCTACGTGGGTGCACAGCTCGAGGAGCCTCATGTCTGGGGAACCATCACCAAGAAGAACGAGATCATGTTTGAAGATAATGACTTTGAAGTCTTTATCGATCCCGATTGTGACGGCCTCAATTATTACGAATTTGAGATTAATGCGCTCGGAACGATCTGGGAGTTGAGCCTACCAAAGCCCTATGGAGAAGGCGGAGTCCCCATCCTAGGGTGTAATCTCGCCGGTTTGAAATCTGCGGTAAAAGTACGAGGCTCACTGAATGATCCGACTGACGAGGATGAAGGGTGGTCGGTTGAGGTGGCTTTCCCGTGGAAGGATCTGGCAAAATATCATAAAGATGGTGCGCCTCCGAAGCCGGGTGAGATCTGGAAAGTTAATTTTTCGCGCGTGCAATGGCAGCACGAAGTAGTTGCCGGAAAGTATGTCCGGATTCCTCCACATGGAACGCCATTAGCTGAAAGCTTGAATCCCGAGGAGCAGGAACACCCTGAAAATAATTGGGTCTGGAGCCCGCAAGGGGCAGTGAATATGCACTTGCCCTTGCGATGGGGCGAAGTGGAGTTCGAGGCATGAGACACGCAACGTTTTGTTTCTCCCCCTAGCTTAATTGAGGTAATTCAATTTATCAAAAATCCATCCGCCACTTTTGGAGACGATCCCGAGTGGTCCAGGAATGCGTTGACGTATGATGGAGAGATTAAGCGTGGACTTGGCGACCTTGGAACGCATCGATTTCATTCGGGCATCCATTTGATCGAGATCGGTTTGAACGCGGCTAAGTTCTTTCTCGATTTTTAGAATGTCTTCCACTTTGGTGGCTCGCGAAAGGAGGGCGCGGAGTCGGTCGCGGAGGGCGCGTTTATTTTTCAGAGCGGCTTCGAGGTCTAGGTAAGCGGCGGTGATATCATCCATGCTGACGTGGGACGAGGTGACTTTGCCAACTGACTCGAGTGATTGCATGAGTGAGGGGAGGCTGTTTGAAGGGACGCGAATGGTGGCTTTGTAGCGGTCGTCGGTCAGGCTGGAGGAGGTGATAATAGCTTGGTGATGGGCGACGAGTGCGATTGATTTTTCCGAGCTGGATTCGAGAGAGCGGGATTTCATGTTTAGGGTTCCGGACCGTTGGATCTGACGTTTGGAATAAGCGGCATCCGGAGCCATTGCTGCGGAGGAAGAAAAGGGCGATGAACAAGAGGAGGAAAGGACTGCGGCAACGGAAATAATGATGAATGGTTTCATGTGCTAGAAAACCTGCAGTAAAAGCTCTAATAAGCAACTGAAATGTTAAAAAAACCGCATTAAGGGATACGATGGTGGTGTGTAGACCTTTTCGTAAGGGTTGGAATGATCAAAGTTACTGGTAAAGCATTCGGCGCGGCATTGGATGCAGTTGGGAGTGACGATACTCCAGAAACTGAAGAAGAGCGACTGGTCAGCTCTCAAACGTGATCTTTAATTTTGTTGCCTTGTTAATCTTCTGTGTGGGTGAGGCAATGCGTTCGCATCATTTTTTGGCAGTGAGACCTGTTTTTAAAACGCGAAGAGGCTTGTCTTTGCCAACCTTGATGGTGTGTGGATCGGCGGAGTAGACAGGGAGTTTACCCTTGGAGTTTTTCAAGCGTTTTGTGTAGAGGATTTCCTTGGTCTTTTCGTTGATGATTTGCACGACAGGGTGCTTGAGGTCGACCTTGTATTCAAGATGACCGGTGGCTTTGCGGCCATCGTTATCGTTAAAATTAAAAGTGAGAGGCCAGCCCGCAAATTGGGAATTCTTATTTTTAGTGATGTCGGTGAAACGCTTATAGCACTCGAAGGTGACCTGACCGGTTTTTTTGTTAAACCGGGCGAGGCCATATCCGTCAGCACGTTGTTTCTCGTTGCTGCGGTTAATTGGGTTCGCGTAGGCTAGCATTGTTATCTTGTTGCCGAGGCCATCGAGATAATTTCCGGTCCAAGGAAGCGGGGAATTGGGAACTGGGTTTGGCCCGGCCTTGGCGTCGGCAGGATGCCACCAACGACCGTAAATGGTGTTTACAAGGGCGGGGGAGGTGAAGGCATAAGGCCCGTCGTCAAAAGCGTCAATTCCATGGCGAACAGAGACGGCAAGGTGCTGGTCTCCGCACAGGTGGGTGGCGTTGGCCCGGCGGATTTCGCGGAGGGCATTATTGCGACCAGTTTGGGGCCAAGCGTTGGAATCGAGGTCGGCAAGTAGTCGATTGGTGGGTGAGCCGTGAATGTGAACGGCACCGCAAAAAGCGGTTTGGCTGAGGACGACTTTTTGCTCGGCTCCGGTCCAGTCCTGCGACCAGCTACTGAGGAATTTCAGCTGGCGGTCACCGAGGAGTTTGAGCCCTTTGACATCGACGGCTTTACGGTCGTACTTGGGATCGTTGATATGGTCGGGGCGAGGTCCCATTTTTGGAATCGTTCCTTCTGGACCAGTTTTGAACTTGCGGTCTTCGAGGATCGCAAAAGAGATGCCGGCGTAAGTGAGGTCGGTAAAATAGACGCCGATATTGCGTTCGATGGGCTTTGGGTCAACGGGGTCGGGGAGATGCCAAGTTTGTTGGCGCTGGACCATGTTGACGTATTCGGGCGCGTAGAAATATCCACCGCTTGGTCCGGCCGCATTGGTGGCTTGGATGCCGCCTTCACCCCAGAGGTTGGCTTGGCCGATATCATGGTCATCAGGGATCGTAATGGTTGGACGGTCGCGCATAATATCACGGAACTGCATGCCAAACTCAAGCCAGCCAGAGGTGTGTTGAGTGTGGTGGTAAGTTTGGTCGCCCGCGAAAAATAGAATGTCGGGATCCTGCGCGATGAGGTTCCTAATGATAAGAGGGCGGGGTCCGGTAGTGCGGGATGAGTTGCAGGAGAGGTTTCCGACAACGATGGTTTCCTTGTCGGTGGGCTCGCGGCGGATCTTACCTTCAAAGGTTGCTTTTTCGGCGTGACGGAGCCGATAGGCATAGTCTTTGGTTCCGTCCCAGTCGTTGATGCGAAAGTGAGCGGACCAGCCAGGATAGATGATTTTTTGTTTGGCGATCTCCTTCCAGGTGTCGCCTTTTTTGACTTCTAAGCGGACTTCCTGTATCTCATTTGGTTTGAGCGGAAAAAGTTGAGCTGTCATCTTGAGCGAGCTTCCCTCGAGGGTGTAGACGGCGAATCCGATGACCTCATTGCGAGGAACATCGAGGTTGATCATGGCTTTGCGGTTTTTGCGCGGGGGTCCTTGGCGTGTCCACCAGTCGGAAGTGGCGCGGTTATCAAGGCTCGCGTATTTTTTTCCGAAGATCTTAGCAGAAGTGGGCATGAGTTCGCCGCTGGCAGAGAGGATGAAAGTAGACGCCAGAAGGGCGGGGAAAAGTGACTTCATGAGAAAGACGGTAACAATTGCGGGATAGGCTGACAATTCTCCATGACGGAAGAATAAAGGTGAAAAAAGCGCGCACGGATGACCGTGCACGCTTGGAAAGTTGGGAGTTCCGGGTGGTTTATGCTCGGGATGGCTTGGTCTGCTTGCGCTCGCGACCAGGTTGTGGAACAGGGGCGACGGGGAAGGAGTCAGTGAATTTGATGTCATCCGGAGCCTGATCTTCCTCGCTCTTCCAGTAGTCTTCCCAAGTGATTCGCTTGCCAGTGTGAGCGGCTTCGCGACCCAGAAGTCCGAGAGCGGTGGACTTGGCCATTTGTTCGCCGGTGTTAACGATCTTCCCGGCGCGCAGAGCGGCGAAGAACTCGTTGTGGCAAACCTGATACATATTGTTCTCCTGGCCTTTCTCTTTGCGGAAGCGCCAGTTTTTCTTGCCCTCTTTATCGAGGGTGAAGACGTTCCAAGGCCCTACGGCTGTCCCGTTTTCACAGATCACACGGTGGATGTTTTCTCCATGTGTGTTCATCATTTGACGTTGCTTGACGTGGGCATAAACCCCGCCGGCGTATTCGTAAGTGACGTCGTAGTGGTCGTAGATATTGGATTGATCTTCTCGGTGAGCGCGACCTCCATTGGCGATCGCGGCGATGGGAGCTTCGTCGTTCATGGTCCAAG
>Ga0315321_10004908_pt1 | contig 10232 bp, 6 predicted proteins | sample M180m21515metaG_FD_203464 | JGI IMG/M metagenome (GOLD analysis project Ga0315321, IMG submission 203464) | Ammonia-oxidizing marine archaeal communities from Monterey Bay, California, United States - M1 80m 21515 | ecosystem: Environmental > Aquatic > Marine > Intertidal zone | place: USA... | reverse complement strand
GCTGAGTGGTCGGATGCCGTGGGGGGAGGGGGAGTCGGAGCTTCGGGTGCTGACGAACAAGATGATTGGGAAGCTGGGCCCGCTGGGGTCGGTGGTGCCGGGGCTGTCGGCTGCGGTGTCGACGGCGGTGATGGGGGCTCTGGCGGTGGAGGCGGGTGCGCGGCCGGAGAGCTGCGGGGCGCTGGTGGCGTCGCTGGATGCGAAGCGTCGGGCGGCGGACGAGGCCAAGCGGGCGGCGGAAGAGCAGGCGCGTCGCGAGGCGGCGGCACGGAAGGCTGCTGAACAAAAGGCACGCCGTGAAGCGGCCGAGCAGGTGCGTCGAGAGGCGGCGGCTCGGAAGGCTGCTGAAGAGAAGTCACGCCGTGAAGCGGCGGAGCAGGCCCGTCGAGCGGCCGCCGCACGGCACGCTGCCGAGGAAAAGGCTCGTCGCCAAGCTGCGGAGCAGTCCCGTCGAGAGGCGGCGGCTCGGAAGGCCGCGGCAGAGAGGGAGCGAGCGCGCCGGGAGGCGGGGCCACACCCGTACACCCACCGGTACAAGATTCCGAGCGTGAAGAGCGGGGTCCTCTTCAATACGTGGGCGGAGGAAGCTCAGGAGCGAGCGGGCGAGCGCTTCGAGGTGGGCGGTCGCACACTGGTTCTGGTTACCGTTCCGGCGGGCACCTACGGGGTGGGGAGCGGTCCCAGAGAAGGGGGCTCGAACGAACGCCCGACGCACAAGGTCCGCTTGAGCCGGTCCTCCAGCATGGGCATTCACCCTGTGACCCAGGGCGTGTACGGCGCGGTGATGGGCACCAACCCAGCCAGCTTCAGCGGCGAGGCCGGGTTCGAATTCAGCTGAAGCGCGCATGGAGCGATGGGATGACTGCGCTGGAGCTCAGCCGGCTGGAGCTTGTGGAAAGACTGGTGGCGCTGGTGCCTGACCGAAGTCTCGGGCGAACCAGGTGCATTATCAAGGGGTGCTGGCCTCTCGGTCGCGGCTTCGGGCTGAGGTTCGACCGAAACCACCGACGGCGAAAAAGCGACCGGCGACGGTGGGGAAGCGCCTTTCGAGGCGTCCGCAGGGGAGGTCGCGCTGGCGCGCGTGGAGTGTCCTGCTCTGGCGGGTCTTCGGAGTGGTCGGCTTTGGGTGCCCGAAGTGCGGTCATGCGATGCAACCGCGAGGTGGCGGGGTGATGCCGCCGGCGACGCTTCGTGTGCTGGCGTCGCTGTCCCGATCCGCGAGGGGCCCGCCGTAGCGGTGGACCTGGAGCAGCACGCCTGAAGCGAGGAGCGCGACGGCAACCTGGGCTTTCGGCTTGCGAGGTAGGTCACTCGGCCGGCGAGTGGCCGGTTTCGACACCCCCCCCTGATGCGGGAATGCGGTGGGGTTGGTGATGACAGGCTGGCCCGTCTTGTGCATGGCCGGCGGCCATGCCGGTCACTGTCGAGCGCTGCAACACCCCTGGAGACTTACTGCACAGGGTGGTGCGGGATGGGCTTGCGGCGCTGCAGGCCCGGCTGCAGGAAGCCGACCGCTGGCTGCCGCGCTTCGTGACGCGGGAGATGCAGGGCTACCTGCGCTGTGGCGACCCCCGGGAGGGCTTTGCATGGCTGCGGTGCGGCGACTGCGACCACCACCGCTTGGTGCCCTTCACCTGCAAGGGGCGTGGCTTCTGCCCGTCGTGTGGCGGACGGCGCATGGCCGACCGGGCGGCGCGGTGGGTGGACACACTACTGCCACGGGTGGCGGTGCGGCAGGTGGTGGTGACGGTGCCCTGGCCGCGCCGGTGGCTGCTGGCCCGCAAGCCAGACCTGTCGCGGGGCGTGCTGGCGATTGCGCTGCGGGAGGTGCAGCGGTGGCTGCAGCGGGTGGGGACGGGTCGGCGGCAGGGGCAGACGGGAAGCATCACGGTGGTGCAGCGCTTTGGCTCGGCGCTGAACCTGAACCTCCACTTCCACGCGCTGGTGTTGGATGGTGTGTACGTGGAAGACCGGGCGACGGGTCGGGTGCGGTGGCACCGGTCGCGGCGGTGGACCACGACGGATGTAGAGGGACTGGTGGTGCGGATTGCGGACCGGGCGGAGGCGTGGCTGGCGCGGCAGGGGTTTGGTCGCGCGGGCGATGGCGGGCGTGAGCGCGGAGAAGACGACGCTCTGTCGGTGATTCAGTCGGCGTCGGTGGCCGGCCGGTCTGCGGTGGGTGGGGGCCGTCGGGCGAAGCGGGTGCAGTTGCTGGGAGGGCGTCCGTTCCGGCTTCCGCCGCTGTGCGCGAGCTGCGACGGGTACTCGGTGCATGCGGGGGTCGTCATCGGGGCGCGGAACCGGAAAGGGCTGGAACAGCTGTGTCGGTACATCGCGCGGCCGCCGCTTGCGAAGGAGCGGATGGAGGCCCTGCCGGGTGGTCGGGTGCGGATTGCGCTGAAGCGTGCGTGGAGCGATGGGACGACGGCGCTGGAGCTGAGCCGGCTGGAGCTTGTGGAACGGTTGGTGTCGCTGGTGCCTGACCGAAGTCTCGGGCGAACCAGGTGCACTATCACGGGGTGCTGGCGTCTCGGTCGCGGCTTCGGGGTCGGGTTCGACCGAAGGTACCCAAGGCGAAGAAGCGTCCGGCGAGTGTGGGGAAGCGGCTGTCGAAGCGTGCGCTGGGAGGTTCGCGGTGGCGGTCGTGGAGCGCGCTGCTGTGGCGTGTGTTTGGGGTGGACGGCTTTGCGTGCCCGAAGTGTGGGGAGGGGATGGCGCTGAGGAGTCGCGGGGTGCTGCCTCCGGCTCAGAAGTCGCAGTGTGCTGGGGTCGCTGGGGCGTTCTGCGCGGGGTCCGCCGTAGGTAGAGGGGCGGAGCTGGTTGCCTGAAGCGGGGTTCGCGACGGGCGGGGAGGGCTCTGTCCCAGGCCAGGCGCGGGGTGGTTTTTGGGCTTGAGGGCGGTGCCGGCGGGGTGATTTCCGGGGCTTGGTGGGCTGCGGGAGGGCGGCGAGTCGTCGGATGGCCCTCGCTGGGTTCGGTCGGGTAGGGTTCAAAAGCGGTTGATGTTTCCTATCCCTCTCCGACTGCGAGGGCGTGGGCACAAAGCCCTCGGCCGCCACCACCTTCTCGATGGAGGGCACCTTGGCCACCGGCAGGGCATCGGGCTTCTTGGCGTTGGCTGGCCCGACAAGGGGCACCGCCAGCAGCAGCGTGAGGAGCAGCAGGGGGCGCATGGGAGTCTCCAGACCACGGCCGCGTGTCGCGCGGACGAGAAGACTACCGAATGCTCTCGGGCGACTCAATCACCCGGACTCGAAGACCCTGACCCGGAGAAGCGGCCCCGGAGACCCCGGCCCCGGAGACCCCGGCTCCGGGGCTCGAGGGGAGACTGTGGCTCCCCGAGCCGCAGCAGACTCCGAAGGAGGCTGCAGCGGGCCCGCGTAGACCTGAGACCCCAGAGGAGCCGCTCATCTGGGAGGGGACCACTCACTGCGAGGAAGTCGACCCGGTTGACGCTCGCTCAGACCCGGAGGCTAGTCCGCCGTCCTGGCGAGCCGAAAGCCGACTCTGGAGATGTGGTCGGAGGCGGTGCTCCAGCTGCGTGTGGCCACCCGTGCGTCGGCAGGGAAGTCGCTCCAGCCACCCCCGCGGAACACACGCTTGGACCCCGACACCGGACCGTGTGGGTCTGTCTGCACGTCACTCCCATAGGACTCTGCATACCAGTCCCACGTCCACTCCCCCACGTTCCCAGTCATGTCGTACAGGCCATACCCATTCGCGGACAGCCCCTTCACCCGCTGCGGGTGACCGCCACTGTTCCACCTCGTCCACGCCACCGAGTCCTCCGTGCTGCTGCCCGAGTAGACATGCGACTCCCGACCCCGTGCCGCCGCCTCCCACTCCGCTTCCGTCAGCAGCCGATACCCCGTGGCGCCCTCCACCAATCGAACCGTGTCTCCGGACATCTCATAGGCCGCTGACAGGCCCTCCAATGACGACACCTCGTTGGCGTAAACCACTGCGTCGAGCCAGCTGACATACTCCACAGGACAGTTCCTTCCGCACATTTTGAACCAGGATGGCTTCTTCTCCTCTCGAGCAGCAGCCTTGTACATCCCCTGCGTCACTTCCGTCTCCATCACGCAAAAGCCCTTCGTGAGCGTCACACGGTGCAGGGTCTCGTCGTCTCCACGACCGACCTCATCCGCCGACGAGCCCATCCCAAAGCTCCCCGGACCAATGCACACCAGCTTCCCCAAGGTGGCGCTCTGCTGCGTGCCTGTCACCTCAAGACCCTCGAAGGCACTCAGCGCCTGATGCTCCTCACCCCACGCGGCCTTCTCCTTCGCTGCGAGCTGCGCGGCACTCGGGCGGATTGGGGCAGTCCGCACCAGACGAAGGCCGAGGGAGTGGCTGCGGCTGGTGGGCGTGTGTTTCTGGCGGTAGGTCACGCGAGCACCGCGCGGGAGGGTGCTCCAGGACCCGCCGCGAGACACTCGAAGACCTTCCTCTTCATGCTCCCAGCGCTCGAGAGAACCGGCTGCGACTGGGTTGGTGATGGTGCCAGAGTAGTCGCCGTAGGTGTCCCAGCACCACTCCCGCACGTTGCCAGTCATGTCGTACAGGCCCCAGGCGTTGGCCCCGTAGGTGCCCACGGCAGACAGACAATGATGGTCATCCGTGCACTGCTTCGACCAGTCCTCGGACCAGTCGAATCTTGCCGCTGCACCGATGTCGGAGACGTTCCCAACCTTGCAGACCGCTTCGTAGGACTCGGCCCCCGCAAACAGACGGTGCTCCCCAGCCCGGGCCGCATACTCCCACTCGGCCTCGGTCGGAAGCCGGTAGCCATCGGTTGAGGTGTCCCAGCTCACACTGGCCCCTTCCGTTTCATGGCACTGCTCCACACCAGAGTAGGCCTCAGACAGACCATCCCGAGCAGACAGCAGGTTCGCGAAGGCCACCGCATCGCACCAGCTCACATTCTGAACCGGAAGGCGGTCGCCCAGCAGCGACACGCCCTCGTAGGCCTTCTTGAAGGGGATGTTCGCGCCAGGACTGGGCCGTGTGGAGGCCTTCACCTTAACCGAGACCGACGACGTCCCGATCGTTGCCGACCTGACCACGCGACCCATCACCGCGCGCCACAGCTCCTGGGTCACTTCCGTCTTCCCCATCCAAAAGCCACGGGTCAAGGTCACCCGGTGCTCGGTCTCATCGTCTTGTCGACCCTTCTCCGAAGACAGCGAGCCCATCGTGAAGCTGCCGGCGGCAATGCCCACCATCTCGTAGCCGCTCGGGCCGCTCCACTCCGCGGCAGCAGCAGCCCCCTCCTCGACAGCAGCCACCGGCAGGGCCTCGGGTGTCTTGGCGTTGGCTGGCCCGACAAGGGGCACCGCCAGCAGCAGCGTGAGGGGCAGCAGGGGGCGCATGGGAGTCTCCAGACCACGGCCGCGTGTCGCCGTGGACGGGCAGACACCGAATGCTCTCGGGCGACTCAATCGCCCGGACTCGAAGACCCTGACCCGGAGAAGCAGCCCCGGAGACCCCGGCTCCGGGGCTCGAGGGGAGACCCCCGCCACGGAGCCAGACGCCGAAGGCGATGTGGATGACCTCGCCTGAGGCCTCAGCAGCCGGCCGGAGAGCTGCGGGGCGCTGGTGGCGTCGCTGGATGCGAAGCGTCGGGCGGCGGACGAGGCCAAGCGGGCGGCGGAAGAACAGGCGCGTCGCGAGGCGGCGGCACGGAAGGCGGCGGAGGAGAAGGCACGCCGTGAAGCGGCGGAACAGGCGCGTCGCGCGGCGGCGGCACGGAAGGCGGCTGAACAAAAGGCACGCCGTGAAGCGGCGGAGCAGTCCCGTCGAGAGGCGGCGGCACGGAAGGCGGCGGAGGAGAAGGCTCGTCGCCAAGCCGCGGAGCAGTCCCGTCGCGAGGCGTCGGCTCGGAAGGCCGCGGCAGAGAGGGAGCGAGAGCGCCGGGAGGCGGGGCCGCACCCTCACACCCACCGCTACGAGGCCCCGGTCGTGAAGAGAGGCTTTTTCTTCAACAGTGTGGTGCAGAAAGCTCAGGAGCGTTCGGGCGAGCGCTTCGAGGTGGGCGGAAGCTCGCTGGTTCTGGTCACCATTCCGGCGGGCACCTACGAGGTGGGAAGCGGTCCCCACGAAGGGGACGCGGACGAACGCCCGAAGCACAAGGTTCGCTTGAGCCGGGCCTACAGCATGGGCATTCACCCGGTGACCCAGGGCGTGTACCAAGCGGTGATGGGCACCAACCCAGCCAAGTTCAGCGGCAAGGGCGATTCGGCCAGCCGTCCGGTGGAGCGGGTGTCGTGGTTCGACTCGGTGGCCTTCTGCAACCGCTTGAGTGAGCGGTGCGGTCTGGCGCCGGCCTACCGCATTGACGGGGAGCAGGTCTCCTGTGACTTCAAGGCGCCCGGCTTCCGCTTACCGACCGAGCACGAGTGGGAGGTGGCGGCGCGTGCGGGGACAGGCTTCAAGTATTCGGGCAGCGACGAGCTCAACCCGGTCGGTTGGTTCGGGGACAACAGCGGCAAGCAGACCCACCCGGTGGGCCAGAAGGCTCCAAACGGCTGGGGTCTGTACGACCTGAGCGGCAATGTGTGGGAGTGGTGCTGGGACAGGTACGACTCCAGTGCGTACCAGAGCGGCACCACTGTGGACCCTGTCGGGCCCCAGTCTGGCGCCTACCGGGTCCGCCGTGGCGGCTGCTGGAGCGGCGGTGCGTCCTGCGCACGGGTTGCCGACCGCGACCGCGGCGACCCGTCCTTCCGCTCCAACGGCCTTGGCTTTCGTCTCGCGAGAACGCTCCCTTGATGGCCACGGCCAGCCCCGTCGTCCCTATCTATATCTATGCGCGATGCTCTCGCAGTGCTCGAGCCCTTCCTCCTTGCCCCCTCGCTCCCTTGTGTAGTCTCGGCCCCCGACATCTTGTCCGCAACCACCAACCCAGAGAGCCGCCATGTCCTTCAACACCATCGGTGAGATGATTGAACACCGCATCGCCGCCTCAGCCGGTGATGTGGCCATTCGCTTCAAGCAAGGCGACGTCTGGCAGGACCAGACCTGGCGTCAGCTCGGCGACCGCATGGAGCGCATTGCCGTTGGCTTGATGACCGCGCTCGCCGACACCCCGCTCGCGCCCCGCAGCGCCATCAGCATCTTGGGGAACACCTCGCCAGACTGGATTGCGTGTGACTTCGCCTGCATGATTGCGGGCCTGCGCTCGGTGCCGGTCTACGCCACGCTGCTCGACAAGGAGGTGGGCTACCTCCACTCCGACACCGAGGCCGTCATTGCCATCTGCGAGGACGGCGTGCAGCTCGAGAAGGTGCGCTCGATGCGCCAGGGCTTCACCTTCTTCGACAAAGACTACGGCCCCGATGCCGTCAAGCTGCGGCACATCGTGCTCATCGACCCCACTGGGGTGGCGCCAGCCGACGACTGGGAGAGCCTCGCGGATCTCGAAGCGCGCGGTGCAGACCAGCTCAAGGCGATGCGTCCCACGCGGCAGGAGTGGCTTGCGGCGGTCGAGCGCGCGCACATCTGCACCTATACCTACACCTCGGGCACCACGGGGCCCCCAAAAGGGGTGCTGCAGACCCACGGCAACATGCTCGCCACGCAGGAAAGTGTCGAGCAGACCGCTCTGTTCGCCCCCGAGGTGGCGCGCACTGGCCTGTTCCTCTTCCTGCCGCTTGCCCACAGCTTTGGGCGGCTCATCGAGCATGCCAGCCCTTACTTCAACTCGCCCATCATCATCGCCACCATCCCCACGCTCGGTCCCGACCTCGTGGACACCAAGCCCGGCTTCTTTCCGGCTGCGCCCCGTGTCTACGAGAAGATGAAGGCAAAGATTGAAGGCAAGGTAGCGGGGGCATCGGCCTTTCGGCAGGGCATGTTTCGGTGGGCCATTGGCGTCGGCAAGGCCACCATTCCCCACCGCTCCAAGGGGCGTCCCATTCCCGGGCTTCTTGGCCTCAAGCTCAAGCTTGCCGACCGGCTTGTGTTGTCCAAGCTGCGCGCCGCCCTTGGCTTCGACAATGCAAAGGTGTTGCTGTCGGGCTCCGCTCCGCTGGGGGTCGACGTCCATGAGTTCTTCATGGCCATGCAGCTTGATCTGTTGGAAGGCTACGGCCTCACCGAGACCTGTCCAGCGCTCACATGCAACCTACCGGGCAAGATTAAGGTGGGAACGGTCGGCGTTGCGGTCCCCGGTGTGCAGCTCCAGATTGCTTCGGACAACGAGATTCTCGCAAAGGGACCCAACGTGACTGCGGGCTATCTCAACCGTCCCAACGCCACGGCTGAGGTCTTCGATGACGAAGGCTGGTTCTATACCGGCGACCTGGGCTCGATGGACTCTGAGGGCTTCGTGACCATTACCGGTCGCAAGAAGGAGCTGATGAAGACGTCGGGTGGCAAGTACATTGCCCCCAATAAGATCGAGGGCCGCCTAAAGGCACACACGCTGGTCCAAGAGGCCGTCACAGTGGCGGACACGCGAAACTATGCCACCGCGCTCATCGCCATCGACCCCGAGGAGCTGGAGGTCTGGGCCGGTCAGCAAGGGGTGGCCAATGACCTCCACTCGGCTCCGGTGCTGGCGGAGATTCAGCGCCACCTCGATGCCGTCAACACCACGCTCGCCAAGTACGAGACCATCAAGTACTTCCGCATCATCCCGGCGCTTACCGTCGAGAGTGGCCTGCTCACGGCGAGTCTCAAGGTGAAGCGCAAGCCCACCTACACGCGCTACGCCGACCTCATCGAAGAGATGTACCAACCGAAGAAGTAGGGTACGACGTGGGGGCCGCGGTGGCTGAGAGTGGGCGTGCGGGAGGTGGTCGTGTTGGAGATGTCTGGAAAGAAGGCTCTGGTCTGCGCTTGCGCTGTGGTCGTGGGCTGCAGCGCAACGTCCACCAAGGACTCCGCCTCCGACCCCCTCGCCTGCGGCACCGACGCCGCCCACACGGCCTGTGCGTCGCCCACCCAGACCGCAGAGTACTACGCGGCCAAGTCCAGCGAGTACTTCGACACAATGGACTACCGGGTGGAGCTGGAAGAGTGGCCACCCTACGGCGAACAGGTTGCGCGGTGGGAGTGGCCGCCCTGGCTCAAGCTCACCGCATTCGGGCGCGACAACATTGAAGCCGCCGACACCTTGCTGCAGCTGTATCCAAGCATTGTGGAGGACCGCGACTGCCGGGGCTTCGATACCCAGCCCTTCGGCCGCTGCACTGTGGTGTTCTATTACGATGACCACGAAGGCCTTGGCTGCCCCATCTACGAGGAGTTCGTGTTTAACGACGACGGGGAGATCACGTGGATCGAGGCGTGGTCCGACCTCGACGGCATGCGGCCCACCACGGCCGACGACCCGTGGTCTGAGCGCGACGGGGCCCCGCGCTTGTCCGACCGCATCCCGGGTCTGGGCACTCCTACGGGCGCGATCGACCTCGACTCGGATGCAATGCACGCCGCCCGTGCCGACTCCGATGTCGACGACTTTGTGGTGCGGGCCAACGACTGGTATCCCACGTGGTCGGCGGAGCTGGCGGCCGCGGGGGACGGCATGTGGGCGGAAGGCTGCGGCTGGTAGGCCGCGAGGGGGTCGTCAGAATAATGCGCGGCGGCTCAAGCTCGTCTCAGCTACTCTTCTCCTCCCCTTTGGCGTCGAGTTTCTGCTTCGTGGGAGTATGTATGCGGTCGATCTTGCCAGCGCTCTGGGCGCTGGGACTTATTGGTTGTCTGGTGGACAAGGACGAGGAAGGCGACGACGACGTCGATCTCACCGATGAGGTTGTGCCTTCTGGTGGAGACGCCGGCTCGGGAAGCGGCTCGGGAGATGGAGCCGATGGCGGCTCGGGCACCGGTGGGAGTACAGGTGGGAGCACAGGTCCGGGCCCAGACACCGCAGTGCCTCTCGACAGCGGGTGGGACGACGGTGGCTGGGATGATGGCTCGGGCACCGGCGGCAGCGTCTCGGTGGGCGACCTTCGGGGATTTGCTGGCGTCGCAATACAGGAAATGGGCTGCACCATCCTCTGGGATGTCTATGGTTCGCAGTGCCCGGGCTGTGACTACGGCTGGGATGTGGGCCTCAGCGACTCGGGCGCGGGGTCCTGCGACTTCGGTGATGACACGTCAGGCGAGCTCATCTACCAATACGGCGCGGTCTACTTTCAGAGCTTGTATTGGGGGAGGGCGACCTTGGGTGGCGGAAGGCTCGACTGGAGCTCCTATGCGTACATTTATGGGCCTGGCGGCTACAG
>Ga0315321_10004904_pt1 | contig 10239 bp, 6 predicted proteins | sample M180m21515metaG_FD_203464 | JGI IMG/M metagenome (GOLD analysis project Ga0315321, IMG submission 203464) | Ammonia-oxidizing marine archaeal communities from Monterey Bay, California, United States - M1 80m 21515 | ecosystem: Environmental > Aquatic > Marine > Intertidal zone | place: USA... | reverse complement strand
GTCGAAACTACCAATATTGGCATCTGTACCTTTACAATCATCATTTATTGCACCGGAGTTTTCAAATATATGGTCGGACATTTCACACCATGTTTTATCGTGGTACAATTGAATGGTATGAAGATAAAATTCATGGTTGTTAATATCCAATGCCTTATCCAATAACGTATCGCGTTCATCGTTGCATTTACAACACCCATCTTGATTAGAAATAGGTATACCAGCTCTATATGTGGTAAACTGTGGGTCATCTACATAATAAAACCCTCCAGCACCATTTCTAGGCGGTGGTTGGGTATAATACCACACGCGCCCGTCTAAATGCCTGACATAATAACCAGCGTTATTATATTTATCGTTATTGATTGCTACTCTAGCGGCTTTCTCCACCGTTATTTGACTAGTAACACCGGTCTCACCGCCTTGAATAGTTAGGTCAGTCAACTGAAAATCAGTGGCACCATTGCCTAGGTAACCACCTTCTTTGATGGTTTCAAAACCATGCCAGGGGTTCATAGTAAATTGTTGATTTAAACAATCGGTAACAGCACATCTATCTTGAGCGTAAGATAAAAATCCAGTACCATCCGCATCAGCACCAGACATAATTCTATTCCAACGTAAACCATAAGAATCGCCACAACCTATAGCGTCAATTACTAAAGTATTATCAACATCACCATACATGTGCAACGCTTGACCATCTCTTTCCGCAAAATATTCACCGGTTTCTGGATGAGCAGTCATATGATATACAAACGGTGTCATTTCTCGCCAATTCAACATATCATCGTTATTGTATAAATATTTCACGTTTAAAACGAGTGTGGTAACACCCATTTGTTCAACATCCCAGGCGTCATATATTCTTACAGCTTCTATGGTTTTATCATCATCCGCATCTATTAAATCAAAATCGGAACAGGTCTTCGCCCTGGAAAAAGCATCTTCTAATGCCGTAGAACATTTAATATGGCCATTTAAACCAGCACATAAAGAATCATGTTCTTTATTATGAGCACATAATGGCGAGTTCAACTCATCTGGATACAGCCCTTTAAGCATTGCTACACAATATTGAGACCAATCTCTATCGTTTACGTCAGATTGGCATGCTGTAGTTTTACATTGAATTGCACCCGGCGAAGGCGCAACGAAATAAGATTGTGTTTTATACAACTCTGCTGCTTTAGAGTCCCATGGACTTGAAGTTACAGAACAAAAAACACCATCTAAATCTTCTCCGGCCATAACATTCTTACATGAATTTAGATTATCATCTTCAGATAATTGAACAGACTGTTTACAACGGAAACCTCCTTCTACAGGAATAGGTTTACATTCGCCCCTTGCTGCGCATATTTCTTCGTTGTAAGTTGGACAATGGTATTGACAGGCGAGCCCATAATAATTTTTAGACGGTGGAGGGTCAAGTGTAACACCCATTCGTTGATAATACTCTCTAGATTCCTCAGTATATGGGTCCTCGGGGTCGCATTCGCACGAAGTCAACTCTGATTCGGGATTAAAAAATAGAAAAAGGTCATTCTGCCCACACTGTCCGTGTCCGCCACAAATTTCACCATTATGCGTGAGACATGCTTGTTGACATTCAATGCCCGTAACACCTTCTGGACATTGGCATTGGCCTTCTATTGTACAAGTTCCAGCTTGACAATTCAAACAGTTTATGATACGTTCCAATTCTGGTGCTGGTATTCTTTTATGCAATTCTAATTCTTGTTCGTGTATATTAGAAGTCATTAATGTAATATCTTCCATGGTGTCTGTGTATGTTTTAATTAGATTTAGACATCCAGAATCCATATTTGTTCTTAAATTATCAGAACACCAACTAGAACATGCATTGATATCGGCTACGTTATCCGGGTACCAATTATCCTGACAATTGTTGCAATATGAAGTAGCATTCAACGTGTCCATGCCGTATCTATTTAAATCACAGACACACAGTTCCTGTCCAGGAGTGGCAAAAGCGAAATCATTGCATATACCATGTCCATTGCATGTTTTAGCTCCACATTCGACGGTACAATGTTCTTTCGTCGGATTGGCGGTCCATTGGAGTTTGGGGTATAATGTGTCCATACATTGAGCACAATAGGTTTCAGGGTCTGTACCTTCTTTACATTTACAAATAGGCAGATTCTCAACTTCATTAGGGTCTGGGTCATATTCGCATTGACCTCTGCCCCAACAACCAAACCCAGGCTGGCCAGAAAATGGGTAAATGTCGTCTACCCTGTCATCGTGCCATATAAACTCTGCTGACGGGTTACAATAAACGTTGCACTTCTCAGAAATATCCAGAGTAGATGGTGGTGGATACCAATTTGTTTGACATTCTAAACACCTAGGACCGTCGTAAAACCCCAATTCCATTTGATAAGTTGGGTCCCAATTAAATTCCATTCTAGTATAGTAGGACTCAATTGGAAGATATTGGATAGGGTCGGTATTTGGTATGGATAATACAACCATATCAAAATATTCTGATAATGCTGAAGCTTCAATTTCATCAAACTCTGCTAATTGTAAATTTCCATCTTTAACAACCGTTTTAATTGTAATTGGCATATCTGGTTTTGCACCATATCCACTGCTACCGTCTGATATATTTAATATCATACCGTCGAAAAGTGTATAAACATCTGTTTCAATTTCTAAATAATGTGCCGGTGAAGAAAATTTATACGTGTCCGGTACATAATGGTCCTGAATATTAGTGAATATACGAATAGCAACTAACGTTGGTTCCAAATCAGCTTCCGTACCGCCATTATAACATATACATTCACCGGTGTAATCATCACACTCACCATGTCCGAAACAGGTGTATATTTCATTACAATCACAACGCCTACCGTACCAATCATCTTCTCTATCGGGACCTGACACACAAGTACATTCCACATTGTCTTTATCAGCGTTTACGTGGCATTCGCCATGTCCTGAACACGGTGTGTTCGTTGTGGGTTTACGTGGACATTCCCATTGGCATGCTGGAGAACCCCTTGCCACATATTCTTTATCGCATACACACCATGCATGCGCATAATCTGTACCGTTGAATTCTATCTGTTGCGTTGTTCCGTCATAATAACAGGAACCATGTCCGAAACATGCAGCACCTTCAAAAGTGACGGGATTAATGCCAGGGCACATAATCTCGCATTCTGGCTCACCCCAAAACCCTTCATTACAGAAACATTTTGGTCTACCGTTTATCATTTCACACTGTGCGTTTTCCCCACATATCGGATTACCGTTTTCATCGTTACAACTTTCCACGCATTGTATGCCTTCTTCACTGTCGAAATATCCGAATTCGCATATGCATTCAGCATTTTCTGTACATCTTCCATGCCCATTACAAGCATGACATACCCCATCGTAAGATAAATCTAATACATCACAGTCATTAATATTACCATCCGGTAAACATACTTTATTACACTGCCGTCTGGGACCCTCAACGATTACAGCATTGTCATAACCCGGTTTAGTGTAATTATATGCTTGTAACCTGTCAGCTGAACAGTTTCCCATGCATGTTTCATTACCGAATACGTCGGCATAACATTTATTACATAAAAACCCTGTCCATCTCTCTTGTGGTCCTTTGGCACATCTACAGCCGTACAACTGTACAACATTGTCCCTCATGGCGCTTGAATATCTAGTTAGAATAGACATATGTTGACAATTACTCTCTTCACAATAAGCTCCAGTGAATAGCCCATAAGACGTTGAACAGTCACACGATGAATTTGTATCATTATAAAATCCACCATGTAAACACGGGTTAATTATACCGTTTAGGTTATTAATACCTTTCTGGGCTAGCCATGCTATTAAATAGACACACGCTAGCAATGCTAATATTATAGAACACCATAATGGTATTATTTTAAAACCAGATGAAAGTCTTTTCATTTTATGTTTAATTCATAGATGTTTATACTGTGAATCGAATAAGCGTAGAATATTCGAATGAGCTATATAAGGCTTTGGATTCTTTTTAATTGATGTCAAAACTAGCCATAGAAAAATGTGGGGGACCTTTAGAGGCGTTAACTTCACTTTTTAGGTCAGAAAGATTTACACATCAAGACATGGCCAATGCCAGTGCAATGATGTCACAAAATGGTAAACCACATAAAGAACAATCCATAGAGGATATTATAAATTTTATGTTAAATGAATGGGGTATAGGAATGGACAACGCTATCGCTACAGACTCAGACGGTGTTTTGTCATGGGTTTATGATTCAATGGCATTTCTAACTAAAAATCCATGTATTATAGGATTTATATTAAAACATAACAATGGTGAATGGAGAGCAGTTAAACGTTTGGAAGATACCTGGGAATGGCAGCTAAATAAACAAAGTTGGGACCGTGTTGAACGACATGAAATTATAAATAAAATCATGGGATATAAATGTCCAACATATATTATATGGAAACAGTGGATACCATTAAAAAAATGGATAAAAGATTTCAGACCATTTTATATTCGGTCGTCGGACACTGAAGCATCTTCAAGATGGGAATATGAACCGACGAGCTGTTGGATGCCACAAAAAATGGTTTATACTGGACACGATAAGAACATAGCTAAAATATTAAAACGTTGGGCTTCGCCTTGTTTGATATCAAATGCTAAACAATTTATTGCTCTTAGTCCAGGTAGCGATGGTTGGGACCAGGAAACGATTATGGAATTTGATTCGTTGCCTGTTGGAACAGTGGCTGATAGATTATCAGGATTAGTTCAGAAAACTATTGAAACCCACATTAGCAACAATCCCCAGCAAAAAGCTGAAATCATGCCTTTTGTGGCTCACGCGTTGATGACGGTCGCAACGAAATTTGGTATTAAAATAAACCATAGACAATTATCCGCTTTTCAATTAGATGATTTTGATTTAGACCGTGATGAATTAAGAAAATACGACAAAGAGTTAAGTAAAATTAAATAGGATTTAATAAGAATATTCTACACTATATCCTTTTGTCTTAAAATATTAAATGGGAAACCGCTCTGTTAAAGTATTATCAGAATCAACTCCAACACCACTTAAACGTGGGAAAAGCCTATTGGTGGCCCCTACAAGTTTAAGCTATGCCAAAACTCCAGGGGAAAGGTTGAATATAATAAAACAACGTATGTCTGCACAGGTTAAGGGTAGAAAACTGCGTAAAGATTTCAAACCGGCAGAGGCGAAGCTTGCTGGAGAAGCAGATGATGAACTATCTAAAGTGTTTGCCAAAGTAAGTGTTAAAGATGACAATGTAATAGTGTCACCAGAATATTTATGTGGTAAACTTCACGATTATAGAACGTTACCATTTGAACAATTCACACCAGGTGTTGTAATGGACTTAGAAACATGTTGGTCCGTCTCTTCTTTTCCAACGCTTGCATGGTCCATTATTCAACAAATAGGAGCTTGTGGTATAGGAAATGATAAGGGAGATTTTGACCTGTGCTGTTTACTACCCAAACATGATTTCAATAGAGAAAGCATATCTATAATTCCACACCCGACTAGCGTTGAAACGTTTATTAGTACACTAGCTGTATTGAAACAAGACCCACATAAGAGTTTTCATGCATGGATGAATTGCGGCGGTATTAAAAAGTCTGGAAGAAAAACAGAAAAAGATGTTTATGGGACTAAATATACAAAAAAATATTATACGAAAGACGACGAGTCAACATTCATTCAACTGTATAAAGATAGTTGGTTATTTTGGGAAGATAGTAGTAATAAGCAAACGGTAGACATCCCACTAGGCACCATTCAACGTCATAGGCTAAAATTTCAAAACGATAAGGGACATGATACACTTCTTTTCCCGATTGAATATGCTCTAAAATTATTCATGAGTTATTGCGGCGAGAACCCAGTTTGGTATGCACACAACGGAAACAAATTTGATTATCCAATTATGGAAAAATGGTTTCGTATATTTAGAATGGATTACTACTGCCAGCCCATACGATATGACGCTAAAACAACGGCTATGAATGGTTATAGAACAAAAGAAGTATGGTCTAACTACGAGGTTTATGACACTACTCCCCAGAAACTAACTAATAAACGTTGGTTAATTGAAAACCGAAAGAAGATATCATGCTATGACACTTTACTTGAAATACCTAAGCATAAAAAATCAAAATATTATGAAACAAAAGGTGCACTTAGGTATACACAACGGGATTATGGGTGGAGTGGCGAAGGGACGGAACCACGATGGCCACAAAAACAAATGATACGAAGTGGATTAAAAGGGAAAGAGAAACCAGAATATCGTTGGGTATCGGGAGATACAACGACCTCACAATTTGGCTTCAAATTGCAAGATTTGTGCATAGATAATGATATAAAAGGTAACGACCCGTCTGCTCACACGGCATTGGCTGATTGTTGGACGTTGAGAGAATTGTTATATAGAGTTTTTGAATCGGAAAAAGCCGAAGATAGTAAAGTGAGTGCTAAGTTAAAATACATTTTTTAATATTATTTTAATGTTGGCATATAATAATATACGTGCGGGTTTAGCACGTCTGGTAACACGTTTTCTCGTTTAAAATGACAGACCAATGATTTTTTAACAGATGGCTTAACATATTTAGTACTCGGCATTAATTTACCAAATCTAATATTTACAACTTTTGTATTTTCTTCCACTTCCAAATCAACAACTATTGAACCCGATTCATTTACGAAATCAAATGTCCCATTTTCTGCCAGTGGATGACCATTTACAACCACTGGCATATTATATTCCCAAAACTTAGGGTCTGATTTCACTATTTTATAATCTTCTGCCTTTTCCCATTCGTCTTTTTCTACACGCAATATTGAAGAAAATGAGCTTCTAAATATACGTTCATCGTGTGCCAACGTGGGTATAATCCCCTGTCTATAAAACCCTGTACTAATTTGTTCCCAATCGTCTAATCTTGCCATCCCCAAATCAAAAAATTTCCAATCGTTTCCAATTATAGCAATATTTGATGCATGACAATCGCGGTGAAAAAAAGAATATTCGCCATGTAATCTTTTCAACTCTGTTATGATTTCCTCTTTCCATCTAAATAATTCTTCACCGTGTTTCTTTTTTTGGGCAAGTACATATTCATAAAGAGTATTATCAAAACGTTCCATCCCTATAGCAATAGTTGGCGCATGAAACCCTCTATTAAACGTTACTTTTTTAATCCACAACGGTTTTATAAATCTATTATTCTTATCTCCACACAAATCATATATTTTTTTGTGAATTTTATATTCTACATATATTTGCAACCTGCCCATATCATCGTTATGCGTCGGTATTTTCATAGCAAATCTATTTTTGTCTTCGTCGTAACAATCTGTAAATACTTTAGCATTGGACCCTTTTTCCTGTTCACTATAGTTTATAATATGTTTGTAATCCCATTTCTTCAAATGTGAAGAAGTTCTGGCCAAATAATCTTCAGAATCAATATCATTCCACCATTCCATGAATTCTATTTTTATAGATTCTTCGCACCATCCGGATAGATGTGCCATTTGTTTATAATATTAAATCTTTATATATTTGTTTTATAGAATATGTTTAGAGTATAAGAGGGATTATATTTTTTATAAAATGCTTTGGTTTTTTATAGGTTTCATCTTCGGTATATATGTTGACCAAGAATCGCCCAATTTCCCAAATGTAAGAACTACTTTTAAACGTCTGACAACATTTGTCTACGAAATAGCAACTAATGATAAAACATTCACGTCTACAACGCAACAACGTTCAAAGAGCGAATGATACTATAAAGAGAAAAGTTTTTTTATTATTGATGAATTATTTACCCGAAGTTAGAGAGCGTAGATACCGTGTAAATAGGACATCTGACAATCATTTCTTAAACGTTCCAGAGACGTTTCCATTTGATAATAATATGAATTTTATGCCACAAACCAACCCATATGTACATAGAGGTCCAGGATTGCAGGTATTTGATAGAATACACAGTGCAATTAGAGCGGCCGAGAGACGTTTATTAGTAAACCCAGATGAAAGACCCAATTTATCACATATTCCTACTCCAGTACATACATTGGACGGGCAGCAATTGTCAGGGACACCACAACAAATGAATGTATCATCTGGATTATTACCGCGGCAAGGTGCGCCTATAGAATTTACTTGTGGTGTATGTATGGACAAGGTAACTAAAGGCAGTCCACAACAAATATTGACGTGTGGACATAAATTTTGTGCAAGTTGTTTTGACCAATGGCATCAACAACAAGGACACGGTACAACGTGTCCATCATGCCGTACACCTGTATATAATAGTAGTATGAATCAACAACCTAGAGGTAGAACGTTGAGACAATCACCATTGAGAGTAACAACGAGGTCTATGAGAGGGAATCAAGGCATGACGCCACAACAGGAAGCTTTGGCTTTATTAATGAGACGGTTAAGTTAATCTAATAAATTATGAATATCTTTTAAATTTATAAACTTCAAATTTGGGTCATAAACGGCCTCTTCATTGTAATAACATAATGCCCTCACTACATTCCACCACTTAGTGTGTAAGTTTAAATCGTGTTTATTAAATCTATGTAATCTAAGAGACGTGTGTCTCTTTTTTACCCATTTATTCCATATATCATAAACTAGCATGTTCTTCGGTTCCATAAATCTATGATTCTCTATGCATAATAATGTTGCAAACGTTTTACCTAATGCATATAAATCTAAAAATTTATTCTTTTCACTATCTGACATATCTGGTCTGTGTAATTGTATAGCTCTATATACATTCTTATCTGGCATATACTCACGTGTTCCTTTAAATTCTGTCTGGGTTGCTAACCCCATGTGGTCTAAATCTACAAATACTGGGTCACCTGATGCGGTTAAACAAATATTTTCTAACTTGATATCACGATGTACAAACCCACGTTCATGCATTGAAGCAACAGCAGAAGCTATTTTAGAAAATAGAATACTCCTCTCATTGGGTTGCCATTCCGTAATATTTTGTACCCAATCCAATAAATCGCCAGTGTGCATAGGGAAAATAAAAGCTGTGCTTTCAGGCTGTTCTATTATGCGTTCAGGAAAACATAAAAAAAAACTACCAGAGAATTCACGTTGAACGATTCTCATATTAACTAACACTTTAAGATGATGATTTTTTCTATTTTTTAAAATAAGCTTAACAAATTTTCCATCCATTTTAAAAGGAAACCCGTTAGGTCCAGCTTTATCTTCTAATTTAATATAAGACGGATTTCCGGGGGAATATATATCTGATATAATTTTCATTTCAGTTTCTGCGTTAACCCACGTCTTATCCTTATAATATTTTTCAGAGGTCGTCGTCCTGCAACAATTCCCCATTATGAGAGTGTTCCGCTTTATTTATAGTTGGTTCTTTAATTAAAAGCACGGATGCGATTGGAAATAAATCTATAAAATTACAGAGAACAATCAACTTCCAAAAATTTCCAAAATGGTTTCTATTCACACCGTACATGTTGGCAAAGACTGAACCCCATTCTGAACTAATTACTCCGGCGAAATTTGATATAGACATCAACGTTGCGTAGAGTGAACCCTCCACGCCATCTGGGCATATCTTAGCCGCTAAAACAACAGAAGGCAACAAAATGAATTGACCCAAAAGACTTAAGATGATTGAGTCTCCCATCGCCAACACCATGTTAGATATTCCGATTGATTCGTTATATCCTGTTACTATTGACACATATGACCATTTTAAAACCCACGCAACGCTAAGCGTTACGAAGAATATTTTACGAAATGGGACTCTAGTCAAATATTTTTTATATATTATGGTGCCAACGATACTGGTTATGTAAGATGTAACATCCAATATACTAAATTGTGTTGCTGTAAAACGTAACACATTCTCGAAATAATATGACGTTACCGCTCCAAACCCTGGTGTCACTGCCGTTATAAACAGGAATAAAGCAGGCTTCCATATATTTTCGGATTTGAATGAATATACCAACGTTTTAAACGTTGAACTGGCACTGTTTCTTTTGGTAACTGGGTCTTCTTCTATAGCTAAAAATGCTATAGATATAATCAATGGAAAGCAGCCAGTAACAACTTGAACCAATTCCCCACCTAATGCATCATAAGCCACACCACCCGTCGCCGATGCCAATAAACCAC
>Ga0315321_10004903_pt1 | contig 10240 bp, 5 predicted proteins | sample M180m21515metaG_FD_203464 | JGI IMG/M metagenome (GOLD analysis project Ga0315321, IMG submission 203464) | Ammonia-oxidizing marine archaeal communities from Monterey Bay, California, United States - M1 80m 21515 | ecosystem: Environmental > Aquatic > Marine > Intertidal zone | place: USA... | reverse complement strand
TTGGCCTTGCGTAATGCCGTCACACATGGCCGGTACGCCCCCAGCCACTTGGGCCGTCCCTCCCGCGTGGTTTATTGCGGATTTAATTTTTTCGGGATAGGTCCTGTAAGGTTGGTGAGCCGAAAGCATGTCGTTGTATGCAGTTACGATAGCTATGTTGGGCGCCTTCGTGTTTTTTTGGCGCATTTTCTCTTTGTCGTCGCTCGCTGCGATTGCGTGAGCGAAGTTGCCACAACCAAGGTTCTCTCGGGCGGGGTTGCCATATGCCATTGATTTAACGTTATTTAAATAACTATTTCTTAGCTCGATACTTCGGTGTTTGATTGTTTCGGTCACGAGGTAAATCTGAGGGTTTAGGGTCATCGTTCTAGTCTTTTCTCTGAGAGCATGTTAATAAATAACAAAATTTCGCTCGATTCTACCATAAAGAGTTCCAATAGGTTAATTATTGCCGTATATTTCGACTCAACCTGCTTTACAATCAACGGCTGTATTTGCAATCCAACTTCTTAGTTGAGCCGTTAAACGAAGATTGATATTAAAACAACAGAAAGCGCACCGATTTAGATGCGTGGACAACAAAACGGAGAGTAACAGTGAGTAATCATCGAGCTTCAAACAGAGCATTCCCATCGCCCCGAAACTTAATAGCAGTGCTGCTTGTCCCGAGCTTTTTGCCAACAATCCCTCTCCAAGCGCAGGAATCTGAGCAGGTGATCAATGAGATCGTGGTCTCGTTCATACGGAAGAGTTCACTTGATGCGATCGAAATTAAGCGAAGTAACACGGGGGTGATGGAAGCTATTTCGGCTGAGGACTTCGGTCGGTTCCCCGACGGTAACTTAGCTGAGTCTCTGGCGCGGGTTCCAGGCATCGCGATAGATCGAAGTAACGTGGAAGGACAAACGATAGCAGTACGAGGGTTTGGTCCGGAATTTAACCTGGTAACCTTGAATGGTCGCCAGATGCCTACTGCGCCCGGTCAGTATGGAGGAGGGCGCTCGTTTAATTTCGGCGATATCGCATCCCCTGGCATCTCTTCAGTGGAAGTCTTTAAGGCTGGGAATTTATCCCTTCCCTCCGGGGGCATTGGTTCTACGGTTAATATGGTGACTACGCGACCTCTCAACATCGATGGAACTTTACGATCGTTCAGTATTGCTGGAGTCGAAGACACGACGAGCAAAGCTGGCGGGCTTCCAGTCGAGGGAGCTATTTTATTTGCAACAAATCGTGGCCGCTGGGGATTCTCTGTATCAGGAGCCTATCAAGAGAGAACAAATCAAGAGCAGGGCACCAGAGAATCCAATTGGATAGTGCCTGAAGTTATGGCCCTCAGCGAAGGATATTCGAGGGTCGATCCTCTAGCAGCTGGCATTACCGATCAGCGTAGCTCACAAGATGGGTCTACTTTCTACCAGGAGCCCTCAGCCTATCTGATTAAAGATAACGACAGGGTAAGGAAGAATTTGCAGATAACTTTGCAGGGTCGAGTGACTGACAATCTCACAGCCACGCTAGATTACACGCATTCAGGCGTTGAATTTCAAAGTGAGGGAATGCTCTTTGGGTCCTGGTTAGGCGGCTGGACTACTCAAGAAGCGACGATTAACCAACGAGGGGTCTATACGGACGTGGTTGTTGGAGACCGTTCCTACGACCATACGGCCACTTGGGGTAGCATGAAAAGCAGTAATAACTCCCTCGGAATAAATCTAGCATGGGACGTTACGGACACGCTGACCGTCGAGTTAGATGCGCATGACTCGAAAGCTGCCCTCGGCGGCAATATTTTCGATAACAGCATAGGCGCTACCAGTGACTTGATTACTACTGTGCGATCCACGAATGGAGGGAGCGACGGCATCTATACTTTCGCATACGATCGAGACTCCGCTGCGGAAAACATGTACCTTACAAATTTGAACCTTCAAGACGACACCCAGTTAAACCAAATCACACAATACCAGCTCAAGGCCGAGTGGAAACCGGAATTTGCTCTCTTAACCTCTGTTGACGCAGGAATTTCGATTTCAGAGAACCGTTTTAACCGAATCAGACGTCAGGGCACTTTTGCGCCAACTGCACAGGGTCGATGGGGCGCTTCAGACTTTGATGATGGGCTATTTAGCTACACTCCTTTGGTGGCCTTCATGAATTCGTTCGGCTCACCAGCGAACTCAAACTACTATTTTGACATCAATCCAGCCAACGCATTCGCTGCAATACAAGGCCTGGGCGCAAATCTTGTAGATAATTCAGATCAAGTTGGCTGCTGCACAGCGGGAGGTATTGACTCGAATGAGCGAGTTGTTGAGGATCTTGAGTCTGCGTATCTGCAGTTCAATCTAAGTACTGAAGCTTTCGGTTACATGCCGCTCAATGTACAAGCTGGCCTCAGGTATGAATCTGTAAAAACCGAATCAACCAGCCTCTATCCTCTTGTGAACCGAATCGATTGGAATATCGACGGCCTTTACGGAGTTCGCGGTGACGTGACGGATGCGTCCCGATTCGGATCTAATAGTCAGGTGCTGCCGAGCATAGCCTTATCCCTCGGGGTGACAGATAATCAGATTCTACGCGCTTCGTGGGGACGCTCGATTGCTCGTCCAAATTTAGGAGATCTGGAATCGCAACTGGCTATTGGCGCACAAGATTTCTTCAACCTCACAGCGACTGGTGGAAACCCAGATCTTAACCCCCTCAGATCGACTAATTTAGACTTAGCGTACGAGAATTATTACGCTGAGGGTTCCTATGTAGCAATAAATTACTTTCGTAAAGAAATTAAGGACTTCGTAGGTAACCAAACGGTGAATGATCAGCCATTTAATGGGCTCACAAGTCCAGCGTCCAGTGAAATCGGTCTGCAAGCCCAAGCATGTGTACAAAAATGGGTAGAAGCGGGCCGGCCCCAAACAGGTTTCCCCGGAGAGGGAGGTACTGGTGACTGCGTATCTCAGCAGTTCCAATGGGCGCAGGGTTGGGCTATCGATCAGCACCACATGTTTCAGGTTGCCTCAGCTCTCGAGTCTGGCGTTGATGTTCTCAATGGAGCAGCTTTCCTAGATGGAGGATGGAATCCGGCTTGCCCCTCGGGCCACTGGTGGGTATGCGGTGACGGTAATATTGAAGGATCTAGTGCTGACCCTCTTGCTCTTTTCGACATCACCCAGCCGATCAACTTAGAGAGTGGTCGGGTGAGTGGCTTTGAAGGTGCCTGGCAGCATTTCTTCGAAAATACTCCTTACGGATTCACAGTTAACTACACCAAAGTCAGTGGGGGTAACGTTGAGCCAGACTTAACGACAGTCGGGCGACAATTCACGTTGGCAGGATTCGGTGATTCTGGTAACGCGTCGATATTCTTTGAAAATCCACGACATACGCTTCGGTTAGCGCTGAACTATCGCGCCGAGACGGCTGCGGGTTTCGCTAATTATGAGCAGCCGGTATTTGTCGAGGAGAGAAAGCAAATAGACTTCTCGTATCAGTACCGATACAGCGACAGAACGACTTTCTTCCTCGATGCTCAAAACATCACGGATGAGAAAACACGATTGTTTGTCCGTTATCCTGAGATGTTATTCTTAGCGCAGGATCATGGTCCGGTCTTTAAGTTGGGTGTTCGCGCGAACTTCTAGCTCCCTAATCATAGCGGTGGCATCTGCCGCCGCTATACCCTTTTCCTGCCTGTGTATGTGCGACTATTTATGAAACGATTAATCGCTGCCATTTTATCGGTCGTTGCCTACCCGGCCACTGAAGCTAATGAGCAGCAAATACAAGAGCTTCTAAGTAAAATGACTCTCGAGCAGAAGGTCGGTCAGATGATTCAGGCTGAAATTCAATTTATAACTCCAGAGCAAGTTAGTCGGTATGCAATCGGGAGCGTTTTGAATGGAGGCGGTTCTTATCCAAAGAAAGATAAATATGCTCCATTGAGTGAATGGCTGGACTTGGCAGACGCTTTTTATGAGGCATCTAGAAATAGTCAAAGCGATGGCAGCGGCATTCCACTCATTTGGGGCACCGACGCTGTTCACGGCCATAACAATGTTTATGGAGCAACACTGTTTCCACACAACATAGGCTTAGGGGCGACGCACAATCCGAGCCTAGTAGGTGACGTAGCGAAAGCGACTGCACTCGAGGTTAGAGCTAGTGGGATAGATTGGATTTTTGCTCCGACTATTGCTATCGCAAAAGACGATCGATGGGGGAGAACCTACGAGAGCTTCAGTGACCAAAGCGCTCTTATCGAAGCCTATACACCCGAGATAGTAGAAGCGATACAGAGCAGTGGCTTGGCCGCAACGGCAAAGCACTTTATTGGCGACGGAGGCACTCAACGTGGGGACGATCAGGGAAATGCGGTAATGTCTCTGGAGTCTCTGTTACAGGACCACGGTGCTGGATATCTTAGAGCGATCGATGAAGGCGTTTACTCCGTGATGGTGAGCTTTAACAGCTGGAATGGGACAAAGATTCATGGCAGTTACGAACTTCTGACGGGTGTCCTCAAAGAGCAGCTAGGCTTCGAGGGTGTAGTCGTGAGCGATTGGAACGGGATCGGGCAGGTGGAGGGCTGCACCAACTCGAGTTGCCCGCAGGCCATTAATGCTGGCATAGATATGATAATGGTTCCCGAGCTTTGGCGAGAGTTTTTGCAGGATACGATCTCTCACGTTAAAACTGGGATTATCTCTGAGTCTCGAATCGACGATGCTGTCACTAGAATATTAAGAATGAAATTTAAACTGGGGTTGTTTGAGCAGATAAAACCTTCGAGCCGTGCGAAAGCGACTGTAGCTGATATCACGGCGACGAGAGCTGCGAATAGAAAGCTTGCAAGAGAGGCTGTCAGACAGTCGCTCGTCTTACTTCGGAATGATCAGAATCTCCTTCCTCTCGACCCCAGGCAACATGTCTTAGTGGTTGGGGGCGCCGATGACATAGGGAAAGCCTCAGGAGGTTGGACACTGAGCTGGCAAGGCATTGGGAACGCAAACGCTGACTTCCCGACAGGATCCTCAATTTATGGCGCGCTCAAAAATCAGATAGAAAACGCTGGCGGAACGATTGAGCTGTCTGAGCAGGGTGAGTTTGAGCGCCGACCAGACAAGGCCATCATAGTGTTCGGCGAAGATCCCTATGCGGAGGGGTTGGGTGATGTCTCAGATCTGCAAGCACCGGATTTAGAGCGCGTTAAAAAAATACTACTGACGCTGAGAGAGCAGGGTATTCCTACAGCCACGGTCTTTTTGACTGGTCGGCCGATGTGGATAAATCCCGTGCTCGAAAACAGCACCGCGTTTGTCGTTGCTTGGCTGCCAGGCTCCGAAGGCGGTGGAGTTGCTGATCTTTTACTACGGGACGCTAAAGGGGAAGTCCAGTTTGATTTTCTTGGGCGGCTGTCATTTGATTGGCCCAACGATAGTCTTAATGCACAAGACAACGAACAGCCAGTCGAGAATAATCTCTTTCCCTCTGGGTATGGACTCAACCTCGCCAGTGCATCCTTAGCCACGCTCCCTGAGCTAAAGCTAGAGCCAACCAAACCAAATGTGCGAAGCGAAGCTCTGGCCTCAGTCATGATATTCAACGCGCGTACTCACCCAGATTGGGAGCACTTTTTAGGAGAGCCGTTAGGCTGGCAACAGCGCTATGGGAATGGAGATCAACGCTCCAATGGAGGGCAATTAAGAGTAAGGCGCGCAGATACTTTTGTCCAGGAAGACAGCCTAAGGCTTCTTTTTAGTGGGGATGGCCGTCAATTAAATCAATGGTATTGGCAGGCACAAGCCCCCAAGGATCTCTCAGGCACGCTCGAAGAAGAGAGTATGCTGAATTTTATGATAGCAGTTAATTCCTATCCATCTGACGAGATCACTGTGCGAATGGATTGTGTCTATCCTTGTTCAGCGGCAGTATCCATTACCAAGGCTCTGAAGGCGTTTCCTTTAGGGGACGTGAGGGAGCTGGCGATACCCATTCGGTGCTTTGTAGAGAATGGGTTGAAGGTTGATAGAGTCGACACACCAGCTCTGCTTGTGACCACAGGCGCTTTAGACGTTACTCTCTCTTCGGTCAACATAGGCGCAGCTAGCGCAATATCAACAAAAATGGCTTGTAATTAACAGGTTGACTTCTATCCTAACGGCGGATGCACATGACTAACCTCGATTACTCAATCGTTATTTTCTACGCGATAGCACTCTTACTCATTGCGTACAAGCTCTCGAATAAGGAAAACGCGAGCTCGTCAGCCGAGAACAACTATTTCTTAGCGGGTAGTTCGTTACCTTGGTGGGCTATAGGGGCATCGCTCATTGCTGCGAATATAAGCGCCGAGCAAATAATAGGAATGTCTGGATCTGGTTATGCTATAGGTATGGCAATTGCGTCTTATGAATGGATGGCGGCGGTGACTTTGCTTCTTGTTGGGAAATATCTTCTGCCGATTTTTCTTGAGCGAAAAATATATACTATGCCGCAGTTCCTTGATCAGAGATATGATCATCGAGTCCGATTGACAATGAGTATTTTTTGGATCGGAGTCTATGTTTTCGTTAACTTGACTTCTATATTATGGCTGGGCGCTCTAGCTATCGAAACGATCACCGGTATTAATTTAGTGGTCGGAATGTTCGCGCTAGGATCGTTCTCTTTAATATATTCTGTTTATGGTGGTCTGCGTGTGGTCGCATTCACTGACATCATTCAGGTCGTTCTGTTGATTTTTGGCGGATTACTCGTTGTTTATGTTCTCTTGCAAGAGATTGGTGGGGAAGGTCAGGAAATGGCTGCGTTTTTAAGTTTGGCGGGTGAGGTACCGTCAAAGTTCGATATGATTCTATCTAAGGGCGACCCCAACTACGCCAGCCTCCCCGGGATCTCGGTTTTACTAGGAGGCATGTGGATAATGAACTTGTCGTATTGGGGATTTAATCAATACATTATACAACGCGCACTTGCCGCAAAAAATCTTGCTGAAGCACAAAAGGGAATAATTTTTGCTGCATTTCTTAAAATACTTATGCCCATAATTGTCGTGCTTCCTGGAATACTAGTCTTCATTGTAAATTCAAATCTTGAAAGTCCAGACCAAGCCTACCCAACAGCGATGTCATTTCTTCCTGTAGGAATCAAAGGTCTTGTGTTTGCCGCGCTAATGGCCGCGATAGTGTCATCACTCTCCTCGATGTCGAATTCAATTGCGACAATATTTACAGTCGATGTGCTTCCTAGAATCGGAAAGTTAGAAGCGAGTGACCCAATCCTAATCGGCCGAATTAGCGCTGTGATAGCGATGGTTGTTGCTATGTCTGTAGCGAAGCCACTTCTTGGCAACTTTGATCAGGCCTTTCAATATATCCAAGAATTCACTGGTTTCTTTACGCCAGGGATAGTGGCGATTTTCTTGCTTGGTATAATGTCTCCTCGAGTGACTGCTAATGGTGCACTTACAGCCGCTATCGGTTCAGCTGTGTTCTCTTTGCTAGGAAGGTTGTTATTTCCAGACATCCCATTTATGGATCGCGTCGCGATAGTCTTCGTGTTGTGCGTTGTTAGTGCGCTGCTTGTTTCGAGAGTTAGTTCTTCGCAGAGAATAGATTCACGCTTCTTTGATCTGAGTTTCTTCAACAGTAAAACCAATGCGAGCTTTAACCTTTCAAGCTGTTTGGTTGTCTTAATAGTGGGCTCTTTTTATGTGGTTTGGTGGTAAGGGCTTTAGGCAAAGTCATGTTTGTGTGACGAGGGGAAAAGGCTAAGTTGACCTTGGTTCGTGATCATCAGTATTCTGATGATAGTTTTTGAGAGATTACCCCAAATACCTCTAGATCTGGGAAAGATGGGTGTGTCTCCCATATTGACTGAATTACTTCATTTCTAAATCTACCATTAAAAATTATTCTATAAGTTTCATAAGTATCGTGTACTAATGGCCCACCCCCAGGAGTACCACCACTTGCACAGAAAGGTGTCCTATTTTTCTTTTACATTCTAATCTGGACAATGGTAAGGCACCCAAGAGAATTACACTTAAAGTTTTATTCTACTTTGACTTCACCTACCCTTTGATCCAAGTAAGCAAAGCGATTTCCGGGGCTGCCACCTTGCTCCGGGATAAACGTCGTGTGGAACATTTGCAACCTTTGTGGTGAAAGGTAATAATGCAGGCGTTTTCAGTAAAGATTACGATAAGGAAAAAGTGTTTTGTTAAAAATTCTTCAGTTGTTAAGAAAAACCCCGCGGTTATTAGTTTGTGCTGCGATAATTGTTCTGTCGTCAATGATGAGTTTCGCGATAGAGCCAGGCACTTCGAATGAGCGGACCCTCAATGCTAATTCCTTAGACTATCTCGGTTTCGACGAGGCTCACCTATCCGATCGGGCTAGTGAGGGTCTTAGAGAAATCTTCTCAGGTAACATGTTCTACTCAGCAATGCCTCTTAGTTTTACGCGGGCGCTTGATTCTGCTGCAGTTGCTGAAAAGGACTCTCTAGGTTATGACAAATCCACAGCAGACGGGAAATTTTTGGTCAATGGGAGCCTGCCATCGCCACCCACGCGTGATGTGGCCTCTGATATCTCAGTGGGAGACGTTGTCTTTGAGAGAGACGGCGTAGAACTCAAGGGCTTAAGTTGTTTTGCATGCCACTCGGGAGTGGTAAATGGCCAGGTGATAGCAGGACTGGGAAGTAATACGGTAATGCAGAGTCCCCCGCGTCCGGAAGGAACCGAAGGGCCAAATATGCTGCAGGTCATGGCTGCTCTAAATACCGCCGAGCGAAAGGTCGTGGCTGAGCTGATGAGTGGAGGTTATGCAGTACAACCCCTAACAGCCGAAAGGACGAGTCGCGGGGACAATTATGGTCCCTTCGGTGTGTGGGCTCACGGTGCGACACTTGAAGATCCGGAAAACAAAGGTCTAGCTGTTAGCGCAGTGAAGACAGAGTTGACCGACTTAATCGAGAACAATATGGCTCCACCGGTAAACCCTATGCCGTGGTGGTTAATGAAGTACAAACCATTTGACTATTGGTATGGAGATGGTAATCCCTACGACGCTGGACACTTTTCGTTTAACTTCACTGGTGTACAGGCAAACGCTAACGACATTCATGCCGATCATGTTGCTTCAACAGCCAAAGCCTTAGCTTTCGCACGAGAGACCGTATCTCCCGAGTTTCCAGAGAGGCTTGATGCAAAGCTAGTTCAGAAGGGCGCCGATATATTTCACGACCGCACTTATCCGGAGGATTGGGATAATTTTAGAGCTTGCTTCAAGTGCCACGGCAGCTATACCAAAATCGGTGACAACCCTGACTTTAGCTTGCCAGGCTCTTGGACGGTAAAATATGACGGCACGGAATACGAAAACGTTCGTACAGATACCGCGTATAACGAAATTGTAAAGGTTCTCGGACCGGTAAATGATCACATAACGAAACTCCAAACCTACTTTGCATCGCAGGGAAAGCCTGAGTTAGGCACTATCTACGCTCCTCTCGAGGGGAAGGGATACGTCCCTCCGCCACTAGTCGGGGTCTGGGCAACCGCACCTTACTTTCATAATGGATCGGTGCCAACCGTGGAAGCGGTGCTGAACTCGAAGCTCCGCCCGGAGATATGGGCAAGGAACGAGGACCCGAATGCCTATGATCTCGAGAGCCTAGGTATGGTTTTTTCAACACTGTCTCGTGAAGAGCGGGAAGAGAGCGATCGTATCATGAGAACTGCGTCGCATTTGAGCCGTGAGTCTCTCGATCAGATGTTCATCTACGATACCAAGGGATTCGGTCGGGGGAACATGGGCCATACTTTCGGTGATCAGCTAACACAAGATGAGCGTCTGGCCATCATAGAGTTCCTCAAAAGTCTCTCAGGGCCCAACATGCCTTCGGTATCCGCTCCAAAGATTCCGGATCGGCTTGCGCAACTCGGTATTGATTGACTGGACTTCCCAGGGTTTGCTAGACACTTCCTAGCCTCGAAAAATAGTCTTTTTCATATTGTGCTGGGGATATCCCGCCTGTGTGACTATGACGCTTTATCGGATTGTAGAACATCTCGATAAAGTTGAATATTTCCGACTTTGCTTGGTCTCGAGTAGCGTAGATCTTCTTTTTCGTAACGCGTTTCTTGAAGGTTGCAAAAAAGCTCTCAGCGACCGCGTTGTCGTGACAATTTCTGCGCCCCTCAAGCGCCCTGGCAAAGGGGAACAAACGAAA
>Ga0315321_10004898_pt1 | contig 10243 bp, 10 predicted proteins | sample M180m21515metaG_FD_203464 | JGI IMG/M metagenome (GOLD analysis project Ga0315321, IMG submission 203464) | Ammonia-oxidizing marine archaeal communities from Monterey Bay, California, United States - M1 80m 21515 | ecosystem: Environmental > Aquatic > Marine > Intertidal zone | place: USA... | reverse complement strand
TTCCGGACTGGACCTCCACACTGAAACGTCGATTTACCGCATCGTAATCGGTGTCGTCTCCGCCAAAATGATCTTCACCAAAGGATCCATCGGGGCGTTCGGTGGGATTGTATAGTCCCCAGTAGGTGCCATTTAAAAATAGGTGAACAAAAGCGGAGCCGGAGTGAGGTTGCCCCATCGCGCCCTGGGTATCTTTGGCAAAAGAGTCCTGAAGATAGGTCGTTGACTTTCGATCCTCGGAGCGCCCGCTGATCCAGCTATTGGCCGCCTGGGCACGAAGGACCACCGTGTTGAATTTCTGCGCCACGAAGTCCTCTCCGAAGAGCGGATAGTTGAGCTTCTTAGGCCCGTAGTCGGCGCGGAACAGTAGGCGGAGGGAATTCTTGGCACTGCCACGGGACCCGTTGCCATGCATGCGCAATCCGGCGTTGGTTTGCATGGAAGCCGTCGGATTGTCAGGATCGATGAATTCTATGGAAACAGGCCGTTCCCAGGAACGTCCCCTGCCACCGGTATTTTCAAGAATCCCGATGGTGTTGTCAAAGAGGTTGTCAGGATCGGTGACGAGGGAAAGAGTGCGAATCGACTTCAAAGCGGAGACAATCTCTCCACTGTAGGCAGGGTCATTGACGACATCGGGGTCCATGTTTGGTTGGGCGATGATGTCGGAGGTGAAGAGGTAGGTTTGGGTATCGATGTTGGTCGCAGTGAGACCCGATTTAAAAGCGGCCGCACGAAGAACGGTGGTGCCGGTGATGGAAACACCGGCCTCGTCTGCTGAGGCATTTCCGTTACTGAGAGTGGGGTCGGTGCCATCGATAGTGTAAACGACGGTGGCGCCGGGAGTGTCCGTGGTGATTTTCACCGTGAAAGCAGCGTCATAGAATCCGCGGTCAACGTCGAAGTTGGTATCATCCACGAATCCACTGGTGGCTGCTCCATTGACCCCACCTGGAGTGGGCGGCGAAAAGTAGCCCGTCGGGCCGTAAGAAATGTCGCTACGCTGGGACGGATAGGTAAACTCGTTGATCACCGTGCTGCCGTCGGAATCGATCAGAGCGAGGTAGCCTCCAACCGCGGAGATTTTGAAATGGGCCTGAAGCTCGGGAAGTCCCCTGCTGGTGCCGGTTGCAAAAACGACGAGGTAGGAATCTCCATCGAGGGAGACGCCGGCCGGGAACGTCCATTCGGTGGGTTTGGCGGGATCGCTGGTGAGATGATAACCGCCAAGATCGATGGCGAAGGCATTGGGATTGTAGATCTCAATCCAATCGGAAAAATTGCCGTCTTCGTCAGCTAAGTCGCTGGCGTTGCTGGCGAGAAATTCATTAAGAACGGGCGGAAGAGCTAACACATCAACCCCGACCGTAACTTCGGACGTGATCGCCCCCCCGTCATTGGTCGCCGTGAGAATGTAGGTTGCAGTTGTCGTTGGCCTAACGTCGAGGCTACCCGAGGTGGCCTCAATTGCGCCGATTCCGTTGTTAATTTCAGCAGTGTCGGCTCCGGTGAGTTGCCATTCTAGGGTCGTGAATTCCCCGCTGGCAATCAGGGAAGGTGAAGCCGTGAACTGGTTGATTTCCGCTACCGGAAATGCGCTTCGAATCTGGTATCCGTTGATATGAACATTACCGAATTCAGAGGCAACGAGGCTGATGGTCTGGCTGGTCCCATCAGCGACAAAGGTTCCGGTGGCATGTTGCCCAAAGGTTCCCGGAGCCCCGGAAGCGGCGACATCCACGGTATTCCCCTCTCCATCCCCATAGGTCATAACGCGACCATTACAGCAGGTTCGCAAGTCGGTAAAAAAAATCTGAATGGAGTAGCTCTGTCCAATCGTGAGAGCTCCTCCGCCCACCGTCATCGAGGTCGATGCCCCGCCTCCGTATTCCACGTTGCTGAGCAAGCTATCAAGCCCCGGATCAAGCGTCGTTTGAGCGCTCAGAGAAACGGAGGCCGCATTCTTGGGAAGAAGAGTATCAGATGGAGAGAAGTTGATGCCATTGACGGTAACCACCCCGGCAGCACCCGTTCCATTGATCGCCTCGACAAGTGCGCCGGTCCTGTTGATGGAGGTGGGATCGACGGTATCGACGGCAGGGTCCCAGGTGATGGGCGCGGCGTTGACACAGACAATGGTAGTGAGCCAGAGACTGAGAAAGGTGGTTTTCATGGAGTCATAAAGGGGAATAGAAGGTAAAACATCCTGTTGAAGCGGGAGCTGAGTCGAGAAAAATCTCCCGGCATAATCAGATCACGCTGGTGTTTTTGTTATCGCTTGCAGGGAACGAGACCGGCCTATCCGGGGGGGCCAGAAAGGGCACTGCCTGGCTCACCCCCTTTCTCCCCTCTTCGCTCCGGTCCAAAGCCGGCTTTAAAGCCGTCCCGCCAAAAGCAAATTCCCAATGATATACTCTCTTCCTAGGGAAAGGCCGTTCTTTTTTCGAATGGCGTTTGTAGTGGCATTGTCACCCTTCCTGCCTACTGTCTTGCAAGACTGTGTTTGGAAAACTTCTCCTTCTCTTCATCCTCGTCCCTATTGCCGAGCTCTACCTCTTCATAACGATCGGTAGCCAGCTAGGTCTAGGCCCAACCCTTGCCATTATTATTGCCACCGCTGTTCTTGGAGCATCGCTCACCAAATCACAGGGCCGACGTGCAATGGAAAAATTCCAAGCTGCGACCGCCGCAGGCCGCATGCCCGCCAAGGAGGCAATCGATGGACTTATGATTCTCCTTGCTGGTGCAGTGTTAATTACCCCTGGCTTCCTTACTGATGCCGTTGGCTTCTTGCTCCTTGTTCCACCCTTCCGAGCGATCGTGGCGGGCTATGCTGGAAAACGACTGAAAGGAAAAATTCAAGTCGTCACTCCTGGAATGCCGAACCAAAGCGCTCAGGAACAAAGGCCTGAGTCTAAACTTGATGACGGAAACGTGATAGACGTATAAAAATCCGACAAAGTGTCTGATAGACTAAGAGAAAATTGTGCACTTCGAGCGCCACATCAAACATAAAGGCAAGGCCACCATGGCGAATGGTGGCTTCACTCATACCCGCTCGCAACAGAGAACACACTGGTTTACGAAGGAACCACCCACAAATAATCTCAACCAAGAGAATACCTTTCTCACCCCCTGCCATCAACTTTAACTCATGGCCGCTCCCAAGAAAATTACCGAACCTCACAAGGAACTCCGCTTTACCCGGGCCGAGCAAGCCCAAGGATTCATGGTTATCGCAGCGGTGTCCTTCGCCTTCTTCCTCCTAATCGGCCTCACCTGGTTCATGGGACATCCCACCTTCACTTGGTGGATGGCCCTCCCCTTTCTCATCCTTTCGGCCTTACTGACCAAACTCTCCGCCTATTGCGCCCGGCACGCCTACATCATCCTCACCCCCCTCGGCATGGAAATTTTCCCCCTCATCAAACCGCGGAAGAACCTCAACCTTGTTTACTGGGCGCAAATCATTGATGCCGATTTTGATGCTGAACTTACGGCCCTCAAACTTCATTTCAACGAAGACCAAAGCGCAGGCATCATCCTTTCCCTCAAGGCCATCCCAACAAAAAAGCGCCCCCTCCTGAAGAAGGCGCTTGAAAGTCGTTTAGCAGAGAAAGAGCGGTGAAAGTCCGTTTCCTAAGCAGGAAACTCGCGTTACTTTTCTTTTACAGCAGCAATCGCCTTGAGCACATCTGCTCCCTGTGTCGAAGTCGCTCCTTTATCGTCCCGCCACACCAACTTGCCACCTTTGAAGAGCAAAGCACGTCGTGCCGTGAACATTCCACCTCGCACTGAGATTCCCAACTTTTTAGCGATCTTCCCACCTGGATCTGAAATTAGATCATAAGGAAGCTTGTTCTTATCCTTAAATTTTTTCTGGGTTTCAGGTTTATCCGTAGACATTCCAAAGACTGTCACCTTTTTACCTGCCAATTCCTCGAATGCGTCCCGCACCGAACATGCTTGGCTTGTTCATCCCCCGGTCAAAGCCTTGGGATAAGTAAAGATCACCATCCACTGGTCGCCATCGGCAGCTTTGATGGCAACTTCCTTACCATCTTGATTCTTCCCTTTGAGTTCCGGAAGCCTGGTGCCCACCTTCAGCGGTTCCGCGTTGAGCGAAAGTGTGGAGATTAGCGATACGAACATCATTTTGAGTTTCATTTCTGGAGTTTACCTCCTTTTCGCTTGTCCGCAATAACCGGTTTCCCTGTCTGTATTTCCTGTTAGGCTCCGTCCCGTGTCCGATCTCAAAGCTTATCTCAAAGGCCAACAAGTCCTCGTTGACGACGCTCTCAACCGGTTTCTACCGCGCGTCACCGTTCGCCCCAAAACCGTGCACCAAGGAATGCGCTACTCTGTCTTCGCCGGCGGCAAGCGCCTCCGGCCCATTCTCACCCTCGCCGCCGCGGAAGCCTGCGGTGGTGAGCTGAAGAACGCTCTCCCGCCCGCCTGCTCGGTCGAAATCATGCACACCTACTCGCTCGTTCACGACGATCTCCCAAGCATGGACGATGATGACCTCCGCCGCGGCCGCCCCACCTCTCACAAGGTTTACGGAGAAGGCATGGCCGTCCTAATCGGCGATGCCCTCCTGACCGAAGCCTTCACCATCCTCGCCGAAACTCCTGCCACCAAACGCTACGATCTCAAAGACATCCTGCTCGAATTCTCAGTCTGTGGGGGCTCGCGTAAACTCATCGGCGGACAAGTGCTCGACCTTGAAGGCGAAGGAAAGGAACTCTCAAAAGCCCAACTTGTTCGCATTCACGAAAATAAAACCGCCGCTCTTCTCACGACCTCGCTTCGCCTCGGCGGGATGACTGCAAACGCTACGCCACGCCAGTTCGATGCTTTAACCGATTTCGGTTACAACCTCGGCCTAGCTTTTCAGGTCATCGACGACATCCTCGACGTCACACAATCGACCGAGCAGCTCGGAAAAACCGCCGGAAAAGATGAAGCGGTCGACAAGGCCACTTATCCGTCCATTCTTGGGCTCAATAAATCTAAGAAAGAAGCCGCCCGCCTCACCCGCAAAGCCCTTGAAGCCCTCACCGTCTTCGGTCTAAGAGGGAAACGACTGGAAGAAATCGCTCACTATCTCCTAGATCGGGAATTTTAACATCCCGACTCGCTAAAACAACTCGCGCTGCCCGGACGCCGGAAACTCACCAGATGCCATCCGCGATCTTAATTTCTTCCAGAACCCAAAGAACCCAGACCTCGCAAGTGACCTCAAATAACGATCCTCCGGGCGCACCACTAAACTCAACTTCAAGCCAGATTCGTTAAAGGAACCCAACCGATCATGCAGTGGACCCACTTCCGGATGCATCGCAACAATTTCGGCTTCTCCATTTCCGCCCACCCAGGCAATCAAATCATCCACGTGCTCCACGGAAGCATCGTAGTGCTTTCCTGCACGTCCCGCCACATCATCAAGGGCAGCTTTCAACCATTCCTTCTGGATTTTTGATTTCCCGAAAAATTCTCCGGTCACCACAATCCTCGACGGCCGATAAGCTCCCAGTGGCGAACTTTCTGGATTCAAATCCTCTTCATGAATCCATAATACCCTCCCATCCGAGGGCACCTCGACTTCTGGCAGCGAAGGCCTCGTCACCTCGAGTCGCTCCACATTGCCGGGCATCAACGCATTAGGGTTCTCTAATAACTCAAGTCCATGCGGATCGAGTAATTCCGGGGCCACATATTTTTCGATGTTTGTTCGTCTTGGCAAATAAGTCTTTCCGGGCGTTTGCAGTCCCGCAACCCACCGCCACGAAAGCGTGTTCGAGGCCGGATCGAAATCCAGTAAGTGATCCTGAAAAAATTTTGGCCCCCAACTGCCAAGGCAATCGAGCAACATGAACCCAGTAGGCTGCGAACCACATCCGCGAATGATTGTGCAGATAACCTGTCTCCACCAACTCTCGCGCAAATCGATTCATCACGGCGACTGGTCCCTTTCCCTGGCGAATTTCTTCGGCATCAGGATGCTCCTCAATCCCTTCAAGATAATCATCCCAAACCTGCGGCCTAAGCGACAACCAACCCTTCCAATAAGTCCGCCAATAAACTTCTTGAGTAAATTTCTCGACCGTTGACGCAGCATAATGAGTCAGAGGCGCTTCCGCGACCTCCCACTCGGTCAGGAGTCGATGTCGAATCGCGGCCGACAGGCAGGAGACGTTTCCATGGTGGGGAATAACATGGTTGCGATTACTCGAATAACGTCCGACATGCCGAACGAATTTGTGGAGTCGTGCTAGAGCCTGGTCTCTTGTGTCCGGAAAATTCACGCCGGACGATCAGCTAGTTTCCAAGAAGAGCAACCTGCGCTTCCAAAGACCTTAGCATGCGCCGTCACCATCAAACTCATCCAAATCGGCAAATTAGCTATCGACCCTTGAAGACCGATGAAAGAAACCTCGATCGCTTAGAGATTATAAAATGTAGCAAATTCCAATGCCACTCCTGAGAAATTATTCCTACGGATGTAACCAAATCCACTCCGAGCTCATAAGCCTTGCATGAAGATCCTAGTCCTGATGACTTTCATGGTGGCTCCATTGGCTATGGCAGATCCGTTTCAGTCCGAAAACATCCCGGCTGAAGCCCAGTGGTATCTTCATGGAGATCTCACCGGACTTCGTAAAACGAATACCGGCGGATTCCTCCTTGCTCAAATTCGTAAGGACAAAGCTGACACGATTGACGAGATCGAAACGCTCTTCGGCTTCGACCCCCTTGAAGATTTGACCGGCATCACCCTTTTCGGAACCGGAAAATCAGATGAAATTGCGATCACCCTCACCGGAGAATTCGCTCGAGCCCAACTTGAAGAAGTTATCGTCCAGGCGGATGATTACAATTTTAGCATTTCCGGCACCACCAAGATTCACTCATGGGATGATAATGGCAGAACCCAGCATGCTGGATTTCATAACAACGATACTATCGTCATTTCCCAACAAAAAGAACTCCTCGAACTGGCTCTCGATGTTCTTGCCGGAAAAAAGCCAAGTTTCAAGGCAGACCTCACGCCCCCATCCAAAGAATCGGTCTTGGTCGGTTACGCAAACATCCAAAATATCGAAATCCCTCTTGATGAAGGCTCCCACATCGTCCGCAAAGCCGACTCCATATTCATGACGCTCGGTGAAAACCAAAATCGCCTTGTCGCCAACATGGTCATCAGCACCGATTCAGAACAAATGGCGAGCCGTATGATGCATGCTCTTGCAGGCCTCGTTTCCCTTGGCGAATTCGCCGACAAAAATATTGAAGGTCTCGATATCCTACACAGCGGAAAAACTTCCGGAAAAACCATGACGATGACAATGAGCCTCCCTACTGCAAACGCTCTCGCACTGATCTCGGAATTAAAATAATCTCTCTACTGATGTCTGAATACTCCGACACTGAACTCGTCCTCACTGCACTCGCAGATGGGGATGATGCTATGTCGGCGCGCGACGAAATCATCCACCGCTACCATCAAAAAATTTATAGATTCCTTCACCAATTAACCGGTTGCACAGAAGATGCTGAAGACCTGACTCAAGACACTTTTCTGCTCGCCCTTCGCAAACTCAAAACCTTCAAGCCCGGACGGGATCTTCTTCCGTGGCTCTACTCAATCGCCCGCCGTGCCGCTATCTCCCAGTGGCGCAAAAGGAAGCCAACCTCTCCACTCTTTGCCTCGGATTCCCCATCCATCGAGAGTAATAACCCCCATGACGCCGTCGCGCTCTGGAAGATCGCCAAGGACAAGCTCAAACCCGACGAATTTACCGCTTTGTGGATGCACTACCAAGAAGGCCTCGCTATCAAAGAAGTTGCCCGCGTCCTTAACAAAACAACCACCCACGCCAAAGTCATCGTTTACCGCGCCCGGAAACGCCTCGGCAAAGAACTCACCCTCACCAATGACACCTGGCTCCCCGGCCAAGAAATCAATCTCACCTCACCATGATCACTAAATCCCTCGAAAATCGCCTTCGTGAAGAAATCGTCACCGAGACTCCCCGTCCTGGGTTCGAAACGCGTATTCAAGCGATGGCCCGCGAGCGCCTCGTGCCCGAGAAGAAAGCACTCATCCGTCGCTTCGCCATCCCTGTGATGGCCATCATTGCAATTTTTGTGATTATTGCGCCCAAGGAAAAACCTACCAGCCCAACCTTTGCCAAGACACCGCAAACCGCAAACTTTCCCGAAAAGACGATCGTGGAAATCACTGGAGAAGCGCCTATCCAGCGCGAAATCCAAGGCCTCAAAAACGACGCCCAGCGAGCCATGAATCTTTTTAAAAAGGCCCTACCATCCATCCCAGTCAGGAAGAGAGAGAAAAATGACAAACTGTAGGATGAGATTCTCCCTGAAGCACTTTGGCTCACTACAAGTAAGATGCCTGCACTCAGCAAAGCCCCTACCCGATAAGCGAACAGGGGCTTTGGATGAAATAATCTCGAGTTAGCTGAGCGCCTCGACAATACCTGCGGTATTGATGCCAAGTTCGTCCATGACAACGTTGCCCGGAGCCGAGATGCCAAAGCGGTCGATTCCAACCACTTTACCGTCAAGGCCAACATACTTATACCAAAGTCCGCTCACTCCGGCTTCGATGGCGACCCGTTTGGTGCAAGATGCCGGGAGAACTCCTGCTTGATACTCAGCAGATTGGCGATCGTATCTCTCGAGGCAAGGAGCGGAAACCACACGTGCTCCGGCTCCAATTTCTTTAGCTGCTTCGATGGCGTGCCCAACCTCCGAACCGGTTGCAAGGATAATGCACTCAAGATCGCCTTCTTCCTTCTTCAGGATGTAAGCACCCCTAGCAACACCGTCGCGCCGAGTTCCGACGGAAGCGAGATCGTTAAGGGAAACAACTTTCTGACGGCTAAAGATCAGCGCAGTTGGCCCATCGAGACGCTCCATCGCGCAAATGTAAGCACCTGCGACTTCCTCTTGATCGCCGGGGCGAATCACATCGAGGTTTGGAATAACCCGTAACCCACTCACAGTTTCCACCGGCTGGTGAGTCGGCCCATCTTCTCCCACTCCGACAGAATCGTGGGTCAAGATGTAAGTCACAGGCAGCTTGGCAAGGCCCGCGATACGGATCGATGGACGAAGATAATCGGCAAAGACACAGAAGGTTGCCCCACTGATACGGAAGAGTCCGTCGTAAGCGACACCATTGCAGATAGCGCCCATTCCATGCTCGCGAATTCCAAACCAGATGTTGCGGCCGGTTGGATTGGCAGCAGAAAAATCACCCTCTTCCTTGAGATAATTCTTAGTCGATCCAAAGAGGTCGGCCGAACCAGTGATCACCGAAGGCATCGCCTTGGCAACGGCGTTGATGACAACTCCACCGGATCCACGGGTTGCATCGGCATAGTCATCGCCAAAGGCTGGAATCTGATCGGAGAGATCAGTTGGGACCACTTTGGCCACGCTATCCTCAAGCTCGCTCGAGAGCTCTGGATGGGCAGTCGCCCATGAATCGTAAGTCGCTTGCCACTCGTTGAAGGTAGAGATTTTGGCTTCTGTTTGTGCTGCAAAGTAAGCCTTAGTGTCGTCGGAGACGAAAAAGGTTTGATCAGGCAGTCCGAGTCCCTTGCGGGCTTCCTCGGCAAAATTTGCGCCACCTTCACCGTGTGCCGAAGCCGTTCCCGCTACCTGGGGAATCCCACGACCGATCTCGGTCTTGGCAATGATCACGGTCGGCTTTCCGCTGCTCGCTTTTGCCGCAGTAAAGGCCGCAAGGAAAGCATCCATATCATGACCATCAACGGTCACCGCATCCCAGTTAAGCGACTTGAAATAAGTTTCAGAGTCCCAACCTTGAGTCCTGTCCGCCATCGCATCGAGCGTGACGTCGTTTGAATCATAGATGAGGATGAGATTGTCCAACTTGTTGTGACCTGCGAAGGCAATCGCTTCCTGCGCAACACCCTCCTGAAGGCATCCATCGCCGGCGAGAGCGACCACGTGATGATCAAAGATGGTGTGATCAGCTGTGTTGTAACGGGCTGCCGCGCGCTTTCCTGAGAGGGCATAACCCACCGCATTCCCCACACCCTGGCCCAGTGGCCCAGTGGTAGCCTCGACACCTTCAGTCTCGTCAAACTCGGGGTGGCCCGGAGTGATCGAGTGGAGCTTACGGAAATCGGCAACATCCTGAGCAGTCACCTTGAAACCAGCGAGATGAAGCCAGCTGTAAATAAAC
>Ga0315321_10004889_pt1 | contig 10248 bp, 13 predicted proteins | sample M180m21515metaG_FD_203464 | JGI IMG/M metagenome (GOLD analysis project Ga0315321, IMG submission 203464) | Ammonia-oxidizing marine archaeal communities from Monterey Bay, California, United States - M1 80m 21515 | ecosystem: Environmental > Aquatic > Marine > Intertidal zone | place: USA... | reverse complement strand
CGACGCCGACGAAGGCACCTTCGCGCTCGATGGGGGAGTCGTGCAGGTGGTGACAGCCGCTCTGAACGCCCCCATCGGAGCAGCCGCAGAGGGCGAGTACCTCATGGCGATGGTGCTCGCGGCCGAGCTGAGCGCAGGCCAGCACGTGGTCGCCGGCGGCCTCGAGGTCACGGCGATGGTGCCCGGGCGAGATGCCGACGAGCAAGAGTGCCTCCAGTCGACCGTGGATGGCTCCGGAGCTGGCGAGGGCTCTGGCAGTGGCTCTGGAGATGGTGGCAGCGACGGCGACTCCGGAGACGGGGGCGGGGGTTCCGGCGGCGACTCTGGCGGCGACTCTGGCGGCGACTCCGGCGGCGACTCTGGCAGCGGCTCAGGTAGCGGGGGTTCCGGCGACGACGGCTCGGAGCCGGTGGACGCCGCCCGCGGCTACATTCTCCGGGAGTACGGGTGGGACACCCCTTCGCCGGACGACACCTGCCTTTCTGCCAACATCCTCACCTCGCGCGTGAGCAGGGCCATCTACTGTCCAGACTGCGCCTGGGCCTTCGCCTTCGCCGGAGCCAACGACCCGTCCGTGACCACCTGCCCCGAAGGGTCACCCGCCAACCGGTGGCACGGCGAGTACCCCCGCTTCGGAGTCATCGAGGACTACCTCGGCTACGGTCCCGCCATCTCCTACGGGGCCGGCCTGTCCACCAACTTCCGGTTCTGGGCCTACGCCACGAAGATCGGCAACCGCTGGGAGTTCGAACAGACCGAGATCGACCACTACTACTACGATGGCAGCTGGTACACGAACACCTATGTGGGCTACATCGAGGGCTACGCACAGGAGTGACAGGATGACCTTGGGATGACGAGGACGGGGCCTACGGAGAGCCCACCAGAACCGTTGCCGTCCGTCAACACCCTTCAGCCCAGGCCGACTGGCAAACCGCCGAGCTCCAAGCGGTTGTCGAGCGCGCAGACCGAACCCTTCCGCGCTTCGTGACCCGGGAAGTCGAGGGCTACCTGCGCTGTGGCCACTGGATGCAGGGCGACAAGGTCCGATGGGGCGTCGAGGGAGAGGTCGCTCACCCACCTTCGCTGCGGTGGCCGTGCGTGGATGCACACGCCCCACCGATGCTCGAGGAATGGGTAGAGCTTGCCCTCCTCATAGTGCTCGTGGCCCGCCATGGCGGACTTCCACCAAGAGAAGCTGGCCAATGTAGGCGAGCGGTGCCCGCCTTGTCGAGCCTGCGCGACCAACCATCGACTCGTGGCGCGGAAGCTGCGATGGGACCCCAGCAGCAGCACCTGCTGGGGGTAGTTGGGGTGGGTTGTCCACGATGAACGTGGCAGCTTGAGTGGGGCAACCATGGGACCTCCGGTGCAAGGACCGCGAACCAGCCGTCTGGCTCGCGACGAAAGCGGCACCCCAGCTGCGGCTGCGGCCCGAACCCCACCGGGTCATGTCGAGTTGCGCTGCACTTGGAGGGTGACGTCAATCCAGCCCAGGTGTAGGGACCGAGACGCCGCCGACACCCCCGCCTCGGGTCACGACACTCATTCCTGAGGATGGGCAATCGCCGCCACTACCCCAGCTTGGTGTGGGCCCCATCGCAGAACGCCGGGCTGTCGGTCTGCTTGCAGCCACACAGGTAGGCGGTCTTGGTCTCTTCGGCCTTGAACACCTTGGGGCCGATGCCGGTGCCTTGGTGGGACCCATCGCAGAAGGGCTGGTTGCTGGACCGACCGCACGCGCACCAGGCGTAGGTCTTTCCGGCTTCGAGCTGGACGGCATAGGGCGACTTCTGAGCAATCACGGGCTTGGACATGGACTCTCCTTTCGGGCGAAATGCCCAGCTCCAGCTAGCCCGCCCTGCCCCCTCGGATTCCCCGCTTCCAGGCAAGGAACCCGTGCCTCCCGATGCGTTGCCCCGGCAGCTCGGGGCCGCCTCTCGGACGGAGCCACAGCTGTCGGCCGCTTCAGTCGCTGGAGGTGGCGAGCTCGGCCGCGACAAAGTCGATGAGCGCCCGCACCCGAAGGGGCAGGTGCTGCTGTGTTGGAAAGACGACGTGCACTGGAATCTCGCCACCCCAACACCCAAGCACGCGCACCAGCCGGCCCTCCCGCTCCAGGTCACAGGTGTGGAAGACCGGCAGGTAGGCCACACCCAGCCCACTGGCCGCCGCCAGTGCCAGCGCCCGCCCGCTGTTGGATGCCAGGCGCCGACTCACGTCCACCGTGGCGGACGCATCGCCGGACTGCAGGGTCCACGTCCCCGGTCGCGCGTGGCCCGAGTACACCACCGCCGACCTCCCGCGAAGGGCGTCAGGATGGTCGATGTTGCCGATCTCAAGCGCCACCTCCGGGCTCGCGTACAGGCCCTTTCGATAGGCCCCCACGCGCCGGGCACGCAGGCTGCTGTCTGGCAGCTCGCCCACCCGAACGGCGAGGTCGAAGCGCTCTCCCACGAGGTCCACCATGCGGTCGAGGTAGCTCACACTCAGCTGCACATCGGGGTTGGCGGCCGCGAAGCGATTGAAGATGTCCGCCAGCGCACCCAACCCTAGCCCGGTCGGGGCTGTCAGACGCACTTCGCCTCTCAGCGCAGATGTCTCGTCGTGGATGCAGTCCTCAGATCGTCTCAACAGCCCGAACGCCTCCTGACAGTCGGCCAGATAGCGTTCGCCTTGTGACGTGAGGGTGTGTCGACGTGTGGTGCGTTGGATGAGGCGAGCACCGAGCCGCTGCTCAAGCCGAGTCACCAGCTTGCTCACATAGGAGCTGGACACTCCGAGGATGCTTGCCGCCCCCACGAAGCTGCCTTGCTCGGCCACCGCAACATAGGCCTCGATCTCAAGCAGTCGGCTCACAGCGTCACCTCACTCGCTCAGCTCGGCATGGGTCGCCGGCACATTCACCCACGTGTGGACCCAGTCCCACAGAGCGTAGCCCTGAAAGTCCGCCATCACGACCGCGGCCTGCGTGGCATCGAGGTCATTGCCGGCCGCGACGCTGTCGCTCACCTCGGGGTTGGAGTCTGCGGTCGAGCAGCCGGCAGCGATGAGGGCCATCAGGGCGATGAAGCGAGCGTTCATGACATGCCTCCTTGAGCATGCACGAGCCCTATTCATCGCCCGAGGGAATGATTAGTGGCGCGAGTGGCACATGACTCGTGACCTGTGATTTGTAGTTGGCCACTCCACCCCGAGCGCACCGTCGTGCAGTGCATGGTCCACGCAGCGGTGGTCCAGCGCGGCTTGTGCGGCCTGCTTGTGCTCGGGGACACGCGGTCTGGCTCACCGGGCTCGGCCGGCGGGGGCGAAGGGCCTGCCGCACTTCGCATCCGACTTGACCGGCCCGCTGCCGGATGCGCTAGGTGGTGTGCCGGAGGTGGCATGTCCCCCATTGGAGCCCTCGCGCTGTTCGCCCTGTGGACCTCGCCCGCCCAGGCGACGCCGCCCGACATCTTCCACTCCGACATTCGACCCGTGTGCCAAGGCCCGCGCGGTGTGGCGGTGACGATGACCACCCACTTCAACCAAGGGTCGCACTACATCTCCGACACACAGTGGCGCCTTGCGTTGGTCGAACCGGGCAAGAACTCCGTCACCTACGTCGATCAGGGCGGCGTGGAGCTGGATTGGATCGACGTTGACCCCGGTGTGCCGGAGCGGGTCAAGCCAAAGCGCGCCTGGCGGCCCAGCGGCGCTCACTTCGGCAAGGGTAACCGCACCGGGAGTTTCCCCCCAGAGGGTAATTCCGTCAAAGAGGTTCGCCATTTCTGCAGAATTTGCGGGCTGTCCTTCAATACTGAGCCTCAGTGGAAGCATATATCGTAAACCATCAAAATCGGAGTCTTTTCTATCTCGGTCAGCTCGCTTCGGGTCCAAATTGATCGATCTTGTTAGCAAAGAAAAGAGATGAAACCATTCATCATTCATTTCACATGGTCCTACCGTAGCCACAAGCCTTGCAAGTACACAAGCAAGGTTGTAGTGGGCCAACACATGATTGTTATCGAGAGTCACCGCCCTACGAAATAGCTGCATTGCCTCTTCGAGCTTGTTTTCTTTGTAGCATCGCATCCCGACGACGGTGCCTTCGGGGCCCCCTTGGTACAGGCCGACGACACCTGGTTCGGGGCCTGGCGCTACAACGCCAACTTCCACGCCGAAGATGACGTCATCGAAGCCATCGGTGACTTCGACGGGGACGGAGAAGACGAGCTGCTCCTGTCCAGCGAGTGGGGCCTGGGCATCCTGGAGCTGTCCGGCCGCCCCGGCGACACCTTCACCAGCCTCGCCACCCTGGAGGACAACCACTGGGCGGGGGCGTGGCGGCACGAGACCAGCAATGACATCGTCGGCGTAGCGGATCTGGACGGCGACGGCGCCGACGAGATCATCGTCCAGAGCCCCTGGGGCATCGGGGCCTTGACCCTGGGTAGCGGGGGCGGGTTCACCAGCCTGGTGGCCCAACCCAACGACACCTGGTTTGGAGACTGGCGCTACAACACCAGCTTCCACACCGGGGATGACGAGATTCTGGGCTTCGGTGACCTGGACGGCGACGGCGCCGACGACATCCTCATCGGCAGCGAGTGGGGCATCGGCGTCCTCACCCTGAGCGGGACGACCTTCACCGACCTGGACACCGCGGCCAACGACAGCTGGCTGGGCAGCTGGCGCTACAACGCCAGCTTCCACCGCAGCGAAGACCGGGTGCTCACCATCGCCGACCTGGACGGCGACGGTGCTGACGACATTCTCATCGGCAGCGAGTGGGGCATGGGCATCCTGGAGCTGGGCTGGAGCGGCCTCACCACCCGGATGACCTGGTCCAACGGGAGCTGGGCGGGGTGGTGGCTCGTGGACGGGGACGACGATGAGGCCATTGGGGTCGGTGATCTGACCGGTGACGGGAAGACCGAGGTGATCCTCCAGAGCCCGGTCACGGGCGACATGGCCATGCTCCGTGGCTGGGGGAGCACCGCGTACGCCTTCTACCCTCTCGAGGACGGTGGAGATGGATGGGAACTGGGAGTACCGCAGCACGGATCGGGTGGGCGCGGTGGCAGACATGGACCCCAGCCGGCGCGGCGACGAGCTCTTGCTCCAGCGCTAGCCTCTCCGGGGGCGCCCGACGGGCCGCCCTCGCCGATCCAGGGGTCGTCCGCGGCCGGGGCGCCGCGCCCCTGGCCCCACCGGCGTGGCGACCGGTGGCCGTCGGACGGGGGCCCCACGCCAAGCTACAGCCCCGTCCTCAGAGCGAGGGACACCCATGGCAACCCAAACCCCATTCGACTTCGATCACCTGGAAGACACCCTGGTGAAGCTGTGTCGGGACGGGGTGGGACGCGTGGCCAGGGCCCAGCCCGACGTCGTCTTCTACGCGGTGGCCTTGTGGGGAGTCCACCGCGCGCGGGACGGGCGCCTGTCCCTGCCGACCCTCGCGGCGAACACCACGGCGGCCGGCGCTCCACCGGACGAACAGGGGTTCTGGGGACCGCGCTGGAACCCCGGAGACTGGAGGTTCAGCGCGGTGCCTGTGGACCAGGACAGGTCCCACGAACTGGGCGACGCCCTCACGGCCGAGGCCACCCGCGGGCGCCCCGCCCACTGGGACCACACCCTGGCCCTGTACCGGGCCCGGCTGGTGTCCGTCGCCCGGCGGCTGTCCGAGACGTTGCCAGACGAAATACCAGTCATGGACGATTTCGTCGTCTTCTGGCACGACGCCGAAGGGGGCCCGGAGCTCGCCGAGCGGACCATCCCCGCGGACCGCTTCGCGCGGCTGTTTCGACCCCAGGTAGAGAAGCGCCAAGAGGAGGCTCGAGTGGCGGCGCTGCCGCCTCAGGAGCGGGCCGCGGTTCTGGTGGGCCGGTTCGGCCAGTACACGGGCGTCACCTCGGAGGACGCCCAACGGGACCTGCTCGCAATGGGGGCTACGGCGGTGCCTGCGCTGTCCGCGGCGCTGGCCCACCCAAAGCACGGCTGGCTCGCCGCGAAGCTCCTCGGGCAGCTCGGGGGAGCGAGCCCTGAAGCCATCGCCGCCCTGCGCCGCGGGGCCCCGAGCAGCGCCTGGTTCGCCAAGGCCCTGGGCATGCTCGGCGACGTGGACTGGCTCCGAACCCAGGCCGACCCATCGGTGGCGACCCAGGGGCTGGTGGCGCCGCTGCTGGCGGTCACCAGCGCAGGGTCCACGCCTCCCACCCTGGACTACACCCCGCTGGAGGGCTGGCTGAATACAGCCAACACCGACGGCGTGGCCCAGGTCGAAGCCGCCCTCAAGCCCGGGCGGTCCTTCGCAGCCATCACCGTCGATGATGTCGACGAGGCGCTCAGGGGCCTCGGCGCTGCCCACGCGGTGATCCGATGGCACGCCGCGTCCGTGCTGCGAGACCGATCCCTGGGTGAGGAGATTGCGCGGCGGGTGCTTCCCGCCCTCGCCGAGGCCTTGACCGATCCCCACCCCCTCGTCCGACGGCTGGTGGTCCTGTCGATCGGGAGCTGGCGGGGAGACGCCGCATCATACCGGTCAGCCCTGGAGGTGCTGCTAGACGACCCGGATCGCCTGGTCAGAAAGACCGTCGTCCGGATCCTCTCCCGCTGAGCGGACCGGCGAGCTACCGGCCACGTCCTAGCTCACCCCAATGTGGTCACCGCGGGTCTGGCACGGCCCCGCTTCTTCGCGGCGGACTTGGGTACGCTGGCCTCGTACTTTTCGAGGAAGGCGTCCACCGGGATCGACCCCACGGTCTCTCCGAGCACCTCGAGGGCCACGTCCTCCAGCTTGGAGAATCGGACACAGGACGCCCCCATGTCCAACGTCTTGCCCGTAGCCGACCACGCCTCTACAAAGCGTGCCTTCGCGGCGGGATCCACGTACAGACAGAACAGGTCCAGCCGCATCTTCTTCCGCTTCGCGGAGATCCCCGCGAACGGGACCGGGTCCTCGGGGTTGCAGTGGTATCCGTCCGGGCAGCGGCTGTGGGGCACCACATAGCTGAGGGTCCCGTAGCGGCTGATGCACTCCTCGTACCCTTCAGGCAGGTGGTGGAGGATGACATCACGGACCGGCTCGATCACGCGGCGTTGGGCCTCCGTCAAGCTGTCCAGGTAGGCCTCCGCGGAGGTGACTGCCATCGTTCACTCCTCGCCCTGTCGCTGCTGAATCGATGCGCCGACGCGCCACCCGGACCACACCACAGCGGTGAGACTACCGTCCCATCCCGACGTTCCACCCACGCCCGGGGCCAACATCCCGGCCGCCTCTCCGACGGCCCACAGCCCCTCTACCCGCTCTCCGTCCGCGTCCAACACGCCGCCCTCATCGTCGACCGCCAGTCCTCCGAAGCTCTTCTCGGCGCGCTGTCCACTCATGAACGCACACGGAACGCCCTCGCCGAAGGCCGGCTGCGCGAATGACGCGAGAGTCCAGCGACCGTGTGCGACGACTGCTCCTCCCATGGAACAGGTCCTCGCTGCGGCGGTCGGCAAAGGACTTGATCAACAATCGCTCCTACCCCCTCACCGTACCGCATTCACGGTATCCGTGCAAACCGGTGTCCTGAGTAGGCGCGTGCAACACACGGCCCCGCGGAACTGGCAGCCGGAAGCCACGAGCGAGCGGCTGGACCAAGCAGCCCAAGCCGGCCAGCCAAAACGAGAGTTGGACATTAGAATTGTAGGGCTTTCGCCCACCGCCGTGGCATAGGCGCCGGGCTGGAGCGAAGGAGCTCGGCCTTTGAGCCGTCGCGATACCCATCGCGGCGGTGGGCACGTGCAACCCCGAAGGGGTGGCGCGGCACGGCAGCTGTGCCGGTACATCGCGCGCCCACCGCTTGCGAAGGAGCGGGTGGAGTCGCTGCCGGATGGTCGGGTGCGGATTGCGCTGAAGCGTGCGTGGAGCGATGGGACGACTGCGCTGGAGCTGAGCCGGCTGGAGCTGGTGGAAAGACTGGTGGCGCTGGTGCCTGACCGAAGTCTCGGGCGAACCAGGTGCATTATCACGGGGTTTTGGCGTCTCGTTCGCGGCTTCGGGCGCGCGTTCGACCGACGCCACGGAAGGCGAAGAAGAGACCGGCGACGGTCGGGCGGCGGCTGTCGAGACACCCGACGCGACAGTCGCGCTGGCGGGCGTGGAGTTCTCTGCTCTGGCGGGTCTTTGGAGTGGTGGGATTCGGATGCCCGAAGTGCGGTCATGCGATGCAGCCGCGAGGTGGCGGGGTGATGCCGCCGGCGACGCTTCGTGTGCTGGCGTCGCTGGCACGTTCGGCAAGGGGCCCCCCGTAGCGGTGGACCTGGAGCAGCACGCCTGAAGCGAGGAGCGCGACGGGCAGGGCCGGCTCTGTCTGTGGTGGTCCGCAGGGTGAATTTTGAGGTCGCTGGCGGCGTGGAAGGGGGGAACGGGTGGGGGTCACGAGCTGCTGAGGGGGCAGGCGACGCAGGATGGCCGCTTCGGGGGGCGGTCTGGTAGAGTCCCAGAGGCGTTGATGTTTCCTATCCCCTCCTGTTGCCTGCATTCGCCTGGCTCTATTCCGTCTTTAAAGGGAGCAAAGCCCCAGGCACGCAGCACGAAGGCTCAGAATGAGTAGCCGAGCTGCATCCCGCCAAACAGCCCGAAGCCAGTGTTTTCTTCCGAGTCGACTGCCGCGCTCAACTCTTGGTCTGCGACCTGACCGCTGACGGTGGGACTGCCGATGATGCCGTTGTAGCCAGCACCCAGCTCCCAGGAGAAGGTGAGACCGCTGTCAGCCACGCGTTTCCACCCGATGACGGGCCCCAAAGAGAAGTCGGTGGCGGTCACGGCGAGGGAGGCCCCCTGGTATTCGAGCGTGGTGGAGGTGCGGTTGACTTCTGCGGCCATACCACCGAACCAGCCGCGGTCGAAGGACTTAAAATAGTAGTTGTAGCCGCCCCCCACACCAAAGAGGGAGCCCGCGACGTTGAGCTCTTCGCCGGACTGCTTCATGGCGAATGACAGTGCTCGAAGGGCAAGCGGGTTGTACTTGCCTGCTGCAATCCGACCGTAGGCGCCTTGGTTGTCGCCCAGCTTCTTTTCGTAGCGGGCGTCGAGTGCGGGCCAGGTGGCGCGGAACGGGTTGACGGTGACGGACTGTTCAACATTTTCTGCGGCTTGGCCGCTCGCGCTAAGGAGAACGGTGAGTGCGAGAGTCGAGAGCAAGTAGACCTCCGTTTTGGATGAGTGGCCCTTAGGTTGGCCTGACCGAACCCGGTAGGCGTGCGCCAATAATACGCCAAGATACAGTTTGGCGCCCTTTCGTCTAGGGCAGCCTTCCTGCATGCCGCGCCGCTGGGGAGCGATAGGGGAAGTGGCATGTCGACGGGCCCCCTTCAATCCCCCCGAGAACTTGCGCTGGTGGTTGTGGTGGCCTTGCGGGCGAGCGATGGGTCGTCGAACAGGAGCGAGCGCGGCTCCAAGGAATGGACCGCGGGGACTTGGCCAGCCGAATCCAGCATGTCGCACTGACCAATGTTGCTGCAGGCTTCGATAGCCTCTCATTTGATGCCGACGGTAGCCACAGGTTCATTGAAGTGAAAACGACCACCAGCCGCGACCCGGCCGGCTTCTTTCTCAGCGACAATGAATGGCGATTTGCCCGACGGATGGGGAGCCGACACTTCGTCTACAGAGTGACGAAGATGGGTACAGGCGACGAAAAGCTCATTGTCTACCAGGACATTGACAACCTCGTGCTCCGTCAGGAGCTCATGCAAGTTGCAACAGCGTGGAGAATCGTTCGGACCGAGACCAGCATTCAGTACCGCGAGACTTGAAACGACAACCATTTCGCCCAACGCCGTGGCATAGACGCCGTTGGTGACGAGGAGTGCAGGGAGGACATCGGCAGAGTCGTGGAGGGAGCTTGCGACCGGAGCGATTCTGACGATTTCCGACCGAAGCGACGAGGAGACTATGGCGTTTGTGCCCAGTTCGGCGCAGTTCCCCGACTGTTGGCACCAACCTCCTGTACCGACGCGGCTACCCTCGCTCCACTCCCGAGCCCCTTCGGGGAACCTTGATGGTCGGCGTCGCCTCCGCGGACTCCTAGCGTCCACCATCGTCTTCCAACCACGTGGCCCGCGCGATAGGATGCCCACATGGTCCTCTTCTCCGACACCGACCCCGACGCTCACGCTGCCCAGATGGGGGTGTACCGACGCATTGGCCCCGCTGGCAGGGTCCGGCTGGCGATGCAGATGTCAGAGGAGGCGAGAGAACTGGCTCTCGAGGGC
>Ga0315321_10004885_pt1 | contig 10251 bp, 8 predicted proteins | sample M180m21515metaG_FD_203464 | JGI IMG/M metagenome (GOLD analysis project Ga0315321, IMG submission 203464) | Ammonia-oxidizing marine archaeal communities from Monterey Bay, California, United States - M1 80m 21515 | ecosystem: Environmental > Aquatic > Marine > Intertidal zone | place: USA... | reverse complement strand
CCAAGTTTCCAGATATCACACTTGAGGATCTAGAGTCACTCCGCGAGGTGATTTGGAACAAGTACCAACGAAGCCGTGTTCCCCATGGCCATGTGGTTGAGATAGATAAACTGATCGAACGCGCGAAAAACTAGTCCTTAACCTTTCAATTTCCATTCATCACGAACAATAAGCAATTGCGACGCAAAGCCAACGACGGCTGTGTCCATGAATGGTATTTTCGCCCAATTCATGAGCGTCTGCACATCACGAATCCAACACGAGTCACCCGACTCAAACAGTGATACAGACCAGAAGTCTTTCGCGTGACAAGCGTTCCTGCAGGTCCAAACGGGGAACTCAATTTTAGTCACTACAGCCCGCCTGCGGCATCGCAGTATCAGCCGCTTTACCGCAGGTCACGCCGTTCCCTGCCGCCGACCGCTACACCACTTAACAAGTCTGCAGATGACATCACCAACACATGAACCCCCAGTGAGGGTGCACGCGCAACGGCAGGACGATTCATCCCGAGTCACCTCTTCATCGAGCCGAGACAACCGTCGCTCGAACTCTCATCATCACCGCAAGCTTCCGGATGGGTCTTCTCTGCATTCAAAGTACCAAGGCCCCATAACACCAACTTCAGTGACTCCGGACCGAAAAGAAATTTCAGCAGCACGAGTGCCATCCAGACAAGCGCCACAGCTTGAATTCACTACATGAGCACGGGCTTTCCCAGTTGGCGTTGTACTACTGCGACGGGTGAATCGAATCTCAATATACCTCGAGGCCCATCCGCTCGACGCCGAGGCAATATTTTGAAACTCGCTCGACCTTTAGCCCGTGATGATTCAGACAACTGCACAACCACCTTGGAACCACCTCATTGAACTTAACCTCAAGAATATACATGGTCGGCGGCACGACAAACTTTCCCCCGAAGCCGGTCTGCTGCAGGTCAAGGTCTATGGTTCGGCACTTGATATTGCGGTCGAATGTGATTCGTAAATCCTTTCGGTACATGTCAAAAAACGCCGCCCGGTTGTAACTGATGATCGCTTTGGGCTCGAGGCGATACCTATTCACTAGGTTACACACCTCATCCATAACAGCTTCATCCTTGGCAGCATACTCTCCGCATTGCATCAACCGCATTTGCTCCTCAAGCGTTTCAAGGTTGTGCAAAGTCCGCCGCTTCTGAACACTAAGGTTTGACCTCTGCTTGATTTCCAGAAAGGCTTGCTTCGGTGAATCACCGTAAGTTCGAATTCGAACCTTACGGCGAAAACGTTCCCCGTTAACCTTTTCCCAATAACACCGCAAGTCAGCCGAGTCATAATAACGCGATGCAATCTTATAGTAGCCGCCTGGCCCGGCGTTCGCATCAGTTCGAACGTACGGCTCCATGCTCCGCACCAACGAGCGTGCTTGACTGTAGTGAACGAGGTACTTGAGTTCAAATCGATTGAAGGTTCGTATATAACCCTCGGATGCTGCACTACTCACGCGGTTTCCTGGGTTTTTTAACAGTTAGAAATTTTGTTCGTGATGCAGGCACCCTGAATTTATTACCAGTCAAGCAACGTTCAAGTACCAGGCTCGACTGCTCATCAAGCAGCACATCAATTCCATTACTCTGTAGAACACAATCAACCAACTCCCCGCGTCCTCCCCCAGGGTACCTCCAATTCTTCGCGTATCCGCTAACCCCGGTACGACAATTCGATATCACAACATTTCGCAATGTTGGGTTGGAGCCATCTTTGAAAGCCACACCAATCACACAATCGCGGATCTGGCAATCCATCACCAAGGGACTGGCATTCTCACCGAACGAGATCCCTTTATCCCCCGCCCCGCGTACCTTAACATTCTCGAGATCAACCAGTGAAGTCATCAGGTCAATCCCATCATTTCGGGGCTTCCTCACCTCAGTATTTTTTATCAACCCAGAAGAAATGTCACAGTCAATTGCATCACCATTGGCATCTGTCACCAAAATATCATCAATCAACAAGTTCGAGCAGTCTGCAAACCGCACCGTATCATCACCAATGATGTTGCGGGCAAACCTGCTATGACTTAGCACTACGTGTTCCGCCATATGAACAGATAACATTCCGCTGTAATAGACATGTGCAATCGTGTCGTCGCTCCCGCCACTGAAATCACAGTTGGTAATATTCGAGCCTGACGTTTCCGTGCCTTGCAAGGCAAAAACTCCCCATGGCTTGTCCGCTGTCAACCGTTCAAATCGAACCCCGTCCAACGCGACTTTTGCACGGCAGATGATCGAGACCCCCGCCCCCAGTTGCATAGTTGTTCCTGTCGCGATAGCCAGACTGTCACAGGGCCTAATGAGGAGATCCTCAAGCAGCTTGACCTCACCCTCAAACGTAAAATCTATTGGCTTATCCTCTGTCTCTAAGCTCCATGGATGCACTGACTCCGACGCGAGCCTTCCTGTCGGCGGCCCCTCTGTTGCTACCACCAAGCGGTCTGATAAGGGATTCGACACCCGTAATCCAATCACCCTTGCCGTGGATTCATCTGCGGGACACGCTAGCAAAAAGGGGCTCTCCAACGCTGCCAAGCGAGTATATTCTCGATGCGCAGCATAAGCTTCAATTCCGGCTTGGTACTGCTGATAGTAGTTCGCACTGAAATCACGGCCTGAAAATAAATCGCCCCCCTTTTTATTCACTAACAACGCACTCCCGTCGACCGATGTCACAAGTTCACGGTCACCGTCGCTTAATTTCCCATTAAAGTCGCGATCTTCATAAACGGTGATTCCTATCGGTGCCCTGTCGAATTGGATCGCTTCGAGCTTTAACGTCGCAGGCGAAGTGGCAAATACCGTCAATTCATTTCCATCCGCCACGTAAGACACGTTCGCAGTTTCAAGAATACGGCGAACGTCCTTCGACCTAGAAACCAAGCTCAGCTTCGCGTTTTCAAGCTCATCAACAAACTTGCGTGGCTCGGCAAGCGCGGGGGCAACTGCCTCTTGCACCCTACCGATCTCTTCAACCAACTTCGCTTCGACCTGCCTCTTTCGAAGTACCTCATCAATCTTCTTCATGACAGCATCTAAAAACCGCGGGTCCGTGCATAATTTTCGATACAATCTATTCCCCACAGGCTCCACGCCTTCGGGATCCGAAATTCCTCGAATCAGATCCCAAGGTATTGCCGAAAACTCACCTGATAAAGGGTTAAAAAAGAGCCGATGGTTGTGGGACTCATCCGTATGGCTATCACCAAGATAAGCTAGTGCTGCAAAAAAACCAACGAACTCGTCATAGTCAATGATGGAATATAGTTTTTGAAACCCTGACGCATCGATTGCTTCCAAAAGCTCACAAAGGTTTTCGCGATACTCTTTCGGATACCGGTTATACAGATATTTTTTCTCCCAGAGATATGCATTCCAGTATAAGTCACTGCTGGCCAGTCCAGCGTTCGAATTGGAGTGTATATCCAGTTCTCCGTAAAAGATGTCACCGGGCATGAAGCTGTTTTGTCGCATCATCAATTCAGAGACAGCTTCCTCGTCCACGTAAACGCCTTGGTCCTGTTGGTTTATAAACAGGCGGACCAACCGAGAACGTGGCGTGGGTATCCGAAACTCTCTCGCTACCAGGTATCCCAAATGCCGTCTGAAGTTTTCTCTTTCAAGGTTTAGTTCCCGCCGCCCGTCAATGAGTCGATCTCGTGGTGTGCGGATTTTCCAGCCCTTTTCACGGAATATGAAATTGCCAAATCGTGAACCGCGGTATCTTACTTCCACATCGTGCGGTGTCCCCTCAGACATTAAAACGCCTTTGGCCCACTCTTTTCCGGACGCAGGTAATGACTCGCTAAACTGATCCAAGTCGGTTCCATCCAGTCTTAAATCAAGAATCTCGATGGGAGACGTTTCTCGAAGATCGTCTGACAAGAAAACTCCCCACTCGGGTGCGATCAGCGAGTCCTCTGTGTATTGAAAATACGTGGAGAATCCACCCACGCGTGGCGCACTTAGGTGCTTGCCGTGGAATCCGCGTATCTCGCTGTTCACCATGCTTCCAACCGAGGCAACGACAAACAGCACCAACATCCCGACCACTGGGCTCGTTAGGAAAACGACGTCTCGAAAATAGTGCCTATTTGGATTTGACACAGCATTACTCCAAATTTGCTTTTGCAAGTTCGATAATCCGTTTGCAATCATCCGACAACCCAAAAACTGGCGATGTAACGAAGATTTCACATCCAGTGACGTCCTCCATCATCAACTGTGTCCTCAACTCTTTAAACACTGCCGCTCCCGAATATTCCCCCTGAAGAGATCCGACAGAAAATTCAGAAACACCGAGCTCATTCCAATCACCGTCCGCGTCTCTCACCTTGATGTTTACAATTTCACAACCGGCGAAAAGGTTACTGAATCTAAGCATCATGAACAGACTGCTGTCACTAGAAGCCTGTTCGAATACCTCGCGTGGCAGTGTGATGACGTCATCTCCCCGCATGAGTTCTGTATCGAATCTTGCATAGTATTTGCCATGACCAACAGGCAGCCCCACCACTGTCATTACCGTTCGCTGGCTAGTCGATCGCCCAACACCTACGAAGATCTCGACACGGGGTGATGCAATGCTCGCTGACCGAGTGTATTGCTTGGCCACCCACAAGATGCGTTCGTATTGATTCAAATCCGCGAGCAGGCCCAGATATTCTTCGGTCACTTCAGGAATGCAAAGCGTGAGTTTAAATGCCTTACTGATCGCATCAGTTGCCCCAGACAAGTCACCACGTTCTTTTCTCACTTTGCCAAGTAAATACCAAGCCCTGTAGTTCCTTGGCAAGATTTCCGTCCATAACTCAGCAGTCTTTTCTGCTTTCCCCATACGGCCACGCCGTACGTGGGTTTCTACCAACAACTCACAACTCTCACCCACTGCCGTTGCGTAAAGCGTGGTCGCCTGAGCATCAGAATTGAGGTTGATAAATCGTTCCAGCCGAAGCACCGCAGACTCAAATTGCCCCTCGGAAATTTCCCTTTCCGCAATCCTGACTTCGCCAAACGTGTCCTCAAACGCCATGGCCCTCAATGCAAGCACCGAGCCAATATCAAGAGCAGGCGATGTGTAGCGTGAGATAACGTAACAACAAAGCAAACAGCAACAGAGCACCAACACGTACCCCACGGCCAGGTTCCCCTGGTGCGTCCACAGGTACATCCGCAGTCTACCTGGCAGCGAGTTCCTAGACATTGACCGAACCGTGACCATGTATCAACTGGCAACGAATCGTTGAATCGACATCCCGAAGCTCCTCGAACAAAGACTGCTCCTCCGCGTCACTCCGCAGCGTAACGCTATAAATCAATTCCAACTTCCCTGTGCCGTCGCTGTCCACCGAAATCAGATCTGATTGCGTGAAGTGCTTGTAGAAAGCGGCGTCAAAGCCGTTCTGATAATCAACCTGATCGCTGACGGTAATCCTGAGCAGGACCTCAACCATGGGTTTTGCTCCGATATCGAAGCGTGTCATCAGGTAAATCATCGCCGAAATGTTTATTGTAAACACTGTTGCTAGCGACATGAATCCTGTTCCACATGCCATTCCAATCGCCATCGCCACAAAGAAGAAAGCCACATCCCGGCTTTCCTTGACGGCATTCCGAAAACGAATAATTGACAGCGCACCAACCAAGCTGAAAGCACGTGCGATATTCGAACCTATTATCAACATGATTAGAGCCACCACCACAGACATGATCACCATGGTGTGAACAGTACTCTGCGAATAAGACGGCCCGCGGTGAGTGATTCGGTAAACGTAGCCTGTAATCAGAGAAAGAAGAAATGCTAGGGTCGTTGACCAAAACATCCGACCAACAGAAATCACATCAACGGTCGCACTTGTCTCAAAAAGTTCACTGAAGAAATCCAAGACTGCTCCCCACTATTCACTCGTTCGATCGGTACTTACATCTTATTGGCGACATCGCCGTACCATTCAAAGTAAACGAACTTTCACAAAAGAGAACGCCAAACTGAAGCAATTCCCCCTTGTTTTTCAAAAATCGCATCACTTTTCAAATGATTTGAGCGTCTACGGGATGATTTCATAAACCCTGGCCAAAGCTACGCCTCCGGTAACTCACTACGAAGCCCTTATCAAGACCCGCTGCACAGCCACTGACGTCTCGGTGCACAAAAGTTCCAACGGACACCAAGTTCAAAGCGGATGCAAACTCCGTCCCCACTGAAACCGTTTAAGTGCCCAAGGCGTGCGGATTTGAACATCAACTCCAACAGCTGCTCAAAGGTACTACCCCACAACCGCCGCCACGAATTCCGAGCCAAACCATTTACATCAAAACTGGCTTTCCCAGTTGGCGTCGTACTACTGCGAACTGTCCTGCATGCATCATCGGGTGCGCAGCAATCAACACGTACATGTCGAGGACCGAGGGACAGAAACCGCGAAACGATTCGGGCGCATCCGCTTGCAACTCCTCCTCCGACGCTGTATCCAATGCATTCCTCGTTGCCTCCCGGACCTGCGTGTAAAGATCAAGGTAAATTTGCTTTGCAAGAAATTTACCTGCGTCGTCGCTTCCATTGGCGTCCTTACCATGCGCCTCCGCAAATCCATCCGGCAAACTCACGCCTTTTCCCGGTGCGATACTCTCAAGCAACTGTACCTCTGAGGAAATCAGGTGTCCAAGTTGCCAAGCCAAGTGATTACAACCAGTCCCTGGTCTCGTCATCAGGTCAGTGTCGTCCAAATCACTGAGGTAACTAATCACCACGGTATCGCTAAGCTTGGCGGATGAATGGATGGCAGGTTGATTAGTCATTGAAAAGGCTCCAAACCAGAGTGCAAAAGAACAGCAAAGGTGCTGCGTAAAGCAAAAAGCATAGCCTCGCTCCCACGCTCGGCGATAGATGCTGGTCCGGCGGACTGGCCACCAGAGAGCTATTAAGCTGCGGCGTTATGCGTTCTACGCCCGCGCGTCGCCGTAAAAATGAAGATTCGGAACAGTATCGCCCGACGAAAAACCAGCCCTCCCGCAGACCAAGCATCATCCAAGCATCATCCAAGCATCATCCAAGCATCATCCAAGCATCATCCAAGCATCATCCAAGCATCATCCAAGCATCATCCAAGCATCATCCAAGCATCATCCAAGCATCATCCGGGCATCATCCACGAGTCTCATGAGCAGTAGCATCAAGTCGATGTAATGCGTTACACGTCACCTGATCTCGGCGCCCTTGGCTAACTCAAGACAAGTTGGGATCACTCATGCCTCAAAGCTTCAATCGGGTTCATTTGCGCAGCTTTCCTAGCGGGGTAAATGCCGAAACACAGACCCGCGCCCATGGAAATCACGAGCGAGAAGACAACCGACCACAGCGCAATCCTTGGTTCCAGCGTAGAAACCACAGGAGGCAACAATTCAGGATCGATAGCCTGAATCAAATTGCGTAGCAAGCGAAATACAGGCCCACACAACAGGCCGAACAAAACCCCCAGAATTCCACCAGTCCCCGTTAGCAGCAATGTTTCGGCAAGAAACTGCTTGGTGATATCACTCTGTTTCGCTCCAATTGCTCGCCGAATTCCAATCTCACGGGTTCGTTCGGTAACCGTAGCCAGCATGATGTTCATGATTCCGATGCCCCCCACCAATAGCGAGATACCCGCGATAACAATCAATAAGATGTTGAACATCGCTCGAGTTCTTGCTGCCTGCCGAAGTAACTCCTTGGGTACAACAACTGCATAATCTTCCTGTTGGTGATACTTCTGGAGCATAGAAAGAATCAAAGCTGCGGTTTGATCGATTTTCTTTGTCGACGCCAGCGTTACCGTGATTTGGCTAAGTTCAACCTGTTCTCCAGCGAATTGTCCACCAGCGACCCGCCGCATCACAAGATCACCTACACGCGAACGCATCGTTGATAGCGGTATGTAGGCGTCCAAGTTGTAATCTCTTGAATCTAGGCTTCCGCCGATCGCAGCCGACGCTGTGCGTTCGTATGTCTGTCCCACCACAACATAAAACTCTGCCCCGACCCAGATTGCTTTTCCAATCGGGTCCTCGTACGGAAACAGTTTTTTCGCAGTATTATGAGCGAGAACGATTACCTTCCGTCCATTATCCCGTTGAGTCAGCCAACGGCCCCTGGCTATTTCCAACTGATTCAATTCAAGGTGGTCTTCGACGCATCCAACAAGCTTCGCGTCGGTTGCCAAGTTGTCCCGCCGTAGCTCGAATTTCAATTCCCTCATTGGGATCGTGGCGCTCAACCCAGGGGCGATTTGCACGATGCGTTCAAAATCCTTGCGTTTCAGGCCGTAGTTTTTGATTCTTGAATTCGCGTTTTCACCTTTCACGTTAGGCTCAACCGTCCTAACAATAATATTGTTGGCTCCCAGTTCCAGAATCTGTTGTTGAGCTTGGTAACTGACGCCTTCCCCCATTGCAACAAGCCAAATCACCGTCGTTGTTCCAATGAAAATCCCCAACGCCGCCAACCCAGCCCTCATACGCTGCAGAAGCAAGCTCTTCAGCCCCAGTTCCAGGGTATGAAATATTCCCGAGCGAAGCACGGCGTTTTAAACTCCTCAGCAATTTGTTTGATTAAAAAAGAGCAAGACTGATTTGGATATCGGTTTTAGAGATCACCGTGACGATGCCTCTACTGCAACCGGCGGTGCCTGTGTGTCACCTTTTTGTGACTCAGCCTGTGTACTCGCCACCTCAGCCCCTTTCTGGCTCTCTACTACCTCCGTGCCATCACCTTCCTCCGTGCCATCACCTTCCTCGGGGCTTGGTCTAAGGCTAATCTCCCGCGCCTCCTGCACCGCACCTCTCGGATTAAGAACCACATCATCACCCTCAGCGAGGCCGGACTCAACAATGATCATCACGTCATTGCTATCTCCAAGCACCAGCGTTCGTCTCTCAACTTTGCCCGAGGCTAAACGCACCCAACAAAGCGTCCCCTGAACCGAGTCAAGAACCGCAGTGACGGGCACTACAATGACGTTCTCGTACTCTGCCAGATACAACTCGACTTCCGCACTCATGCCGGGTCGCAAACCTTTCAATTCAGGTAACTCAACAATGGTATCGTACTTCACCAGATTTCCAGTCCACCAACTTGCAGGCTCAGCAACCGCAGCAACTTCAGATATCTCTCCGACCAGTTGCTGTTCGGGCAGAGTAATCACTGCCCGCAAACCAAGTTTGACGCGTTCGATCATCGACTCGTGAATCCCAACCTTAACTTGCATGTGTTTCAGGTCTGGCATCAGCAACAGCGTCTGGTCACGGTGCACAGTTGCACCTTCTTCCACATCCGGTGTTTTCTCCCAACTTCGCGCTGACGGATAGATCACCATCCCATTCTTTGGAGCACGGATGGTGCATAATTCCTTTTCTGCAAGGGCCAAATCGCGTCGGGTGCCATCCATCTTCGCTCTTGCATTCAGCGAATCGCGTTTCGCTTCGGCCGCCTTCAACGCACCACTCAAACGCTCGAGTTCCTGTGGTTTTGTATAGTCTTTCAGCACGTCAATCGCGGTCACCGCTTCGCGCACTGCCAATTCAGCCTGAGTCGTTGCAAATTGTTTTTCCGTCAGTTCTACCTCAGATACATACCCCCGTTCAAACATCTGCTGTGCGTGCAATGCGATATTGCGTGCGACGCGTAAATTCGACTCGGCAATTGCAAGCTCTTTTTCTAAAGACTTCAACTGAATGACGAATCTACCTTCTTCATATTCTTTGACAGCCAATGCGGCTCGTTTAGCAGTTGCCCGGCTGCTTTCAGCTCCTGACAAGGACCACAACGCGTACTTTGAGCGTTCGTTGATGGTATCCTCAATCTGCAAAGTATCGAGCCTTACGAGCACATCCCCCTTCTCTACTTCCGAACCGTTCTCGACAACCCAAATAACGGTATTATCGCCACGAACTTTGTTCTTTACCTCTACATTTTCACGACTCTCCAGAGTCCCCTGCTCCGTGATCGACACGGTAAGATCCTGTCGGGCCACTGTGTGGGTTAGAATTTCGGTATACGTTGAAACCTGACTCGACCCCGCTTCGGAGTACGTGCGTACGCCAATGAAAATGATTCCCAACAACGCCGTCAGAATGACGAGTTTCAAAAGCCAAGATCGCTTTTTGCGTTTTGTGTTACTCATTACCCACCACCTCTGTACTTGAGTCTAGTGACTGCTCTACGCGTTTGGTCT
>Ga0315321_10004882_pt1 | contig 10259 bp, 8 predicted proteins | sample M180m21515metaG_FD_203464 | JGI IMG/M metagenome (GOLD analysis project Ga0315321, IMG submission 203464) | Ammonia-oxidizing marine archaeal communities from Monterey Bay, California, United States - M1 80m 21515 | ecosystem: Environmental > Aquatic > Marine > Intertidal zone | place: USA... | reverse complement strand
GCCAAGATGACGATGATGATGGTGACGGGGTAGACGACAGTGTCGATTGCGCACCTCTAGATGTCAGCGATTGGGATGATACTGACAACGACCAAATTTGTGACGGTCAAGATGACGATGATGATGGAGATGGTGTTTCAGATGTTAACGAAATTGCTTGTGCATCGGATCCAAAAGATAGTTCCTCATTACCATTAGACTCAGACACGGATGGAGAATGTGACTCAACTGACGTAGACGATGACGGAGATGGCTATGATGATGGAGATGATTGTGCACCTCTTGATGCAAATTATTGGCTTGATACAGATAACGATGATTTGTGTGATTCACAAGATACCGATGACGATGGTGACTCGTGGCCTGATGATATAGAAACAAACTGCGGATCTGATACTCTTGATAGCAATTCTATTCCCGATGACTTGGATAATGATGGAATGTGTGATCTGCAAGATCCTGATGATGATGGAGATGGATTCGGAGATGCTGACGACGCATTTGAAAGAGATTCTACAGAATGGAGTGACTTCGACTCAGATGGCACAGGAGATAATGCAGATACAGATGATGATAGCGATTCTTGGAGTGATTCCGATGAAGATTCCTGTGGGACAAATTCACTGGATTCAGCATCCATCCCAGATGACATTGATGGTGATGGAATTTGTGATTCTTTAGATTCAGACAATACAGATGGACCTGATTATGTAGCCCCAGATGAGACTCCTGGATTTGGGGCTATTCTAGGCACTCTAGCAATATTGTCAGCTATGCTAGTAGCTAGAAGACGAATTGAATGATGGCGCCGACAGCAGGACTCGAACCTGCGACCTGTGGATTAACAGTCCACCGCTCCACCAACTAAGCTATGTCGGCCCAGCCCTGCGCCGGTTCTCCCCTTCATGAACGAATCGGCTGTAATGTCAAGACTCAGAATCGAGTAATCGCTGTTTGGCAGCAATTCCGCCCTCAGCACTGTATCCACCCAATGTGCCATCGCTACGAATTACTCTATGGCACGGTACATCAGGAGCATAGGGGTTTGCAGCGCATGCATTTGCCACCGCTCTAGCCGAATTTGAGTGACCAATTGCCTCGGCGATTTGCTTGTAGGTTCGAGTCTCTCCACGTGGAATCAACGTAAGTTGTTCCCAAACCTTTAGTTGGAAAGCTGTACCTTCCATCTCGATGTAATCACTCCCACTCAATTGTGCCGGGTGGTTTGTGAGTTATGTCGTATACAACTCTGTTGACCTGCCCCTTCAAGGTATTGGAAATCTCAGTACTGATTCTCGTAAGAACATCATGAGGGATTGGGGAATATCTGGCACTCATGCCATCTAGACTGGCGACTGCTCGTACAACAATAGTCTCACCATGCACACGGGCATCTCCATGAACTCCGACTGATCTGACTGGCAATAAAGCAGCAAAATATTGCCACGGCAAGTCACATTCCCCTTCTGCTGCCGCCTCTTGAAGATGAGTTTCAACAATATGGCAGGCTTCACGGCAGGCTTCTACTCGTGGACGAGTTAAGTCGCCCAAAACACGTACGGCAAGACCAGGCCCAGGAAATGGTTGACGCTCACTAGACTTGATTTTCAACTCACGTGCAATTTCTCTAACTTCATCCTTGTAAAATTCGTGCAGTGGTTCGACAATAGTCAAGTCTACATCTTCAGGAAGGCCACCAACATTGTGATGACTCTTGATAACATCTCTTTCGCCACCTCCAGATTCAATCCAGTCTGGTGCGATAGTTCCCTGAACTAGGAATTTAGCTCCGCAATAAGACTGCTCTTCTTCGAAAACCCGAATGAATTGTTCACCGATTACCATGCGCTTGGCCTCTGGCTCAGTTACACCCTCTAAATGAGTGAAGAAACGTTCTGAGGCATCAACTACTTTGAGTTCTATTCCCATTTCAGCGAACATTTCTCTTACTTCTTCTGTTTCACCCTTACGCATGAATCCAGTATCAACATAGACGCAGTGTAGCAGACTGCCGACAGCACGGTGAGCCAAGATTGCAGCAACCGTGCTGTCTATTCCTCCTGAACAAGCAATGATTGCAGTATCATCTATCTTAGACTGTAAGGCCTCTATAGCCTCATCAATGAGCATCTGGGTTTGCATTTGGCTTCATCCCTGTATTGATTCATCATCAGCGATAACTTTCGCAGTCATTTTGGCTCTGTATTCTGAATAAGCTGAAGCAAGGTTTGAATCATTAACTGCCAAAATCTGCACAGCCAATGCTCCTGCATTGTCTCCCCGATCAACACCTACGGTAGCAACTGGCATTCCGGGTGGCATCTGAACTATCGAAAGTAGAGAATCAAGAGGGACCTTGCCACCAACTGGAACTCCTATTACAGGTAGATTAGTCATTGAGGCAATCACCCCAGGAAGTGCTGCTGCAACTCCGGCCATCCCAATGAAAACTTTGCAGCCAGAAGACTCTGCCGACTCAACAATTCCTTCGAGATACTTCGGTGCTCGGTGAGCGGAAGCAACTCTGATTTCATAATCTACATCGAATTGATCTAGTACAGAACGGCACTTCTCAGCAATGGGTAAGTCGGACTTCGAACCTAGAACAACACAGATGTCCATGCTTCGGCGGATTGCGGCCGGTACAAATGCCTGCCGTAGGCAGTAACTCAAAATCACATAGCAATTTTAGACGCAAAAAAGGATAATCACTCTTCCTCATCCAAATCTAGAAAACGTGTCGGCCACATCTCTCCTGAGATTTTTACAGGGGGGTTTTCAATAATTGACGCAAATCTCTCGTCAGATACAATTTCTTCAGAGAAAGGGTCGTGAAGAGTACCACCCCTATGCTTCAAAGTGAAGGCGATGAATGAGTCCTTTCCTCTTGTAACTCCAACTAAGGTAGCGGCGTATCCGGGAAGGAGTAATTCCCAATGTGCAATTGGTCCATTTCGGAATGTTCTAGAATCTCTTTCCCAACCATCACCAAGGAAATCTTCCGAGATGTCTTTACGATTTATTGGAAGTAACCAACGGGCTGAATTATGACCTACACATTCTGTGATATTGGAAATTGTTCTATACTGAGCAAATCCAAAAATAAGATAGGCCAACCAACCAACGAGAGGGTCAATTAAGACATGAAGGAAGAACACTACAGTACCCAATATAATCAGATGAAATTCAAATGGAAACGTATCAAAGAATCCAGAACGTGCACGATTAACTAAGCCGTCTCTAAGACGAGAAAATGGTACTATGAGTAACAACCAACTAATTAGAAATAGAACCAAGGCTACATTCTGATCATCAGGAGTTCGTCCAGGAAATGCAAGAGGAAATGACGAAGCGATAAGGAAAAATGGCGCCCAAGCCGTTGTGTAGAGAATCATTGGTCCGAGAGGAGAGAGGCGTTGACGAATCCAACCACGACCGCCTTTTCGATTAGTAGTAGAACTCCAAGAAGAGGGTGGTTCTACCTCTCCTTTGATGTAGTCAGGAGCGGAATCGTGATTAGGAAACCAGTGTGATTCACCACACAACCATTCTGAATCGCGAGCCGCTTGCACATATTGTCGGTAAGCCTGCTCATATTTGGTTGGAAGTACTCATCAGTCAGTAAGTGGATGGCGAAGCACTAAACTTCTAGCAGCTAGAACTTCATCAACTCTACGAACCTTAGTGTCGTGTGGTGCTGTTGTGACAATTTCTGGATCTTCTGCCAGAATTGTGAGAAAATCTTTCGCGAATTTGTCTAAAACTTCCTTTGATTCAGTCTCAGTTGGTTCAATCATTAGGCACTCCGGAACTATCATTGGGAAATACAGAGTTGGAGACATGTAGCCATAATCGAGCAATCTTTTTGCTACATCTTTACCTGAAACTCCTACAGCATCCTTCAGAGGAGTCATGGACAACGTGAATTCATGTTTCACTACATCTGCTGGCGCTCCATCTAATGGCATTGCATGGACTCCTTCAGCGCCCTGCATTATCCGGTGACGGAGGTAATTCGCATTGAGGACAGCATGTTCGCTCATCTTCTCTAGTTCACGTCCATACCTACGATAGAAGGCCCAAGAACGGATTACTGCGCCGGCATTCCCATGCCATTGTTGAACCTTGCCGATGCTTTTTTCAGGAGTTCTCCAGAAGTAACGGAACCCATCTCCAACAATACCCCCTCCTTCAGTCTCCTCACGATCAGCCACAGGAGCAGGTAGGTATGCTGCGAGATGTGACTTGACACCTATCGGTCCACTACCAGGACCACCTCCTCCGTGAGGCTGACTGAAGGTTTTGTGAAGATTGTAGTGTACCGCATCGAATCCCATCCGGCCGGGATCTGTTTTGCCAAGTATCGCATTGAAGTTGGCTCCGTCGTAATACATTTGACCACCGGCAGCGTGAACTATCTCAGCAGCTTGTGCAATCTCAGGCTCAAATATCCCTAATGTGTTAGGATTGGTAACCATCATCGCGGCAGTATCATCCCCAACTGCAGCTCCCAAAGCATCCAAGTCTAACCGGCCATCAGATCCACTTGGTATCTCAATTACCTCATATCCGCACATTGCTGCAGATGCGGGATTAGTTCCGTGAGCAGAATCAGGAACGATGACTTTGTCTCTATGACCCTCACCAATGTCACGGTGGTATTCTTGAATACATCTAATTGCAGCAAACTCGCCTTGAGCGCCAGCAACTGGTTGCAACGTGACTTGATCCATTCCGGCACAGATCTCAAGCATCTCTTGCATCTCAAAGAAGATAGCGAGCAAACCTTGGATTTGATGCTCTGGTTGTAATGGATGAATCCGATCAATACCTGGAAGGTTAACAATTCTCTCGTTAACTCTGGGGTTGTGTTTCATTGTGCACGAACCCAATGGATAGAAACCTGTATCTATTCCGAAGTTTCTCTGTGAAAGCCATGTATAGTGCCTGACGAGTTCCGGTTCACTAGCCCTTGGCCATTCAGGAAGTTTTGATCTGCGTAGAGAAATTGGGATTGTTTTTTCTGCGCCTTCAAACATAGGAGGGGGCTGAGACCACCCACTTCCAGCCGCTCCATTGAATTCGTAGATATCGCTCAAGAAACCACCTCCTCAATCCAAGAACTGAGTGCATCAACTAATGCATCAATATCTGACTTACTAGTTCTTTCATCGCAACCAATTAGAAGGTGTGAAGACTTCGAGTTCCACCATTCTCCAATATCGAAGCCACCCAGAACTCCTCTATCATCCATGAATAATAGAGCATCACTGGCGAGACCTGGTAATTTGACAGAAAATTCTCTGAAATTAGGCATACTAGGAGATACTAGTTCGACATTTTCAATTGAAGAAATTGCTTTCTTTGCTGCCTCTGTGGATGCTGCCACACGTAATGCTAGACGCTCTAGACCTTCGGGTCCTAAGAGAGCCATGTGCATAGCACCCATCAAAGCGATTAATGTTTCATTAGAACAAATGTTTGAAGTTGCACGATGACGACGAATATGTTGTTCACGTGTTGAAAGAGTCAGTGTGAAAGCATCACGTCCATCCTCATCCAGAGTCTTTCCAACAATACGACCGGGCATCTGGCGAAGGTACTCCATATTACAGGCGAATAATCCGTAAATTGGACCACCGGCGGTTGGACCGATTCCGAAAGGCTGGCCCTCTCCAACAACAATATCCGCCCCATAATTCCCAGGTGCCTCAACAATACCTAGCGATACCGCATCGACACCAACGATTAACGCGGTATGCTCTCCTATGATTTCCTTCAATTGTGTGATTCCCTCATCTAACTGGCCAAAGGCATTGGGCTGCTCAACATATACAGCGCAAGCACCGGCTGCAACATGTGCAGCCTCAAGATCAATTTGGCCGTCTTCGCCATGCTCAAGAATACGCAATTCAATTCCACCGCCTTGTGTGTAATTCTCAATCACTGAAAATCGGTGAGGTGGTACAAACTGTGAAACATAAACAACTCCTTTTTGCTCGGCCTTACGACCCTTGACTCTGACCGCACAGGTGATTGCTTCTGCGGCTGATGTGCTGGCATCATACATCGAGACATTGGATACAGGAAGAGCAACTAATTCTGAAATCATTGTTTGGAACTCCCACATAGCCTGTAGCATTCCTTGAGATACTTCTGGTTGGTAAGGAGTGTAAGCCGTAAGGAACTCTCCTCTAGTGGCTAACATCCCAACCATAGTAGGAACAAAGTTTCGAGCCAATCCAGTTGATAGAAATGATGGGCGTGAATCTAAGTCGATGTTTACCCCCAACAAACGTTGTGCATCAGCTAGAATTTCCTCCTCTGATTGAGGCTCGGGTAATGGAAGAACTTCAGTTCTGCGAACCTCCTCAGGGATGTCCGAGAATAAATCATCAATGGATGAAAGACCCATCTCTTTCAGCATCTCATGCTCGCGACCTAGATTCGGAAGTTGGTCCATGAGAGAGCACCTGAGCGCCTTAGGCGAGTCCTCTGTGGCATAACGAGTGCTTCAATAGTTCTACGAGCAAATCAACACCTTCACCAGAAACACTCTTAGGTCTGAAGAAGGAGAGAGTATTAGTGATGGAATGAAGGTAGCAGTCAGCGCCCCCGACCACTTTGTTGCTCCGTACATCATGGAGATGCTTGGAGACTCTGCCGTTCCAATCACTGCAGAGGCAATGGAAAACACTCTTGTTCTAGATGCATTGCTCACTTCTTGTAATGCGATTATCCACATTAACTCAAAGCCAGCAGATGGCTCACTTGGTAGAGATGACCGAGAAATTCTTCTGAAAATGAGAGAACAATCACGGCCTATTCTTGAAGCAGTAAACAGGCATGGCGAGTTGCACCTAATCATCGTTGGAACTCTCAGAGTTCACCCTCAATGGACACCTGGCGAACCATACTATGGTTACGACTCAACCCTTGCACCACGAGATGTAGCAGCCGAGGGACAATTATGGATGGAAGAAACAGCTCTCGAGAGAGCTCAGGCAGAAAGGCCAGTCAGTATCATTCGGGCATCAAATGTACAGGGAGTATTATTGGATGGCTCTGAGGCCAATGGACTTCTGCACAGATGGTCTATGGAATCAATGATGGGATGGGTAAATGTCCCTGGTGACGGAAACGGAATCAAAGATTTTGTTCATGTACAAGATTTGGTTGCAGTTATTGGTGCCGTCTTAGAAAATCCCCCTCCTACTAGAGAGAGCATGTCTGTTGGTTCTGGAAAAGGAATATCAATGCTAGATCTAGCTGCAATTTACAATCAAAAAACCGGCTGTGAAACCGAATTAGCACAGGACGAGTCACAAGAGGTTTTCGGAGTTGTTGACGCTAGAGATTTAGAAATGAGATTGGGGTTCTCCCCTCAGATTAGTCTCGATGAAATGATTGAAGAAGCATTTGAATTCGCAGGTCACTGAGCGTTAAGCTCTAGTCTTTTGCGAATCCCATTCCATTTGTGAACACTAACAACTATTGCAAGTTCACTATGTGAGCGAATATCACTGACGTCATAATCTGGTTTCAAGTGAATCTCGACTTCACCCACTCCGTCTATCTTTCCAATAACAGTTTGACCGCCTCGATATGCATCATCAAGACCAATTGAAAAGGTCCTCTCTATTTTTTCAACTTGTAACATAACAGAAGTTTCCTTACCTTCTGTTTCAGCAATAATTGCCTGTTGGTCATTCAAGAATCTAGCTTCATTGAGGCTAGTAGAAACTTGTGAAAGGTCCAGTGAAGAGGCCTCAGATACTACAGAAGTGGAGGGGTCAGGTGTTTCAGAAATTACAGAACTTGATGCAGAAGAACCCGTGACTTCTTGTCTCGATTTGCTGCGAGAATAAACCTCGGGAGAATCGGGAACCGAAACGCGATCAGGGACATTGACTCGATCTGGAGTTTCTACGTGATGTTTATTATGCCACTCAGATGATGATTCCTGACTTGGAGTTTCTACCTTATGAGTATCATGCCATTCCTGAGAGGATTGAAATCTAGATTCCGCGCTGCCTCTGATTTCTCCGACTGCTGTTTCAACAGTTCGATCAGCAACATTTCTAATCACTGCATCAACTGCAGCTTCCTGAGGCGTCTGCATGTCTATGCTTGTCGAATTCGCAACAATCGCCGCAGTTGTCCCTCCAACAAGACCCGCTACTGCGGCCCCCTTAGCCAAATCTGCCGCTTCGGGTATATGAGCTCGCGTAGCCAATACCATTTCTTCTGCCTTTTCAGCCCAAATATTCCGTGCTGATGCTTGCATAAAGAAGGGGAGTTTTTGGATTCTTTCTTCGACATGGAAATCAGCAACTTGCCTCGCCTCTTGTATGGTTAATTCAGGATTATTAGCCACTGCCTCCACTCTTAATGCAATATCACTGACAAAATTCTCTTCGGAAAAATTCTCATTCAATGATTCAACTGGAGCAAGAAGAGGCACCACATTGAATTCCACATATGCCAACTCACTCCCACCCTCATCCTTGTCATGAAGTCTAATAGTCCAATCACCCAACCCTGGATTAGGGAATGAAAATTCTCCAATTGTTGCCCCTTGAAGGTACTTGTAACTAACATCATGCTCGTCATTCACAGCCTCATCACCATGTGGAATTTCAGCAGGAATGACCCCAATCCAAGCATCATGAGACATCTCAGGGACTGTGAAATCAAGGACTATTTCTTCATTAGAATAAAAGTTAGATTTGGCGATTTCAAGGCGAATTGCGGATGTATTTTCATCACTAGCCTCTGAGGGGCTGACGGTTGGCTCATCTCCAGTCATACTAATTGTTAATTGTCCAACTCCAACCCATCTTCTAGTTCCAATTGGAATTTTTCCACCTGATGCTCTAGTCCATCCACCACGATACCAATCGTTGTGGCCATCTTGTTCACGGTCATCAAGATTCCAAGAACTAGCTGAAGTATTAGCATTTGTGAAATACATTCGATTACCATTTGATTTCTTGAACCACGGCATGCCATTTATCAGGTCTGATTGTCTCGAATAAGAACCATTGTAGGCCGGATTAGAATGACCTGAAATTTGTATGCCGCCAACTTCTCCTTCAGCCACAGGAGAATCCCCCCGATCGATTAATGCGTACAATTCTGCTAATTCTAGAGAACCATTATTGTCACCATCTAGAACACCAAATACAGCACGAATTATTGGTTCTGGAGCACTTTGTCCTGTAATCGCAGATAATGCTGTTCGAAATTCTTGAAGATCTAGAGAACCGTTTCCATCGGCATCATACTTTTCAAATACCATTTCTGCAGTATATCCCTTATCTGCTAGAATTTCCTGAAGCTTTTTGATAGCAACTGCTTCGAAATTTCGGCTTGCCATGACTACTTCTCCGATGTTCTGTATACCCTTCTACCCAATAGCATTACGCCGTCACCGTTGTAAAAATAATTACTAAACAAAAGGAGGTTGTACGACTTCAGCCCTTACTCTACGGCGAGAACTGGCCTGAATCCAAACTTCATCGCCCACTTGCACATCATCAAGATATGCCATAGCAATCCCAGTTCTGGATAAAGATGGAGACGGCCCTCCACTTGTTACATACCCAACTAGTATTGAATCATCAGAATCGGATTTTAAAACGCGATGGCCAAGGCGTGGAGAAGGACCTCTATCAAGGCATTTCAGACCACGCCAACGTGAGCCAGATTCAAGAGATTCTGCAACGCGTTGACGGCCTACAAAATCATGCTCCATATCCAAACCGAATGGAACAGCGGTCTCAGCTGTGTCACGAGATAGGAAATTACTGGGCAGAGATTCGTCTTCATGTAATCCCAAACCGGGCCAGAGAAAATCTTGCCCCGATAGTAAATATCCCTTTTCTAACCGAAGAGTATCTCTTGCTCCAAGTCCTACAGGAACAAGCCCATGTGACTTTCCACCCTCAATTAAAGCACTCCAGAGTTTAGGGGCCTGTTCATTTGGAACAAAAATCTCAACACCCTTCTCACCCGTATATCCAGTACCCTGAATCCATCCACTTACACCCAAATCATTAACCATAATCTCACTACATTTGAATCGGCCAACCATATTTTCTTGGCCAAGGACATCACCAATTATAGCAGGTGCTGTAGGGCCTTGGACTGCGATGATACTGGTTTGATCTGACAAATCAACAATCTCAACAGAGCCATCCTTTGGTAGTAATTTTTGAAACCAATCCCACATAGTAGATATCATCGAGGCATTTGGA
>Ga0315321_10004873_pt1 | contig 10270 bp, 11 predicted proteins | sample M180m21515metaG_FD_203464 | JGI IMG/M metagenome (GOLD analysis project Ga0315321, IMG submission 203464) | Ammonia-oxidizing marine archaeal communities from Monterey Bay, California, United States - M1 80m 21515 | ecosystem: Environmental > Aquatic > Marine > Intertidal zone | place: USA... | reverse complement strand
ATAGTTAACCACTAAGAACCATGGAAATCTTTAAATTAGATACAGAAGAGCGTACCGCATTCGGTACGAAAAATGCCAAGCTCCTGCGCGCTGCAAGACGCTACCCAGCTACTTTAGTAGGTGAGGGCAAAGAAACAGTACATTTCAGCGTTTCAGCCGACGATTTTGACTTTACTACCCGCAAAAACGCGCGCAGTTTCGAGTTGACGATCGGTGGCAAAACTGAAAAAGCGGCCATCCAGGCAGCGAATTTCGATTTTTTAGGCGATAACATTTATCAGCTTGACTTCATTCGTGACTCTAGTGGCGATCTAGCCGTTGCTCGAGCTACAAAGTTTGGCGATAAGGGCTACGAAATCAAGGAAGATTAGTCATTGGCGTTTTTTCGCCGCTAGGTTATGATTTCCGACCCTCAAGATGATGATGGGCCTATTGAAGAATCGCAAGATTCTGGGCATCGCATTTTGTTGGGCCTCGGCAATCCTGGCGCCGAATACGTTTCGACTCCGCACAACGTCGGTTTCGAAGCACTTGATCTTTACGCTACACGTCTGCAACTTCAATTCGAGTTGCAACCTCAGTTGTCGTCCGCAATTGTTGAAGTCCCCGATTCTAAAATCGTGTTGGTTAAACCAACTACTTTCATGAATCTTTCAGGGGTCGCTTTACGCAAATTGTGGCAGCACTATGGCATCGAATCTGCTCATCAGATTATGGTGTTGTGCGACGATTTTCACTTGCCACTCGGCGGCATTCGCATTCGAGAGGCGGGGGCAACCGGCGGCCATAACGGCTTGGCTTCTATCGAAGACGCGCTCGGCTGCAGTGAATACCCACGCATGCGATTGGGTATCGGGGGTCCTGGCGACAACAGTGTTAAACATGTTCTTTCAAAATTTTCTTCGGCTGACAAAAAAATCGTAGATGACTTGCTCATCGACGCTTCTTGCGCAGCCGAAGACTGGGCTGCTGGTAAATCTATTATAGATTTACAGGCTCAATTCAACCGCCGCAAGCCGCAGGCGGGTTCTTAGTGCGATAATGCACAGCAAACTGGTAGGACCAGAAAGGCACAAAAATGACTAACAAAATTCACACATACCAAGCCGTGTTCTTGCTCGACAACGAGGAAGTTCGCAAAGGCTTTAATCAAGCTAAAGATTGGGTGCAAGCCTGTCTTGAGAAGCACAACGTCGATGTAAAAGTATTACGCCTATGGGGCGAGCGTGCTTTGGCTTACCCAATTGGTTCTCGCCAACGCGCGACTTACCTTTTAGGTTGGGTAGAGGCTTCTGGCGAAGCTGTTAACGAAGCTAAGCGCGAAATGTACTTGGTTGGCCCAGCTTTCCGCATCATGTTTTTGCGTGCCGACGAAATCCCTGCCGAAGAAATGGCATTTGGTATCGAGGCTATCGACGATTCAGCTGTTGAGGTCCCAGACGAGATCGAAGAGTTTGAGATGATCGAAGAGGATGTGGCTGAAGAAGCTGCTGAATCAAAGACCGAAGAAAAGACTGAAGAGAATACCGATGAGCAGGCTGGCGAAAAAGCCGCTGATTCATCTGACGAGTCAGAGGCTGTTGCCGCTGGCGAAGAGAACAAGGAGAATTAATCATGTCATCCAAAAAAGACCGTATGTTCGACTTCAAAAATGTTGAAGAGCTTCAAACATTCATCACTCCATTAGGCAAGATTATGCCTGCTAAGCGTACTGGTTTGTCAGGCCGCGAGCAGCGTCGCCTAAAGACAGCTGTGAAAATGGCACGTCAACTAGCACTTCTATCCTACGGAGTTCAATAATGAAGACGAAACTAATCCTTAGTGTCGACGACGCAACATTGGGCCACACTGGCGATGTTGTTGAAGTAGCGTCTGGTTACGCGCGTAACTATCTGGTCCCACGTGGCCTGGCATTGCCGTATAGCGATGACGCTATCCGTCGTCTTGAAAAGCACCGCGTTGCTGCCGAGAAAGTTCGTGTCGAGCAATTGTCAGATATGCAGTCTTTGGCTGATAGGCTGGCTTCACTCGAGCTTAGCTTTACCGAGAAAGTGTCTTCTGCAGGTCACCTATATGGTGCTGTTACCGCAAAGCGCATTTCTGAGGCCTTAGGCGAGCAAGGTGTCGACATCTCCGAGAGCAATGTGCGTTTAGGCGAGCCTATACGCGTTGTCGGCGAATTTGAGGTACCTATCCACGTGCATTCTGACTTGAATGCTGCCGTTAAGGTGTGGGTTGTAGGGCAAGAAGTCGCTGAGCCTGAAGTTGAAGAAACTCCAGAACTCGACGAAGACGGCGAGTCTTCTGAAGCTTAAAAAAAGCAAATCGCGGACGGTTTTCTCGTATGGGGAAGCCGTCCGCTATTGTATTATCGCAATTCAAAATGAGTGACTCCACCTTGCCTTCACCGCCTTTCGATTTACAGGTCGAAAAGTGCATTTTGGGTAGCGTTTTGCGCGATCCAAACTGTATGGCTGATGTAACGTCGGTGGTACTGGCAGAAGATTTTTACTCACCGCGCCACCGTGATCTTTTTAAGATTATGATTGAGCTTGAAGCGCAACAGCAGGGTCGTTGTGACCCACTGACTGTAGGCCACGAAGTACAGCGTCGCAACAAAGAAGAAGAACTGGGCGGCACCGATTATATGGGCGAGTGCATGATGGCCGTTCCGTCGAATGCCTTTCTAGAAAACCATCTCAAAATCGTTCGCGATTTGTCCATCCGCCGCGCGTTACTGAAAGCGTCCGAGGGTATTCAAAGCAGCGTGTTCGATGGCGACGCCGATGGCGATGTTGAAGAACTCGTCGGTCAGGCAGAGAAGGCTGTGTTTGGTGTCGGCGAACGTCTAGTCGGCAAAGAAATGATTTCTGTGGCAGAGCTAATCGACTCGAATCTCGACGGATTGCTCAGTGGCGAAGCGAAAGAAGAAAGTCTCAAAACGGGCTACTACGACCTTGATGAGAAATCTGCTTTCCGTCCTGGCGACTTAGTGGTGTTGGCGGCGCGTCCGGGTATGGGTAAAACGGCCTTCGCGCTTAACTTGCTCGAGCGAGTTGCAGTGCAAGACAAGAAGGCTGTATTGATGTTCTCTTTAGAGATGCCACGCGATCAGCTTGTGGTACGTTTGTTGTCTTCTCTGGCGCGTGTCTCCCACGATAGCTTGCGCCGCCATCGTTTGCAGGCTAACGACAGAAGCCGGTTAACAACCGCTGGCTCGCAGCTGCGCGATACCGTTATTCATGTCGACGACTCTTCGCAGCCAAGCTTGGCTCAGATTCGCGCTAAGGCGCGTCGTCTCAAGCGTGAGGGTAAGCTCGATTTGCTAATCATCGACTACTTGCAGTTGCTGCACGCAAAGGCTGAGTCTCGGCAAAACGAAGTGTCGTTAATTTCGCGGACTCTAAAATCTATTGCTCGTGACCTCGAGGTTCCTGTGCTTGCCTTGGCTCAGCTAAATCGTAAAGCCGAAGATCGTTCAGACCATAAGCCAATGTTGTCCGACTTGCGTGAATCAGGATCCATCGAGCAAGATGCCGACATGGTAATGATGCTGATGCGCGAAGATTACTATAACGAGACCGAAGAAAATCGCGATAAGGCTATGCTGAGCATCGCTAAAAATCGCCATGGTTCTACGGGCGAAATCTCTTTGCGCTTTAATAAGCGCTTTATGCGTTTCGAAAACGACGACGTTCATGCCCAATCCGTAGCTCCTACAGCTTCAGCCACAGCCTTTGATGATGTATAAAAGCCTATTTGTTAGTGCATGTTTGCTATGTCTAGCAAACACATCTTCTTTCGCAGCTCAAACCGAGCAGGCGCTCGTCGTTGAAGACATCATAGTCATTGGCGCTAATGACGCAGTCGAGCAGGTATTGCAAGGCATGTCACTAGTCGTTGGCGAAGAGTTTTCGGCAGCTCTGCTAGAAGATAGCATTGAATGGCTCTGGAGCCAGATGCGAATGCGCGTGGTGCAAATCCGGAAGCTACCGGGTAGTGCGCCAGGTTCTATTGTGATTGAATTGCTCGTCGATCCGCTTCGCTCATGGAAACAAGTCGTGTTCGAGGGCTATGATGAGTTGACTCCACCTGAAATAGAAGTTGCCGTCGGACTGACGGGTCAAACAATAGACGAGTTAGAGTTGACCAAGTATGAGCAGCGTATATTAGACTTTTATTTCGAGCAGGGATTTAGAGGTGTGGAAGTGTCCGCCGTCGATCGCGGTGATTACCTCGCCTTCGTTATTTATGAGGGCCAGCAACTTACAGTCTCTGATGTGCGCTTCGAGGGCAACACTTTCTTTAACGAAGGTGGTGTGTGGGGTATTTTTCACTGGGGCCTAGACTTGCACGAGAGTCTTCAGCAGACCGACGGAGTCTTCTCCGATGACGACTTCTCAGCCGATATCGTCGTTGAAGATATTAACTCTCTGATCATGCTTTACCGGCAGTATGGTTTTCTCGACGTCGAAGTCGATTGTCGCCTCGAAGAGCAAGGCGGTTCGAGTAAGGTGGCACTGATCTATGAAATAAACGAAGGTCCTCGGTACACCATTCGCTCAGTTCAATTCAAGAATAGCCGCGGTGGGGGCTTGATGGTCGAAGACGACGAGCTCAAAGAGTTGTCGGGTATTGTCGCAGGTCAGTTCTATAGTCCGGCTCGACTCGGGCAAAGCGCTTTTGACATTCAGACTAAGTATGCCGAGTATGGCCATCCCTCAAGGCGAAAGGTCATGGCTAATGGCGATAAGGCCGACAATTACTTTTGGATTGGCGGGGAAAATGGTGCCGAGGAACCGGATGTGTTCTTCGACCTTGAAGAGCCAGTGGTTGACGTGGTGTTTACTATTCAAGAAGGCAAGCCTTTCCGTTTGCGTGATGTAGTGCTGCGTGGCTATCTCGGCACACAAGATCGCATCGTGCGTCGTGAAGTTGAACTCGAGCCGGGTGATGAAGCTCGAGAAGACCTTGTTAATCGTTCATGGCGACGGTTGAATGGCCTTGGTTACTTTAAAGACGCGAATAATAATCCGGCAGTAGATTGGCATTGGCAGCAAGTTGATGGCCGCCATGATTTAATGGATTTAGTCTTTGATGTCCAAGACAAGGGAATGATGAACAACTTCCGCTTTGGTGGAGCATGGAACTCTGAAACAGGTCCCGCTCTGATGGTTAGCCTGACTAAGTCAAATGTAGACATGTTTGATGGGTCCGACTCGTTCACGACAATCTTTACGGATTTGCAAGACGGCATGGCGTTTCACGGTGCTGGCCAAGCTCTTCGAATCTCAGCACAACCAGGCCGCCGTTATTCTTCTTACGCAATTTCTTTTACTGAGCCTGACCTGTTGCGTGAGCACATCGACCGCTTGGGATTGAATATTAGTACAAGTAAAAATTTCCGCTATCAAAGATCCCATGAAGAACAACGAATCTTCTCAGGATTTACCCTTAGTCGTCGCTTCGGTCGCAATGTTTCTATTTTCGGAGGACCAACATTCGGTCGTGTACTTCTTGACGACTTTGCGCTTGGTGCGCCAGACGCGGCCACTGAGTTCGCGGGCTCTAATTCTTACACAACCCTAATGTTTGGTGCGCGTCGTAACACGGTGCTTGATCCATTTTCGCCTGTAGATGGCTCAATGGTGTCCATGAATGTCGCGCAAACCGGTGGCTTTCTTGGCGGCGACTGGGACTTTACAAAGTCTACTCTAAAGATGGCTAAGCACTTCGACCTATGGGAAGACGCTGAGTCGCGTCGCTGGATCTTGTCTTTGAAGGGTGCTGCGATGAAGGCATGGCTGCAGGGTGACATGACAACGCTACCGTATTCTGAGAGTTTCTTCCAGGGTGGTTACCGTACGTTGCGTGGTTTCGCTTTCCGTGGTACTAACCTGGATGCTAACGGTTTTGCATCGCCAGGTTCTGCTGCATGGAATGCCTCAATAGAGTTGGGGTTCCCGTTGTTCGCGACGCGTAGTCGTCAAGCGGTAGGTATGCTTGAGAATGTGCGTGGCTCGGCTTTTGTCGATTTTGGTGCTTTAGGCAGCGACTTCGGCGCAATGACTTCAACCCGTGTCTCCACGGGAATCGCTGTGCAGGTTCGCATGCCGTTCATGGCGCAGCTACCCATCTCTTTGATATTCGCGAAACCTTTGCGTCTTGAAGATGATGATCAAACTGCAACCTTCCAACTTCAAATGGGGTCTTCGTTCTAACATGAAAAACACACTCATCATTGTTTTATTGACTGCTCTAACCAGCAGTCTAGTCGCTAATCGTAATGCTGCAGAACCGCAGGACATGGTGCGCTATGTTGACTTTTCTCGTTGCATGGCGGAGTCCATCGCGCATCAATCTGCAATCGCAAACTTGGCAGCAAACTTTGCTCCAATTAGAGAGCGGCTAGAGCAGCAGGCTGGAGTTTTGCAGAAAAAATATTCTGAGCTTGAAATAAAAGACCCTTCGTCTGAAAGCTATAGCCTTTTGCATAGCCAGATTAAGTATGCCGAAGATAATCTTAAGTTTGATGGCCAAATGGCACAACGTCAGGCATCTGATAAAGAGAACGAGTTGTTCGCGCGCGTCTTAGTGCAAATAAATCAAGCATGTGCTGCCGTCGGAGAACGCAATGGTTACTCTGCTTTGTTTGCTAAAGAAATGAACTTAAACGTACAGTTTCCCGATGTGGCTACTAAAGTTGACGTGCTCTCAAAGCGCACACTGAATTGGTCTAATCCTGCTTACGATGTCACGGATCAAGTAATCGAAATGCTCAACGCCTCTGCTGATCAAACGCAGGACGTCGCAGAGTCGCCACTGCAGCAATAAATATGGTACGCAAGCAACGCACAATCAAAAAATCTGTCGGCGTTGAAGGGGTAGCTCTTCATTCTGGCGAAGGTGTGACTTTGCTTCTTGAACCTGCGGTTGCTGGGACTGGAATTATTTTCCGCCGCAGCGACCTCGATGATAGCCCTGATGTGCCAGCACTTGCAGGGCACTTGTCATCATCACAGCGCCGTACTGTGTTGCGCGAAGGTCCTGCGCAAGTTGGCATGGTCGAACATTTGTTGTCGGCTTGTCATGGTCTTGGCGTAGACAATCTAGTGGTCACCGTTTCTGGTCCTGAGTTGCCAGGCATGGATGGCTCGCCATTACCTTACGCCGAGTTACTTAAGTCAGGCGTTGTTGTTGAGCAGAAGCAGCAGCGTCGTGTATTCGAGGTGGTTAATGCCCATGTGATCCGTGATGAGAATTGCGAGATTGTTTTACTGCCGCCATCAGGTGACGGCTTGAAAATTAGCTATATTCCAGAGTATCCCGACGGAATTGATGCTTCTCCCGTTAGCTTTGACTTAGCTACTGACGATTATTTCTCTGAAATTGCACCGGCACGTACTTTTGTACTCGCCGAAGAAATTGAATCGTTGCTTGATGCGGGTTTTGGCAAAGGTGCAACCGCCGAGAACACAGTGGTGCTTGGCGGCGACACTAGCGTCGACATGCGCATGCCATGCGAACCCACTCGCCATAAGATTGCCGACTTAATCGGCGACTTAGCGCTTGCCGGAGTTGAAATTCATGGCGACATTATCGCACGTAAATCGGGTCATGTGCTTAACCAGTCGCTTGCACAGCACATCCTCTCCGAATACGAGATGTTTGCTGTGTCGGACGAAATCAATGAAGACGGTTATGACATTCAAGACGTTATGCGCTTGTTGCCTCATCGTTACCCATTTTTGCTTATCGACCGCGTGTTACGTGTTGAAGGATGGCGTCGTGCGGTTGGCATTAAGAATGTGACTATTAACGAGCCTTTCTTTGGCGGTCACTTTCCTGATCAACCACTGATGCCCGGCGTATTGCAACTAGAAGCTTTGGCTCAACTCTCAGGCTTTCTGTTGCAACGTAAAATGGACAACACTGGCAAGCTAGTGGTGTTGGCGGCAATCGATAAAGTTCGTTTTCGCGGCGGAGTCGTGCCTGGCGATCAACTTTATCTAGAAGTAGAAACTTTGCGTATGAATCGTTCACGTGCATCCATTAAGGCGCAAGCTAAAGTGGGTAAACGTATCGTCTCCGAAGCGGTTCTTTCATTCGCGATGGTATCAAGTACATGAGTAATATCCACGAGAGTTCATTCGTGTCGCCAGGGGCTGAGCTTGATAGCAATGTGACTGTTGGCCCGTTCTGTTATGTCGGAAGTAATGTACGCATTGGTGCCGGCACTATTTTAGGGCCCCACGTTACGATTCAAGGACGTACGACTATAGGCGAAAACAACCATTTTGTGGGTCAGTGTGCGGTTGGCGGATTACCGCAAGATCTCAAGTATGCCGGAGAAGAATCGGCGCTTATTATCGGCGACGAAAACATTGTTCGCGAATTCGTTACGATTAATATTGGTACGGCAGCGGGTTCATGGATTACATCTATGGGCAACAAGAACTTAATCATGGCATGTGCGCATGTCGCTCACGACTGCGTGATTGAAGATAACGTGATATTAGGCAACAACGTTTTGCTAGCAGGGCACGTCCGCGTGGAAAGCAATGCGATAGTTTCCGGTGGTGCGGCAGTTAATCACTTTGTGACTATTGGCACTTTAGCAATGGTCGGTGGCATGGCGCGCGTCATTCAAGACATTCCACCATTTATGATTGCTGAAGGTGCGCCAGCTCGCGCACGCGGAGTCAACGTTGTCGGATTAAAACGTCGCGAATACTCTAAAGAGGCCATTGCTGAATTACGCGATGCCTTTCGCCGCTTGATTGCCGATGAAACTCCAACGACTGTCGCTATTCAAACAATGGAATCAGAAACTAATTTGTTGCCAGACACACGTCGCCTCATCGCTTTCTTGCGCGAGATGGACAGGGGCTTTCAGGGTCGTTATCGCGAGTCACTCCGCCGAAATCTAGAAGAAGGTCTATAAGTTGCTCAAAGTCGCGGTAATCGGCGTGGGTCATCTTGGGCGCCACCATGCACGTATTTTGTCTGAAATGGACAATGTGGATTTAGTAGCTGTCGTTGACCCGGATCAGCAGCAAGGGCAAGCAATTGCCAAGTCATGTAACACTCAATGGCTCCCAGACTTGACTGGAATGCCTCCGCAGCTCGATATGGCGGTGATTGCCGTACCAACGGTGTTGCACGAAGAATGTGCGATTCCGCTGCTAGAAGCTAAGGTAGCGTGCTTGATTGAAAAACCAATGGCGCCAGATCCTGAAACTTGTCAACGCATCATTGACTGCGCCGAAGCGAACCAAACTTTTGTCGCAGTGGGGCACGTCGAGCGCTTTAACCCTGCGGTTAAACGTGCTATTGAATTGGGCATCGAAGCCCGCTTCATCGAAGCGCATCGTTTAGCGCCTTATTCATTTCGCTCGACTGACGTCGGAGTTGTTCTTGATTTAATGATTCACGATATCGACCTAGCAAACGCCTGGACACAGTCTGAAGTCGTTGCTGTCGACGCCGTTGGTGGCGCTACTTTTAGCCCAAGCGAAGATATTGCCTCAGCGCGCATTCGTTATGCAAACGGCGCAGTGGCTAACCTAACGGCTTCACGCTTGAGCTTGAAGCCAATGCGACGTTTCAGGGTGTTTGGTCCAGACTCTTATTTGTCGGTAGACTCTCAAGAGAAATATGCCTTGCTGGTAAAGAAGTCAGAAAAATTCTCGCCAGAAATGCTGAAGGAAATCTCTCAATCGGATAACCCGCAAGCCGAATTCGGCAAACTTCTAGACATTGAAGAGTTGCACCTTAACGACGACGAGCCGCTACGCGCTGAGTTGACTGAGTTTATAGCCGCAGTTGAGGGTAAAGACTCTAATGTAGTTACTGGTGTCGAAGGCATGCATGCCGTTACTGTTGCTCATCAAGTCATGAAGGCTTTAGAAGAGTGTCAGTGGTCGTAAAATGAAACCTTACGCAGCAGCAATCGAGCGCTACCAGGTTCTGCCACAGCATATGCCGTTGCCTTTGACGTCGCAGTCTGTGTTTGATCGCGGCGGACCATTAGCCGTAGAAATAGGTTTTGGCGGCGGTGAGTATCTGGCATACATGGCGAAGAGAAATCCCGATTGCAACTACATTGGCATCGAATTGCCACCAGAATCTATTGGGCGCGGTAGCAAAATTATGCACACTCAATCTATTGATAACGTTCGTTTGATTCTTGGAGATGCGCGCTATTTACTGCGTGAATTATTTGCGCCGCAATCACTTGATTACATTTTGATGCAGTTTCCGATGCCGT
>Ga0315321_10004872_pt1 | contig 10271 bp, 9 predicted proteins | sample M180m21515metaG_FD_203464 | JGI IMG/M metagenome (GOLD analysis project Ga0315321, IMG submission 203464) | Ammonia-oxidizing marine archaeal communities from Monterey Bay, California, United States - M1 80m 21515 | ecosystem: Environmental > Aquatic > Marine > Intertidal zone | place: USA... | reverse complement strand
AGATCACCATTCCAACAATGAAACGCGTTGGTTATCCTCCTGCATACGCCGGTGCTGTTGAAGCCTGCGCTTCAACGGGTGGCGCATTGATGCCGCCTGTTATGGGCGCGGTTGCATTCCTAATGGCCGAAAACCTGAACATGCCCTACGCCGATATCATTATGGCCGCGGCTGTTCCGGCAATTCTGTTTTATCTAGCGCTGCTGCTGCAGGTGGATAATTACGCAGCTAAAACTGGTCTGAAAGGGCAGTCCGCATCCGAAATTCCGAAGATGTGGCCAACCTTTGTGTCCGGCTGGCATTACCTCTTCAGCTTGGCGGCTCTTATCTACATGCTGTTGGTTATGCGGATTGAAGTGTTTGCACCGTATTTCGCAACGCTGCTCTTAATCGTAACAAGCTACCTCACAAACAAATTCCGCGGTAAGGCGACCTTCGGTTGGTCGCATTTCGTTGAACTAATCCTCGATGCAGGCAAAACCATCGTCAACATTGTCGGCATTCTTGTGGGCATTGGCATGATCATTGGCGCGCTCTCGTTGACCGGCGTTGGTCCTGCCTTCTCCAGCGAGTTGCTGCTGTTTGCAGATGGTGACACCTACAAGCTCCTCATCCTCGGCGCCATCACGAGCTTCGTGCTTGGCATGGGGATGACTGTAACTGCCTGTTACATCTTCCTTGCGGTCGTGATGGGGTCCGCGATGATCGAAAGTGGATTGAACCCAGTCGCCGGACATCTGTTCATTCTTTACTGGGGCATGATGAGCTACATCACACCGCCAGTTGCTGTCGCTGCCGTTGCCGCATCCACGATAGCAGGTGCGCCTGCGATGGAGACTGGGTTCCGCGCGATGCGGCTTGGCGCCATTCTGTTCGTGCTGCCGTTCATGTTCGCCATTAATCCAACGCTGATCCTGGTGGGTGAGCCTATGGCCATCCTGCATGACGTAGTTACTGCGATCATTGCAGTCTGGATGTTGGCTTCTGCGCTGGAAGGCTGGCTCTACTTCTCAGGTCGCCTGATTGGGCCGTTGCGTGTGGTGCTTGCGATGGCTGCCTTCGGAACGCTCTATCCAGGCACCATGACGGATCTGATCGGTCTGGGTACATTGGCCTTCGTTTATATCGCCAATAAATTTACGGGCGCGAGGGCGGCAGCGTAGGCGCTCAACCCCGCCACAAGGACTTCGGCGTCACATCGTGCATATGTGGCCAATCAAACGGAATTGCGGATTGGCGGAGTGTTTGAACACGCGCCATCCGCTTTTCTTTGTGGTAGATGTTTTCGGCTATGAATTGATCGATGGTTTGGCCTTGCGCAAACCGATCTCTGAGCGCTGATTGGGCTTGTCGCTGCGTGAGTGCCTGGAATTTGCGACCAGTAGCAGGAACTTCAGCGAACGCAGTCGGCGCACCGCCAAGGTTTAAGGCACCCGCCCGTTGGACATAGGCTTCTGCCGCCGTCCATACAGAGCCAGCGGCGAACGTGAGGTCTACCTGCTGAAGTTCAAGCAAGGCGTATACGCCTGCGCTCAATCCTTCCGTTTCATGCATGTGCGCAAGCTGTGCATCGTCAAGCCAGGTTGCCCACACTTCAACATCTGTGCCGGGCGAGGGTGCCAATGTGGCGCCGCCAACTGCGCCATACCCCGAAATGCTGGCGCCATAAACGACGTCAAAACCCTTGAGGGACGCCTTTGCGACTAGAACCGCACAGGGTGTCGGAAAGCCCGCAAACTTGCGTATCAGTTGGCTTGGTGCGCGATTGGAGCCGATGGCGAGAATAGGAGTCCGCCTGGCACGCGGATCCGCACCAACGCTTTCCAATGCAGCCGCGATGTCATTTACACCAGCTCCGACAAGTGGCTCGATCCGACCATCCACCCAAACGCAGTCGGCCTGCGGTGCGGGATATGGGTAGGCGACTGCGCGGTAGCGTTCGTCTGCACTGAGAATCTTGAGCATGGATCACCTTCAAAAGCACCATTCGAAAGGGCTGTAATCTCAGAAGTGGGCGGCATTTAGGCCAAGGATACAAGCGCTTGATTAAAAATATACGATTTTGCTTGAATACCTGCGACAAACCCCACATCTAGTACATCAATAACAAACACAGGAGAAATTAAGTGGAGCAAACAACGCGCTGCGGCGCAAAATGGTCATCGGCGAATATCGTGGCGCTCGTCCTCGGATTCGTTGTGTTCTGGCCGGTTGGCTTGCTTGTGCTATTATTTATTCTTTCAGGAGGTGATATGGCGGATACTTTGAATCACGCGAAAAAGTGGGTTTCCGGTCTTGGGTCAAGCCAATCCTACGGGTCCTCGGGCAACGCAGCATTTGATCAGTATCGTGATGAAACGCTGCGCCGTCTTGAAGAAGAACAGGAAGGCTTTGGCGATTTCATGGAGCGCTTGAACCGTGCCCGTGACCAGGAAGAGTTTGGACGCTTCATGGCCGAACGCCGCAATCAGAAGGCCAGCGCATAACGTCGCCAGCCAAGCGGCAGGCATAAATCGGAGAGCCCCTCAACCGGTTGGCGCTTTCGCGCTAAACGTTATATCACCCCCGGATGCGCCTGCCTCTCTCGGCGCCGTGTTTCCGGAGGTTTTATTATGTCCGCCACATCATACAAGTCGCTGCGGGAGTTTATGAGCCTGCTGGAGACGCGTGGTTTATTGCATCGGGTAAAAGCGCCCGTCAGCCCAATTCTCGAGATGACGGAAATCCAAACCCGCCTCCTGGCTGAGGAAGGCCCTGCAGTTCTGTTCGAGGACGTACGCCGACCAGACCAGTCACGGTACGGCATGCCAGCTCTGGCGAACTTATTCGGCACTGTAGAGCGCGTGGCGCTGGGCATGGGCAGGAAGCCAGAGGAACTCAGGGAAGTTGGGGAGACGCTCGCATTCCTTCGCCAACCAGAACCGCCAGGCGGGTGGCGGGAAGCCCTGTCCATGCTGCCCTTGGCAAAGACGGTCATGGCGATGAAACCGCGTACGGTTAGCCGTGCCGCATCCCAGGAGATCGTGCTGCAGGGACACGAAATCGACCTGTCGGCATTACCGGTGCAAACGTGCTGGCCGGGTGAGCCAGCCCCTCTGATTACCTGGCCGTTGGTGGTCACCAAAGGGCCAGGTAAGCGAAAGGAAGACGACTTTAACCTTGGCATCTACCGCATGCAGGTGCTGAACAAGAACCAGACGATTATGCGCTGGCTCAAGCATCGTGGCGGGGCCCAACACCACCAGCGCTGGGCCCAAGAAAAGCGTGAACCGCTGCCCGTTGCAGTCGTGATCGGGGCTGATCCTGGCACTATTCTGGCTGCAGTGACGCCAGTGCCAGACACCCTGTCAGAATACCAGTTTGCAGGCCTGCTGCGTGGTGCCAAGGTTGACCTTGTGGACTGCAAGACTGTGCCGCTTAAAGTGCCGGCAGAGGCCGAAATCATTATTGAAGGCCATGTCAGCCTTGATGATACGGCGGCAGAAGGCCCGTATGGTGATCACACCGGCTATTACAATTCTGTCGAGCAATTCCCGATTTTCACCGCAAGCGCAATCACCATGCGCAGCAACCCAATTTACCTGACCACCTTCACTGGACGCCCGCCCGATGAACCAAGCGTGCTGGGAGAGGCATTGAACGAGGTCTTCATCCCGCTGCTCCAACAGCAATTCCCTGAAATAGTCGACTTCTGGCTACCACCTGAAGGCTGCTCCTATCGAATTGCGGTTGTTTCCATGCGGAAAGCCTATCCGGGCCATGCCAAGCGGGTGATGTTGGGGGTTTGGTCCTATCTCCGTCAGTTCATGTACACGAAATGGGTGATTATCGTTGATGAAGATATCAACGCCCGTGACTGGAAAGATGTGATGTGGGCGATATCAACCCGCATGGACCCGGCGCGAGACATAACGGCGATTGAAAATACGCCAATCGACTATCTAGATTTCGCAAGCCCTGAGTCTGGCCTTGGATCCAAGGTCGGTATGGACGCCACGAATAAGTGGCCACCAGAAACGAAGCGCGAGTGGGGCGTTCAGATCGCTATGGACTCCAAAATGGTGGAACAAGTGACTGATCGATGGGCGACACTCGGCCTGCCGGGGTCTGGCAAGTCGATTTGGCGGAAAGACTGACCAGCACCAGTTTCTCGGTTAGACTAATATTCGAATCCATAAAGCGGGGCGCGCCATGGACTTATCGAAGCTGACTGAGCGGCAAGTATTAATGTGGGGCGGTGGTGCCGCTGCGCTCTATTGCGTTCTCGCCCTGAGTTTCTTTGTTCGCCCAGTCTCAACCATTGTCGCCGATAGGGCCGATGATGCATTGCTGGTACAGGGTGCAGAGTGGGCTGATATTGAAATCAATGGCCGGGATGTGTCCGTTACAGGTGCTGCGCCCAGTGCTGAAGCTGGGCAAGGGGCTGTTGATGCGGTCGCGGCCAAATGGGGGGTGCGCATTGTCCGCGCAAAATACACTATAGAGCCACCGCCGAAGGTGGAGATGCTAGCGGCCAGCGGCCCACCAATCACTGATGCCATAGCCTGCCAAAGCCTGATGAACGGGTTATTGAGCGATGGTAACATTCAGTTCGAGACTGGTAAGGCTGATTTGGTGAGCGAAGGCTTGCCATTGCTGGACCAGATTGGGTCGGCGCTGCTCCGCTGTGCTGATTTCACTATTCGCATTGTCGCCCATACGGATAACACCGGTGATGAGCAAGCAAATATCCGCTTGAGCGAGGTCCGGGCGGAAGCGGTCGTTCGCTACCTTACCGACAAAGGCCTTTCTGCGGACCAAATTAGCTCTGTTGGGCTCGGTGCCGCCGCACCCGTCGCCACCAATGATACGGATGCAGGCCGGTCGCAAAACCGCCGTATCGAATTCCGCGTCAGCCAGTAGGGGCAATTCCTGATGCTCTATCTGACTGCACAAATGCTGGCGTTGTTATTGCTCGCACTCCTCATTGGCGCTGCCATTGGTTGGCTTCTTAAAGGTGCCCGGGATGCAGCTGCACAAGACGCGCGATTCACTGCTGACGCCGCCCGGATAGCTGATCTTCGCCGGGACAGGGACGCAGCTGAAACTGCTCTGGCTGAGGCAAAGGCGAGCGAGCTCGTAGTTGACGACGGAAAGCTGGCGGAAATGCAAGCCGCGTTGGATGAATGTCGCGCGAATGCAGCATCGTTGGCGGCTGAGCGCGATGCTGCGAAGGCAGCGCTGGCGGCTGCAGAGGCCAAGCCAGCCGTGGCTGTAGGCTCATTACCTAGCGCAGCTGCGTCACCTATAGCGATGGTGGAGTCCGCTCCAGAATCTGCTGCCTCAGATGATCTGAAGCAGATATCTGGCATTGGTCCGAAGCTTGAAGGCCTGCTGAATGAAGCCGGCATTTCGCGGTTTGAGCAGATCGCCAGTCTAACAACCGCTCAAATTGCCGACTTGGACGATATCCTGAATTTCAAAGGTCGTATTGAGCGGGACGACTGGGTCGGTCAGGCCAAACGTTTCGCATCCGGCGAGACGCCCTAACAGCAAGAGAAGTGACACACGTATTATGGCAATGACCTACGAAGACATCATCTACAGCGAAGATGGAGCGACAGCGACGATCCAAATCAACCGCCCGGAGGTCTATAACGCTTTCCGCCCGCGTACGGTTGTCGAACTGATCGATGCGCTGATGGAATCTGGTTGGAATCCGGATATCGGTTCCATTGTCCTGACAGGGACCGGCAATAAGGCGTTCTGTACGGGCGGGGACCAGTCAGACAAATCTGGCTCATACGGGCACGGTGAGACGCGGGGTACCGTCGGTATGCCCATGGAAGAACTGCATACGGCTATTCGTGACGTCCCGAAGCCCGTTGTCGCCAAAGTGCGCGGGTATGCTATTGGCGGCGGTAATGTGCTCGCCACGATCTGCGACATGACGATTGCTGCGGAATCAGCTGTGTTCGGCCAAGTGGGCCCAAAGATGGGTTCGGTTGATCCTGGATATGGCACGGCATACCTCTCCCGAATTGTGGGGGAGAAGAAGGCCCGAGAGATTTGGTACATGTGCAAGCGCTATTCTGCACGAGAGGCCGAAGCCATGGGCCTTGTGAACGCAGTCGTTGCAGATGATCAGCTTGATGCAGAGGTCGATGCCTGGTGCGCTGAACTGAACCAACGCAGCCCAACCGCTATCGCGATCGCTAAGCGGTCCTTCAATGCTGATACGGATTCAATCCGTGGCATTGGCGGTCTCGGTTTCCAGGCGCTTCGGCTCTACTACAATACGGCAGAGTCGAAAGAAGGCGGCAATGCCTTCCGCGGAAAGCGCAGCCCGGACTTCCGTAAATTTTATGAATAGGCGGCCTGCAACGCCGTGGGCGCTTGCTTCTATGAAAGCCAGCGCTTGCGGCGGCGGTACTGTTTGACGTCGCGGTAGGATTTCCGCTCTCCGCCTTCGCTCATGCCCAGATAGAATTCTTGGACGTCCGAATTGGTGCGCAAAGATTCGGCTTCGCCCTCCATTACGATGGAGCCGTTTTCCATCACATAACCATAGTCAGCGTATTCCAGCGCAAGGGACGCATTCTGCTCGACCAATAGGATTGTCACACCCTGTTCTGCATTCAAGCGACGGATGATGCCGAAGATTTCTTCAACGATCATGGGTGCCAGGCCGAGTGACGGCTCATCAAGCAGTACCATTTTCGGGTTTGACATAAGTGCGCGACCAATTGCGAGCATCTGCTGCTCACCACCGGAATAATAGCCAGATCGGATGTGCCGACGCTCTTTCAAGCGTGGAAAATAGGTGTAGACCAAGTCTTTCCGCGCATTCATCTCAGCAGCGGACGGCTCGATATGACCACCAGCGATCAAGTTCTCGTCACCGGTGAGGTTCACAAACACCCGACGGCCTTCAAAGACCTGGACAAGGCCATTCTTGACGATTTCGAATCCGGCCATCTGGTCGATGCGCGTGCCACCAAACTCAATGGTTCCGCGGGTGATTTCACCGCGTTCCGGGCGAAGCATGCCGGAAATCGCCTTTAGAGTCGTGGTTTTGCCAGCGCCATTAGCACCCAGCACGGTCGTAATCTTGCCTTCCTTCGCATCCAGCGAAACGCCTTTCAGCACGAGGACGACGTTATTGTACATCACCTCGATATTGTTGATCTGGAGCATGTCCTGGTTCCGCGCGTTCTGAGGAAGGGATAGGGACGGGCGGGCTGGAAACCCAACGGCGTGCAGCCCGCCCGCTAGTCTCGCAAAGCCCGCTTATTTCGTGTGGGCTATTTCGGCTTCAAGCAGCTCACGCACTTCTGCGCGATAAGCCCGGTACCAATCAGTGTTGGGCTTGTAGCCGTCTTTGGTCGCCTGGAAGATACGAACCCAGCCGCCGCCTTCATGGTCTTTACGGGTGATCTGCAGCGGGGGCAGCAGGCCACCGAGCGTGTAGTCTTTGATCTCGTAGAAACCGTCGCGAACGTCTGTGCCGGTAATGTCAGCACTACCTTTGGCTTTCACAGCATTTTCAATGGCAGCTAGATGGACAGCCGCTTGGAATACGCCACGATTGTAGTACGCGGTGTACTGCATTGCGTCTGGCTCATCCTTGCCCTGCGCTTTATACATATCGCGGATTTCTTGAAGGACAGGGTAGTCCGAACCCACGCCAGCGAAATGCATGGTGTTGTAGCCTTCAGCAGCTTCCCAGCCGCCAGAAGCGATGATGTCACCTTCAGAACCGGCCCAAACGAAACCGACAACCTTGTTCAGCGGATAGCCAGCGCGCTTAAACTCTTTCAAGGACACGGATGGCGCACGACCAAACAGATGGCTGATGACGAAATCAGCCCGGAAACGGCGGGTGATGTCGAGGATCTGCGGACCCATCTCAACGCCAGGAGGCGGCACAGCGAATGTGCGGAAGGTGAAGCCTTCTTTCGGCGCCAGCTTTTCAAGGATTGGAATGCCTTCGCGGCCTGCAGGATTGTCATAGAAGATGTACGCGATCTTCTTGCCCTTCAGGCTACCGCCAAGTTGGTCTTTAGCGAACTGAACCGCGGCTGCAGATTGTGAATAGTAGCTCGCAGCAATCGGGAACATATATGGGTAACGTTCGCCGTTACCCGCCAACGCCGTTCCGAAGCCAGCAGAGGTGCCAGGAATTTTGTCTTCCGCCATCTTTTGAACCAGCGCGAAGACCATCGGCGTACCGTATGGCGACACCAGAACAGCGTTTTGTGTTTTGAACTTCTGATAGGCTTCAACTGCCGGCGGCACTTTGTATTCGTGGTCAATTTCGTTGACGACGACCTTGTTGCCCATGATGCCGCCCTTGCTGTTCACAAGGTTTACGTAGTCATGATAGCCGGGGCAAAGCGCCGTGCCGGTGACGGAGGTTGGTCCGGTCCGGTCGCACATAAAGCCGATGACGAGGTCTTTAGCGCTCGCCGTCGACGCCATGGCGCTTGCAGCTATCGCTGCCGCGCCAAGCGTTGTCCATATTCTCATTATTATTTCCTCCCGTTGTTAAGTCCTCTACCGGCGATTTTTCGCTAGTAGGAGAACGGCCAGACCCGGAAGTAATTCCGGATATTGATCCACAAGCGATTGAGGCCTTCTGGCTCCATGATCAGGAAGATAATGATCAGTGAGCCGAACACGATCAGCCGCATCTGCGATATGATTGAGGCAAGTGCTTCGGGCTCTAGGAAGAGTGAGCCGACATTTTCCATGAAGAGCCGGATGCCGATGGGGAGCAGGGTGATGAAGAATGCACCCAACACCGAGCCAAGGATTGAGCCAAGGCCGCCAATAATTATCATCGCCAGATAGTCGATCGATACAACCAGCGTGAACTGTTCGTAGGAGGCGATGCCGAGATAGTAAGTATACAGAACTCCCGTGACGCCTGCATAAAATGAAGATATACCAAAGGCATACAGCTTGTACTTGAACACGCTAATGCCAATAATTTCCGCCGCGATGTCCTGATCTCGAATGGCGATAAAGGCCCGCCCGATCCGGCTGCGGATTAAATTCTGTGTGCAGACAATGGCGATTGCCGCGATGGTCACAAGGAAGAGATAAAGATCAACCGCCTGATCCAATTTCCAGCCCAGAATGGTCGGTCGGTCGATCTCAATAGACGCCTGCACGCCACCGGAAATCGACGGGGAATGGTTGATAATCCACTCAATGATGAACTGTGCGGCAAGGGTAGCAATGGCGAGATATATCCCCTTAATGCGCAAGCTTGGAATGCCGACGATCAGCCCAATTGCGGCTGCCATAATCCCGCCAGCGGGCAATGTCAGCAGGAATGGCATATCAAGCTTGGTAACAAGGTTTGCGGCGGTATAGGCCCCGACGGACATAAACGCGGCATGGCCAATGGATAGCTGGCCCGCGTAGCCGACCAAGATGTTCAGGCCAAGTGCACCAACAACGGCGATAGCAACCAGGCTCAGAAGGGTCAGCTGATATTCGCTCATCAAAAGCGGTGCAGCGACAAAGAACAGCAGCACCATTAGGCCGACTGCAAACCGCGAGATCGGCAGGGCGTAGAGCGTCATATCCCGTTTGTAGTCAGTCTTATACTCGCCTGATTCCCGGTAAAACATCGGCCTAGATCCTCTCGATCAATTTGCGGCCGAATAGTCCATACGGTCTTATCATGAGCATGATGATCATCAGGACATAGGGTGCGAAATCCTTCGTGCCGCCACCGACATATGGATCGATAAACCCGGAAGCCAGTGCCTCTACCAGTCCAATAATGATACCGCCAACGATAACGCCGATGATCGAATCGAGGCCGCCCAGAATCACAACTGGGAACACTTTCAAGCCGACAAGGGCGAGCTGCGTATCAACACCGCTCATGCTGCCCCAAAGCACGCCACCGAGCATGGCGACAACACCTGCCATTACCCAGGCCAGGGCGAAGTATTTCTCAACGTTAATGCCCATTGCGGAGGACACTTGATGGCTATCCGCAACGGCGCGCATAGCAACGCCCTTACGCGTCTTCAGGAAGAACCAGCCAAAGCCCATCAAAAACAGAATACTGACGCCTGCACCAACAAGCTGAATGGGGGAGAAGAAGAAAGGCCCAATAATGACAGGAGCATCGGGGATTGGTAATGCTAAGCCGCGTGGCGCAGAGCCGAACACCATCGGCCCGAAACCGCGCAGAATAGCAGCCAAGCCAATCGTCGCCATGATGATGGAGACGATTGGGCGACCGATAAGCGGCCTTAGAACAACGCGTT
>Ga0315321_10004868_pt1 | contig 10276 bp, 8 predicted proteins | sample M180m21515metaG_FD_203464 | JGI IMG/M metagenome (GOLD analysis project Ga0315321, IMG submission 203464) | Ammonia-oxidizing marine archaeal communities from Monterey Bay, California, United States - M1 80m 21515 | ecosystem: Environmental > Aquatic > Marine > Intertidal zone | place: USA... | reverse complement strand
GAGAGACTCCGGTCAAGTGAGAACCGCTCAGGATCAATCCCGAATTCGCGTCTTGCAGGTGTTTGGCGGCTGCCAGGCGGTTGTCTTGACCAGAGTCGGGTAGGGGAATGGCCTTGGGCCATCGAACCAAGTTGCGAAAGGTGGGTTTCCCCTGCACGTCAAGCAGCCCTTGAAGCTCTTCCAGCACGAGTTCGCACAGCCCCTCATCACTCTTCTCGGTCAGATCCGGCTGACGTTCTCCACCCACAAAGGTGGTCAGGAGAACATGTCCATCCGGGGCTCGTCCCGGAAATAAAGTGGAGGAGAAGAGTGTACCGAGAATTCGCAGGTTTTCTTTTTCGGGAACGAGAAAGCCGAACCCGTCGAGTGGGTGTCCTACCTCATCTTTGCGAAATCCCAACTGTACGACAGCAAGGGGGTAGTGGGGTGCGGAAGCCAATGTGTTCAACGATTCGCTTTCCGCCAATCCTTCCCACTCTATGGATTTCAATGCATGGGCGGGAACCGAGCACACTATGCGGTCAGCCCGTTCCTCCTTTAGCTCACCTGCTTCTTCGAAAGCCACTTTCCAATTGTCGCCATCTCGTGAGATTCTTCGCACGGGGGCATTTAGTCTCAAGTCGTCTCCTAATTCTTCGGCTAGGCGGTTTGGTAGCGCGGCGAGTCCTTCCTTGAAAGAAACGAGTCGCGTCTTCGGCAATCCCTCCCGCTTTTTTCTCTTGGCCGTTTTGATCCCACCGAGCATTAGTGAGCGATGCTTACTCTCTATTTCGTAGATTGCAGGAAACGCATGGCGAAGCACGAGAGTTTCTGGTCGCGCAGCATAGACTCCGGCGATAAAGGGATTGGCCGCATAGTCTCGAACTTCTCTTCCTAAACGTCTCCTGAAAAAATCGGCGACGTTCTCGTTTTCACGAGCACCCCCTCTAGGCAAGAGTGGTTCCAGCAAGAGCCGTAGTTTACCGATGGTTGAAAACAGAGGACTAGTGAGAAATGAGCTTGCTGAGGCTGGAACCGCCACCAGCCGTCCCTCACGCACGAGAAAACGTTTGTTCGCTTCGGGGTTCGCGTCTATCGCATCCCCAAACAATCCCATTTCCTCAAGATAGTCGGCAGAATGGCCCGCTCGCAAAGCCAAGGTGTTGGGTCCATGTTCAATCAGGTATCCATCCCGCCGTTCCGAGCGAATAACTCCTCCAGGATAGCCTCCCGCCTCCAATGCGAGCACTTTTTCTCCGTCATTTTTGCTGGCCCGAGCAACCACTAACCCGCAAAGTCCCACACCTACTATAATGGTTCGTCCCATGTCGATAAAAGCAATAGACTCTCTTGACCTGAGGAAAGATAAAAATTTAGTGAGTTGTGATTAGTTTTCAAACAAGCTAATAACAACATTTTAATTATGGATTATATCTTGAAAAACCTTCGGGTCATAACGAATCCAACCCAAGCCACTGCCAAGGATTTGCCAATGGCTATTCAATCACTGGACAAGGTTTTAGGCGAGCGGGGACATGAATTGCCCTCTCGATTGAAGCATTTTCTTGAAAACCGAAGTTATCAAAAGGCTTTGGTCTTTTTGCAGGGTGGGGAACCTGAGAAGGGAACTTGCGGCAAGTGATTGGAGACTCTGTGGGATTTCTCGATGGGTAACGATAAAGCTAAAGACGGGAGAATATCGACCGATGCCGTTGGCACTGACTTCGGAAGCAATCCTTTCGATAGTTTGAGTTCGGGCGGTTTGCGCAAAGTAGTGATCTCTAAAGACACTTCGAAAAAAGTCGCCAAACCCTTGCGGAAATCATCTGTTCACCGTTTGGACGTTAGGCGAGAAAAGTCAGGTCGTGGCGGTAAAACCGTAACGACGGTGAAGGGGTTCCCGCCAGGAGTTTCTTGGGTCGAGCGCAAGGAAATGCTGCGAGACTTCAAGAAACGTTTAGGAACCGGGGGAGTGTTTGCCGACGGTCAATGGGAAATTCAAGGAGACAAACGAGACGAGGTCGTCGTTTGGTTAGAGGAGAAGGGGTATCAACCCATCCTGAGTGGCGGTTGATTTAGGAAGCGGTTTGCTTCTCACTTTCATGAGTCGCATCTTCGTGGTGAACGGTTTCTTCGCCTTCCTTGGTCTTCTCCTGAGCACTTTCTGTCGCCTTGAAATCATGATCCTCGATGGGTTCTTGAGTCATGACCTCACTTATGTCTTGCTCCCATTCGGTTTTTGCTTTGCGAAATTCTTTTACTCCTTTGCCTAGGGAACGAAACAATTCAGGAACCTTCTTAGCTCCAAAGAGAAGAAGCACGATGATGAAAATAATTACCAGTTCCCCACCAGTTGGAAAACCGAAGGCGAGTGTGGGATCAAATGAGTATTTCATATATCTTTTTAATTATTTGAAGATTCCTTTCGAGGCAAACTTTTTGTCGGTAGTTAGATAATGAAAGTTTATGAGAGCCGATTTACAATCCGAGTTGGCGAAGGGCTTCCGGCTTGGGTTTGTTTACGGAACTTTGATCGGCCTCGAAGAAGCCATGCAATTGACGAATGCGGGTAGGGTGGCGCATCTTGCGCAGGGCCTTGGCCTCGATCTGGCGGATACGTTCGCGAGTGACCTTGAACTGGCGTCCCACTTCCTCCAGAGTTCGACTGTAGCCGTCCTTTAGCCCAAAACGGAGGGAAAGTACATTGCGTTCGCGTTCGGTCAGGGAGTCTAACACGTCTATGATCTTTTCGCGGAGCAGAGAGTATGCGGTCATGTCGTAAGGATTTTCCGCACCCTTGTCTTCAATGAAGTCTCCGAAGTTCGTGTCATCACTGTCGCCTACGGGACTTTGCAGGGAGATGGGTTGCTGAGCCATCTTCATTATGTTTTGCACTTTTTCGACTGGCAGTCCCATTTCTTCTGCTACTTCATCTGAGGTCGGTTCATGTCCGAGTTCCTGCAGGAGTTGCTTCTGAACCTGCATGACCTTGTTCAAGGTCTCGATCATGTGAACGGGAATACGTATGGTCCTCGCTTGATCAGCAATGGAACGAGTTATTGCTTGGCGTATCCACCAAGTGGCATAAGTCGAGAATTTGTAGCCTCTGCGGTACTCGAATTTTTCAACGGCTTTCATCAACCCCATGTTTCCTTCTTGAATTAGGTCCAAAAAGGAAAGCCCCCGATTCGTGTACTTTTTGGCGATTGAAATTACCAGTCGCAGGTTTGCTTCGACCATTTCGGTTTTGGCAATGTGAGCTTGGCGCATGAAAGTTCGTACTTCCCGAATCAGTTCTAATAGTTCTTCGGGGTTCATTCGGAATTTCTCGCGAAATTGGGCTAGTTCATTTCGAACCTTATCTAACTTAACGCCCTTGCGCTTGACCTTGACGGTATCCTTTTTCGCCATGTTTATGTGGCGAAGGTGCCTGGTGATTATCTTGAGGTCGGGGTTGATCTTGGCAATGAAGTCTTCGAATACCTTTAATTTGAAGCAGCATTTCTTGAAAATTGGAGCGAGCATTGCCTGATACTTCAAAAATCTATTGGTGGCTCGCTTGATCTGTGTTTGGACTTTTGCCTCTTCCGCTTGAGTCCATGCTCGGATGATTTTCACAAGTAACAAATTACCTGCTTCAAGTTGCTTGGCTAAATTTTTAAAATAGGTTTCCCGACTATCGATCTTCTTATCTAAGACCACTCGATCAAATCGTTCTTCACGGTCGATGAGATTTTGAGCTAGTTCCATTTGAAACTCGGCGGTTAGATCCACCGAAAACAGTAGTTTAAGCGCGGCAGACTCTGCTTTTTCAATCCGTTTGGAAATGTCTACCTCCTCTTCTCGCGTAAGCAGAGGCACTTGCCCCATTTGCTTCAAATACATTCGGACGGGGTCGTCCAACATATCTCCTTGAGTCGTGCGGGCGTATTCTTCCTCAGACTCTTCCTTCTTTTTCTTGAATTTATCGACCTCGACACCGTCTAGAATCTTGACTTCCAAGTTGTTGAGGATGGAAATTACATTTTGCAGTTCTTCGGGTTGGCTAGCAATCTCGGGGAGGGCTTTATCGATATCCTTGTAAGTGAGAAACCCCTGTTCGCGTGAATGATGAATAAGATTATGTACCTTATCAGTGATTGCATCATCCAAAGGTTTGGGTGTCGGTGCTTTACCCGAAACAGCGTCCAGTGCCGCCTTGGCCTTTGCTGCAGCGCTCCCTTTTAAGACCTTGGCCTTGGTGACTTTAGCCTTGTTAGGCTTTTTTGTTTTTACCGAGACGGTTTTTTTAGCAATGCCTTTGTTCGTCTCAGTAGTAGCTTTCGATGCCTTAGAAGAGATCTTCTTGACTGTCGCTTTCTTTGTGGACGGTGGCTTTTTTGCGATCGCTGACTTCTTGCGACTGTTTGAGGCCTTTTTTGCGCTCGGTACTTTTTTTGCCGGTACCTTTTGCGCTTTTTCTTTGATCGGTGACATGGGCGGAATTGTTATCGGAATCGTGTTGTTGGATAAATTTTAGTTGTGGAAGCGATTTTCTTTGTAATCTTAGAAAGGCAAGCTCTGTCCTCAGTTCGGCGATTTCCTTTTTGTCGTCCGGGCTAAGATTTGCGAATCGTTCCCGAATTTCATTTTCTTTTGATTTAAAGTAACGATTGAATAGAGCCTGTAGCGAGGCATTGCACGCATTGTGAATGTCCACGGGGTCATCGTGCGCTGGTTTCTGAGATAATATTTCGTAGGCGGTGTTTCTTTCATCATCATTCTCTAGTATCTCATCGAGGGACTCCAGTCCATTACCATTATCCTCACGGATTTCCGCCAATGCCTTGGCTAGGATTGTACCTGCAGGGGATGTGAGATTTAGCCATTCCGGTTGGATCGCTTGCGCGAGAGGGATCGCGACATGATCATGGTGTAAAACGAATAACAATAGATCATCCTCGGCAGTTGTCAACTTTTGGGAGTCATTCGGGTGATTTTTTTCAGGAGAGGTTGTTTGTTGATAACCATGCGAAGGTGAGTTCTTTTTGCTTAGGAAGCGAGCGAACTCTTGTCGAGCGGAACTTTCTTCCAGTTTCATCAACCGAGTTGCCTGAGCCAAGTATTCGTCACGTGTCACGAGAGAATCTGTTTCGGCTACGATTTCAAAAATATGTTCTAAAACTGTGTTTTTTTGCGTGGGTGTAGGGTCTTTCGTCTGCCCCAAGTACATGGATATGGCAAAAGCGATGCCGCTCAAAGACTTGTCTTTTAGGTTTTCCAAACCTGCTAGACCTTCCACTCGGAGCAAGTCGTCGGGGTCGCCTCCCGGAGGTAACAGAAGAAAGCGAATGTCGAGAGAGCTTTTTACGCAGATAGGTAGTATTCGGAGGGCTGCCTTTCGCCCCGCTTCATCTCCATCTAGAAGGCAATCAACCCCCGCTGGTCGATATCGGCGAAGAAGATGGGCTTGGCCATCGGTAAAGGCCGTTCCTTGAGGAGCTACAACGTTTTTTTCTCCTTGTTCCCAGCATCGAATGGCGTCGAGTTGACCTTCGACCAGCAAAAAACGTTTATTCTCGTCAATGTGGCGTCTTGCCTTGTCGAGATTGAAGAGTAGGTTGCCCTTTCGAAAGATCGGAGTTTCGGGAGAGTTTATGTATTTCGCCTCGCGAGCAGGATCGTTTTCTGGAGTTACGGTCAATTGTCGAGCGGTAAAGGCGACGACTCTTTCTTGCGTGTCACGAATAGGGATCATCAGTCGACCGCGGAAGCGAGTGAGGAAATCCGGGCGTCCTTTGCGGTCGAAAAATAGTCCGCTTTTGTCCAGCACCGCCTGAGGGATCCCTTTTTCCGTGAAAATGCGAAGAAGACCGGATGAGTCGGGTGGAGCGTAGCCGATACCAAACTCCTTGGCTACTTCATCAGGGAAGTGTCGTTCCTCTTTCCAGTACTTCCTAATGAATTGACCTCCCTCGTCGTCGGCCCAAAATTTCTCGCGATACCAAGTCATAGCTAGCTCGTGTATGTCGAACAGTGCTTTTCTATGAGAGAAAGACTGGCCGGCAGGACTACCTTCGGAAGACTCTTCGTAGCGTAGGTTTACGTCGAAGCGAGTCGCGAGAAACTCGACGGCTTCCTGAAATTCCAAGTTCTCTACTTTTTGTATAAAGCTTATGGCGTCTCCCGCCTCACCACTGCTGAAGCACTTGAAAAAGCCTTTTTCCGGATGGACGTAGAAAGAAGGTGTCTTTTCTTGATTGAAAGGACTTAGCCCTTTCCAGTCTGCGCCCGATCGCTTCAGGCTTACATATGGAGCCACGACGTCGTGAAGGTCTATTCGGGCCTTGAGCTCGGCGACAAAGTCACGGTGTAGTCTTGGCATCGGCTAAGTCTTGGGATGAGGTGGCGAATCTTTAAACGCTTTAGGGATTGAGAGATAAATTACGTAATTCTCGCTCGGCTTCGGGGCGCAACGGATTCCCGGAAGGTGCCATTGCCAATAGTTTCCGATAGAGGATGGCGGCTGTGGTCGGTTTTTTTTCCGCAATATGATAGTAGCGAGCAAGTTGCCACAGAATTTCGATAGACTCGGGAAAATGTTCGTGAGCTTTTTCCAGCTCTTCGAGATAGCGTCGTCCCGCGAGGGTCTCGCGAGCGATGCGAAGGTAGTCCATGTGGTATCCTAGGTCTTCGGGCGCATGGCGTGTTGCTTCCAAGGATTTCATTTCGGCTTCGTCCCCTTCACCAAGAAGAAAGTGGGCTTGTGCAGCCATATGCCATGCCGCTGCGTTTTTGGGGTTTTCCCTGATGGCTCTTCGGGTGAAAAGTAAAGCACTTCGGAAATCTTTTTCTAGCATGGCCAACTCCGCTTGATCCAGAAAACTTTTCTCTGTAGCTTCCGAATTATTTGGAGAGCTTGAAAATATTTCGGCGAGGGAAAGGGTGTCGGCGTTGATTTTGTTATCTCGAGATGATACCTGCGAGGTGTTGCTCTCGGTCGAAATTGGAGAACTTGGAGGGATTTCTACGAGCTCAGCAGTAAGGCGGGGAAGTTTTGAACCGCCGACCACCGGCTCAGCTTTGACTGGTTCCATTAAGGCTGCGGCCAATTGTGAAGCGGTTCTCCCATCGGTAGGGTAATCTCTTTGAAAAAAGTCAAGTCCACGGCGCCGTTTCAATAAATCGGCAGCTGCTTTTGCGTGTTTGCTCTTGTCCAGAGAACCCGGATGAGTCTTTTCCATTGCCAGAATTAAGGTTTCGGCAGAACTGTCATCATTCAGCTTAAGCCTGATTGCAAGGAGCCCTAGGTATGGCATTGGCGATTGATTCGGAGCTTTCTTTTCAGCGGCCCGAAACCAATGATCGGCTTGGGGGTACATTGCCTTAGCCAAGAATAGCTGAGCTACGGCAAGTGCATCTGCGGTTTGCGCCTTTTCGGATGCTTGCAGAAAAGCATCCAACGCCTTGCTTTCTTTTCCTAATCGGTTGAGCACATGGGCATATTTAAGGTTGGCAAAAGAGTCTTCAGGGTACTTTTGCACATAGGTGGCATAAGCCTTTTCTGCAGACTCGTCGTCTCCTGCAAGCTCGTGAGCCTGCCCGGTTTCGGATAGAATGTTCTTTGCTCCACTTAACGAAAATGCCTGTTCAAGGCGAAAAGCCGCGAGGGCGTATTCTTCGGCATCGATTAAAGTGCGCCCAAGCATTGCAATGATCTCTGGGGATTCGGGATGTCGACCATTCAGTTTTCTTAGTATCGCCAGTGCTTCTTCTGTTTTTCCTTCGATGCGTTTCTGAATTGCCTCGCTTAAGTCGGGTGGTTTTTGCTTACTTGGTTGAAGCGGTTGAGGGACTTGCATCGAGTCATCCGAACAACCGCTAATCATCACTACCGAGGCGACCATAGCGAAGAATCTTATCATACAAAGCGGAAACTGCATTAAAGCTTCTATTCTAAACAGTTCGTGAAACGTCAAGCCATGCTCGCATTTGGAACTGTGTTTTCTTTTAGCTTCTTGGTTTCCTTAGCTGTGGATTCATCAGGCGAACCTTTTGTGTCCAAGGGTCGAATACAGTCATCGCTACATCAGAAAAGCCTTGCTACCTTTCGATGTTCACTGAGGAAGCCTGAAAACTTTGCTCGTTCCGTCCGCTCTCTCATTCTGTTCAATGAACTGAAAGGCGGGGTGCAATTACAGCCTGATCGCCAATCCAAAGTCGGAATCAAACTGTCTACCCATTTTGCTCCGGGATTGGCTACTTCTCGACCGTTGGTGAATGCGCTGCTAGATTTGCTTAAGGCTCGAGGGTTTGCTCCCGATTCGATTTTCCTCTTGGATATTGAATTAAGTGGCCTTCGTCGTTCAGGTTTCCTGCCACCCCGTAGCAAGGGAGGAAATCGATATCGTGGACATCCGGTGATTGCTCTCGATTCACGAGCCTATTTTGATGAAGACTGGTTCCATGAAAGTCCGATGCCGCCCACGACCGACTATCGTGCTCGCTTGAGTCTTCGTTATCCGCGGAATCGTGAACTCCGCCTGCGAGAGGAACGCCGCAGTTACCTGCCAGTTCCTCTTTTTCTTGAGGATGTCTTCTGGATTAACTTGCCAGTAGCCATCGACAGTCGTTCATTGGGTATTGATGCTGCTGTGGGAAATGCTTCCTTGCACGCTGTAGACAATAACTCTCGCTTCCTCGGGCGCTCCACCACTGCTCCCTCGGCGGCGACTGAAATTCTGGCCATACCCGAGTACTGGGAAAAGCACCTTTTTTCGATTCTCGACCTTTCTCTATTCCAGTATGCGGGTGGTAGCAAGTTCGACGCTCAGTTCCTCGGTGGCGAATCGACTCTCATGCTCAGCGAAAACCCCATGTCCTTGGATTACTTTGGCATGGAAGCTTTGAGCAAGGCTCGGGCAGCCGAAGGTTTTGAGGTGAGAGACAGAGAAAAAGCTCAGTTATTTCGTTTCGGGGAAGATTTGGGCATGATTCGAAAAAGTGAAGCCCGGCTCATCGACCTTCCCTAGACTGCAAAGGTTTCCTTTAGATACGCGAGGCTTTGGGTGGCTATTGTTTCGGGGTCCGGAGAATAGTCGAAGACCTCAACTGACACATAGCCGTTGTATCCGCTTTCTCTCAGAGCTTTCGCAATCGGCTCGAACTTGACCTCGCCAAAACCGGGTCCCCGCAGGTTCGGGTCATTTGCATGAAAGTGTGCGGTGTGATCGCGACTTTCACGAATTATGTCCGGAATCGACTTTATTTCGTCGCTCATGGCCTTTACGTCCAGGTGTAGACGCAACGCGTCATGGTCAACTTTTTCTATTAGTCGTACTGTCTCCTCGGCAGTGTTTAAAAAGTTCGTCTCGGCTCTTCCCAAAGGCTCCATCGCGATTGTAACACCTAGCGAACCTGCCGTTTCAGCTATTTCCCGCAGTGCATCGACGGCTCGAGAGAAAGCATCCTCATAAGCCCAGTCATCTGCGAGGTCTCGTTGTTTTGGGCTTCCCCATACCATTACGCGACCACCCATGGCCGAGCATGTCCGGGCAAGATGTCGACCGAAGGCGATGGTGTCCTTGCGGAGCAAACCGTCAGGCGTAGTGAGATGAAGCCATGCGGGCTTTACCAACAACCAGTGAAGTCCAACAACGTCCAGTCCCGCCGCCTTTGCCGTTTTCCCGTGCTCTGCGGCTTCCTTCTCAGTCAGATCGCGCGGATCCTCCTTGAGTGTGAATGGCGCGACCTCGATTCCCTGATAGCCTGTTTCGACGACATGGTCACAGGTTTTCGAGAAGTCCCACCCTTGGTAGGTTTCGTTGCAGATAGCGAATTTCATATTTCCCATATACAACCTCAGAATCTAATGAGTCGAATCCTTTTCTGCCGGACGAATAGTCCGAGAGTCGTCACCATGTGATTTCTTATGAGAATCTTCATCTATGTTTTTTGGGTAAGCCTGATCTCTTCGATTTCTGCCTTGGCCGGGGACTGGCCTCAATGGCTTGGCCCGAATCGCGATGGCGTGGCCGTCGGCGAAAAGTTTTCTTTACCCAAGGACGGTGCGATTTTCCCGACGCTTTGGAAAGAATCGCTTGGCGAGGGTTGGGCTGCTCCCGTGGTATTGGACGGCAAATTGGTCATTCATCACCGCCCGGGAGTTGAGGAATCGATTGATTGCCTGGATTCTTCTTCAGGCAAGCTACTTTGGCGATACGCGTTCGCTTCTGGTTATCGAGATGGTTTCGGCATGGCTGAAGGTCCCCGATCCACTCCCACGATTGCCGGTGGCAAGGTGTTTACTTACGGTCCA
>Ga0315321_10004867_pt1 | contig 10276 bp, 8 predicted proteins | sample M180m21515metaG_FD_203464 | JGI IMG/M metagenome (GOLD analysis project Ga0315321, IMG submission 203464) | Ammonia-oxidizing marine archaeal communities from Monterey Bay, California, United States - M1 80m 21515 | ecosystem: Environmental > Aquatic > Marine > Intertidal zone | place: USA... | reverse complement strand
TCTGTAAAGCCGCGTAGACGCGGCACTTCCACTGGTCTGGTTACTAGTTTGGCTCAACCCGAAACATCGGCTTGCCGAAATCGATTGCTTCCTGGTCTTTCACCAGGACTTCCACAACCTTCCCACTACATTCGGCAGGAATCTCGTTGAACACCTTCATTGCCTCAACGATACATACAACCGTGTCCTCGGAAACCATATCCCCGACCTTCACAAAAGGATCTGATTCCGGATTCGCTCGGGCATAGAACGTTCCGACCATGGGTGCATTTACCGTGATCGTCCCTGCATCACTTTGGCTGTCCGCAGCTGCCGCAGGTACCGGACCGGCGGCAGCGGCAACCGTTGGTGGTGCCGAGTAAACGGGGCTGACGCTGCCGCGATTCAATTTGATTTTTTCATCGCCCTGCTGGAGATCGACCGCACTTAGGTCATGTTCCTCCATCAGCTCGATAATCTCTCGAATCCGCTTCACGTCGAAAATATCCTTGGGCTGTTGGCCTTTAGTCATATCCTGCTTCGCCATCAATAATATTTGGAATGAGATAACCAGTGCTCTGGGACAGACAGGCAATCTAGGAAAGGCATGGGGGACTCAAACGCCCCATATCGTTTCTGCGCTGCCTCAATTTTCAAGGTTTTACAGGATGAAACGGCAATCATCGAGGCCCTTTGGCAAGTTACTGAGAACCTGGTGGCCAGAATCAGTGACCAAAATGTCGTCTTCGATCCGAATCCCGAAGTCCCCATCATAATAAACACCGGGTTCCACGGTGATAATCATGCCGCTTTCGAGTATTTCCTCGCTAATAGGTGACATTCGAGGTGACTCATGAATTTGCAGCCCTGTTCCATGTCCCAATCCGTGTTTGAAGGCATCGAGAATGCCGTGCCGGTCCAGTGCAGCACGTGCCGCAGCGTCTATTTCCCTGACCGGCACACCCGGTCTAATCAGCTCAATCGCTGCAAGCTGGGCTTCCAGAACGCCGTCATAGGCCCGTTTGAATGCATCACTGGCATTTTGCTGGTGGAGTGTACGCGTCAGGTCGCTCGCGTAACCTTGAAACTTGGCTCCCCAGTCGATCAAGAGGGACGAGTGATCGGCGAGCGCCAGGTCCTGGGGCTGATAGTGAGGCAGTGCGGCCCCCGGTCCCGCTGCAACGATTGGTGCAAAACTGCACCCCTCGGCACCCAGCAAACGCATCCGATGCTCGATCTCGTGAGCGACCGCCCTCTCGGTGTGTTCACGGGTCAATTTTGGAACCAATTCCGTGAATACCCGCTCGGCAATCTCAACCGCCTTTCGAGTGGAGGCAATTTCTCCCTCGTCTTTGATCATGCGAAGTTTCTCAACGACAGCCGTGGTCGCGACGAGCTCAATACCTTCGCAAGCCGCCTCCAGAAACTGAAACTCAGCAAGCGTGAGCTTATCAGCTTCGATACCAACTCTCTTTTCCCCTGAAGCACCAAGCACGTCCTTGACGACATCTCGCAACAACTGGGTTGAACTTCGGATCTGCGTTTCGATCCCCGCGCATTGCTCGGAAATCTGCGCTGTGTAACGCCCATCACTGAGAATGGTGGTTTGCTGAGGCGTCACCAACAAATAGCTACTGTCACCGGTAAAACCCGATAGGTAACGCACGTTGATCTCGCCGGTAACCAACATCGCATCCAATGCTAAGTCCTCCAACGAGTCCGTCAGACGCTGCAAACGAGGTGGAAGTGTTGCCATTACGCTCTGCTGTTGAACTTGTAAATTTCGTTACCGAACTGAACTGGGAACGCCCACATACTTCTATACGGTCCGCCGACCCGCCGACCCGCCGACCCGCCGACCCGCCGACCGACTTGAACCTCAAGGTTATAGCAGCACGACGAATCCCCTTCAGGGCCGACATTCTAACCATGAAACGAGCGACTAGGCGGCAACCACGCCAATTCCGCCTTACGCTTCGTGAATTTTGCCGCAAGAAACAATCCAACCTGCAAACCGCAATAGCAGCCTTTAGTTACCAAACCAAGTTGCGATCTCACGAAGCCCCGCTGATGCGTCGCCGACAGGCCAATACTCCAGCCCCACAAACCCACGATAGCCGGTGGCAGAAATCGCATCAAAAATTGATGGATAGTGCAATTCTCCCCGCGTCAGTTCGTGACGCCCAGGATTTCCAGCAGCGTGAAAATGCGCGATTTTATCGATATTTGAGGTGATATTGGCGATCAGTTGCCCCTCACTGATCTGCTGATGGTAAATATCGAACACCACCTTCACGTTGGGCGAACCAACTTGATCGATGATTTGAAACGCTTCCTCGCTGCGGACCAAATAGTAACCCTGATGATCGATCAGTTCATTCAAAGGTTCTATCACCAGTGTGATTCCAGAGGCTTCCAGCATTGGCGCCGCTTCTCGCAAACCATCCACCAATGCAGCATGTTGATCAGCACGACTGATCCCGGGAATTGAGTCACCCACCTGACTAATCAAAGTCTTACATCTGAGCCGTTTAGCAGTTTGTATCGATTGCTCCAAGCCCTCGAGATACTGATCCCGCACCGTGGAATCGACAAGACTGATGAACTTGGTACAACAGGCTGAAATCTCCAACCCAGTTTGATCTCTCGCATCTTCAATTACAGCTAAATCTCGATCCCACCAGCCCCAGAACTCGAACGCAGTGACACCCGCAGCTTGCACCTGCTTCACTGCCTTGTCTACGGCTATTCCCTCGAATACCGCGTCAATACACACAGATGGTTTTAATTGATTCATGCTGGCCGTCATGCTTTATCGAGATTGAGGACTGTGAGAAAGAAATAGAATGCATGTCCAGCGTTGGTGACACCAGTCGCTAGTGATTCAGAGGGCTAGTGATTCCAACCAGCCCTACACGAGCCAAAGCTGACTTAGGACGGTTGCAACCTGATTGGAATTTGTGCGGAAACAATGAGCGCACGGTTACCAACACGCCTTGGTCGTTCCCATTTACCCGGGATCCGCAAAGCAAGACGAATGACCAACATTTCCGGCACGGTTTGGTGAGCGCCAGTGCGCCCCCACACGCAGGATTGGAAACTCGCTCAACACCGCGTGCAACCCCACATCCGAACGCAACAAACGCCAAGTCACAAACGCCAAGTCACAAACGCCAAGTCACAAACGCCAAGTCACAGATGCCACGCATCAAGATGCTCCCCAAGATTCGCCTCAAACGCCCCCACCGGAAAAGGCCGTACTATGGGTGCTCACTCCGACCACACCCATCTAAACATGAGCTCATACGACCTGCCTTGATCCTTTCGCCAGACTCTGTGCCCGACCGGGCCGTTCCCGACGCTCGTCATGCGAACAAGTTCCGTCACCTGAGCTCATCAATGCCCACAAACCCCGCTAAAACGAGAGTTTGACGCTTCCAGCCACGAAAACCACGGAAAGGCCCCGCATTCTACGCGCCGCCCCCGAACTTCTCGGTCGGCAATTCCAATCGGGCCTACCTTCGGTCTCCACTGTGATTAGAATCGTATCCCAATTCCGAATTTGTGTACTTCTCGATACAGCAACAGGTCATTCAGTCATGCGTTCCCACGCCGTCAAGTTCAGTCTCTTCTCCATCGTTCTGGTCGCTAGTCTTGCCATTTCGTTCTCTGCGCGTGCCGAAGGCGAACCGGACTCCGCGAGTGATGCCGGTCCCAAGACCACCCAGCTGAAAGGCGTGATTGAAGCCGTCGTTACCGAAGAGATCGAGGCCGACACCGAACAAATCACCAGTTACAAAATCGAACGACTCGTCCCGCACGGGTCGACCGTCAAAGCGGGGCAAAATGTTGTTTGGTTTGACAGTGAACCGATCAACGAGAAGATGAAATCTGCAGATATCGAAATGCGGCTCGCGACAATCACGATGGAAGAAGATGAGTTCAACCACAAGCAATTTCTGGCCGCCCAAAAATTAAAGCGCAGTGCCGTTGAGAGAACATGGAAAACTGCCCAACAAAGCTACAACAACTTCGTCAAAGTAGACCGCGAACGAACCATCAAGACACAGGAAAATCTTCTCAAAGGTTCGCTAGCGTCTTTGGAAAATACGAAAGAGGAACTTGAGCAACTGCAGCAAATGTACGACGCCGACGAACTGACCGAAGAATCGGAAGAGATCGTCCTGAAACGTGCCAAGCGAGCAGTAGAGTCGGCCGAATTCCGGCACCAAAACACCCTTATCTCCGTTGACCGAGCCATCAAACAAGGTTTGCCACGCACCATTGCAGAGCAAGAGGCAACCTTCACGAACGCTGAACACGCTCATGACAAGGCTGTTCGAGACATCGCTGTTGAATCTACACGAGCACAAATTGAGATCACAAAGAAACGAGATGCCTACAAAAAAGCACAAACGAAACTGTCCGAGTTAAAAGCAGAACGTAAGAAAGTTGTGCTGGCATCCAAGATTGCTGGGATGGTTGTTCATGGAAAACTGACACGCGGCAAACTCAGTGACAAACCTTCACTTTTGACAAATGGCAGTACCGTTACCGGTACCCAAGTGATCGCAACCGTTCTCGCTGCTGGAAAACTCCAAGTTCGGCTTGACCTCACCCAGAGCAACCTGCCTGTCGTTAAACCAGGTGCCAAATGCTCGGTCACCGTTCCAGGCGTCGAAGGCTTCAAAGCTCAAGGTACCGTGAAATCAGTTTCAGCGATTGCCTATGCGGGATCTCGATATGACTGTGTCGTGAGTTTTTCAGCCGGCAACACCAAGCTGACTCCAACGATGGCCTGCGAAGTTTCTTTTGACGCTCCGAAAAAAGAAACTGAATCCAAAAAGAAATAATGACTCAGTGACCTGAGAACGATTCCCTTTGCGAAAAAAAACCCAGAGACTGATTTTCCGCCATCGTGAATGTCCAGTAAGACAGCTCGTGTTATTTAGCCGTGGCAGGAGCATGCTGTTCAAGTTACCGCGTTAAAAAAAATCCTCAGGCGTTTCAACACAGGCGTCCGATGCCCAGACCCACCGTTTTCCGGTGCCAAGGCACCGGCGTCCACCAAGATCATCACAACTAAAAGCCTCTGCCTGCCTGCGAGCACCAGAACGCACGGCTTTGGCCGCTGAAAAACTTTATCTGCTGAAACACAGGGAGCCTTACTCGTAAGGTGCTCCGCTTCACGTCGCTCCTACACTGCGAACACAACTTTTCCTTCCATGTCCAAATCAACCACTCCGATGTGCCGAGTCATTCTAACCATCATCATAGGCGTGATCGTTACGGTTCCCTGCTTGGCAAAAGAACCGGGTGCGGCATCCGGCATCCTGTCCAATGCCTTGGACTTCAGTAAAGGCCCGCAACTACCGCAAGTTGATCCAGTGAGCCGCGAGACGATTGAACAATCGATCAAACGTGGTATCGAATTCCTGATTGAAGATCAGAATCCCAACGGCTCGTGGGGTTCGCCGACGCGCACCAAGGCATTGAACATCTATGCTCCTGTGCCTGGTGCCCACCATGCTTTCCGAACTGCCACCACGGCCCTTTGCGTCTCGGCCCTGATTGAAACGGGTTCGACAGATCCGGCCGCATTGAAGGCTCTTGACGGGGGAGAGCAATGGCTGCTCGAGAACCTACCGAACCTGCGCCGTGCCACCGGAGATGCAATTTACAACGTATGGGGTCACGCCTATTCAATACAGGCTTTAGTCCGAATGCACAAACGCTACGCGGACGACAAGAAACTTCAAAAAAGAATCACCGACCTGATTGAACTCCAATACGAAAAGCTGACGAAATACGCATCAGTCGACGGGGGCTGGGGCTACTACGACTTCCGATACGAAGCACGCCAACCCACCTCTTCGTCCATCAGCTTTGTCAATGGAACGGTCCTGATCGCGTTCGCTGAAGCAAAAGAGATCGGAGTCGCTCCGCCCAAGCGTGTGGTCAACCGGGCTATCGCGGCGTTATTGCGTCAGCAAAAACCTGACTTCACATACCTGTATGGCGAATATTTGCAGTACCAACCGATGCGAGGCATCAATCGCCCCGGAGGTTCGCTGGGACGATCGCAGTGCTGCAATTGCGCGTTGCGATATTGGGGCGATGAGAAGATCACTGATAACGTCGTGAAAAACTGGCTCTACCGACTGTACGTTCGGAATGGCTGGCTCGATATTGGCCGCAAGCGTCCCGTACCCCACGAGTCATGGATGCAAGTTGCGGGCTACTTTTACTACTACGGGCACTACTACGCAGGCCTGAGCCTGAAATTGCTGCCAGATGATCAGCAAGCCCCCTATCAGACGATGCTTGCCGAGCTAATGATCGATCGACAGGAAACAGACGGGTCGTGGTGGGATTACCCGCTGTATGATTATCACCAACCGTATGGCACCGGATTTGCCCTGATGACGCTACAACGCTGCCTCCCCAATTCCACCCAACCCAATAAGAAGCCAAATTGAGCCCCGTTTCATAGCGCAGTCCACCGCTCTGGCGACGCGCCCTGTTTGCAGCATGCAAATCGGAACCCATGCGGCGACGCACTTTGCCCACTGCCCGCGTTCTACGTGCAAACATTTCCCTGAAACAGTATCCATTACGACGTTCATCGGACACGCAATGGTGACACAACGCAACCGCTGGATCCGTCGAAAGAACCTACCGAGCATGGCATCTTCTTCCGCCGGCCTATTGACTCCGGAACTGTTTGCTAAACGGCTCAAATAAGACAGTCGATCCAAGAGCAAGCAACCGCTCGTTCAAAGCTTCGCGGAGTCGTTGATACGACTTCGCAAAGTCCCTAGTGGCGTATGCGTCCCACACCGACTCGTTGATTCCCATCTCTGTAGGCTGGCGAAAACGTCACTCAAATGCACCAGCATCATTCAACTGAAGCCTGGGAAACGAGCTATTGCCATTTAGGTTCTACGTCCACGTCACCGTGGAGTCCCGCTTCTCAGCAGCATTTGGTTCCTGAAACCGGTGGATTTTAACGGAGAGATTTAATTGGAGCGTCAATCTTCTAGAACTAGTAACCTTTTCGCGAATGAGAATTCCCAAGCACACCCCAACCGCCAAACGCCATCGCAACCATGACCGTGAACAGAAAAAGCGTTCGCTAGTTGAACCTCAAATCATTTTCATATGTCGTTGAAGGGATATTTCAAACGCCAAACCGAACCACTGCTTTCACTCGTCGACCCACCTCAAACAGTTCCAAACCCGTGTTAACTCGGCTAGCTAGGACATGGCTGCCCCATCAGCGCACCCGAGTTCTTAATTCTGATTTGGCGTCAGTCTCACAACACCGGTCTTCTCGATTGGCTTCGGAATGTTTACATGATTTCCAATGGGGTAGTTCAGAACGATCTACTGCAAGGGCCAACCCTCACCAAAACGAGACAGTTCCCTTTTACCTCAACCGCCGAACAGCTCCGCATAGAGGTCCTCGTTGAATCCGACAATCACCTTTTTTCCGACGACCAAAGTGGGTGCTCGCAAATTTCCGGTCGGACCGAGCATCATCCCAACCAAAGCAGTATCTTCAGGACGATCCTTACGCAAATCTACCTTGGTCACCTTTTTGCCTTTGGCAACAAGCAAGGTCGATTTACCGTCAAGCAGTTCCACTGCATCTGAGTCACCGTACCGCACTTTTCTGGCGTCGATTTCCTCAGTCACTTTCACATTACGAGGCGCAAGAAACTCCTGCGCACGGGTGCAAGACGTTCAGCCCTTGCGGTGGTAACTCCACCCAATTGTTTTTGCCATCAGAGTTGCTTCCTTTGAGAACTTGAGTCAATCAATGAGTTTGGATTGTACCACCCTGTGAAGGAGGTGGAATGGCACACGAACGGGGCACCAAAGCACACGGCATGGCATCTTGCCATTGAACAGCTCCTACATGCAACACTCAAAACGTGGCAAACACTTTACTCCAACTCTGGCGCAGTCCCCAACAGATCACCCCACCGAGGGTTCAACATATGGCCCTTCTGGAATCACCGCAATTTCGGAAGCTCCCTGCCGCTGGACGCTGTCCAGTATCGCCTGTTCTAGCGACGCGATCTGATTGACCCCGGTGATTTCCCACTGCTTTGCCGACAATTGCGGGCAGTAAAGATGAATCTGCCCGACCCCCATCGGTTTCAGCTGCATTTGACTCTGCCACTCATCGATATCTGCATGAGACTTTTCAAACAACTGGTTTAAAAACGTATCGGGACCAAGATCAACCAATCGACGCTGGGACTCACAGAACTCCTCTGAGCCGAACCCCTCACTACACTCGGACGCAATGATCAGATCTCCCCCCGGTTCAAGGATATTCATGGCACCGACCATTCCTTTGACGGTCTGATAATAAGTCTTGTCGAGCGGATAACCGGATGCGGTGGTGACAACCGTCCTGTACTTTTTCGGGACCTTCACTTCACAATACTGTCGAACAAAATCAACCGCCTGCTCATGTGATTTAATGATTTCACCAAAGTTGACAAAGGATAGTTGTCGGTGTTCGTCCAGCACCGTGTTCAAGCCCATCGCGCCACCGATCAACTTCACAATCTCGAGCTGTTCTTCATGCAAAGGATTCTTTCTTAGATTACAAGCCACGGCAGCGGGATCGGCCATGAAGCGCGCACTGTGAAACGTGGTGATAGTTTCAGCGTGCGCCACCCCGGGTGCGATTACCTTACGCCCACCCGAATACCCAGCCATGAAATGAGGTTCTACCAACCCCGTCGCAATTTTCAAATCAGCCTGCACAAAAGCACGGTCCAGTCTTACCTCAGTACCTCTTGTGGCAGTCCTGCCAACAAAGACATGATCAGCATCACTGCGTGCGTCGTGGTTTTTGATGCGGATATTCTTAAGTACCCACGCATCGCCTACTAATTCCTCCAGTTCTTCACCAAGATTTGCGCGATGCAACCCCGTTGCCACCAACACTGTAATTTTGTCCTGCGGCACGCCGTTGGCCAACAGGATGTCAATCATTGGCTTAAGAAACAGGTGATTGGGAACGGGCCGCGTGATATCGCAAATCGCGATACAGGCACTCTTACGACCACTCACCCAGCCCCAACCCTTCTCAACTTCGCTCACAGCGAACCTGCTTGGGTCAGCTTGGAGACCTACGGGCGATGCCAATGCGGTCTCAATGGCCTCCACCGGTTCAGCCAAGACAGGCATCGGCGGTTTTCGAATCACCTCGGCACTCACATCATCAGGAATTTGGAGCGGAAGTCCCTCCCGACCGTAGTTGAGCCTGATATTCAATGCCATTCCACTTTTATCCCAGTTATATTCTTCTCAGCAAGAGCAGCCCAAGCCCCGCTCCCTGAGCCGCTCACCGATGCCACCTTCCGACGTATGGGCATCCTTCCACGCTTGGGCATCTTGTGTCCGGACGACATTTCACGTCAATACACCGGTTTAGCTCAACATATAGCAAACTCCCCCCCCGATCTGTGCGTAGCCGCGCAGAACGGGTACTGCAATGTCGCAGATGCGAGAGGGCGTTTGACACTGTTGTCGATGCATTCGATATCAATCATAATGTCTCGAACGAAGGACGTTCTTAACGTTGTTTCGCTCCGGCCTCCTGGAGCCTGTTTTCCTCAGTCCCAGCCTTCCAAACTCCAGTTTTGCAGTGCACAGGCTTCATCCGCCGCACGCTCACTGTCCCATTCCCCTTTCTCCGGAACCCAACCATGAAGCTCATGCCTTTCGCATTGGCACTGCTGCTGATGCCATCAGCATTCGCTGAAACATTAAACGAACTCACAGAATCCGAAAAGCGAAGCGGTTGGATGTTACTGTTTGACGGCGAATCCACGGATGGATGGCGGAACTACAAGAAGGACAAAGTTTCAGACGGCTGGAAAGTAGTCGATGGCGCATTGGTTCGCTCATCCGGTGGTGCCGGGGACATCATGACAGCGGGCAAATATGACGCCTTCGAGTTGTCACTCGAGTACAAGATCAGCAAAGGTGGCAATAGCGGTGTGATGTTCCATGTCGTTGAAGGCGATGGTCCCCCTTGGCGCACCGGTCCAGAGATTCAGGTTCAAGACAATGTTGACGGGCACGATCCTCAGAAAGCAGGGTGGCTGTATCAATTACATCAACCCTCAGTTCCCAAGTGGGCAACGAACAAAGAGCCTGTTGACGCGACAAGACCTGCAGGTGAATGGAATCAGCTGTATGTCAGGATCAATAACGATGATTGTGAAGTCTGCATGAATGGTGTCCGTTACTATCGTTTCAAGCTCAATAA
>Ga0315321_10004865_pt1 | contig 10282 bp, 6 predicted proteins | sample M180m21515metaG_FD_203464 | JGI IMG/M metagenome (GOLD analysis project Ga0315321, IMG submission 203464) | Ammonia-oxidizing marine archaeal communities from Monterey Bay, California, United States - M1 80m 21515 | ecosystem: Environmental > Aquatic > Marine > Intertidal zone | place: USA... | reverse complement strand
GATAACGACGGCGTTCCCGATGCGATGGAACCTTCTTTCAAGACAAACCCTAACTCGAATGACACCGACAAGGACGGTGTATCAGATGCAGACGAAATCCAAGGGATGTCAAACCCTCTTGATCCTCGCAGTAAACCTGGTACACCTGCACCTGGCGACGATGCTGACCAAGACGGAGTCCCTGCATCATTGGAAGCACTTTATGGACTTAATCCCGCATCGTCGGACAGTGACGGTGACGGTTTTTCCGATGGCGAAGAACTTGCTGCCATGACCAACCCCAAAAGCCCTGAAAGTAACCCTGGTGAAATGGGTGGTCCAGCTTTGGCTGTTGCTCCTGGAGTAGCAGGCGGTGTAGCTGGCCTTGTTTCTGGAGCTGGTGCCGGCTCAGCAGCTGGCTTGGTTTCAGGTAGGGTAACTCATCCCCTCGGATTAGGAGTGCCAGAACCTGGTATTGGAGTTGGCGGAATCGGAGGTCGCGGTGATCATGATGGTTTCAATTATGACCATTTGCCCAAAGACGGTAACCTTTACATCATGATGCATGTTGACGGTAGCGGATCAATTCTCAGTACCCGCAAAGCATTGGAGGAAATGAAAGAGACCCTTCTCAAGGAAAGACTGCTTCCTTATTACAAGAACGACGAAGCTCTTTACAAAAAGAGGGTTTTAATTGTTGATGGTGAAGGAGAAAGAACTCTTAAATTCTTCACTCAGGCGGCCAAGAAAGAGAATGTCCTGGCCCTTGTTTTCCAAGACGAAGCTCAACCTGATTATCATCTTCCAAATTTCAACAAGAAGCCTGAAGAGCACTACATGGACGACCTAAAGAAGCTTCGAAGTGGTTTGAATGGATATGGCGGACTTTACCGTGGAATTATGTTCCAAGTCGACCGCGGTAAGACTTTTGCCAAGTCATTCAAGGAATTTGTTGAGAATGCATGGCAGGGAGAAGGTTACCTTGGTGGTTCTGGCGAGAACCTCAAACAGTTCTACTGGCAAGAAAACGGCGATCATATCCGCAACCGCGATGGTATTGTCTTTAGTGACGAGTACCATGTGAATTCGGAAGGTGATCCAGCCTACTACATGAACCTTATTATGGAGGCTTCTCGCAAGGTTGGACTCGACCTAGGTCGTTACGGTGGAGGTCAAGAAGACGGTCAATACAACGCAAAAATACGCAACGGTTCTTCCAGTCCGTCAAGTTCCTCTTCTTTAAATGCGATGTGCCCAATCAAGCCAGACCGCAAAGCCAATCCTTCCATCACTGCAACGAACTCCAGAGGTAAGACAGTCGCTTTTTGTTGCAAGGGTTGTAAGAACAAATTCGCAGCAGCCGATTGATCTTAAAATCCAGTATAGTTTCTCTTTTCACTACAGTTTGAAAAGGGAAGTAAAATTTAAAATAAGAGAGAGTATGGAATGACTACAAAAACCATGCTCTCTCTTGTTTTATCGGCTACCTTGGTTCTTGCCATATTGGGTAACCTGATTTTGGCAAAAAAAATGGTCTTGGCCGCAGTGCTAGTTCTAGCCGTTTTAGGGGTCGGGATTTTATCCCATTTGGCTTTCTTCGAGGAGAAAAAGAAAAGAAAAAATGGTGTAGGAGCAGTCCCGTTTCTCAATTTAGCGATGACTTACGGCACTCTGTTGATGAGTTTAGTGTCCTTATACTTACTGATCCCTTCATCAAATTCACAAGCGCAAGAGCAAACCATCGCCAAAGCTGGACAAGTTGCGGGAGACGAAACCGAAGGTTCCAAGGTACCTCTTAGTGACCGTACAAATGTTGATTCGGGAGGAGAGCGAGCAAAGCTTGGTAGTACCGGTCGCGGAGAAGGGGAGGAAACCCTGGGTGGTGCAAACGAGGACAACCAGAACGCCATGCGAGAGGCCCAGATACACGATCCTGATATTGCGGGAGCGAACCATGGTATTTCGGACAAGACGAAAGTGTCCGCACGGAATGCCCAGGAAGTCATTGACCCGGGAGAATCCGATGTTGGGCTTGTCAACGCGACGGACAATTCAATTGAGCGGATTGGGGATGACGACGAAAATAAAGATATCGGTGATCCCAATGCCCTCTTATTTGAAGAAGATCATGAGAATACGCTAGCTTTTGATGACACTCTCTTCCGTGGAGAAGACGAACGTCCTCTTGACCCACCCAAGGCCAAAGGTAAAACTGTTCAGAATGTCGGTTTGGCGTTAAACTCACTTGGGATAGCAGTACCGAAATCGATGAGTGGGCGTTGCGATAAATTGGGTCGTGTTAGTCGATTGACTCGGGCAGGTGTAAGAAAACCAGATTCCGTGGAAAGAGCTGTGATCAAGGCATTAAATTGGCTCACAATTAATCAAAACGACGATGGTTCTTGGGGGAAGACTTCAAGAGGAGCCATGACTGGTTTTGCTCTTCTTTGCTATTTGGGACATTGTGAATTGACGGATTCCCCTGAATATGGCGAAGCGGTGGCGAAAGGTATTAAATACTTGGTCGAGCTCGGAGATAAAAAAGACGGTTGGCTGTATGTTACGAATAACAAGCACGGTGCCTCATACGCGCAAGGAATAGCTACTTATGCCTTGGCGGAGGCGTATGGAATGACCGAAAAAGATTTCATTCTGCCAATTTTGCAAAAGGCTATCCGCCGTATTGTAAATGGTCAAAAGGAGGACGGAGGCTGGTACTACCTGGAGACCCGACAAGGACCCGACAATTTGCGATTCGATGATTTCGCTAAAAATAAAAACTCGGCAAGTGATACTTCGGTCAGTGGGTGGCAGTTTCAGGCTTTGAAAGCAGCCTACAATACGGGAGCCGTTTTTCCAGGTTTGGAGCCAGCTCTGGAAGCTGCGGTAAAGAACTTTTACCGGGTTTATTCTCCCAAGAACGGTGGTTTTGGTTATAGGAAGGCTTCAGATACGAATAATATCAAGCATAAGCTCACCGGAGTAGGTTCGCTTGGTTTACAGTCATGGAAACATGGACATCCTTCTAGCGAGCGGAAGGAGGAAACTTTGAAAAAGGCCATGCAGCACATTCTCAAGAATAACCAAGGAATGGATTATAATAGTGGGGACGCAAACCTGTATTCATGGTATTACGATACTCAGGCTCTGTACAATCATGGCGGAGCCTATTGGTCTTCTTGGAATCGCCGTATGGAACCCCTCCTTATTGGTGCCCAATCGGAAGATGGCAGTTGGCCTGGTGAAGGGAGTGGCTTGACCAAAAAGCGCTCAGGAGGTGATCACGAAGTTTACCGCACAGCTCTTTGCACTCTGATGCTTGAGGTCTATTACCGTTACGTCTATTAATGTTTTGGTGGGTTGTGACGGGATTGTGGAGCATGCTTGGTAGGTTCGTATTCTTTTTTATGGCAGTGTCCTTTTCTTTGCATGGTTCGAGTTTTCCGGTTCAAAAGTCAGGTGAAGCATTTGGAATTCTCGCATCCAAAGCAACGGCTTGGATTGAGGTAAAAGAGGACGAAGGGTTCACGCACCGATACCTCTCTCCATGGCAAGGTAGCTCACCTACAAACGGTGGTGGTTTCGACTCCAAGGTGGTGGAGAAGATTGATGAATTAGTAGTGGGGAACCGCGTTTGGTTGTCCTGGTATTGGGATGGGCATCTGCGGATCAAGAAAATCCGTTTGGTCAAGCCCAAGAAGGAAAGCGGTGTCTTCGCGGGCTATTTGTTGGAGAAAGGGGATAAATGGTTCGATGCACGCAGTGAGGGAGCTAAGATTCCCTGGAGGTTTTATGTTCGGTGGCGAGGTGGCTTGCCAGAAAATGGTGGCGGATATGATACAGCAAGCCTGGATTCACTGGATGATGTTGATCCAAATCTCCCCATCCGTTTTGCTTGGAGTTATGATTTTAGGCCCCGTTTCGACGAATTTCTTGATGAGGAGGAAGAGGAAGAATTCGTTCCCTTTTACCAAGGCCGTTCACTTAAAAGCTCGGCACCTTCTTTGGTTCCACCTGCACCAATTGTAAACCCTTTTGACCTAGCCCCCCAGCCCAATCCCTTTGACTCCGTTAATTCGCCCACGAATCCCTTTCAATCAGCTCCCCAAACTCAGCCTAACCCTTTTGATCAAGCTCCTCAGCCTAACCCTTTTGACGCGGTTAATAAGCCTGCTAATCCCTTCGAAACAGCACCCCAAGCACCGCAAACCCCTTTTGAATTAGAGGGAAATAAAGGAGGGACCAAACCTAAGCCTGTTAATCCCTTCGAAACAGCACCCCAAGCACCACAAAACCCTTTTGAGGATACTCCTTTGCCTGGCAATCCATTCGAGAGCTTGGAAAAGACCGAACCATGAAGTGAGTACTTTAAGAAAGTACGCCTTAGGTTCTTACTTAATGAATTTTTCCCGGATGGACATCTTTGATCCATTTGAGAGAAGCCAATGTGCCTCGCTGGCATAGCCTTGGCTCCATGATCTTTGGATTTTGACCCATCGTTCATTTATCCTGTCTGGTAAAGCAACGGCTTTCTCATTCACGGGTGCCCATAAAATATCGATAATTTCACCCTCCTTATCGAGCCCTACGACTTCCAATCCTAATTCCCCCAGTTTTTCGAAGTAAAATTCATCGTAGAATTCGGCGTACTCGACTGAATTTTCTTCTGCAAACTCTCCGGCCATTTTTGAGGCAAATCCTGAGGCGTTGTTTTCGGCCAGTATCATAGCCTCGTTGAAAGATTCGTAGTTCGGATCAAACATTTGATCCAGCAAGTGACCAGCTGGGGTTCGGATTGCAATGTCCGTAATGTGGGAAGACCAAATAGGCACAATTTCGTCACCCTCTCTATCAAGCGAGTAAACTAAAGCCGGTGCGTTTTCGGGATTTCTGTATTTCGGAATGGAAAGGATTGCTTTAGCCGCCTCATCAATTGCCCTAGAAAAACCGTTAGGCGTCGGCGGGTGAGGGAGGAAAGGCCGTTTTCTATCAGGAAGGATTACAACGAGGGAGCGTGTTCTTGGATAATATGTAAATTGGTCCTTGGCCAGTAAGCCATCGTCACTGAAATTGCCTTCTTCCTTAAGTAAATCATTTTGTGTTACATTGAAAGCTCCGGGATTATGCGAAACATTTAGATCCCCGGGGTGAAAATAGGATTGGTAGGATCCATGAGGGTTACCATCCAGAAAACTAACTTGAAGGCGTAGATGGTTTTTTACTTTTAGCTCACCTGGATCTTTGCCCTCTTCTTTTAATTTTTCTTTGTAGCGAAGAACATCATTGTTGGAGGCAGGATAGAACATCGTGAACTTACCGTGTAGCTCTCCATCCTTGTAGTTCTTTTCATAAACCAACTCTCCGGTCTTGCCATAAGCGGTAAATTTGCCATTTCGCATACCCTTCTTGTAAGAACCAGTAATCATTTTGATACCGTTTTTTTGCCAAAAGGTAAACTTGCCGTCTCTTAATCCGTTTAGAAAACTAACTTCGAAATGTTTGTTACCATCTGGATAATCGTCTTCAATATAAGCTCTTTCACCCTCACCGAAGGGCCTGTCTTCCCCAATTTGGTAAAGAGTTTCCGACCCGTTGTCATCTTTTCTGTATTCGACATCGTCAGGCTGGAGTCGTTGTTCGGCGCAAGAACTGATCAATATGCAGACCAAAAACAAAAAGAAAGCTCTGGTTTTATCTGACTTTTGGCTGTGGATTGAAATAATCATACGCAAATCCGAACAATATCTAGGATGAAAGGGTTTCCGCAATGGAAAACTTATTGATTGCGCGATCGTACTTGTTCTGCGATTTCATCGATGTCATCTGCTGGAAGAGTAACAAGACTGGTTGGTCGTCCTCGATCCATCTTGTAGACGACGATACCTAACCAGTTGGCTTCCCTGTCAAATACGGGAGTACCAGGGGAAGTGTTTTCGATTACGAAATACTTCCTTGGTTTTTCAATGACCGCGTTGACCCAACCTTTCTTTAAAGTGGATTGCCTGTAGAGGTTTCTGCCCAACTTTCCCAATGAGACCACTTCATCGAGAGGCAAAGGTGCTTTGCGCTTTGATGAGCGGGGAACATAGGGGAAAATCCGTTTTTTACTCGTGTCGTCCTCATCCTTGATTGGCAAAACAAAAGCCAAGTCTAAGTCGGTATCCTTGAGCAATAACTTGGCCGGCACCTCAGTACCATCCTGCATAAGAAGCAGTACTTCCGTGTAGTTCACATTTACTGAGCCTCCCGGGGTGCGTATTCGCGATAGCAGGGTAGCTGTGGGGTCAACCCTGCTTAAGGAAAGGACTGTAAGACCGTCTTCTGCGATAATCGTCCCAAGTGCCTCGAGTTTTTGTTCCTGTGGTGGCATGCTCCTTCCCCCGGCACTCACTTCGACCCGCACGGTTGCTGAAACCCAGGTCACACAATTGGCATGATCTTTAAGTAATTTTCTCCAGGTGGCTTCACTCTTTTTCCCAAGAAGGGCGAGGGGAGTACCAAAAGCAAGGAGGATAATGGCTGTAAAATTTAATTTCATGGAAGAACCAGTTAGCTATTGTCCCAGTCGGGTTCGAGTTCAAGGAACAGAGTGTGTATGCCTCTGCGTACGAAAAAAATAATTCTTTTTGGTTTTTGTTTGATCAGGCCATTCATGTTCTTCTCAAATTTACTCACCTCATTTTGTTCCGCACCGTCAATAGAAAGTAGCAGGTCCCCTTGCCTCAAACCGGCCAGAGATGCCCATCCTGCAGGCTCGACGTTGTGAATCAATAAGCCTGGGTGGTCGTCTTCAAGCCTTATGTTTACCCGATCCCCAAAAGAAAGTTCCCGCACCGTGAATTCAAAGATTTCCTCCTTGTATTCCGGCAGTTCGTTCGGTGGAGCGGGGCGTTTTTCAAGGGTGACATTCAGATCCAAGACTTTCTTGTTTCTCAAACCATTAAAACGGACGGTGGCATCCGTTTTGTATTCCTTGATCATGTTACCGAATATTTCAGCATCTTCCGTGCGGTAGGCATTGATGATTTGACCGTCTAACCTGAGAAGGAGATCACCCGATCGAATACCTGCTTTCTTGGCGGGTGTGTCCGGATAAACTTGAACCACTCGGATCCCCTTTGTCATTCCGGGGAGTTCGAGTGCCTCGGACAATTCCCTGGTTAAAACTTGGGTGGAAATACCAACCCATGGCTTCCATGCTTGTACGGGCCGATTTTCTTCGGCTTCAGGGCCGATTTTCACGACCGTGAGCAAATCAGCAAGATCCCTTTCCAGGCTAACCAAAGTGGGGACGGGTTGGGTTTTCCCTTTCGTGATTTTGTGGGAAATTCTGCTCAGGTCCTCCATGCTGGAAACGGCTTCACCGTTAATGGCTGTAATGACATCACCCGGAATGAGCCTAGGCTTCGCTCCATAGGATGGCCCACCTCTTCCGACCGAGTGGACCTGGGCTCCTTTTTTGCTCGGGCGCCTTGCCTCGAGGGAAGACATGAGGGTGAAATTACGCACCGTCAAGCCCCAGCTCTTGAATTCTTTTTCTTTGGCGAAGGCAGATTCTCTTTCAGCTGTCTTAAGCTTCCATGTCATCGGCTTTTCGTTGCGCAGCCCTGTAATTTTGATCTCGGTACCAATCTCCATCCCAAAAGCCAGTTGATTGAAAACAGGAAGATCCTCGGCGATCTTGGCTACCACTTTCTTCCCGGCATAAGACATGATCAAGTCACCCGGTTTGATGCCAGCCTTCTTAGCAGGAGAATTCTCGATTACGCCTGCCACCAAAATACCTGACTTTTCGGGATCGAGAACAGGTTGGCATTCCATTCCTGTCCAGCACCGCTTGACAAAACCGTTATCTGCTAATTCACGGGAGACTTCTTTGGCTAAGTTGGAGGGGATAGCTCCCCCTAAGCTTCCTATACCAACCTCGTTGATTCCGATGATCTCGCCTCTTTCATTAACGAGAGGCCCTCCGCTGTTTCCTGGAAAAATTACCGCGTCGTGACCAAGCCAGCGAACCAACTCACCGACATTTTCTCCATCCAACCTAAAGGAACCCGAATGGGGCGAGATCATGGCGATGTTGGCAATAATTCCTCTGGTGACGGACTGAGACAGACCAGCTGGACTTCCCATTGCGAAACAAGTATCGCCAACCTTAACCTGGTCGGAATCACCAAAGGCTGCGACCGAGAGGGGAGGTCTAACTGGTGCCCTCTCCTTGGTTCGCAACTGGATGACGGCCAGATCGGTCATGGGATCGGCTCCAAGCAAGTCAGCCGACAATTCTTCTCCATCATAAAGCCTACAGGTGATGCGCGTTGCTTTGCCTGCAACATGATGGTTGGTCACGACAAGTCCACTCTTGGTTATGATGACACCGCTACCCGTCGATCTGGATTTCATCATCCTCCCCCCCGAACCCTTTTCCGAAACCACTTCGATGCGAACAATAGCCGGATAGACCGAATTTACTTTCTCGGTTAGTTCTGGATCAGCAAGCGTCTTGGTTATCTTGGCAAAAGAGAAAAGAGCGAAAGGCCCCGTTAATAAGACAAGGAAGAAATGGATAAGTTTCATGTTGTATTCAGCGTTGCCGTCTTCTTATTTGGTTTGTTATATCCCTACTATGAAGCATATCCATAAGCCACTTACTAGGCAAAAGGGGTTCAATGCATACCTCTTTCGCAAAAGACTTGGCAAGCAAACAAAAGGAATATAGCAGATGAATGGCTTGGGAGATTCTTCATCGATTTTATCACAGAGGCAACGCAAGTTCCTCGGGTTTGTACTTTGTTGTGCCGGAGTACTCTTACTTGGTGGGCTCATCACGGCTCTTGTGATTGTACTCAATCTGGCATTCGATCTTTTTTCGGGTGTGATTTGGTCCCTTGCCGTCTCGGGTATGCTTGCCATCTTGTTGCGTCCCATCGTCTCCTTTTTTGAGGAGAGACTCCGCCTCGGACGCATTGCATCCATTCTCCTTTTATACCTGCTCGTTGTTACTAGTTGCGGTTCGGCAATTTTTCTTTTGGGAGGTAAAGTGATCAGCCAAACCCGTGAATTTATAGGTACGGCCGCCGATTGGCCCCAACAAATTCATGACAAAGCCAAGAGTTCGGAATACATCTCCGCAGAAAGTTTAGAGGCGATTTCCACTCAGGTTGACGCCTTTAAAAAATATTGGAAAGATCTGATCGGCTCGGGTGGAAATAGTCCTGGGGTGAATCTTTCTGCAGAGGAAAAAGCTATTTATGAGTCACTCTCACCCGATGCCCGGAAGACTTTCAGGGATGTTTGGGAAAATCTCGATCCTGAAGATCGGGCGGTTTTTCTTTCTCTGGAGGAGAAGGAAGGTCAACACGACTACCTTACCCGTAAGTCTGAGGAAATGCGTAACCGGGCTATGGAGACGATCGGCAAGCAAGGGGAGGAAATTGCCCAAAGATCAGCTGAAGTCATCAAGACCGCTTGGTCGGGGTTGCTTGGTTTTTTTGCCAAGCTAACTTACCTCGCAGTTATTCCCATCTACCTCTTTTACTTCCTAAGTTCCAATCGTAACCTCATCGACGAACTCGAGGGGGAACTTAGCTTCCTAGGTGCATCCGTGAGGGAAGATGTCATTTTTCTAATCCGCGAATTTGTAGGTATCATGGTTGCCTTCTTTCGGGGTCAGTTACTGATCGGTTTTCTTATGGGAATAGGCTACGCCATCGGATTTACGCTCAGCGGATTAAAGTTCGGAATCGCTCTCGGCCTTCTCTTCGGTCTGCTCAATATTATTCCTTATCTCGGTTCAATCGTGGGGATTGTTACAGCGCTTCTAGTTGCCTACTTGCAACCCGGTGGAATTGCGGAGACTGGCGAGTGGTCAGTGCTACTCGGATGTGGACTTTCCTTTATCGTCGTCCAGTTGATTGAGAGTTACTACCTAACCCCCAAGATCATGGGTCAGCAAACGGGACTTCATCCAGTCGTCGTCATCGTATCGATCTTCTTTTGGGGGGCAGCCCTCGGAGGAATCCTTGGAATGATCTTTGGTATCCCGCTGACTGCATTCATCATCATTGCCTGGCGCCTACTCTGTCGGAAGTACTTCAACCGCGAGCTTTGCTAAACCGATGAGAAGCAGCGACCTGCGGGCAGGCTTTTGCAAATCTTTACCCTTGCCAAGTCATTTCTAGGATGAAGAATCCAAATTGTTCAATTATTTGAACACAATCGGGCAATGAAATGTTTTCCTTTATTACTGGTTATAGCCAGCTTTTGTACTCATTTGTGGGCATCTCCACCCGTGCCTTATTCC
>Ga0315321_10004864_pt1 | contig 10282 bp, 8 predicted proteins | sample M180m21515metaG_FD_203464 | JGI IMG/M metagenome (GOLD analysis project Ga0315321, IMG submission 203464) | Ammonia-oxidizing marine archaeal communities from Monterey Bay, California, United States - M1 80m 21515 | ecosystem: Environmental > Aquatic > Marine > Intertidal zone | place: USA... | reverse complement strand
TACAACGACATAGAGGTAGTAGTACATCCACAGTCCATCATTCACTCCATGGTTACCTTCTCAGATGGAGCAACTATCGCTCAACTTTCTTTACCAGATATGCGTCTCTGCATTGGTTATGCGTTGGCTTATCCTGATCGCCTAGAAGTTCCATTTGGAGAAATTGAGTGGGCTCAATTAAATCGTCTTGACTTTGAACTGCCGGACCGGGAAGCATTTCGTTGTTTAGATCTAGCATTTGCTGCCGGAAAAATGGGGGAAACAGCGCCGGCTTGGCTAAATGCAGCTAACGAAGTAGCAGTTGCGTCATTTCTCGAAAACAAACTTTCTTGGATTGGGATATCTGAAGTTCTAGAAGAAATATTAAATATCTGGCCAGGAGAGAAAGCGACCAAAATAGAAGACATTTTGGAGGTCGATCAAGAATCTCGGAGAGTCACCTCTGATTTGATTTCGAAAAAGACATGAAAAAACTTGAACGGCCAGAAACAGTCAGATTGATAGCACTCCTTTTCTTTGGTGTAGTCCTTGTTCAAGCCGGGGGGTTGTCAATGGTTGCAGTAGTACTTGCCTTTGTTGGAATGCTTGCGCTCCATGAATTCGGACATTTATTGATTGCACGTTTGTCTGGAATGAAAGTGACTGAGTATTTCATAGGGTTTGGACCGCGCCTTTGGTCAGTCAAAAGAGGAGAAACTGAGTACGGAATCAAAGCGATTCCCGCCGGTGCGTATGTACGAATTATTGGCATGTCTAATCTCGAAGAAGTAGATCCGGAAGATGAATCTCGTTCATATCGTGCTCAAAGTTTTCCAAAGCGCCTTGCAGTCTCCTTAGCGGGATCAGGTATGCAATTTGTGCTTGCTTTTGTCTTGCTCTTTTTTCTCTTCTCATCAATCGGGAGCCCATCACCTGATGCATGGGAAGTCGGCTCAGTAGTGGAAGGTTCAGCGGCCGAAGCTACTGGGGTATTAGAAGGTGATCAGATTTTGACAGTGAATGGAGTGGATGTCAGTAATTTCGATCAATTCGGAGAAGTTGTGCGTAGATCAACAGGGCAGGTTGTGCCAATAGAAATTAGTAGGGATGGTTCAACTGAGGTAGCAGCAACTCAAGTCGGTGAACGTTTGACGTCATTAGGAGCAGCAGCATTTCCTGGCATACAAGAGGGCGATCAAATACTTTCTATCAATAGACAGGAAGTTTCAACATGGCAAGAAGTCGTATCTGAGGTATCTGCCCGTGATTCGTTTCTTCTAGAAATACAGAAACCTGATGGCGATATAAGAACGGTTCAGAGCGTCAAAGCTTTTACTCCGCTTCCTCCTAGGCAAATCGCAGTCCAAGGGTTCTTTGGCGTGGCTGCTCGTTCTTCTCTTGAAACCCTTGGGTTCGGTCCTTCTATCAAGGAGTCGGCAACTGAAACTGTTCAATTGATAGGAAGCTCTGCTCAAGCGATTGCTCAATTCTTTACGCCCGGGGGAATAAGCAACTTTTTTGAGGGCGCAGTAGATAGCGGAAGTTCAAATGCATCGGTTGGGGCAGGAGTCTCATCCGAAGATGAAAATCGTCTCCTATCGATCTATGGGGTTGCTCGATTAGGAAGCAGCCTCTATGAATCTGGGGCATACAACTTCATCTGGTTTCTTGTCCTGATAAATGTGTTTGTGGCTGTATTCAACCTTATTCCTCTTCTTCCATTTGATGGCGGGCATGTAGTAATTGCGACTTACGAACGTTTGCGTTCATTTCGTGGACGAGAATATCGCGCAGATGTTTCAAAGCTGGTCCCTCTAACGTGGCTTGTTTTGATGTTCTTAGTCTCTTTGACCTTGGTGGCTCTCTTTAGAGACATCGTCGATCTTCCTGATTTTGGTTGAGTTTCGTCTGGCCTAGCCGCTTACTTCCTGTAGCCTCCGGTATATGGAGGTTCAAGCAACATTTCCCCGACGCCTAACTAAACAGGTCATGGTAGGGGACGTACCTGTAGGAGGAGGAGCTCCTATCAGCGTGCAGTCGATGACGGTTACTCGTACAGCTGATCATGAAGCCACCTTGCAGCAAATTTACGATTTAGCTTTAGCTGGTGCGGACATAGTGCGTTGCACTTGCAATGAACTTGAAGCAGCAGAAGGACTGGCTCAGATTGTTCCCCGCTCTCCCGTGCCGATAGTTGCAGACATCCATCACCAATATCGGATGGCTTTAGCTGCATTAGAAGCTGGAGTTGATTGTTTACGTCTCAACCCCGGGAATATTCGTAAGCCTGAACATATAAAAACGGTGGCAAGTGAAGCTAGAGACCGGGGAGTTCCAATTCGCATAGGTGTGAACGGAGGGTCATTGCATCCTGACCTTTATGCGAAGTACGGCAATGTAGTCACTCCAGAAGCAATGGTTGAATCCGCTTTAGAAGAGATCGGGTACTTCTCAGAGGTAGGTTTTGATTTAATCAAAATATCCGTTAAGGCCTCAAGCGTTCCTTTAATGATCGATGCTTATCGGCAATTAGCGGAAGTAACTGAATATCCCTTACATCTTGGTGTAACCGAAGCTGGTCCGTTACCTGGAGGGTTAATTAAATCAACTGCAGGGATAGCTACCTTATTAGCCGAGGGAATTGGAGACACGATTAGGTATTCATTGACGGCGGATCCAGTTGAAGAAGCAAAAGCAGGCCGCTTCTTACTTGAATCACTTGGGCTACGTGAGCGTAAAAATGTTGATTTAATAGCGTGCCCTAGTTGTGGCCGTGCAGAGATTGATGTCGTATCTGTTGCGGAGCAAGCAATGGAGGCATTTGCTGAGCGAGAAATCCCTCTTCAGGTAGCAGTTATGGGATGTGTCGTGAATGGACCGGGTGAAGCTCGAGATGCAGATCTCGGCATAGCCGCGGGAAATAAGAGAGGACACCTGTTCATTAAAGGAAAGAACGCTTTAGTGGTTCCCGAAGATGAAATGGTTGACACTTTGGTGGAGTGGGCAGACTTTATTATGGAAAATGGAGCTGAGGCAGCTTTGGCCCGTGTAGACGTTCAAAGAGCAGAACGAGAAGCAGCTCGTGACCGAGAGCGGCTTCTAGAGGAACAAGGCCAAGATGCTAATGATTCTGGTACTCGAATCGAAATGATAAAAAAACATATAGACGGGTAAGACTTTTAAGGTCCATTTTGTAGGTCGCGTGCATCTTTTGTTTAGCTGACATAAATACAAACTGCAGAGCACTTAATAGTCCGGTATGATTAAATATTGCATGCATCGTGCAGTATTTGCGACGAGGCGTGGGCTTAGCCCACGCCTTTCGTTTTCACTGAGCGAGAATTGCTAAAGAGCACAAAACTACAAGTTGGGGACAACCATGAATTTGATTGACAAAATTGAGTCTTTGGTGTCTCCCCTGTGTGACCGTTTAGACGTAGAGCTAGTTGACGTTGAGTATGCAGGCGGAGTGGTCCGTCTCACTGTTGACCGTCCAGAAGGAATAGGGATGGATCATATTACTCCTTTGACTCGTGAGGTCTCGCGAGCTTTCGACCATGAGGATCCAATATCCGGTGCATACTCAATAGAAATCAGCAGCCCTGGTTTAGAGCGTGCATTAAAGAAACCTGAACATTTTTTTAGGGCTCTTGGCTCGAATATAACTCTTAAGACTCAGCCGGGCGTAGAGGGCGATAGACGAGTTACGGGACAGTTAGAGAAAGCAGATGATAAGGAAATATTGATCCTTGTTGATGGAGAGAAATCTCGAACTCTGAGTTATGGCGAGATATTGAAAGCCCGTACTGTTTTTGACTGGTCAAGTAGTTTGAATGCAGATCGACAAAATAATGAGACTCAAGTGGGTAGTAGTCCCCATAGTGGAAGTAGAACAAAATAATGAGTATTGATATGAAAGAAGCCTTCCGAGCGTTAGCTGACGATCGAGGTATTTCAATAGAAGCTTTATTAGGGGCTTTAGCTGATGCTTTAGAGTCCGCTTATCGTCGGATGCCTGGTGCTGAAGACTTTTCGTGGGTAACTATAGATTTTGAAACAATGGATATCCGAGTTCTTGCTCAAGACATAGATGAAGAGGGAGAACCTATCGGATTAGAAAGAGATGTCACGCCTGACAACTTCGGGAGGATTGCTGCACAGACTGCTCGACAAGTGATGAGTCAGAGAATACGAGAAGCTGAGCGAGACCTCAAATACGAAGAATACGCAGGACGCGAAGGAGATATCGTTACAGGAATCATCCAACAAAGTGATGCTCGATATACCCTTCTTGACCTTGGTCGGGTGGAAGCGCTTTTGCCACAAGCGGAACAAGTACCGTTTGAGCGTCCGGAAGCGAATGCCCGCTTAAAAGCGTACATAGTGGAAGTCAGGAAGACAGCAAAAGGCCCACAAATCGTAGTGAGCCGCACTCATCCAGGATTAATCAAACGTCTATTTGAATTAGAGGTCCCAGAGATAGCGGATGGAGTAGTCGAAATTAAATCTTGCGCTCGGGAACCAGGGCATCGAACAAAAATTGCTGTTGGATCAAATGATCCGCAAGTTGACCCCGTTGGTGCATGTGTCGGGGCAAGAGGAGCTCGTGTTCGTATGGTGGTAAATGAACTTCGTGGGGAGAAGATAGACATAGTCCCATTTTCTGAAGATCCTAAAGACTTTGTGATGAAAGCTCTCTCACCTGCAAAGGTAAATGAAGTCATAGTTGACGAAGAAGCAGGATCTGCGATTGTGGTAGTTCCTGACTATCAACTTTCTTTAGCTATTGGGAAAGAAGGTCAAAATGCTCGGCTTGCAGCACGAATGACTGGCTGGAGAATTGATATTAAGAGCGAAACCCAGGTAGCAGAAGAAGCTGCTTATGCTCAAGTGGATTGGGCAGAAGGAGAATGGGTTGTTGATGAAGAAACTGGAGAGCAAGTTTGGAAACCAGCAGAAGGCGGTCCAGAGGTTTCTTTAGACCAGTGGAATGAAGCCTCAACTCTCGATGAAGAGACCACGGATCAAGAAAATATAGAACCAGACTCAACCTCTACTTCAGAAGAAGAGTCCTTAGGGGAAGATTCAATTCTTGAGGATTCAGAAACCTCTGCAGTCGAAATAGAAGAAGAATCTGAAGAATCTGAAGAATTGAGTTAGCCCCCTTCATTTCGTTTTAATTCGTACTTCCTTTGTGAAGTAAAAACTTACTTCTTAAAAGAGTTAAGAACCCCCTATAAAGCGGGGGATAGACCATGGTTTCCGATAGTGTCAGTTCGTGGCATATTTAGCCATCAAAAGAAAGAACTAAATACCAAGTGGCAAACAATATTCGTGTTTATGAGCTAGCGCGAGAGCTAGGGATGACTAATGCGCAGGTCATTGATCTCTGCGGGACCCTAGGCATAGGAGTCAAGGGGCACTCCTCCGGGATGCCTGAACCTCAGGCAGATCGCGTACGCCGTAAAGCAAAAAGAGAAGGATTAGCCACTGAGGTAAAAAAGGAAAAGCCTGCGGCTAAGAAACCAGCAGAAGAAAAGCCTGCGGCTAAGAAACCAGCAGAAGAAAAGCCTGCGGCTAAGAAACCAGCAGAAGAAAAGCCTGCGGCTAAGAAACCAGCAGAAGAAAAGCCTGCGGACGAAAAACCTGAAGCAGTACCTGTTGCTGAAAGCAAGGAGTCTTCGGCACCTTCTAAAAGCCCGACAAAAGAAGAGAATTCTAAAGTTTCGTCAAGCCCCGAATCTGTGGCCGCACCTCAGGAGTCGGAGAATAAGAAAACTCCACCTCTATCTTCCACAGGTAAACCGATACCTCCACCTCCGACCTCGAGAACAGGTAAACCGATACCTCCGCCGCCAGGTCAAGGGGGCCGTAAACAGCCAGGATCCCCTGGAGGTCCTTCAGGAAGAAGAAGTACTCCTCCGCCTACTAGCACTACTACCCACCGACCTGCATCAAGTGGGGGACCTCGAGATTCAGTCCCGGGAGCGGGGGTACGCCCGGATGGTGGCGGACCAGGAGGAGCACCAAATACTGGAAAGCCAGGTGGGGGACCAGGTGGAGGACCAGGTGGGGGACCAGGTGGAGGAAGAAGGCCACCGCGTGGTAAAAAACGCCGACGTCGGGTTCAAGAAGAGCTTGAACCATTGGATGCTCCAAGTTACACGCCTGAAGATGCGGCAGTTCCAGAAGGAGAGATTCTCATTGAACGACCTACAACTGCTCAAGAGCTCGGACCTAAATTAAATCGAACAACAGCAGATGTCGTTCGATTCTTAATGCAGCAAGGTGAAATGGTTACAGCAACCCAGTCTCTTTCAGACGACATGATTGAATTGTTTGCTGCAGAAATAGGTGCAGAAGTGCGTCTGGTTGACTTAGGAGAAGAACAAGAAGTGGAACTTCTAAAACTCCTAGATGTGGTGGAAGAAGATGAAGATACTGATGCACCGATCCGGCCACCCATTATCACAGTCATGGGGCACGTGGATCATGGAAAAACAAAACTTCTAGATCAAATACGAAAAACAAATGTAGCTGATGGAGAAACTGGTGGGATCACGCAACATATTGGGGCATACCAAGTTGTCTTAGAAGAACATCCATTAACTTTCATTGATACCCCTGGCCACGCAGCCTTCACAGAGATGAGAGCTAGGGGAGCGGATGCAACTGACATTGTCGTACTAGTAGTAGCAGCAGACGATGGGGTTATGCCTCAAACCGTAGAGGCAATAAGCCACGCAAAAGCTGCAGAAGTCCCCATTGTCGTGGCAATAAACAAGATCGATCGCGAAAACGCTGATGTTCAACGAACTATGACTCAAATCGCTGAACATGAACTCGTACCTGAGGCATGGGGTGGAGACACGGTCACAATTGAGATCTCTGCACTTCAAGATTTAGGTATAGATGATCTATTAGAAAATTTGAAGGTACTAGCTGAAGTTGAAGATTTGAGAGCAGATCCAGAGGGGCGAGCTCAGGGGGTTGTGCTTGAATCCAATCTCGATATCGGAAGAGGTCCAGTTGCTACAGTGCTGGTCCAGCGCGGGACGCTGCGTATCGGTGACCCATTGGTAGCCGGTGCAGCCTGGGGCAAAGTACGAGCCATGGTTAATGATCTAGGAGTACAAATTGATGAAGCCGGACCTTCAACTCCTGTACAAGTTCTTGGATTATCAGATGTAGCCGACGCAGGAGAAGGATTTGTAGTAGCTCCGAATGAACGAATCGCAGGCCGTGTAGCAGAACGGCGAGAACATTGGAAGCGACAAACAAATATAAGCCGAGATTCTCACGCTCTTGCAGGAGGAGCCCGCCTTGAGGACATATTTGAACAAATACAACGTGGTGAAGCAGCAAACCTTAATTTGATTATAAAAGCCGATGTGAATGGTTCGCTTGAAGCTGTAGTAGAGAGTCTCCGAAAGTTAGAACGAGAAGAAGTCCGCCTATCTTTCGTTCATCGAGGAGTAGGCGGAATCACAAAGAACGATATTCAACTCGCAGCAGCAACAAATGCCACAATTATTGGATTTAATGTACGACCCGAACGAATAGCTAGAGAATTCGCAGTAACAGAGCAAGTTGAAATTCGAACTTATGAAATAATTTATAAACTCATTGAAGACATTGAAGCAGCTATGGTCGGGATGCTCACTCCAGAGTTTGAAGAGATAGTTACCGGAGATGCTGAAGTAAGAGAAATCTTCTCTGTTCCAAGAATTGGTCGCATCGCTGGATGTTATGTACAGAACGGTGTGATTTCTCGAGGGTCAAAAGTGCGTTTCTTGCGCGACGGCTCAATCATTTGGAAAGGCGAGGTCAGTTCGCTTCGCAGATTCAAAGAAGATGTAGCGGAAGTGCAGACAGGATTTGAATGCGGCATTGGACTTTCAGATTTCCAAGACCTCAAACAGGGAGATGTCATTGAAACTTATGACGAACGGGAAATTCCCCGAACCTAAGTGATGGCACGGCATCCTCAACGCCATAATAAACCTGCTCGAAGGTTTGATAGATCAGATCGGTTAAATGAATTATTAACACGTATATTGGCCGAAGAAATTGAACTCATTGATGACGAACGCTTGACTCTGGCAACAATTACTGGGGTCAGCACGGACCGAGATCTGACAAAAGCAAAGGTCTATGTCACAGGGATGTCTGATGACGAAAGTCTCTTAGAGGCTTTCGTCGGGAATAGACAACGTTTTCAACACGCAATTGGTAACCAGTCGCGACTCCGAAGAGTCCCGCAACTGAGTTTCATGATTGATGAAACTGGAAGGTCAGCGGAACGTATTGAAAAGATACTTCGAGATCTTGAGATTCCTTCAAATGAGTGAAAGTAAAACTGAACCTAATGGAATATTAGTTATTGATAAGCCCCCGGGATGGACGAGCCATGACGTAGTAGCTAAGTGTCGCGGAATTCTTGGAACGAGAAAAATAGGTCATTCGGGAACTTTAGACCCAGATGCGACTGGAGTGCTGGTGCTTGGTGTTGGAAAATGTACCAGAATCCTTCAATACCTGACTGGTCTTCCCAAGCGATACGTCGGTGAAATAGTTTTGGGTGCCGAAACTACTACTTTGGATGCGTCGGGTGAGGTGACAGCAACTTTCGATATGAGTTCTGTGACTTTGAAGGAAGTAGAAGCAGCAGCAGCACAGTTGACGGGGGATATCAACCAAGTTCCTCCAATGGTTTCAGCCTTAAAAGTAGAAGGTCGCCGACTTCATGAAATAGCGCGCGAAGGGCGAGAGGTAGAACGTCAACCCCGCCCAGTGACGGTGTATCAGTTCGATGTAATTGAAACAGATCACTCTCATATTTTTCAATGTGATATTAGATGTTCAACCGGAACTTACATACGTTCCTTGGCTGCAGATCTGGGAAAAATACTAAATGGAGGAGCGCATCTGACAAATCTAAGAAGACTTTCTGTTGGCTCGTTCACAATAGAAGAAGCTCATCCAATTGAAGATCCAGTTCTGATTTCTCCTGCTGCAGGACTTCGAGATTTCAAAGAAGTGAGAGTCTCAGAAGAAGTGGCGATAGAGGTAAGTTATGGAAAAGTTCTCGAACGAGAACAATTAGGAGTCAACGATGGTTCAGGCCCTTGGCCGGTGCTTGATCTCCAAGGAAATCTTCTTGCGGTCTATGAGCCACACAAGGCTGGGGTAAAACCAGCCGTGGTGTTAGTAGGTCCAAGTTGACCACTAATGCCAGCGGCTCGCTAGCCTCCATTATGTGGAAATTTTTCGTCAAATAATTTCAGCTAAGCCCGAAGATCCAGGAACCGTTTTGACAATCGGGGCTTATGACGGTGTCCATAGAGGACACCGAAGCGTTATCTATGAAGTTTGCCGGCTAGCCAAAAAAAGAGATTTGAGATCAGCCGTCGTCACGTTTGACCGACACCCTGCTTCAGTAGTGAGACCTGAATCTGCTCCCTTGTTACTAACAGAGCTTGATCAGAAAATCGAACAGCTTTCTACTACGGGAATAGATCTAACTTTAGTCGTGCCTTTTGATGAGAGTAGAGCGGCAGAATCTGCAGAAGATTTCATTGAAAACGTTTTAGTCCAATGTCTGAAAGTAAAGCATGTAGTAGTGGGGGAAGATTTTCATTTTGGGCGTCACCGCCTAGGGAATGTTGATCTTTTACGCACAGTAGGTGAAGAAAAAGGTTTCACGGTTACTGGCTTGGGTTTAGTCGGTTTAGAAGGGAAACCAGCACGAGATCATGAACAAGTCTCTTCAACCTTTATACGTCAAGCATTAGGTGAAGGGAATCTTGAGAGAGCTAACAATATGCTCGGTAGAGACTATGAAGTTCTTGGTGTGGTCACTGCTGGAGATGGTAGGGGTAAAGAATTAGGATTCCCTACAGCAAATGTTCGAATAAATAACTCTGTTCTGCTTCCGGCAGATGGAGTTTACGCAGGCCGGATAGAGCTAGCAGATGGATCAATCTATGGAACGGCAATTTCTCTTGGAACTCGACCACACTTCTATACAGATGGCGATCTCTTATTAGAAGCACATGTTTTGGATTTTGATGAAAACCTTTACGAGGAGGAAGTTAGAGTCCGTTTTGTTAAACATTTGCGGCCTCAAAAAAAGTTTGACAGTCTTCCATCTTTGATAAATCAACTTAAGTTAGACGTTCAAAAAACAAAGGAACTTCTGAACTAAAAACTTGTTTTCCTTAAAGACACGCTTCTAGAAGTATTAAAGTGTGACGCCTTCTCTTTCGTGTCAGGTAGGGTAAACGCACTGATTTATTTTTGG